>Ga0210384_10000111_pt1 | contig 121092 bp, 94 predicted proteins | sample IncBWH2MmetaG_FD_160574 | JGI IMG/M metagenome (GOLD analysis project Ga0210384, IMG submission 160574) | Forest soil microbial communities from Barre Woods Harvard Forest LTER site, Petersham, Massachusetts, United States - Inc-BW-H-2-M | ecosystem: Environmental > Terrestrial > Soil >...
TTGCCGACGACCCAGGAGACGCCGGGGAGCGCGGCTAGTTCTTCGGGGGCGCGCTGGGCGTAGCAGCCGGTGACGATGACTTGAGCGGCGGGATTTTGGGCGTGGATTTTGCGGATGGCGTCGCGGCCTTGGGAATCGGCGGAGGCGGTGACGGTGCAGGTGTTTACGACGATGATGGTGGCATTGGCGGCGTCGGAGGCTGGGGTACAGCCGCGGTCGAGGAGCTGGCGCTCGAGGGCGGCGCCGTCGGCTTGCGTGGCGCGGCAGCCGAATTGTTGGATGAAGAAGGTGGGCATTGGAGTTAGAGGTTGGGATCGTCGGGGATCTCAACACAGAGTTCACAGAGGGCACGGAGAAGAGGGGGCAGGCTCTTCGAGTCAGCGCGCTGGGCGAACAGGAAATAGGATAGCTGGTTTCGGGAGTTGCGGGAAGAGCGGGTGGATGCAAGAACATCGGAACGGGCCGCCCCAGAAGGCGGCCCCTGCAACTTCAGTGGCTTTACTCGGCGTGGGCCGCGCCTCTACAATCCTTGGACTGACATGAGCCATCAAAGACGCAACCCTTCCGCGCTGGACGATCCGAAAGTTTCCGTAGTGATTCCGGTATACAACGAAAAAGCCACGATTGATGAAATCCTGCGGCGGGTGCTGGATACCGCGGTGCGCAAGGAAGTGATCGTGGTGGATGACTGCTCAACGGATGGGACGCGGCAGATTCTGGAAAGCATGGCGGCAAGAAAGGCAAATGGCGAAGCGTCCGTGGCGGCGCAGGATGGCGGCGATCCGGTGGCGCTGCACGATGTGCGGATTTTTTTTCAAACGCAGAATCAGGGGAAAGGCGCGGCGCTGAGGCGGGGGTTTGCGGAGGTGACCGGGGACGTCGTGCTGGTGCAGGATGCGGACCTGGAGTACGACCCGCGCGATTATCCCAAACTGCTGGAGCCGATCGTGGATGGGCGCGCGGATGTGGTGTATGGATCGAGATTCCTAGGCGGGCCGCAGCGGGTGCATTATTTCTGGCATTACGTTGCAAACAAGTTTTTGACGCTGCTATCGGATATTTTTACGAATTTGAAGCTGACGGACATGGAGACTTGTTACAAGGTGTTCCGGAAGGAAGTGTTGCAAGGGATCGGAATCAAGTCCAACCGGTTTGGATTCGAGCCGGAGATTACGGCGAAGATTGCCAAGGGCAAGTGGCGGATTTATGAGGTGCCGATCAGTTATGCGGGGCGGACGTATGAAGAAGGGAAGAAGATTACGTGGAAAGATGGAGTGCAGGCGTTGTGGTGCATTGTGAGGTATTCGATCGGGGATTGAAGGATAGTGGCGAGTGACGAGTGGCTAGTGGCGAGTGGGTAGAATAGTTAGAGTGGGGATGAGCGGTTTGGTTTTTCCTGCCGGAAGACTTTCCATTGATTGATTGGTTGCGGACATGGGGCGCAGCAATGCTGCGCCCCTACAAGGGACGAGTGCGCGAACGCGTTCCGGTGTTGATTAGGCTTGGGAGAGGCGGCGCTGGAAGGTTAGGAGGATGAGGTCGGCGCGGCGGCGGACGCCGAATTTGCTGAGGAGATTGGAGACGTGGAATTTCACGGTGCGCTCGGCGATGTTGAGTCTATTGGCGATTTCCTTGTTGGAAAGATTTTCGAGGAGCGAATCGAGGACTTCCTGTTCACGGCGGCTGAGATTGGTGACGGTATCGGTCTTGAGGCGGCGGCCCTGGCTGGTGAGGATGGAATCGACGAAGCCGGAGAGCAATTGGCGAGGCACCCAGAATCCGCCGCTGGCCACCAGGGGAAGAGCACGGATGAGTTGTTCGCGGGCTTCGACGTAAGTGAGGAGGCCTTTGACGCCGAGGCGGAGGAGCGAAAAACTGTTGGCTTCGTTGTGCTGTTCGCCGACGACGATGAGACGCGCATCGGGATAGCGTTCGAGAAGATTGGCAAGCAGCGCGCCGGTGGCGGGCTTGGCGGCGTGAGCGTCGATGACGTAGACCTGGGCGCGCGGCGGCTCCATGTTGCGGAGATCGGGCGCGAGGGTGGATTCGAGCTGCTTGGCGATGACCTTGAATTGCGCTTTGGCCAAGAGGCGTTCGAATTCGCTCAGCACCAAGGGATGCGGCGAGAGGATGCAGACGGTCAGTTTTGCTGCGACTCGTTTGGTAGCCACGGTTGTATGTTTTCCAGCGTAATGAAAACTGTACTAACGGGCAAGTCCGTTTGGAGGACCTGTTGTCGAATTGTAACGTGACAGGTACGTCGCTTTTTCACGGCGCAATTCCCTGCTTCAGGCGAGCACGCGCCGGAGGATTTCGACGATGCGTTCGGCGGCGTGGCCATCCCAGAGAGGCGGAATGCGGCCGGATTTGCTGTGGCCTCGCAGGATGTTTTGCGCGGCGGCGACGATTTTGGCGGGGTCGGTGCCGACGAGGAGATTTGTGCCTTCGGAAATGGTGATGGGGCGTTCGGTATTTTCGCGGAGGGTGAGGCAGGGGACGCCGAGAGCGGTGGTTTCTTCCTGAATGCCGCCGGAGTCGGTGAGGACGAGGGTGGCTTTGCTCAAGAGGCAGAGGAAGTCGAGGTAGCCGACGGGAGGGATGAGGCGGAGCTGAGGGTGGTGGGCGATGCCTGTCTGGGTTAAGCGCTGCTGGGTGCGGGGGTGAACGGGAAAGATGACGGGGAGTTCGACGGCGACCGAGTCGATGGCGCTGAGGAGCTGGGTAAGCTTTTCGGTGGAGTCGACGTTGGAAGGGCGATGCAGGGTTAGAACGGCGAAACGGCGCCAGTTGGCGCCCTCCTTGAGGCCGAGGTCATCACCGATGGAAGATTGCTGCGCGGTGGGGAGAAAATGGCGCAGGGAGTCGATCATGACGTTGCCGACGAGGTGGATGGCTTCGCGGGGGCGGCCTTCTTTGAGGAGGTGACCGATGGCGTCTTCTTCCGTGACAAATAGATAGTCGGCGATGGCATCGGTGAGGACGCGGTTAATCTCTTCGGGCATAGTGCGATCGAAGCTGCGGAGACCGGCTTCGACGTGGGCGACGCGAATGCCGAGCTTGACGGCGGCGAGGGAGACGGCGATGGTGGAATTGACATCGCCGACGACGAGGACGAGGTCGGGCTTGTGATCGAGGAGGACTGGTTCGATGCGCTTGAGGATTTCGGCGGTTTGGGCGGCGTGGGAGGCGGAGCCGACTTCGAGATTGACGTGCGGAGCGGGAATGCCCATCTGGCGAAAGAAGATGTCGGAGAGTTTTTCGTCGTAGTGTTGGCCGGTATGAACGAGGATAGGGTCAATATCGGAATGGCGCTGCATTTCGCGCATGAGAGGCGCGATTTTGGGGAGGTTGGGGCGCGCGCCGACAATGTTAAGGATTTTCAATCGCATGTGCATGAACGATTCGCGTTCGAACTAGTGATAGACAATAGTACAGCAGCGAGTTCTTTCCTCGTGGGTGGATAGGAACGGACTTTTCCTAAAACCAACCGGGCATTTTCCGACCTGGAGGACGACCGGAATCGTATCGAAGGAACCATTAGGGATGCTGGACGGCGACAAAGTGGCTCAGTCGGGCCGGCCAACAGAATGATATTCAAAACCGAGCGATTTCATGTATGCAGGAGAGAGGAGGTTGCGGCCGTCCAGGACCAATGGCCGGGCCATCGTGTCGCGAATGCGCGGCCAGTCGAGAGACCGAAATTCCTCCCATTCCGTAAGAACGATCAGAGCATCCGCTCCCTCCGCAGCCTCGTAGGCGTCGGGCCTGGAGACGAGGCCAGGGAAGGCAGCGCGAGCGTTCGAGAGCGCTTGCGGATCAAATGCAGCAACGAGAGCTCCCGCGGCTGTCAGGCGCCTGTAGAGCTCGAGAGCGGGCGAACCGCGAATGTCGTCGGTATCGGCTTTGTGAGCGAGACCAAGCAAACCGATTTTCTTGTCTTTGAGGACCCAGAGAGAACGCTGCGTCATTTGAAAAAAGACGTCGATGCGCCTGAGGTTTACATCCTCGGCGGCTTTGGGGATACCCGCATCCACGCCCTCGGATTGGAGCAACTTGCAAAAGGCCCGGAGATCCTTGGGCAAACGTTCCCCGCCAAAACCGATGCCTGCCTGGAGAAAGGATGACCGGATGCGCGGATCGAGGCCAACGGCGTGGGTAACCTCCTGAACATTGGCGCCAAGGCGTTCACAAAGGTCCGCGAGCACGTTGGCATAGGAAATCTTGACGGCCAAGAAAGCGTTCGAGACTTGCTTGATGAGTTCCGCGCTGCGCACGCTTGCTACAAGAAGCTCCGGAGGCTTGCGCGGAGGGCAGTCCTGGGGATGGATGGGACACTGGAAGTCTTGTTGAAGGATTGGGGCATAGATTCTCCGGAGATCTGCTTCCGATTCGGGGTCGTCCACGCCCAGAAGTATGCGTTCGGGGTGGAAGAAATCTTCAACGGCGGTACCCTCGCGCAAGAACTGCGGGTTAGCCGCGACCCGAAAGCGGGCGTGGGAACTCGGAGTGGTTACACGAAGCAGGTGCTTTAGCTGTTCACCGGTTTTAACGGGAACGGTGCTCCGCTCGACGATGAGCTTTGGTGAATCTACAGCATGGGCAATCTGACTTGCGGCAGAGTCGAGCGCCGCGAAGTCTGATTCGCCGTTCTCAAGCTGGGGAACTCCGATGCAAAGGAAGATCACATCAGCGCTCTGGAGGGCGGCCGCGGTGTCGCTGGTGAAGGTGAGCGTGCCGGCAGCACGCGAGCGCAAAATCAACTCAGCAAGATGCGGTTCGTAAACGGGAAGACGGCCTTGCTCGATCCATCGGATTCGCTCCGCGTCGTGATCGGTACAGACAACAGGAGCGGCGATGGCTGCCAGGCAACCGCCCGTGACCAAGCCCACGTGACCGCAGCCAAGGACGCAGATTTGCAGGAGTCACTCTCTCGTAGTACGCCTCATTGTATGACGATTTAGTGGTTGTCGTTCGCGGGAAACTCGAGCGAGTGAAGGGCTACTCAGCGAGTGAAGTGGGGTCGCGTTCTCGATGTTGCCGATTCCCAGCGGCAGCTGGCGGATTTTTTGAAAGCGTAAGGGGACAGCTACAAGGCATTCGGGATTCGCGGTTTCGGGGTGCTGAATACGCCGTTCGCGCCAATAAAGCACTTGTTCGGTGCAAGGTGGTTCGATTATCGAGTGGAGACGCGTAAAATGGATTGGTACCCAGTTTCCGGCCTTTCTGTCCGTGTCCCGCTGCATCAGAAAGTCCGGCAAGGAGTTACGGCCTTTTCGAGAATGCGCAACTTGAAAGAATCCGCGAAAGCCCTAAGGGAACTGCTCGAGCAGCGAATTCTGGTGCTGGACGGCGCGATGGGCACGATGCTGCAGCAGCGCGACCTGACTGCGGAGGACTTTGGGGGAGCTGCGCTTGAAGGTTGCAACGAAAACCTGGTTCGCGCGCGGCCGGATGTCGTGCTGGATATTCACCGGAAATACCTCGACGCGGGTGCGGACATCATCGAGACGAACACGTTTGGGAGCACGCCGCTGGTGCTGGGCGAGTACGGCTTGTCCGATAAAGCCTACGAAATCAGCAAGCGTGCGGCGGAACTGGCGCGGCAGGCGGCGGATGAGTTTGCGAAGCCGGGGCGGCCGCGGTTTGTGGGCGGTTCGATGGGGCCGACGACGAAGGCCATCACGGTAACGGGCGGCGTGACGTTTCCGGAGCTACGGGAAGCGTATTACGTGCAGGCGAAGGGGCTGGTCGAAGGCGGATCGGATTTGCTGCTGGTGGAGACCAGCCAGGATACAAGGAACATCAAGGCGGCGCTGCTGGCGATCAAGCAACTGTCGCGGGAAATCGGCAGCGAGATACCGGTGATTGTGTCGGTGACGATCGAGCCGATGGGATCGATGCTGGCGGGGCAAAACATCGAGGCGGTGTGGGCGTCGCTGCGGCACGTGAAGCCATTGGCATTCGGAATGAACTGTGCGACCGGGCCGGAGTTCATGACGGACCACATTCGAACACTGAGCCAGCTTACGAGCGAGTTCGTGTCGTGCTATCCGAACGCTGGACTGCCGGACGAAGAGGGGAAATATCTGGAGACGCCGACGTCTTTGGCGGCGCAGCTCGAGAAGTTTGTAGACCATGGGTGGCTAAATTTTGTCGGCGGGTGCTGCGGGACTACCGAGAAGCACATTCGGGCGATTGCGCAGATGGTGGAGGGAAAGAAGCCGCGAGTGCGGCCGGCGGAGGCGCACCGCGCAGTGTATTCGGGGATTGAGACGATTGAGGCGGAAGAGAGTACGAGGCCGCTGCTGGTGGGGGAACGAACGAATGTCATCGGGTCGCGCCTCTTTAAGAATCTAGTCGCCGAAGAAAAGTGGGAAGAGGCCAGCGAGATTGCGCGGCGGCAGGTGCGCGGTGGCGCGCATGTGGTGGACGTGTGCTTGCAGAGCACGGAGCGGGACGAAAAGAAAGATATCGAGCCGTTCTACGAGAAGCTGATTCGAAAAGTGAAGGCGCCGGTGATGATCGATACCACCGATCCGACGGCGATTGCGATGGCGCTGACGTATTGCCAGGGCAAGTCGATCATCAATTCGATCAATCTGGAAGATGGCGAAGAGAAATTCGAACGCGTGGTGCCGATGGCGCACGATTTCGGCGCGGCGGTAGTGGTGGGGTGCATCGACGAAGACCCCCTGCAGGCGCAGGCCTTCACACGCGAGCGGAAACTGGCGGTGGCGCAGCGCAGCTACAAACTGCTGACGGAAAAGTACGGGCTGGCGCCGGAGGACATTATTTTTGACCCGTTGGTTTTTCCGTGCGCGACGGGTGACGAGAATTACATCGGCGGAGCGGTGGAAACGATGGAAGGCATCCGGCTGATCAAAAAAGCGCTGCCGGATGTGCGGACGATATTGGGGATTTCAAATGTGTCGTTTGGGCTGCCGGCGGGCGCGCGGGAAGTGGTGAATTCGGTTTTTCTGTATTACTGCACGAAGGCGGGGCTGGACCTGGCCATTGTGAATACGGAGAAGCTGGAGCGGTTTGCTTCGATTCCGGCGCATGAGAGAGAGCTGGCGGAAAACTTGCTGTTTTCGCATCCGCCGAAGGACGTGCCGGCGGATCACACGCATGCGGAGCTGTTGCGCGACGTGCCCGCGGATTGGAGAGAGCAGAAGAAGGAGCAGCGAGCGGCGGTAAACCAATACTATATCGCGGCGATTGCGGAGCACTTCCGAACGACAACGAAGAAAGGAAAGACGCGAGCGGCGGATTTGCCGCTGGATGAGCGGCTGGCGAATTACATCATCGAGGGGACGCGGGACGGGCTGATCAATGATTTGGAGCGGAAACGTGGAGAAGGCGCGGCGCCGCTGGATATCGTGAACGGGCCGCTGATGGCGGGTATGGCGGAGGTGGGGCGGCTGTTCAACGCGAACGAGTTGATTGTGGCGGAAGTGCTGCAATCGGCGGAAGCGATGAAGGCCGCTGTGAGCCATCTTGAGCAGTTCATGGAAAAGGCCGACACGGCGAAGCGCGGGAAGGTTGTACTGGCGACAGTGAAGGGCGACGTGCACGACATCGGGAAGAACCTCGTCGAGATCATCTTGAAGAACAATGGCTACGACGTGGTGAACCTGGGGATTAAGGTGCCGCCGGAAGAACTGATCAAGGCGTACCAGGAGCACAAACCGGATGCCATCGGTCTTTCCGGGCTGCTGGTGAAAAGCGCGCAGCAGATGGTGATTACGGCGAGCGATTTGAAAGATGCGGGGATTTCCATACCGATGCTGGTGGGAGGAGCGGCGCTCTCGGCGAAATTCACGCAGACGAAGATCGCACCGAGTTACGGCAAGGCGGTGTGCTACGCCAAAGACGCCATGACGGGGCTGCGGCTGATGAATGAGTTGATGGACCCGACGACGAGGGAGACGGTTCTGCGCGATCACACGGCTTCGGGGAACGGCGTAAGCGTTTCGACGACGGTAATCGTGAAGGAGATCCCAACGATTGCGCGGTCACCGCGCGTGCGAGTGGATTTGCCGATACCGGCAGTGGCGACGCTGGAGCGCAAGGTACGGCTGGTGCCGGATTTGCGGGAGGTATGGAGCTACATCAACCCGTTCATGCTGTACGGAAGGCATCTCGGCTATCGCGGAGATTTCGAAAAGCGCTTTGAGGAGCGCGAACCGAAAGCGGTGGAACTGTTCGAAAGCATGGAAGAGGTGAAGCGCGAGGCGGCAGAGTTTATGAAGCCTCGGGTGGTGTGGCAGTTCTTTGAAGCGGAGTCGGAAGGCAACGCGCTGCACGTGTTTGCTCCGGGCGGCACGGAACCACTGCAGACGTTCCAATTGCCACGGCAGCGGCAAGGAGACTTTCTCTGCTTGAGCGATTACGTATTGCCGCCGAAAGATGGAAAGCGGGATCACCTGGCACTATTCGTGGTGAGCGCCGGCGAAGGCGTGCGCGGGCGCGGCGAGAAAGCCAAGAATGACGGCTACTACTTCAAGTCGCATGGATTGCAGGCGCTGGCCATTGAAACGGCCGAGGCTTGCGCAGAATGGCTGCACCGGAGGATCCGCGAGGATTGGGGCTTTCCGGACCCGCCGGAGTTGACGATGGCGCAGAGATTCACTTCGCGATATCGCGGGAAGCGGTACAGCTTTGGGTATCCGGCGTGTCCGAACCTGGAAGATCAGGCGGGATTGTGGAAGTTGCTGCGGCCGGAAGATATCGGGGTGCAACTGACGGAAGGGATGATGATGGATCCGGAGGCCAGCGTTAGCGCGCTGGTGTTTCAGCATCCGGATTGCACGTATTTTTCGGTGGGAGATGGCGGCGAAGCGTAGAGCTTCATGTTCCGCTTTGAGTGGGACGCCAACAAGCCGGTGTTTCGTCATGCTGAATACAGCGAGTTCGTAAAAAGCATCTTCATTGGTCACCTTGATTTAAAGAGTCTGCGCCAATCTTGACTGCCGCAGGTGGGCGAGTCTATCGACGCAGATCAGAGTTGCGGCACCATCACTATTCTTGTTAGTGATTTCGTTGTGAGTTCGCTCGGTATCCTAGTCCGTGGGACATAAGTGACTCTGTACTGATGGCCAGGTTACGATCACGACAAAAAAACGAACTTCTTGACTACCGCTCTTGCCATCGTAGGAAAGAAACTGCATCATAATGACGTAAAAGTGGGCCACAGTGCGTTGGTGATTGTACGGGGAACCTCAACCCTCGGTTAAACCAGTGTTAGATGCACGTTGCGGCGAGAGTCTTTGGTTCGCCCTGACTGCATTTGCGTGGCCTCCAAACGCGATTGCGCTGCGGTAGAAGATTTGGGAACGCCCCTCCCATCGGTTGAAGCGCTCGCGATCCCAGCCCCCTAGCCCGCTGGCGCCGCCGGCCCATGTGCGGGCGGTGCGGCCAGCTTTGACGGTACGACGACTTACAAGAATACCGTGGGGAAAGTGTCGATCGTACAAAATGACTGGATTGGACTGACGTTGGAAATTGTGGTTAGCGAAGAAGAAGACGCGACTAGAGCAGCGTTGATTTCGGGGGGAACCAAATGAAGAAAGTTTTCGGCAGGAGAATACTCTTCATTTCCATTTTAGCGGCCTTTTCCCTTGCGTCCCCAGCGCATGGACAAACCCCAACGCTTGTTCATCATGTTGCGGGTGGAAATATCGGGAGCTCCAATACAATCAACACCTATACTTTGCCTTCCGCTGATTTCGCGCAAGCGGGAAACACATTCATCGTTTCAGTGGTCATGCCGTCCGGGAAATCAGCGAATGTAGCGGACGACAAAGGCGACAGCTTCACGAAGCTTTTGTGCGGCGACGACGGCAGCTCGAATGTTTGTTCGTATTGCGCATCGGGGATAACGGCGGGAGCGCGAGTCATCACCGTTACGCCGACCTCGGCGTCCTCGTCGATATCGTTCGTGATCTCCGAATTCAACAATACAAGTTGCGCGCTCGACGGGAGCAGCCAGAATTCCGGGAGCGGGTCAAGTATTGCGTCGGGCAGCTTCACCACGACGAGCGCCTCAGATCTCATCTACCAGTACACGATTTCGGATTCGGAGAATCCAAGTTCATGGACGCCAGGAGCGGGATTCTCCAAGCTGTCGTCGCAAGATCAAGACGGCCAATACGCACAGTGGCAAGTGCAAAATTCTCCGGGCGCCATCAATCCAACCCATTCGTTCACTGGAACCATCGGCTGGAACACTCTGGCATTCGCGTTGAAGCCCACGAATTCAGGGAGTCCGATCCAGGCTGGTATCCGCGTCGTGCGAATCCAGCAGAACGATTTCAATAACAGCACGGCGTCGTACACAATTGACGCGCCTTGCAGCGGGAACTTAGCGGTTCTGGCAATTCCGGGAGCCAACACAACGATAAGCAGCGTCACGGATACGAACGGCAACAGCTGGCACGTGGACAATAGCATAAACGGCACCACTATCGCGCACGCGGACAACGCGGTATGCAGCCTGACGATGAAGGTGACGATACAATTCGCGGCGGCGGTTTCCCAGGACATAGCACTTTTTTATGACGTGAAGGGCGCAGCCTCGCCAGCGTACGATGCCCCTTGTTCTAAGGCGGTGACCGGCAATCAACCCGGCGGTCCGGGCACTTTTGACGGGACTACGGTCACGCCCTCGACGTCGAACGGATTGATAATTTCCACGCTGGGTTTGGACAATAATTTTATTGCGGACATGCCGGGACCTCCAGGGGGGCTGTACGACGCGGGAAACCCCCTGCCATTCATTCCGATTGATACGGCCTATCAAAATAATGGATGGGGCCACGCCTTCTACACCAGCACAAGTCCGATAACCGTGCAGTGGACGACGGCTAATGGCGCTGGCGACATCTGGGACAACGTAACGTCTTGCTACAGCGGCGCAGCGGCAGGAAGCCAGCCGACCGCCAGCGCCACCCCGGGAAGCGTGACATTCGCAAATACCCAAGTAGGCGTCACGAGCGCGGTCACGAACATCCAGATAACGAACAACAGTTCCAACGGGGACTCACTGACCATCAATAGTTTCACTGTATCCAGCGGAAATTCGGGGGACTTCTTTGTGGTGGCCCCCACCAGTGGGTCTCCGGCTTGCAACCTCTCAACAGCAACAATGGTCGCGGCAGGAAGTAGTTGTTTTGTTGGAGTGAACTTTAAGCCTACGGCCGCAGGGCAGAGAAGTTCGACTTTGGTCTTTGGAGACAACACGGCGAGCGCGCAAGGAACAGTGTCTCTGAGCGGAACCGGCGTATCTTCGGGAGCGTCGAGCGTTGCAGCGACGGCAGGAACACCGCAAAATGCCAAGATCAACGCTGCGTTTGCCACCACTTTGCAGGCGACAGTCAAAGATGGAAGCGGTGCTGGTGTGTCCGGAGCGTCAGTGACGTTTACCGCGCCGGCCAGTGGAGCGAGCGGAACGTTTAGTGGCGGAACGGCGAGCGCCACCGTGACGACGGATTCCAATGGAATTGCTACTGCGCCGACGTTTGCAGCCAACTCGATTGTCGGATCATACGTAGTAAATGCCACCGTAGGTGGAGTTGGGACACCTGCTGCATTTTCTTTGACCAACACGGCTGGTTCGGCAGCAACGATCGCGACTTCCTCGGGAACGCCCCAGAGCGTGCCCGTTAACACAGCTTTTGCCACGTTGCAGGCCGTCGTGACAGACAGTGGCGGTAACGCTGTGTCCGGTGTGACGGTCACGTTTACTGCGCCGGCCAGCGGTGCAAGCGGCACTTTCCCTGGAACACTCTCCACGGTCGCCGCCGTTACAAGCGCTTCCGGCGTGGCCAGTGCGCCGATCTTTACGGCTAATGCGACCCTCGGCAGCTATACGGTGAATGCTACTGTCACTGGAGTGGCTTCGTCAGCCGCATTCTCTCTGACCAACCTTGCGTCTGCCCCGGCCAGCATCACGGCCACTTCGGGCACTCCGCAAAGCGTGGCCATCAATGCCGTATTCGCCGCGTTGAAGGCCACGGTGAAGGACAGCGGTGGCAATGGCGTTTCCGGCGCAATTGTGGTGTTCACCGCGCCAGCCACGGGGGCCAGCGGCAACTTCACCGGCGGAACAGTAAGCGCTTCGGTATCAACAGATGCGACCGGTGTCGCCACAGCTCCCACGTTCACAGCTAACTCGACAGCGGGAAGTTACACGGTGAATGCCAAGGCAAACGGACTCGCCACGCTTGCGGCGTTCTCATTGACCAATCTCCCCGGGGCCCCGACGATTGCTTCGCTATCGCCTTCAAACACGACTGCGGGCGGCCCGGGGTTCACCCTTACCGTAAATGGGACAAACTTTGCGGCAGCGTCGGTCGTGAGTTTCAACGGAACCGCAGAGACAACGACACTTGTGAGTGCGACGCAACTATCGGCTGCGGTCACGTCCGCAGACATCGCGAATGCCGGCGTGGTGAACGTAGTAGTTTCGACGCCCGGGGTGGGCGGCGGAACGTCAGGAAATGCAGCGTTCACGATCAACAACCCGCGGCCTCTTCTGAGCTCGCTCTCGCCCGCGAGTGCAAGCGCAGGGAGCGCGGCGTTTACGCTGACGGTCAACGGAACGGGTTTTATCAATGGCGCAACGGTAAGCTTCAACGGGGTGACGAAGAGCACCACTTTCGTCAGCAGCACACAAGTCACGGCAGCGATTACAGCGGCGGACATCGCCACGGCCGGAACGGTCATGGTGAGCGTAGTCAACCCAGCGCCATCGGCGGGGCCGTCCGCTCCGATAAGCTTTGCAATTGGCGGCAGTCAGCCCACGATTTCCAGTGTTACAAGTTCAGGCAAAACGCATGCGCCCGGCGGCGCGGCGTTGACGCTGGTGGTCAATGGAACGAATTTTGTATCGAACTCCGTGGTGAATTTTGGAGCAAAGGCGGAGACAACCACGTTTGTCAGCTCGACGCAGCTTAGCGCTGCCATTCCGGCGAGCGACGTGACAACTAGCGGTAATGTAAGCGTCTCTGTTACAAATCCGCCGCCAGGGGGAGGCACCAGCTCGACAAGCGTAGTTTTCACAGTCGACGGATTCACGATGAGTGGGCCGGGAGTACCTAGCACGGTGCAAGCCGGTCAACAAGCAGGGATTGCACTCACGTTGTCGCCCACCGCGAATGGATTCTCCAATGTTGCTAGCTTTAGTGTCTCGGGTTTGCCGTCCGCAACGACCGCAGCCTTCAGCCCGAGTTCTGTGACGCCGAATAACGCGTCGGTGCCGGTGACCTTGACAGTAACGACGACAGCTACTACGGCGATGGCGCCAAAGGCGCCACGCATAGAAATGCCATGGACTCCAAGACTGATCCCCGGGCTCATGCTCTGGGTTTCTGTCCTACTAGCGGTGATATGCTCCATGCTGCTGTTCCGCAGAACGGAAAGAGTCCGGAGGTTCGCAACCATCTTGCCGCTGGCGCTACTGCTGCTAACCGGAGTGGTCCTGTCAGGCTGTGCCGGCCTGACGGGCGGAACAGTTAGCCCAAAGATACTTGGCACGCCGCCGGGAAGTTCGCAGTTGGTGATCAAAGCCACTTCAGGCACAATGACGCAGAGCGTCACCGTTACTCTGACGGTACAATAACCCTCAGCTTTGATCGTCCTTGGAAAGACTCTCGGACAAGACTGCGTGGAGAAGATCCCGGCCAACGCGCGCGAGGGGATAGCTGCTGCGTGGTCAGAAGCCGAATGGTCCACTATCCGACGGCATGGGTCGAGAACTTTCGAAATGTAGGCCGGTTATTCGTAGCAGGGTTTTCAAAATCGATCAGGGAATGTTTTTGACAAGATAGGGGCCCACGCGATTGGTGATACCAAGGGGAAGCTTCTGCCAGATGCGGGTAGCCAGAAGAAACTTCTTACTTTGCGGGCTGTGATCGGGCAGATTGTTCGCGTCTTGGCCCGGATAAACCCAAAACGTTTCAAGAGGAGCCGCACCCCACTGTTCTTTGAATTGGTAAGTGCCGCTACCGCGAGTCGAGCGGCCAAAATCAAACGTGCGGCAGCCCTCGCTCAGTGACTGGCGCAGCATGTGCCAATAGAGAAGCATGTTCGGGGAGAGATGGTTGAAGCGGCGAAGGGAGCTTGCCCACGGAACCTCCATTTTGCCACGATATGAGAGAAGGAAGCCGGCTGCCAAGCAATCTGGGCCGCGGCGAACAGTGGCGATGTGAGCATTCTCGGGGAAGGTGTTTAAAATGGTCCGGAAGAAATCCTTGGAATAGACCGGGGTTCCGAGATCACGCATATTCTCGGCGAAAACTCCATAGTAGTCGTCAAGCAATTCCTGCTTCCCCCAATGAAGTGTGAAGTTCTCTTTTTCCGCCCGGCGGACCCGGGTGCGAAGCTTCGTCTTGAAGCTGGTCCAAAGAGCATCAGGGTCGGGTGGGAGGGGGAGCAACATGATGACTTTGTGGGATTTGATGGGCCAGGTCCCGGGAATTGGCGCGGCCTGACGGAGCTCGATGTAATCCGCTCCCAGTTTTCGCTGGAGGTCCAGAGCGGCGGAAACTAGTTGCAGCGCCACGGCGTCATTGTCAGCCAAAAGGCCGCCATAATTAAAATAGGGCATGGAAATGAGAGCCCTACCGAAGATGCGGCTCTTCAGGTAGACGAGAGGGAGAGCGCCGGCTAGGGTGCCGTGGGAATCGGCCTCGCAAGCCAGGAAGAAAGTCCTATGCGAGAAGGTGCGCTGAATGAGTTCTGCCCATCGAGGGTCGTGATAGAGACTGCTCTGAGGATGACGTGTGACGTACTGGTGCCAACCGCGAGGGGCATCCAGCTGGCAGGTTATTTGCAACGCCGAAGAGCGAATTTCAGAGGCCAATCGGTCCCACCTTATGGGAATGTGGCAGAAGACTTGGTAAGACCTGGCGTCGGGAACGACGTGCTGGACGCCCGTCTTTGCATTCTATAACGGACTGGGAGCCACGGTTGGCCGGACCCAAGATACAAGAGGACTTAGCTATTGAGAATGACCCTGGTAAGGTGTGAGTACGTACAGACGGGCCATAAACCAGCAATGAACGTTCGTGAAGTCTCTGGAACGCCCGGGGCAATCCGATACCTGCGGAAATGGGCAAGGCCTAGCAGGACCCCGTAGCAGTACAACTGCTACTTGGTGAGGCTCTCCGTCCTGGATGACACTTCTAGCGCGCGCTGAGTTCGAAAAAAGAGCTTACGAAGAAGAGCCGCACCAAGAATCATGGTGGTGCCCAAGATGGCCAATCTAACTGGTTCAGGCAAAGTGCTGAGGAATATGGAGTCCATATGGTGGATAAAGAAGGCACTCCATATGCCAAAGAGGACATCCAACAACTCTTTTAATTTGAAGCAGTTAAAGAATGAATCGAGCAGCACTGGGCTTTGTGACGGAAAAACACTGGCTATGTGGTGCATCAAACTTCCTCTCCTTTCTCCTAAGCGAAGAGGCTAGGTTCGACGGACTTCGGCAATCCGAGTGGCCACAACCGAACACGCACCGAGAAGGACACGAGATTCTGAGTCCGAAACCAGTATTAGCGAGTGGCGAAATTGGTCTCCTAGCGATTAACCGCAGGTAGTATCTTCGAGACACGGCGGCGATGCTCTAATTCTGACCGATCCTTGCCCGAACGGAGCTATGGGTGAATTAACTTCTGCCCAATGATCCTCGCGGCATCGAGGAGTTCGTGCAAGAAATCCTTCCTGCTCCAAATTACCCGTTTGCCTTCATAAGCAAGAATTCGCAGCTTCTGCGCGAAAGGGATGGGGGAGCGGGCCACTGACTTGAGATTCGCACCGAGGTGAACCCAGTTATATAAAAATAGCCTGGCCCGTTTCTGCGGATCGAAATAGGCCATCAAGTCCTTCTTGTCTTTGAGGGCGTAGGAGGCTTCCGCGTGCATGCGGCGGTAAAAGAATGCGTCGGGGAGCTCATAGAATTTCCCGTAGAGAGACATTTCTGCGATCAAAGGGAAATCTCCTGCAATGTAGTTGCGGAGGAGACCCGTCTTTCGAAGTAATGACCTGCGAATCAAGCCGTAAGGAAGGTTGCCTAGACGCAGGTTTTGACTCAAGGCAATCCAGCGCTCGACGACGCTGTCCTGCATCAGATGAAGCCGCTCTTCAAAATCCCCAGTCACGTTACCGTCCGCATCGACCAACTTGGTCCGGCCATAGGCGACAAAAACGGAAGGATCGGTGTCGAGCACTTGAATAGCGCGCTCCAGAAAATTTGGGCTTATGAAATCGTCGGAAGGGTTCCAACGAAAATACTCCCCGGTGGCGAGTTCATACGAACGGCGGTAGTTTCCGGCAGCGCCGAGGTTTGTGGGGTTGGGAAAGTACTTTATGCGCGGATCACTTGCGGCATAAGCACGACAGATTTCGGGACCACGGTCAGTAGAAGCATTGTCGGTAATGATTAGCTCGAAATCAGCAAAGGATTGGTTCCGGTGTGCGTCAATGGCGGCGCCAATATACTTCTCGCGGTTAAAGAGCGGTATGCCAATGCTAACACGAGGGGTTCTGTGCTTAGCGCCGCTCATCTTTCTATCAACGGGGAGATACTTGGCTCCTCACGTCGCCTTCCCTGGTCATTTTCTCATGCTCGTGAGGCAGGGTGAACGTGAAGAGAGTTCGTCCACCAATGAGCGCAATGTACTGCTGCCCCTTGAGGGTATAGGTGATGGAGGGAGCGCGAATCGGCCCCCCCAAAGTGGTAGACCACAGCTTCGCGCCGGTATCAGCGTCTAGGGCAAAGAATTCTGTGTCGTGCGCAGCAAACAACAGATCGCCATCGGTGGACAACAAGCCACCCAGAATATTTTGCATCTCGGCTCCCCCGGAGGCGAGAATCGTTTCCCAGCGCAGATCGCCTGTGGTCACATCGATGGCGCGAATGGCGACTGTAACGGGTTGGTTGGGGGCACGCTGGAACGTGCTTCCTCCGTATACGTTAGTCTCGTGGAATTTAGCGCTGTCGTCGTCACCCTTGAAATAGATAGAGGCCGCATCCACGGCGGGAACGAACATAAGGTGACGCCGCGGATCGAAAGATGGAGTCCACCAGTTCGTTGCTCCGTTCGCCTGTGGCCAAACCAGGCTTCCAGACTTACTCGGCACCGAGCCGGGGAGTTGGATGGGATGTCCGTCAGGGGTAAAACCAGAGGCCCAAGTCTGCTTTGCAAAAGCCTTGGCGGAAAGGAACTGGCCCGTGCGCCGATCGAGTTGATAGAAGAAACCGTTGCGGTTGGCATCGAGGAGCACAGGACGAATCTCTCCGTGCCAAGGAATTTCCGTGAGGATAGGCTGTTGGGTTGCATCCCAGTCGTGAGAATCGGAAGGCGAAAACTGGTAATACCAGCGCAATTTGCCGGTCTGCAATTCAAGGGCGACAACGGAATTGGCGTACAAGTTGATTCCTGGACGGGCTTCAGGGTTATAGACAGGATCGGGGTTCCCGGTTCCCCAGTAGACAAGGCCGAGTGAAGGATCGTAAGCACCGGTAGTCCAGGTCGCCGCTCCCCCATGTTTCCAAGAATCATTTCCCCAGGTTTCATTGCCGGGCTCGCCGGGGCCAGGCACGACGTCAAACTTCCAGAGCAAATGGCCGTCTGCCGCGGAATAGGCGGCGATGAAACCCCGGATGCCATAGTCGCCACCGGCCACACCGACGACAATGCGATCCTCGATCGGTAGTGGGGCGCCTGTCATCGAGTAGCCCTTGTGCCAGTCCTCAACTACTGTGTCCCACACTTTCTTGCCGGTAACCGCATCCAGCGCAACTAAGTGTGCGTCAAGAGTCTCAACGAAAACGTGGTCGTTTAGGACAGCGACGCCGCGGTTCTGCGCGCCGCAACAAAGGGGGATTTCTGAGACGGGAGCCGGGTGCTTGAACTCCCAGAGGACAGAGCCATTCCTGACGTCGAGAGCCGTTACGCTCCCAGTGGCTCCCGTCACGAACATCCGGCCTCGCGTGACGATTGGCGTGGACTCCAGAGCGGAAGCGTCTGAGGTCAACTGAGCGGCCCACGCCAGGCGCATTTGACCGACATTGTTCCGCGTAATCTGAGACTGCGGGCCGTGTCGATGTCCCGCATAGTCACGGGAATAAAGGAGCCAGTCCTCGGAGGGATCCGCGTCTCGAAGAGTGTCAGGAGTCACAAGCTGGAAGGGCGGAAGTCCTGGGTTGGAAGTGCTCGCGTGTGCGAAATCTTCCTCAACTAACTTCCTGGCGTAGGAATAGACTTGCCAGATTTCCAGGTCTGAAAGCGGCTGAGCGGTCATGACGGTCTTGGGACGACCCCACTTCAGCGTGGAGAAAAAGGTCCAATCTGTCATCGATCCCAGGGACTTGATAAGGTTGGGCCCCGTGCGGCCAGCAGCATTCTCCCCGTGGCAGCCGGCGCAGTGCTGTCCGTAGAGGCGCCCACCGGTCTCGATCGACGGCCTGTCGAAATGCATGTTGGTAACGCTAGCATTCACATTTGGGATTTCGGATAGGCCTTCCATATACACAGGACTGCCGGGACGTAGCCATTTCAAAAGTAGAAAGAAGGGGATCTCGGGAACCTTTCCCGTAACTTTTGCTTTGACAACGCCTACTCGCCAAGCTGCTTCGTGGAATAGGAGGGTCGCCGCCCCAAGCGACAGCATGAATAAGATGAACCCTGCGAGGCAGACCCATAAAACACGACGAATTGATTTCATGGCTGGGCTGTAGTCGGATGGGACGTTGTTCCGATCCTCAGTTTCCTCCGTAGAGCGTTTGTGACCACCAACATACCCGAAGAAAATCGTAGCAATCTTCTGAAGGGGCCCGAGCTGTGCCCCATTCGACAACCATCTAGCGTACCCGCAGCCAGCTAAACATTGATGGTGAGCTTCCTCGCATAGAAGGCTTCGGCAAATCCTTCGCTTGAGTTTGCCTCGAGTCCCCGGATACGCATCAAACCTTGGAACAGGTCAGGGGTAAACCAATGTTTGACGGCTTGCGATTTGAAGCAATTCATCAGGTGCTTGATTTTGAGATCGCAGACTGTCTTGCTCAAAGGCACGAAACAGTTGGGCGACCCGAGGTCCCCGTCATACTTCGGAATTTCGTACTCGAGAACCAGATGATTCCGAAAGGTGTTCCAAGTAAGCTCACAGATGACCCGATGATCCTGGTGCAGATCGCTGCGGCAGTGGGTCAGAATCAGATCCGGAGAGAAGGGCTTGAGCCGCTCGAACTGTTCCTTGATGCGGTGAGTGTAATGCGGGAAAAACCCATCGCGAAAAGAATGAACAACCACTTTGCGTTCCCGTGCTCTTTCAAGAAAAAGATTGGCGCTGCGAAGCGCTTCTTTTTTTCTAACGGCGGTGGAGCTGAACACGACCCACCGGACATTGCAGTCCTGCCGCTCGGACAGCAGCCGGAGTATCGTTCCACCACACCCAATTTCAATATCGTCGGAATGAGCTCCCAAGAAAAGTAGGCGCAGGGGAGACTTGGAGCCGCCCGCGGACAAATTAAGCATTTCGGATTGCGTCCTGAGGAGAATCAGCCGCACTGGGGCTGGCAGCTTCTTCAGTCGCAGGGGGTGATTCCTGGAGGACAGGAGCGTTTTTCCAGAGTTCCCAAGGCGGATTGCCAAGGGAATAAAGCTCATCGAACTGTTGTTTGTCTTTGAACGTATCCATGGAGGCCCAGAAACCGTCGTACTGGTAAGAAACAAGCTGGCGGTCGCGGATCAAACGCTCAAAAGGTTGGCGGACGAGTTCTTCGCCGTCGCGCATATATTGGAAAATATCCTTTTTGAAAATGAAGAACCCTCCGTTCATGCGGAAATCGCTCCGGCTCATGTCCCGAATATCAGTCACAAGGTCAGTGGCAGGGTCGGAAGAAACCAAATGATAGCTGAGTTTCGGTCGCACACTGGCAAAGCTGGCAATCTTGTCCAGCTTGTGGAAGTGCTCCAACTGAGCGGGCAAGTGCAGGTCGGAAAGTCCATCGGTGTAGTTGGCGAGGAAGACTTCTTCGCCTTCGAGGTACTTCTCCGCAGCCTTCAAGCGCTGGCCGATATTGGAGTTTATCCCGCTATCCGCAAAGGTGATCTTCCAATCGTGCGTGTCCGAATGAAAGAGCTCAACATCCTTGCCACCGCGCGACAAAACGAAATCATTCGACAAACACTCATCGTAATTAAGGAAATAGTTCTTGATGCTATCCGCCCGATAGCCCAGGCAAAGAATGAAGTCTTTGTGGCCGAAGTGGGCGTAGTACTTCATGACGTGCCAAAGGATTGGCCTGTAGCCTATAGGCACCATCGGCTTGGGAATACTGTCAGAATACTCTCTGAGACGCATACCCATTCCGCCACAAAATAAGACAACTTTCATCGTATGTACTCCTCAACGGTGCAAAGGCTGTGCAGAGACGTTTGATGAAAAATACGAGTCTTGCTCCGCTCGCAAGACGTCGCACAAACGGCTCGGCGGCAAAACGACGTCGGCGTAACGAATCGGTTGATCTCTTGGAATGTCGCGGATCAGACGGCAACCTTCCGAAAGACCAATCGGCAGGAGATCTTCGGCCGAAAACACTTCCGCGTTATCAATTACACCGTAGGTGGTGAAGCCCCCAATCCCGTCGAGAACTTCATTCACCTTCAGATCCCGCTTGGCAGCGGTGAGCACGCCGCAAACGGGTGCGCCGAGGGGGGTAACGGTTGCATCGTGAAAAAGCACAGCCCGGGCGACACTGGAAGGAAGTTGAAGTGGAGGCAAGTGGTATGGGTGATAGAAGCAGTAAAAGGGATTGCTCGAAATCTTGAAAAGATCGAGATAGGATTGTTTTACGGGATGGTCTGTATAACCGAGGACCCAAGCACCTGTGCGCGGCTCGGCCCCGACGACATAGTCCACAAGCCCGCCGTTGAGTAATTGTTCGGGAGGAAAAAGTTTGGGAGTGTCGCGAACGTCAGCGCAGGATGGGCCGTACATGCCGCGCTGGCCGACGCGGAATCCCGTGGCGTTGGCAAGAATTGTCTCTTCTAAAGAAAGCTTTGTTCCGTCTGCGAAGGAAGTGACCATGCGGGCGGATTGGTTGTACTTCGCCGCAAACTCACGTTGCGTGTCAGGATTACGATAGCGGTCGAGCATTCCCTTGATGTTCCCGGCGGCGACCGGCTTATAACCCATGGTTTTTACAAAGCGATAAAGATTCATCGCCACGCCAGGCTCATCTCCGTCCGTGTCGGTCAAGATGACACCTGCGCGATCCGCGTAAACTTTGAGGATGGGACCTAAAGTTGCGTCGAGCTCTGCATTCATGAGAATGAGGTGTTTCCCGTGCTCGAACGCCTTAAGGGCGATCCGTGCTCCCAACTCCACTTGGCCGGTCACGTCAATGATGGCTTCGATAGGACCAGCTTGGCAGAGCAGCATGGGATCTTCGGCAATCGCGTACTGCCCGGCATCGATGGCCTGCTCCAGTTGCGCAACAGACTCCACGTGTTTGACCGAATCCACACCGGCTTCGGCGTAAACGCGCTTGGCCCGTTCTAATGTGCGATTGCAAATGGCCACGAGCCGCATGCCGGGAATTCCAGTGATTATGTTGAGGGCAATGGAACGCGCCATGAACCCAGCGCCAACCATGGCGACCCGGACCGGGTTGCCGGCGGCTTGCCGCTTTTCCAATGCAGTGTCCACGAGAATCATGCAGTTTCTCCTGAGAGTGTGCCTATCGGTTTTGGCCAACAGGGAATCGAGAGCTAGCCCTTAAAATCCGGCCAGCTTGTATCAAGATCAGAAATCACGGCCACCTCGAGGGGCCATTTGATGGAGAAAGCAGGATCGTCGTAACGGACGCCTCCCGCAGATTCAGGCGCGTAGGATTGCGAGACTTGGTAAATGATTTCGCTGACTTCCGTGAGCGTCTGATAGCCGTGGGCAAACCCCTCCGGCACATAGAGCATTTTGTGGTTGTCCTCGCTAAGCTCCGCGCTGATCCATTGCTTGAACGTCGGCGATCCCGGGCGTAGATCGAGAATGACGTCGTAGATGGCGCCTTTGGTGCATCGAATGAACTTTGCCTCCTGGAACGGCGCATTCTGAAAGTGCATGCCGCGCAGAGTTGCCTTTTTCTTATTGTAGGCAATATTGCACTGAACTACGTCGGGGTTCATTCCGTGAGCGGCAAATTCACGCTGACAGAAAGTACGGGCGAAGAAGCCCCGCCGGTCTTCGCGTTTCTCGAGTTCAAGAAGAAATGCGCCTTTGAGTTTCGTTTCCGTAAAAAGCAATCCTCACCATCTTTCTCTTTTGCGAAACATTGTCAGGAAACTCTGGATGCTTCCAAGGCCATCGAGGATGGTTCTGTCCACCGCAGAGCAGGGCTCAGACGACCGGTTGCCAACAAGTGCTTGACGTGATCGATGCGCTTGTAGCGCACTCCCTCAAAATCGGAAACGGACAATCCAACCTTTCTGTATGCGTTAAGAAGTTGCTGGGCGCCTTTGCGAGCATCCCACTGTGGCTTGAAGTTTGGAAGCACTTCAGCGATGCGTCGAAAATCGACCCGGTAGCAGCGTGTGTCTGGTTCACCCGTTCCGGCGAATTCGATCCGGCAATTTCCAACCGTCTCTTCAACGATTTGCGCGATATCACGAATCTGATAATTTTCCTCTGGGCTGCCCACATTGAGAGCCATATTGTGCGTAAGCTCACGCGGAGTTTGGAGGACTGCAAGAAATGCGTGCGAAATATCTTCAATGTGAACGAGGGGACGCCAAGGCGTGCCATCGCTCGTCATGCGAACGCGACCGGTTGTAAAAGCCCAAGCGACAAGATTGTTCAGAACCAGATCGAACCGGTGGCGGGGGGAAAGGCCGTACGCGGTAGCATTGCGCAAAAAGACCGGACTGAAACCGGCGTCTGCGAGCCGAGACAACTCCTGTTCGACGAGGACCTTGGAACGCGCATAAGGTGTAACGGGGTTGAACTCGGAGTTTTCGTCGAGAAGCCGATCGCCTGAAGCGCCATACGTGCTACAGGAAGAGGAAAAAAGAAAGCGCTTCACGCCAGCTTGCTTTGCGAGCTGGGCGAGACGAATCGAAGCAATTTGATTGATTTCATAAGTCAAATCAGGGTTGATGTTGCCGAGGGGATCGTTTGACAGACCGGCCAAGTGAATGACCGCCTCGAATCTTTCGAGATCGGACAGTTCCACGTCGCGCAAATCCTTGCGAAGAGTGGGGAAAGAGACTGGATCTTCGCCAAAAGTACACTGCTCAAACAAATCGCTGTCCAATCCGACGACCTGATAGCCGGCTGCTGCCAGCATTGGCGCCATTACGGTACCGATGTACCCCTTGTTGCCGGTGAGCAAAACACGCATCATTGCTTCTGGTTCCTCCTGCAAGACTGACAAAAGACCTGTACTCCGCTAGTTGGCGGCTGCCGTATCCGACTTGAAACCAATCAGGCCAAGAACCGTGTCGTACTGCGCATGAAGGGCGCGACGGAGAGGAGCCATGCCTTGGGCAATTTTCGTCCGGATGACAGGGGCATTGGCTTCAAGCGCCTTCAAACGCTCAATGAGTTCTTCTGTTTTGAAATCATTGATGTTGACCACAAACTCTTCCAGGCCAACTTGCGCGAGCAGGGCACGGCTTTTCTCGTGATAGGCCACGGCGAGAACCGGCTTGTTGAGAATCAAAGATATAAGAATACCGTGATAGCGGTTGGCCACGACAAGGTCTGCACGGGAAATCTCAGAGATCAGATCGTCAAACGTCTGAATGGTGTTGCGCCGGAGAAAATTCGGCGACTTGCTGGAGCCATTCAGCGCAAGAATAATGTCGTCGATGGTCCGGACGTCGGCACGGACTTGCGTGGGAAAGTACAGCACGCCATGGCTGGTCTTGTCGAGCCACTCGGAAAAGCTGGCAAACTTCCGGACATAGTCTGAGTAACGGACAGGATCGCAACTGTACCAATAAAAATTGTCGTAATAAGGCACCGGATTTATTCCCACCACGACTGGGGAGGTATTCGAGCTGCCGTGAGCCTGCGTGGGTGCCGGGAATTGGAGGCTGTAGACAAGATCCGGGAATACCGGATGGATACCTTTAGCACCGATGCTTTCGACGAGGCGGCTGGAAAACGCGTCACGATAGGAGCGGTAGTCCACCCAGGCGAGAACCCGCCGAAAGAAGAACTTACTGATCGGGGAATCGATGGGACCCGCACCGACACTCAATATGGCGATTTTTGTGCCCGTACACTTCGATAATACTGTCCATTTCAGAAGGGTGTAGGGAAAACCCCACACGCCCCCATAGCCGTCGTTCAACTGTTGGGAGCCGGCGACGAGCAGAAGTTCAACACCCTTCAAGCGGCGGTAAGACTGAAAGAGAAACCCCGGTTCTCTGAGAATCGCGGAGAGCGCGCCAGCCGAATGACGGACCGCAGAAACCAGCCACTTCAAACCAGGCACGGATTTACAGAATTCCTTCAGCTTCGCAAGCGTGCTCGGTGATGGATCAGACGCACCGCTCGAGGCCGGAGAAGAATCGAGCACTGGGGAGGACGCGATCTTGCCAGCCTGCCGGATCGGAAAGCACGCAAGGCCGTGCCGGCGCTGTGAATCGACGGGATTGATTGTAAAGCCGATAATCTCGGCACTGTGCATGCGCAACCGAACGTTTTGAATCACGGCAGCAAACAACGCCTCGTCACCCAGATTCTGAGTGCCGCCATGGCAGAAAATGCCGATTTTCCTGCGAGACTCAATAACCGCCATGAAAGGTCCGTTCCAATCTTCGCTGTGAATTTCAGCGAGCGCTCTGAGCTCTCTTCTGCGCTAGAAAAATCATCTGCCAGCCAAACCCGGCTTTCTCCTTGAGCGTGTCAAGCTTTTCCTTCGGCAGGAAGAGTTGAAGCATTGCATTGAGCTTGTAAGAATTCACCACTCGGAGGATGCCCCGCTCGCCGTGCGGAATGATGGTGAACGATTTCAAAGTGCGAAAATGGGGAGAGAGCATTTTTCGGAGCTGGCTGCGGCTCATTTCGTTGGCGATATGCCGAGGTGGTTGCTGATTCCAACTAACGTCACCGAGCCGGTCCTTCACAAACTTATTGCTCGTGGAGATAATGAGATAGCCCCCTGGCTTCAGGGCCTCGGCAGCCCGGTTGACGTACCGCTGCTGGTCCTCGACGTGAGCGATTACCTCTTGCGAAACGACGATGTCAAAATATTCGTTGGGAATGTTAGCTTCGTAGAGATTTCCGGCCATGTAGGTGATGTCCTGGCGCCGGGCTCGGGCAGCCTGGATCGCCTCTTCTGAGAGGTCAATTCCGTGGGCCTCGCCAATGTCTGCCAGACGCTCTGTGAACCAGCCAAATCCACAGCCCAAATCAAGAACACGCGGCCGCCGGAGGGCCAGTCCTTGTATCAGGCGAAGAATCTCCGTGGCCCTCCGGTCCGTCCAATCGTTGAGGACCTTGCGTTCCTTCCAGTGCTGCCAGTGCCAGTCCCAGAACTGGCGCTGGTCATCGATAGAGGGGAGCGATTCCTTAGATGAGATCATTTTTCCGGCATCTCGTGAAGATTTCTTCAGCGTATTTTCCTTGTTTTTGACCTGGCAACGTTACCCTAGGCCATTCTCTAACACATCGGTGAGAGCTCGTCACTGCCAGGTCTCACGCATGAGTTGAACCAGTCGTAGACGCAGTGCTATACCAGAGATCACACTGAGGGGTTGCAATAGGAGTGCCACGGGTGGGCATGCTCACCGGCAGCTATCTTGTTGTCCACAAAGGCGTTATGTGTGGCCTCGGGAGTCGATTTCCTATAGACCCGGGGTTTCGAGATGCTGGTTTTTCCACATTGTGGTAATGGTTTACACAGTTCTGCGACAATGGATTTGGGCTTGTAAATGGCAATGCTAAACTTGTAAGTCCCTTAAATACAATGAAATAGGAAGCGTCATTCCCGCAAACGGAGCTGAAACTGCCGCGCGAGCTATGATCCCGGGCTAGTCCAGGTAAATGCGGCGTACGCGCGTCCCGAGAGCGCAAAGGACATCCTGAACGACGGTCCCAAGGCAAAGACTGAGATCAGCAGCGGTTTGAGTAAGTCCGCCATCCTTGCCGTAGATTGTAGCAACGTCCCCCACGGTTGCGCCTTCGATATTGGTAACGTCGATGGTGGCCATATCCATCGAGATGTTTCCGACAATGGGAGCGAAGGCACCGCGCACGATAACGTGCCCGCAATTACCTAGTCCGCGCATCAAACCATCGGCATAACCGGCTGCAATCACCGCGATTCTCGAGGGCTTCGAAGTGATGAATTTTGCGTTGTAACCCACACCTTCGCCTGGGGCTAGAGTGCGAACGGCTACGAGGCGAGTGCGCAAGGAAAGCACGGGTTCCAGAACTAACTTTGACTCGAAATCCGGATAGCTACCTGGTGGAGAGAAGGCGGGAAGATAGCCGTACATTGCCGCACCTGGACGCACCATATCAGCCCAAGCACTCGGCCGGGAGGCGATGGCGGCACTGTTGGCCATGTGAATGACCCCCGGTGAAAGCCCTAAGGCGTTCATCCGTGATAACGCTTCCCCGAACAGTGTTTCCTGCCGATCCGTATCGTCAGAATCGAGCGCCTCGGAGGAGGCAAAATGGGTGAAAGTTCCATGAAGGTTAAGGTGCGGATATCGCGGCAGGACGCGAGCGATGCAATTCACGTCTTGCAACGAAATGCCAAGGCGATTCATCCCAGTGTTAATTTTCAAGTGGAAATCGAAGGGGCGGCCGCCATTTCTGCGGGACCTGCCGGCGGCACGCTCGAGCAATGGAAGTTGAGCGCAGTTTGTAACTGCCGGCGTGAGCCCCATTGCAACCAAATCTCGTTCCTCACCGGGCCAGAATCCACCCAAAACGAGAATCGGTTGTGAGATCCCGGCTTGACGTAGTTTTGCTGCTTCATCGACGCAAGCCACGCCAAACCAGTCAACACCTGCCTTGGCGAGAGCTTTGACAATGGGACCGGCACCATGTCCGTAGGCGTTGGCTTTGACAACAGCCATCACCATCCGGCGTCGTTTGCTGGCTCGATGAGTCGAGTTAATCAGGCGCCGGATCGTGGCAAGGTTGCGCTGAACAGCCCCAAGACTAATCTCAGCCCAGATGGGCCTTCCCGAAAAGTTGCAGGTAGCGGCCGAGTTTGTCGATCTCTTTCTCATTCTCATTCTGGTTTCTGAGTCCTTGGCACCATGACGCTGAACTCAGGAGTCTCGCACATGCTAAAAGCAATCCACCTTCCAAAAAGCTATGCCATTGATTCCGTATGACTTATAAGAACTAGAAACCTTGCGATCAAGACCAAGGCTGTAGAGTCTCCCAAGGAATCAGGCTTGGGACGTCCATCTGAGAGCCGGTTTCTGAACAATCGAGAGTTGTCCTGGCCCAAACCGATCTTACGAGAGAACAAACTTGGCTTCGCAAACACGCCAGTAACGGCCATAGACTAGTGCTGTTTCGAGAACATAGCTGTAATCACGTAAATTCCAGCGGTAGACAGAATAGGCGAGCCGCAGGTACACCTTGTTCAGAAGAGGATCTGGGAAGTCGTTCCGCTGCAGCAAGAGCATGGAGTCTTTTAACAGTTCTCGCCTGAGCTTGTCCTCCAAGAATGGCTTCTGGTCTCTGTCCCACTGGGAGGCCAAGCCGTTCGGCAACGGCACAGGACATGGTTCATGTCCTGGATAAGACTGCCAGGGCAGCGAGCTAACAGGTTCCTGAAAGAGTTTAAGCCATTTGTTGTAGAAGCGATGAAAGAGACACAGATCCAGAGGGACTGAGGTGATGAACGCAAGGAAGTCGCTATCATAGAATGGCTCGATATAGTCAATCTGAGAATTGTCGATTCGTTCGTATTGATTTGCGAGATGCCTTCTTTGGTCATTGAGTAAAAGGAAGAGGAAAAGATTTCGGCCAGGATCCTCACAATGAAGATCGCTGAGTTCCTCCCTGATCCCTTGCTCTAGGACCGAGAAGGCGGCTGCTAAAGCGTCGGGTTTCAGGAGCTTGGCAACGATATGCTTGTTTTCGCCGCGAAGGAATTCTCCAATTGCTTCTTCGAGTTTTCCTTGCCGGAGTAAATCCACGACTCTCGAAGTCATGTACACATGGCCCATTCCTACGCTCCCTCCGTCGCCGGACCAGATGAGACGGGGGCGTTCCGGAGGCCAATCTTTCCGGCTCGTGTCGGTCTCCCAGAAATCCGACAAACGTTGAAAGAAATCAGGATTGGAAATCATCGTCTCATCTTCCCGATGGAGCGTACCCATGATGCGCGCGTACTCCGCCCCGAAAATACGGTCCTGTGTATTTGGAAATGAACAGTTGAGAGTGTGAACTTTCCTGGTGAGGCCGCAAAGTGCAGCGACGACGCAACGCGAATCAAGTCCTCCACTCAGGAAGGAGGTCGTAATTTGATCTCCATGCAGGCGGCACCTTACAGCTTCCAGGAATCGCTCATGAGCCTCCTGGAGCAGTTCCCTTTCCGGCCGACGTGAAACCGGGATGGAGTCCCACCGCCAATATTGTTGGCTTGAATGATGGGATGGATCGAATCGGACGACCTCGGCTGCCTTGATCGTCCAGACATTTTCGTAAGCGCTGCGAGCGCCAATCGGAAAACCAAAACACGCGATCTCCGTCACGGATCGAAAACTCATCACCTTGGGAACAAACGGCATAGATTCCATGATGCGGAGCACGCTCGAGAAAACAATCCAGGAATCATTGGACCAGTAATAGATCGGACGAAGTCCCAACTTGTCGGCAATGAGAAAAAGGGTCCCAGTCTTGGGCTGGTAGTACGCGGCGGCAAAAATCCCTCTGACTTGTTTAAGGATGTCCCATTTGTCCTCATCCCAGGCGCGATGAAGACACTCCAAGTCCCGCGCACGGCTTGGCCCACGGCCCTGCTCTGTCGAGGAAAGCAGCGGCTCGCCGACCAGCATCGAGAAAGTGCCCGAGGGATCTTGCCGGAAGGCGGGTTCGAGGAACGCTCCGAAATCGGACTTAAGCAGGAAAGAGCGTTCGTCGGCGAATACTGCGAGAGGGGCGCGGCGGCGGGAAATGGCCTTTTTCAAAGCATCTGACCATTCTACAGGTACTCCCACTCCAGGTTTTCGGCTAACGATTCCAGCGAAAACACTCATCCTGGCTTCAACTTTCCATTTGAAGGGTAGAGTTGATCAATTATGACCCAGTAGCTGTCGAGCTTGCGAATAATTTCGTTCGCGTCCGCAGCAACTCTATGATTTCCTTGCGAAATATAAGAAACACAGTAACTATATAAAGTGGAAGAATAGCGAATATTTGCAAGAAAAAGCCCACGAGGCTGCTGGCTAACATATATTGATCCGTAAGATAGCACACGATTCCAAAAGGGACAACGGCAAGTGCCGGCCTCAGCCAGCCCTGAAGCAAGTACTGTTTCACGGAATCGTCCACAAGTTTGCAAATGTAGCGCGGCCAGAGGAACAAGTGGACAAATAGATTCGGGATCACGGTTCCGATGGCGACGCCGAATATTCCGATCCACCGTGCCAGCAGAATGCTTAGACAAAGGTTTGCGATTGCCTCGCCTGCGGACCAATACGCGACGCGCCGATGTTTCGCCAAACCGAGGGTGATGTTGATACTGCTCGAGTTCGCCACGGTGAATAACTGCGATAACAGCAAAATCTGGAGTACACGGCCAGAGACTGGACCGTACTGAGGTCCCATCCAGAGACTGATAAACGTTATCCCACGGAATAAGAGCGCAACCTGAACTGGCCAAGCGACTAGAATGGCCACACGTGTACCTTGTCTGAGAAGCTGGCGCAGTTTTTCGTGCTCTCCGGAAGCCTGATAGTTGCTCGCCAAAGGCATAAAAGTCATAGTTAGGGAGGCAACGATGGTTCGGAGATACTCGATCAAGGAGCCGCCAATCGAGTAAAAGGTGACGGCTGCCACGGAAACGAAAACGCCAACGACAAGGTTGTCGGTGTAGTAGATCACTTGCCCGCAAATATGAAGTAGAAAGATCCACGCACTATAGTCAGCGATTTCTCGTAACATCTGCTTGCCCGGATATCGGAAAGAGAGTCTGAGCTCAGGGTAGATCCAGAAGCAGAGGGACATTTGCGTTAGGTTGGCTACGACAACAACGGTCAATTCCCAGATGGCTAAAGCCAAAATGCCATGACCCGTGGCAAGCAACCAGACGACGCCCGCAGAACGGACCAAACCCTGCCCAATGGAAACTGCGCTTATCAGGTCAAAACGATGCAGGGCCGCCAGAACACCGCCAAAAACGCCGAAATAGAGGGTTACAGAGAGGTTGATCCCGCTGAGCAATAATGCCCAGCGTGCCGCGGTCTGTAGTTCCTGAGGAACGTGAAACATCCGATTGATGACCAGGGATAAGATCAAACTCAAGCCAATGACCGCGAGGCAGATCCACTGACGAAGCCAGAGGGCAGCGGATGTAGCTGAACTCGAATCAGCATGGTTGCCCTGAGGGTGATGGCGAGAGACAAAGCGGACCACGGCGCCGCGCAGTCCCATATCCAGCAAACCCATATACGACGTAACGGCAACGACGAGTGCCCAGACACCGTATGCGGTCAAGCCAAGATGGTGGACTATAAAAGGGGAGAGAAAAAAGGCTACGACAAAATTGAACGCCAACGCGGTCCAATTGGAAAAAATACCCCGCGCGGTCATGTTTTTGCCACTCATCGGATTGTCTTGGGGCACGGAAGGTAATTCAGGCTGAGGAGGGAAGCTCCGGTGGCCTGCAAGGAATCAAAGTAATCCGGTTTGTCTTGCATTGAAAAGGCCGTAGCCCACTTTCCGTTCAGTCCGCGTGAACCAAAGATGCCTGCCGAGTTCTGACCCTAAACGCGACTGACCAGCACGCTCAGCGGACAAAACTCAAAATCTCTCAAGAGGCTTCGAAACTTGGTGGACGCATTGCGCAATCCAAAGTAATGACGCAGGCGAGAAGTCAGCGGACCCTTCATCTTTGGTTGCTCGGAGTCCAGCTCCCAAGGGTGTAGATAAACACAGGCAGCGCGATTTTCGTGACGATTGAGGTAGTTAATTCCCCAGCGAGTGAAACCATAAGGAAGAAGACGAAAATAGGCTCCACCTCCGAAGGGGGAACGGCGGCCTGCCAGCTCCAGGGTAGACAGCGGGTACTCCACAATCGGGCCGCTGGAGGTTTCTATTCGTCGCGGGTCTCTGGAAAAACCAGGCAGGCCGTAGGAGGGATGACTGACAGGAAAAATGCTCGAATCATACGTGAATCCGAGTTCGGCAAGAATCTCCAGCGCCCAAAGCGAATTCTTGGTGATAGAAAAACTTGGCGCACGATAACCCTTGACGGGCGCCCCGCTGCAATCTTCGATCAATCGCTTTGCCTGGCGCGTATCCTCACGGAACTCATCCGGCGTCATCTCGAACACAATTCGGTGACGCAAACTATGACAGGCGATTTCATGACCGCGTTCAGCAACCTGCCTGACCACATGGGGATGTCGCTCAGCAAGCGATCCTAGCGTGAAGAATGTAGCTTTGCAGCCCACTTCGTCGAGTAGATCAAGGAGGAGGAGCGTGTTGCGCTCGGCGCGGCTCGGCTGAGAAATCCAAAGTTCCGGTGAAATGCTGTCTCGGAAAGCAGTAACGTGATAGTAGTCTTCTAGATCAATTGTAAGGGCATTCTGCATCCGCCGACTCATCGCACCTTTTGTGGACACCTGGAACCCGTCAAAGACACACGTAAAGAGTACTCTAGTAGTCTTAACCTATTGCACGTCTCCTTCCACGGCTTGTGGATTCTCCTAGCGGGTCGCCTGTAAATTTATGATAATAGGCATGTTATATTCGGGAGAGCGAGGACGTGAATCTTACGCACGGAACTGGGCTTAGAAAGTATCTCATTTATGGAAGAATTTTCTCTTCGATAGCGCTTTTGAGCTAATTGATACGGGCTGGGCTGCTTATTGCGTATTCTGACCTTTACGAGCTTGTTCCCTAATAGCGTGAGTGCGAACCAGGGAATCTTCGTCTACCAGCGAACGGCTGCTCTTGCGGACCTCGCCGGCAATGAAGTCGTGGTTGTTTCGCCCTTGCCCTATTCCCGCGGTGGATCAAAACTAAGCGATGGCGGTCGGCAAGCGAGGTGCCTGACGAGGAAGTAGTTGGGAAACTGACCGTTCATCACCCACGCTATCTCCTGTTGCCCAAGGTCTCCATGTTGTTGCACGGAATTTCGATGTTCTTGGGAAGCTTCTTACGGTGCGCGGCATTACACAAAAAGTTTCACTTCGAATGCATTGATGCGCATTTTGTGTACCCCGATGGATTCGCAGCAGTATGCCTGGGGAAAGCTCTAGGAATACCAGTGACTGTGTCGGCCAGAGGAACCGATATCAACGTCTTCCCTTCGTTTCGATTGATCCGACCGATGATCCACTGGACGCTTCGGGAGTGCGCGAGCGCAGTTGCCGTATCAGCAGCACTGAAAGAAAGGATTGTCGAGCTGGAAATAAGCGCGGAGAAGATAAACGTAATTCCAAATGGCGTAGATCCTCTCCGGTTTCAGCGGCTGCCCAAAACTGATGCTCGCCGGCGATTGCACCTGCCGGAATCGGCCAAAGTTGTTTTGTCCGTAGGTTCACTGAGTCCTTCGAAAGGGCATCAATTCGTGATACGAGCATTTCAGCAAGTTTCGCAGCGCCATCGCGGCTTATCTCTCTACATTCTCGGCGAAGGAGCTCTGCGCGCCAAGCTAGAGAATCTGGTGGCGGAGTTAAATCTGCAGCATAGTGTTCAACTACTCGGCGGCAGGCCGAACGAAGAATTGCCTTGGTGGTTCAGCGCTGCGGACGTGAGCTGCTTACACAGCTCGCGAGAGGGCTGGCCAAACGTGGTGACCGAATCTCTAGCTTGCGGGACCCCGGTCGTGGCCACGCGTGTTGGGGGAATTCCAGATATTCTTCACTCCCCAGAACTTGGTGTGCTGGTTGAACAATCGGTCGAAAGCTTGGCCGAAGGAATTGAGAGAGCATTGTCTACAGATTGGGATCGCGAACGAATCTCCAAACAGACGCGTGAGCGGACGTGGCATACCGTGGCCGAAGAGGTTGACGCCGTTTTACGTGCGCAGATTCAGCGCCGGGAAGAATAGCCTGACAGATGTCTGCGATAAGGCCACTGACTCCTGGTGAAATACGACTTGCGCAGCATGCCAGGTGGCGAGAGTTAATTTGCGGGCAGAGACATAACTGCATTTGGAATCAGACGCTTATGCTGGCGTTGCGACTTGCCGACTCGTAGATTTCCTGGTAGCGGCGAGCCAGAGTTTCCCAGTTTCTTTTTTCGCTCACTTCCTTCCTGGCCCTCTCACCGAGGTCCCGGCGAAGACCTTCGTCTGTTAAGAGGCGTTCCGCCTGACGGCAAAAGTCCTCTATATTGCCAGCTTCAAAAAGCATGCCCGTTTCACCGGGCTCGATTAGCTCCCGAATTCCTCCGACAGCGCTCCCAAGGATGGGTTTAGCGAGAGCCATCGCTTCCAATGGTTTGAGGGGCGTGACTAACTCGGTGATGCGCAGGCTGGCGCGCGGGTAAACCAGTACATCCATAATGGAGTAGTACCGCTCGACGTCTTTGAAAGGGACTCGCCCAAGAAAGGAAACATAGTCAGCGGCATTCCCCTCGGAAATAGCAGCGCGTATGGCCTCGGCTTCGGCGCCGTCGCCCACAATAATCAGATTGAAGCGAACACCTCGAGCATGCAAGGCGATCGCAGCCTTCACAAGCCAAGCCACTCCCTCCCACGGAAAAAGCGTTCCAAGAAAACCTAGGATCGGCGTACCATCGAGCCGCAGCTTGACGGTCAGTGCCGCGTCACGTGGCCGTGGAACGAAACGCAGGGTGTCTACGCCATTGGGCACATGAAACAAACGAGCTTCAGGAATGCCCCGCGCGGCCAGGTCTTGCAAGATTGACCGTGAGATACCGACGACCGCGTGCGCGCGCCGGAGGACGTGTGTCTCAAGAGCGCGTCCGAGACGATAGCGAAGCGAGGAAGGACTCTGCGCCACGCCATCCTCCCAAAAGGACCGCACTTCGTAGACAAAGGGAACTCCTCGCGCGCGGGAGGCGCGCAGGGCCGCTAATCCGCACAATGCTGGCGAGTGGGCGTGCACTAAATCGAAATTTTCGGAGCGAAGAAGTAACGCGATGCGCTTTTCCAAGAGTTGCACAACAGCTGCCTCGCGAAGCAACGGCCACCGGCGTCGAATCGCCCGTGCCGCAAATCCTGGATCACTCGAGACACGGAAATAACGAATTGAATCCAGGACCGTATCCGCCGCTTCAGGGTCGTCCAAATTGTGAAGTGGGCTCGTAACTATAGTGGGTTGAAAGCCCAGCGAGTGTTGCGCGGCGATAATGCTTCCGCTCCTCTGACTGTAGCCATCGAGGACTGGCCAGGAATGGTCAAGGACATGAAGTACCTGCAAGCTCAAAGCTCAGGTCTCTTTGCCGGCGAGACTCACCGGCGATTCTTGATCCGCTGGCTTCTCCTCGCGAATCGTTTGCCATGTCGGCGAGAGAGAGCCAGTCAAGGCACGCACAACCCCGAAGAGCGACGCCAAATTGATCAATACAAAATAGTAAGGAAGGAAGAGAATCTTTGGCGTTGAGCGCCCGGACTGGAAAGCCCACCCTGCCGCAGCCAGAAGATAGAACCCAGTCTGCAAGACGACCGCTATACGAAAGAAAGGAACACGCCACAGGAGCACACTGGTTAGCAAAGCATCGATAAGATAGAGAGGCACAAGCCACCGCAAGACTTTATGAGAGACCAATGCGAGCCAGTGGCGCGGTTGATTCCAAAGTAGGAGCACGCGCGGGGCACGGCACACAGCATTGAAGCTGCGGCTCACGATTCGCACCTTGCGGCGGAACTCCTTCTCGAAGCTATCACCGGCCTCTTCGTAGCAAATCGCTTCACGGTCGTAAACGCCCCGATAGCCACGCACGATAATCTGAAGAGGGTTCAGAAAATCGTTGATATCGGTGGGCTCGAGCGGGATGAACAGTTCCCGGCGGATGGCGTAAATGGCCCCGTCACCGCCGACCACAGAACCGAAATTGGATTCTTTTTCCTTCAGCCAGGTCTCCAGTTTCCAGTAAAGGCCCTCCGATTCTGCGGAAGCGGCCATTACCGAAGACGTGCGATAGGCGCAATTGCCGACCACATATCCAACCCGAGGGTCGGAGAAGTGGCTTACGAGTCTTCTAACCGCATCAGGCTGGTAAATCGAGTTGGCGTCTGAGAAAACAACAATGTCGCCGCGAGCCTCTTGCATCCCCAAATTGATGCCGGCGCTCTTGCCTAATCTCTCTGGTTGCCTCACGAGGCAAATACCTTGGCCACCAAATTGCCGCACGATTTCGTCCGTGCCGTCGTTTGAAGAATCCGAAATCACCACGATTCGCAAAAGCTCACTAGGGTAATCCAGCGCTAGTGCATTTCGGAGTTTCTCCGAAATGACCCGCATCTCGTTGTAAGCAGAGATCAGCAGCGTGACCCTGGGTAGAGTTGTGCCAATCGAGGATGCACTCGCTGAGTTCTTTCGAGCAAAGATATACAGAAGAACCGGATAGCCTACGTACACATACAAAACCAGTATCACGGAAAGCCAGAACAGAATTTCGAGGCTTGTTTGTGCCACAGTGGATTCGTCTCGCTTCCAACAAGGCGCGCGTCGTAGCGCCCAGTTGCATTAGCTTCTAGTACTCACGGTTTCGTCTCATTCTTGGGCACAGAATCTGCGGTTTGCACAGCAGGCCCCGGCTTCCCGACCGCAACTTTTAACGCGCCATCGGCAGGGTCCTTGAAACTGATATACAGATTGTCATTCTTGTCGATCGTCATTGAGCTCTCGAAAAACCAAAGGCCGGCTGGCGCCTTGATCAATTGGGTGTGCCACTTTCCTCCATTCCACCATGCATGCTTGAGCCCGAGATAGCTCTCATAGCTGATGTGCGGGTTCGCAGTGTGATCCAGGACTTGCGCGCTGCAAAAAGTCCTCCAGCCATACTGGAGCATTGGCGGAAGGTTCTCGATCACTTCCTTCACCCACTTGTTGCCGTCGAAATGCATGTACTTGAGAGAATAGAGGTCCTGGTAGCTGATACGGGGATTCCCCCCTGCATCCAAGATAAGAGAAGGACCCAGACCATGAGGGCCCCCGTTATAATCGGGGGTGTCGAGGGCTGCGCGGATCCAATCCTTCCCGTTGAAGTAAGCATATTTGAGCTCCCCGAGCTTAAACGAGCTGTACGCGATGTGAGGAAGTCCATTTTGATCTATGAAGAGTGAATTCCACTTTCCGGATTCGGTGCCCGCTTCTACTGTTCGGACCTTCCACACGCCATCTTCCAGAGACGCATATCGGAGCACGAAGGAACTCTCGAGATACCAGCTTATTTCCGGACGATCATCGACTGTGTATCTAATTGAGCAGTGATAAGCAATTAAGCCTGAGCCGGGATCCACTTGTTGCACGTTCCATTTCTGGCCATCCCAGTGAGCGTATTTCAACTTGCCCGGCGTGTAACAGATGCCCGGATTACCCTTCGAATCTAAAGCGATCGTGGTGGAAAGCGATCCGATTTGAGAATCGAGGGTCATTCTGTACCAGCGTGAATCGGCCGCGGACCGAAAGGCGTACTGAAGCGTCCCTTGTGAATTGTAAGAAAGATGTAGATTCCCATCCTTGTCAGCGATGATGGAAGTTTGTTGTGGATTGCTTTCACCCGCGCCGACATCTTCGACCGTCCAATTCCACGTCTGAGCGCAAGCGCCGGCACAAAATGCCAGCATGACCGAGAGTGTGGCAAAAAGCTCAATCAAGAACTTAACCGGCCGTTTTTGAACCAGCCCGAGCAACATTCTTTCTCCTTATCAGTCTGCTAACAAAAATCCAGTCCTCAGGAAGGAACGGGAACTTCTTCCGACGCCTCTACCGCTAACTCCTCGCCAACGGTAGCTCCCTCGTAGTTTGCAATGGATTCCCGCAGTTCCTGGCGGCTCAGCATTTTTAGAATTATCGTCAGACCAATCATTTCGTAAATCACATCAAGGTACACGACTCCAAGAAAGGCCCCGCTCACCATGAATGCTAAAATAGATGTCTCTACCATTTGACTGTAGGTGACCAGCCAGTTTGCCTCGGGGACTCTACGACCAACCCTGCGAACTTCAAGCAAGCTCCAGAAGCAACAGACCATTAGGATCAGGAATATCCCGAGCCCAAGGTAGCCCTGGTCCCCGAGAAGTTGGAAATAAATACTGTGAGGACCAGAGGACGGTGCGTCGTCCGGCAAGGGCCGCGGCTGATAATGCCTGTACACATCCACGTTGGGAACGGCGTCGAACGATCCACCCATGGGGTAATCCTGAGCAAGCCGCCAAGCCACGGTCCATGAGGTAATCCGCATATTCGCGGAACCATCCAGATGACCGCCGGCGAAGTCACCCATACGGTTCATCCAAGTGGGCGGAGCAAACGAGAGCACCATCAGCACGGTTACTGCGAGGAGGAATCCCGCAATTACTTTGTGACGGCTTCTCAGTGTAAGCACGGTTATTACGGCAGCTAGCCCCAGCAGGCCGCCACGAGAATAGGTCAAAAGGATGGAAACAATACAAGCTGCAAAGAGAATCCGCAGGATAACCCTCACCCATTTGCGGGGCTCCTCGCGTGCGAGAAAAAACAGCAGCGGGAGGACCATGTTCAGCGCCAGACCGTATGCGTTGTTCTCCCGCAAGAAGGAATCCGGCGGACCGAGTACCCGGGATTCGCCGGAGGAACGGAAGCCAAAGAGGGCACTCTTCAATCCTAAAACACCCAAACTGCCGGCGGTCACATAAATGACGTTGCGAATGCTTTCTCTTGAGTTGACGACCACAATCATGACAAAAGTCATCAGCAAAATCTTGCTGATGTGGCCCATTTCATAGGCCGCATCGTCCATGTTGGCGGCAAACAGGGGAATGTTCTGCGCGTGAATATAAGTGATGGCGAACCACCCCCAAAGCGACATAAGCAGAAAGCTTTCGGCCGACAAAAAAGAGCGCATCATCTTTTTCTTGAAGAGAGCGCCCACGATCGTGGGAACGGCAACCATCATGGCCGCGGGCAACTTGTAGGCAAAACCCCACGTGAATCGATGGGGATTGAAATAAGTAACCCAATACCACATGCACATCCCGAACTGGGGATTCACGAGGCTAATCGGAATAGCGCCAACGAGAATGGCTGTGACTAGTAAGTCGCGCATTGCAGCCCTTAAGTTCCAATCCTTTCTACCTGAGCATGCAATTCAGTTCCTGCGCCAGAATGACCGACGCAACTCGAGGTGTCTATCGTTGAAGAAGCGGGTTCTCCTTCCGCACCTTCCAGAAACATGCGGCTCAGATTGAAGGCGAAACCTGGAAGGGAATTCTCGTCACCTATCTGATAGCGCCGGAGGCGAAAGACACTCATTCCTGTTGTGTTCAAACCGTACGAAGTGGTGACGGCCGACCGATATCCGCAACGTTTTAGAAGATCTTGGGAGTGCACGCCCCAGTCCTCCGGCTTGCCAAACGGATATGCGAACTCCTCGACGGACCTGCCGAGTCCTTGTTCAAGCAGCCGCTTTGAAGAAAGGAGTTCGACTTCCACTGTCGGACCTTCCAGCCGGCTCAGGACGGGATGCGACATCGTATGGGCACCAAAAAAAATCCCTCCGCGCGACATCTCCCGCACTTGCTGCCAGTCTAGCATCCGCCCCTGAAGATCCTGCTGCGGGAGCGGAATTCGACGTTCAAACGCATCGCACCAATTGAGACGTTGCAGGTTCGAGACTGTCTTTAAGTAGCTAACAATTTCCCAAGCCGCGGCAGCGCGTGCACTCGGAGACACAAGGTTGAACCGGCGCGGCGAATCTAATTCTTGCTCGAGGGTTGATCCCACGGCGACTTTCAAGGCAAGGAAAATCCGGTCGTACCACGGGACTTCGCCTGTCTCCATGCACTCGCCGATCAGATAAATTGTCGCAGGAATCTGATACTCCCGCAGCACTGGAAATGCGTGGGTGTAGAGATCTCGATAACCGTCATCAAAGGTGACTGCCAGGGTGGGCTTGACCGGAAGTCCTTCGTGCATTTCGCGGCAGAGTTGGCCAAGCGGAACCACTCTGAAGTGCTTCCGGATATGACGCATCTGAGCTTCAAACGTCCTTGGAGCCAACTGGGAAAACAATGGGATGCCGCCGGTTCCAACGCGGTGGTAACAAAGAATGCCGAATTTCGACCCGTTAGAACGGCGCAACCGAGGAACTGTATCTCCCGCTCGGCGATTCAGGTTGTGACTTCCGGCCAAACGGTCGGCAATCCTTAATAATCCCGAGTAGTACAGGCCACTGATCGCAACTCGCCGGCCCGTCAGCTTTGCGCGCACTCCCAGTGACGATTCATCAGAATGCACGTGGTTGTCACCGGCAACCGATATCAATTGGGCGTCAGGTTGCATGGACAGTGCGGTTACTGCGCTCCAGATGCTGGCGGTGCCAGAGCTCCAGCGCGACCAGGTACCACACGACCTCTCCGTAAAAATTCGGCTCTGCCTGATGCAGACCCGTTAAGCGCTGTATGAAGCTCGGTCGAAAATACCCGCGCTGACGCGTCCGCGAATCATGCAGCAGATCCTGCGTAAGTTCTCGCATGCGGGGATTCTGGAAGAGCCACTGTGCCAGCGGAACTCCAAAGCCATGCTTCTTCTTATAAAGGACCTTTTGAGGAAGGATCTCCTTCATCGCCTGTTTGAAGATATAGCGCTTTTCAAATCCCTTCATCTTCAATGACGCAGGAATGCGGCCGGAAAACTCTGCTAGTCGATCATCAAGGAGGGGGTAGCGAACGTTCACCCCGGCCAGTTCAGCCGTCCCCGATACCTTTCGGAGGTCGTTGTCGGCAAGGGTCATCTTCACGTCCAGATAGAGAATCCGGTTCAATTCGCACGAGGCGTTGGCACGGGCAAAGTGGGCCTCGGGAATGGCGAGCCAATGATCGGTCCCAATCTGCTGAAGAAAGCCGTCTTCGAAGATTTCCTCCGGCGGCAAGCTCAGGAACAATCCGTAGGAGAGAATGCGCCGCGGGTTGGGAATGTTCGCTCTGCGAACGTATCGCCGCGGGAGACTCATCTTTATGTCCCTATCGGGAAGGAGACTGGTGAGCGGCTCAATCACTCCCTGCCGGAGCCAGGCAGGAATCCCATTATAAAGAGAAAAGCGTTTGTCGGTGGCATACCGCTCGTTTCCCGCAAACAGTTCGTCACCGCCGTCCCCCGCAAGAAGCGTATTCACTCCGTTTTGCCTCGCGAGCTCGGCGCAATAGTAGGAACCAATTGCCGATGAATTTGCGAACGGTTCGTCGTAGTACGCGATGATTTTGTCGAGCGCGTTCGATGCATCCTGCGGAGTGAGAAACTTTTCTTTGTGATCTGCCCCGAAGGCCTTGGCGGTAGTGCGCGCGAACTCGATCTCGCTGAAACCGGATTCCTCGAACGCAATAGAGAAAGACCTAACCTTGCTTTGCTTCTCAGCTGCAAAAGCCCAATCGAACTGCTGTCCGTCCCTCCGCTCAGATAGCAACCCATCCGGGCCTTATCGCTAGCGCCCAGATGGCGGTGCACAGCCGCGCGCATCTGTTCGCGAAGCTCTTGAGCCCACCGCCCGACATTTCGGTCAGCGCTCTCAGGGTACTCGATATCCCAATACTGTTTCTCTATTACGCGTCCGGATTCATAGCTCACTATCGTGCCCGGACGGAGCTTCTCCGCTCCCTTGTCAATAGCCATTGGGGCAGGAATTACCGAAAAAAGAAGGAATTGCAGGACAGCTCGGGAATTAACTTCCACAGGATCGTCCTGCACGGCACGAAGAGCTCCAAGGCGCGATGCAAAGAGCAAGCGGCCAGCTTTCCTACGCCAATACAGGCTCTTCACGCCGAACCTATCGATCGAGAGCATCAGCCGCTGCGACCGTTCGTCCCACAGCGCGAGCGAATAGGCACCATGAAGTAGCTTGACGAAATCTGGGCCGCGCTTGAGATAGAGAAGGGCCAGCAACTCCGCACGGGGCATTGAGATCGCCCGCGGCACGTCGAGCGATAACGCGGCGGCGGCTTCAGTGAAATCCACCAGATCCGCATCCGCAACGACAGAAACATGAGCCACAACAGCAGATCCCTGGAAGTTCCAGCGCTGCGCCGCGCCTAGCGCGATGGAAGTTCCGCCCTGAGCCGCTCGCTTCGTCTCATCGGGCAAAGCGAGTGCATCGAGCATCGGCGCCACGATTCTGGCGTTCAGCTCGCTTCCCGGATCGCAGACTCCACAAATGCCGCTCATGGTTATCCTCTAGCCAGCGAAGGTCTGCTGCCACTTCCGGAACATTAGAGTAGCCCACATCAAAGCGGACCGATCGCAATAGCCCTTTTGGTGCTCGTCCCAAATTTTCCTGAGGAATCGAGGCTCCAGAATTCCGTCTTTGGTTTGAACGATGATCTCGTACGCCATGTCTTTTAGTTCGTGTTTGAACCATTGATCCAGCGGAACGGCAAATCCCTGTTTCTGCCGATAGAGGATGTCGGCCGGCAATTTCGGCTCGAGCGCCCTTTTCAGAATGTACTTCCCCGTGCCATGCCGCAATTTCAAGCTGCTAGGGATGGAGGCGACGCACTCCATGAATTTGTGATCGAGCATCGGTGCACGGACTTCGAGGGAAACCGCCATGCTCGCCCGATCAACCTTCGTTAAGATGTCGTCAGTAAGATATGTCTTGATGTCCAGATACTGGATCTTGGAGAGCGGATCATCTGTATCAGCCCGGTCATAGTAATGCCGAAATACTTCGATCGAGTCATAACCCGCGAGACGTCTTCGAAAATCAGATGAAAACAACTGAGCTTTCGCGTCAGGCCGGAAGTAGGACACGGAGTTGAAGTAACCTTCGAGTGGGGAGCGAGACAAGCTCTGAAACGTCGCCTTGGCACGAAACATGCGAGGCGCCCAGGCTAGAGGTGGGTACCACCGGCCCAGCGGGCCGAAAACATTACGCCGCAACATACCAGGCACATGGTTCCGCACCCGATTTTCGTAGTGATCGAGCTTATAGCGCCGGTATCCAGCAAAACTTTCATCGCCGCCATCGCCTCCCAGCGCAACAGTCACCTGACCACGGGCAATCTTCGAGACATAATAGGTGGGAATCGCCGACGAGTCAGCGAACGGTTCGTCATAGTGCCATGCCAGTTTGCCCACAATTTCGACAGCGTTGGGCTCGACGGTTTCTTCATGGTGATCAGTCGAAAAAAGCTGCGAAACCTGACGGGCGTACTCCGCCTCGTCGTACTTTTTTTCCTTAAATCCGATCGAGCACGTAGTTACAGGGCGCTTCATTAACTGGCTCATCATCGCGACAACGGAGGAAGAGTCAATTCCGCCGCTGAGGAACGCGCCAATCGGGACATCGCTCATTAGGCGGATGCGCGTCGCCTCGCACAATTCATGCCGGAGCCGTTCACCCCATTCCTCTTCGCTATGCTGCTCGATGTTCGCGAATGACAAATCCCAATAGCACGTTTCGCGCACCCCGGCTTCGGAAGCTACAAGATAATGCCCCGGCATGACCTTGCGGACGGAACGATAAATCGTTTTCGGCGCGGGAATGTAACCGAATGAAAAGTAATCGGAAAGAGCCTGTTCATCAATATCTCGAGGAAGTGAATCACCGGCCAGAAGAGCCTTCAGTTCGGAGCCAAACAGGATGCGGTGACCGTCTTCGGCATAGAACAAGGGCTTTTTGCCGACACGGTCCCGCGCCAGGACGAGCTTACGTTGACGCGAATCCCACAGCGCAATCGAAAACATTCCGCGAAGCTTCGCAAAACAATCTTCCGCATGATCTTCGTACAGGTGGACGATCGCCTCCGTGTCAGACTTCGTCGTGAACTGGTGGCCGCGTTGGAGCAGCCCGGCGCGGAGCTCCGGGTAGTTATAGATTTCCCCGTTAAGCAGCACCCAGACTGTTCCGTCTTCGTTGGACATCGGCTGATGGCCGCCAGCGAGATCAATGATGCTGAGCCGACGATGACCCAAGCCGATTCCTGGGCCGACAAAAACGCCACCATCATCCGGTCCGCGATGGATCATCGTCTGGTTCATGCGGTGAACGACTTCAACTGGAATGTCCGTCCGCCGCCCGTATTCAAAAATGCCGCAGATTCCACACATTGGCGTTTTAGAGAATTGAGCGAATTCCTTTCAATCGGAGTTTCGAACCGCCAGGCCAGCGACAGGGGAACATTCTCAATTCATCATTTCTAGGCGTCCTCAACACGCAATTGCTTAAACTCATCCCGTCTGTTCCGTCACCTTCCGGGCAATTCCTGAGTGACTACATACAATTCCATGTTGTGCTGCTGCTACAGAGTAAAGCTGGTGGTAACTTCGTATCATTTGTTCCAGGCTGAATAGTTCAAGACTGCGCGCGCGGCATGCGGCACCGAGATGCGACCGCAATGCCGAGTCATTTGCCAAACGCAAAATTCTATTCTCCAAACCCCGAACATCGCCTGGAACGAAGAGCCACTCCGATTGTTCTTCTCCGATAACTTCCAAATTGCCGCCGACATGGGTCGCCACGAGGGGCAATCCGGTCGCCATGGCTTCAAGTAGGGTGTTGGACATTCCCTCTCCCAGGGAAGGAAGCACGAAGACATCCATTGCGTTCAGCAGTTCGGATACACGGTCCGAGGCGCCCACGAAAGTCACCCGATCTTTCAAGAGCTGCGATTCACTCGCGCAGCGGCTGAGCTGTTCGAACTCCGGGCCACTTCCCACCAGCAGGACATGGGCATCGACTTTCTGTTGCAGCAGGCGCTCAGCCGCCTTGAGCAGAGCTGCGTAATCTTTGATCGGCACTAGACGGCCTACGCTTCCAAGTACGAGACGTTCCGGTGGTAAGCTGAATTCACGTCGCACGCGGTCTCTAGCACTGGCGGAAGGCGCATAAAGGGCCGTGTCTACACCGTTGTGAATCACGCCGATTCGCCTGGGATTCGTCCAGGCCTGTCGCGCATGATACTTGCAGAGCTCCTGCGTCACCGTAAAGACTCGGTCGGTCATGGCAAAAGCTACTCTTCGAAAAGCCTTTTGCCGGAGCGGCACGCCAGCCAGATTGCCGACCTCGTAACCGTGTTCGCTGTGAATGACCACCGGTACCCGCGCGAGGCGAGCGGCCAACACCGCTTCCAGTCCTCCCCAGTTTCGCGTGTGCACGATGTGCGGCCTATACTGCTGAAAGATCTTGCGAAGTCGAAACAACGGAAATTGATATCTCGCACCCGACCCTGCCGCGCTAGCAAGGCCTCCCTCCAGGCCGTGCGCCCGAACGAACTCGGAATCAGCTTGCCGCGTGATACAGATGCGGTTTTCAAATTGTTCGGTGCCAAGACCTTTGATCAGCTTAAGGACACCGAATTCGGTTCCGCCGTTTCCCAGGCAAGCCAGTACGTGCATGATGCGCAAGCGTTCTCGGGAACCCTGCGACACGGATTGCGATGGTGCGGGTTCAAGCTGGAGGGCATGTTCCTGGAGCTGTGTTGGCATCGTGTCGATCTTTGCGCCTTTCACCTCGGGGATTGGAAAAAGTAAGGGAACAAATTATTTGTCCGAGCCATCCGGCCTGAGCGGCTTCTGCCGTGAACTCAGGCATTTTCGTTCCCGGTGGTCTTGTTCTCCCCGATGAGCTGCGCCGTTGCTGAGTCGTTGCGCGAAGGCGAGGCCTCGAATCGCTCGAAGAGCCACGCTTCATCGGTCTCCAAATACTCGGCAAGGAGTTTACGTTGTACCGCGGTTGGCGAGCGATAACCGTGAATTATCTTGCTTAAGACTGTCTCATCGATACCGACAGCTTTGGCAAGCTTATTCTGATGGCTTCCCCGCCGAAAAATCTGCAACTTTAGATTCGGAAACATTTTCTTTTACATCACCTTTTTGTTGCGAATTCGATTCAGGGTCCCGCAAGACGCGCGAAAAATAGCCGCTCTTCCTCTCCCCTTCCGCGTATTGATAACGGTAGTGTGTTCCCTGGGAGGCCGCATTGAAGACGACGCCGAGAAGCTTCTTTGCGTCGATCTGGGCGACTGACTTGCGCAGCGAGTCTCGCCGCGTCTGTCGAGCACGCACAACCATCAGAACGCCGTCGCATGCCGCGGAGATAAGCTCGACGTCCGAAAGGTTCAGGGAAGGCGGTGAATCCACCAGAACCAGCTTAAAAGTCTCGTGGCACCAACTGACCAATTCCTGCCACCGTTTGTTCGCGAAAAGTTCCGGAGCCGGTGAAGAAAGGGTCCCAGAAGGAAGAACAAACAGATTGGGCAGATCTGTTGCCATAACTGCATTCTCTGGCTCGCATTGCTCTGCGAGAACCTGGGCAAGGCCGACTTCGTTTGATGTGCGGACGAGACGGCTCAATCCCTGACTGCGAATGTCTCCGTCAATGAGAAGGATCCGCATGTCTCGCAGTTGAGCACAACACAACGCCAGATTCAGGGATGTCAGCGTCTTTCCTTCGCCCTGCGAAGGGCTGGTAATCACAATCGAACGAAGCGTCTGGGTCGAGCGCGCGCGAAGCAACCTGGTCCGCAACGCACGGTATGATTCTTCCGCAGCTTCGAGCGATTTGCTCCCCTGAAATTTCGCTCGAAAAATCTTCGAAAGCGGTATTTCAACCTTTTCGCACTGCTCAAGTCGTTCGCCCTCGAAGTCTTGAGGGATGCCGGGAGGTACAGCAGCTGGAATCTCTTCAATATCCCGCACGGCCGCGATCTTTAGGCTTTCGAGCGGAATGGCGGCGGTCCGTTTTTTGACAGCCTCGTTGAAGTACTTGCTCATGCAGGTCTACTCCAGTGCCGCTGCGCGATTCTGGCGCATGGCTTCGATTAAATTGTCTACGATCGATTTGTTCGCAACAGACGTTGCGGCAGGAAAGGTTACCGGTGCTTTCTTCTCCGGCACCGTCGTCGGGCCTGCCAAATTAAGTGCAGTGGCAGCCTCCTCGACGATGTCCGGCTCGATGAGTCTTCGCTGGGTCTTGAAACCAAGCGTAAGACATTCACCACAAACTAAATTAATCAATCGGGGTACACCGCCCGTGTAGCGCAGCACGGTCTCAAGCGTTTGCGTGGGAAAAGGCGAAGTTCCTTTCAATCCGGCAAAATGCAGCCGTTCCGCAACGTACGCGCAGACTTCCGGCTGGTTCAAGGGGCGCAGGTGTGCCCGTCCTGCGATGCGCTGTTGCAACGCGCTTAACTCCCGCTTGTTCATCATCGTTAGGAGTTCCGGCTGGCCGCTCAAGACAATCTGCAAGAGCTTTTCTTGGTGTGTGTCCGCATTGCCAAGAAGCCGGATCTCCTCTAGCAATTCCGGGCTAAGCAGGTGCGCCTCATCGATGAATAGGACCGCAGTGCCACCGCTCCGTTGCGTCTCAAGCAACATCTGGTGAAGAGCCATCAGGCGGCGGGGTTTGCTGGTTGATGTACAGTTCACTTCGAATTCCTCGAGCATCATCTCAAGGAACTCATCCCGCGTTAGGGTCGGATTAAACAGCAACGCACTCCGAATCGGCAGTTTTTGTTTGGTGAAATCGGTAAGCATGTGCAACGCGGTGTGGATCAGAGTCGTCTTGCCAGTTCCGATGCGACCGGTGATCATTACTAAGCCCTTGCGGTATAGAATTCCGTTCAGCAAGACTGCCAGGGCTGCCTGATGTGATTCCGACAAATGCAGATAGCGAGGGTCCGGTGTGAGACGGAACGGCTCGTCTTTCATCTGATAGAAAGAAAGATACATTTAGAATAGCCTTCCGGAAAGGAACGATAGCAGCAGGCCCATCGCTACGGATGCAACAACCGTTCCCGCCAGCCATCCTGCTGCGTGCCACCTTTTCGCAAGCCGCTCACGATCGGAGACGATTTGTGGAACGCCGCTCAGCACAGGTTTACCCAATATCCTGGCCGCTTCACTCTCTGATCTAACGGACGCGTCGTTCGTCTCCACGAGTGCTGCGAGTGCAATCCCAACAAGCAGTCCACCAAGCGCTCCGGCGAGGCTGATAAGTCCCCGATTGGGTGCGGCCGGATGAGTAGGGGTCGTAGCCGAATCCAGAACAGTGAACTTCTCACCCTTTTGATGTACTTCCAGAGCATGAGAAAGCTCAGCTGCTTTCTCCTTGTCTAGCAAGCCGGTGTATTGGGTCTTCAAGACATCGTAATCGGACTGGAGTCTGGAAATCTGTTGCTCCCAAGCCGGCATCTGCTGAAGCTTGGATTCGTGATAGCTCATTTGCGTCTGCAATGGTCCGAGCAGTTTTTCCTGCTGCTGGATCTCCTCGGTGAGCTTTGCAATTTGCGCCTCTAGCACGGGATTTCGACGCTTCTGCCCGGAAGCTGGATTGGCTGCCGCTGGTTCCGCCACTGCGATTTCGGCTGCCGGCTCGCTCGCTGCCTTTTGTTTTAGCTGATTGAGCTCTTCTTGTGCCTTGCGTACCTCCGGATGACTTGGTCCGTAACGCGCGCGGAGTTTACCCAACTTGTCTTCTAAACGCTGAAGTTCCGTCTGATACTGCCCGACCGGACTAATGCCCCCCGTTACGCTATCCACCTCAACGGATGGCGCCTGTTGATCGGAATACATCATGGACTGGAGCAGGCCCCTATCTCGTTGATCCTGCTGAATCTTGTCTTGGATCGTTTGAACCTGCGCCCGGAGGTTAGCCAACGTTTCCATGTGATAGGGTTTCGATTCCGGCATTTCCATGATATTGCGGGATTTGACCTCACGAAGTTGCGCGTCTTTCTCATCCAGTTGTCGCTTGGTTTCCTGCAACTGTTCTTCGAGGAACTGCGCGGTGTCACGCGTCTGGTCGACACGAGCACGCACATTCTCTTCGATAATCATATCCGCCAATTCGTTGGCGACCCTTGCGACTTCCATACGATTCCGGCTGCTGAAGGCGATCCGGAACGCGCCCATCTTCCCTCCACCCGGATTCACCAGTTCCATGACGATGGACTTTTGTACACCCTTAATGACTGCCTCTTCCGTGCGGTTGCCGGACGGATCGGGATAAAGACCCTGAGATTCAACAAGCTTCTTGAGCCGCGTCGGGGAAAACACTTGGTCTTCCATGGTTGTCAGGCGCCCGGCCACATCGCCCGTGTTGATCGTGGCCACATATTTGTCCGGTACCTGCGCGGAATCCACCAAAATGACCGTCTCAGCGCGATAGATGTCGGGGAGACGGTGGGCATAAACAGTAAGAGCCACAAAGAAACCCAGAGCAGTTAGCCCGACCCACCATTTGCGTCGGTTCGCGACCTCAAGATAATCGCCTAGACGCATCTCTCCAAACGATTCTGCAATTCCCTGATGAGGAAGGGATTTAGGCTCCAAGATGACCTACCCTCGGCTCTCTTTCACAGTGAAGAGCTGCCAAAATTATGTTGCCACCTGCTTTCCTTAACTAGCAGGTTGGTTGCCACCATCCCTGAGGGGGCCAAACCTATTCACGTCTATAACCTGCTTGTTTTCAATAGCTTGCCGATCCATTTGAAAATCGCTCAGTCCGCAGGATTTGCACATGGAAACTAACTTCCACAATTCTTACATTGAGATTCCGAACCCGTGGGGACACACTGCTCGATTATCGAGTTGCGGGCAGGTATGAACTCAATTGCCGTTAACTTAGAAGCCGCACCCATGTCGAACGATTAGTGGCCAAGAACGGTCGGAGGCGACCAACGAATCCCCGCGATGTAGGTGTTGCGATTGCCGGCAAGTAACTCCGGCGAAGTGGATTGCTGGTTACGTCGAGAATAACTTGTCAGAAGAGAAAAACCGCCTGCCAAATGGTACTCCAATGTGGAAATTGCATACTTTCCGGCAATCCTCGGGTTTGCGCCTAACTCGTGAATATACCCAACGCCATTGTTCCACTTAAGTCGCTGGGAGAGGACGTACGTGTAGTTGATATCCACCGACTCCACCTGTTGGTTGGTGGCAAAGTATGTGATCGTGTGCTGTCGATTGTATGCCAGCGAGATTTCGGAACGTGAAAGTGCCTTCAGCAATGTGAATGAGCCAGCCGCCTGCGATGTTGACGTGGAAGTGTTCAGATTCGTTGTCGTCTCATAACCAAGCGTTCCAGTGATCCAAAGAGTCGGGGAGAATTGCTCCGAGTAGAAGAGTCCCGTTATATGATAAAAAAAGTCAGATGGCGGCGGTTTTAAGCTGTGCTGGTAATCCGCGGTTTGTATGATGCCGATACGGCGTCGTGGCGTAAGTGCGTAGGTCAGAGAGAACATATTTTTCGATGCCTCTGTGGCGTAAGTGCCCGCCGTAAAGGTGGCGTTGGCGTAATAGTAGCCGGGGTCCACAGTGAGGATTAGTCGGGGGGTAATATTATAGTTAAAAACCGTTTGGAATGCATCGCTTATGGTTCTGCCTGTAGTCTCCAGTAGGTAATTCTGAAGCACTCCGCCCGTCTGACGGTCAGCATAGAGGAACTGATCTGGGTATAATTGCCGGCTCTGCGTAAACGCAAAGTCGTTTTTCACAGTGACTGATAACTTGGGAGTTATATTCAACACTTGACCCAGGGAAACCGCTTGGTTGCCGTCAGCGCCTCCCCGCACTTTACCGTTAAGAACCACTAGCTGGGGCGTGTATTGGACGACGAAAACGTTCTTCTTAAAATTCGCGGCAAAAACAATCACCCCTCTAAGGATGCCGAACCGCGTGTCTGTGACCTGGGTAGCGTTCGAAGGTGTAAATTGATCGTAAACACCGATGAGATCGATATTGGAGACCGAAATCGGACCAAACCGCAGCGGGGTATCGGTATTAGCCCAAGGCGTAGCCCTGCCTGCGAAATGAATTTGCGAATCGATCGGGTAGCCTGGAGTCGGTGTTGCTTGGGGTGGTAGTGCAGGACTCTGATTGGTGTTCGGGTCTTGCGCGTCAGCCTGCGGTGGCTGTCCTTCCAGATCCGTTGGCGATGGGGGAGGGTTGCTACCCTCTTGAGCACGGACGCAATCTGGCAGGACAACCAGCACCGCCAGGGCCAGTAAGGAAATTGCAGCCCACAATTTGTAATGCCTCATTCGCCGAACTCCCGTCTTTGGAACAGATTTGCCAAGAAATGACCTAGGGTACGACCACCATGTCACCGGGCTGCAGTTCCGGATTGTCACCTTTTCCGGAAATTGCCTTTTTGTAATTGAAAGGTATTCGATTCTCTTTTCCGTCCTGTTTGCGGAGGACATAAATGGATTTGCTCTTGGCAAAGGGCCCGAGTCCACCGGCTTCCGCCAGCAGCTCCAACATAGTCATGCGCCCGTTCAGTGTGTAAACGCCTTGTTTGCCAACATTTCCGACGAGTGACACTTTGCGGCTCTTCACGGCTTTCATAGTCACGGTCACTTGTGGGTCATTCACGAAAGGCTTGAGCTTCTCGACAAGAAGGGCTTGCACTTCATCCGTAGTCAGCCCCGCGACCCTCACGTCATTTAGCAGCGGCAGAGTGATCATCCCGTCGGGTCGAACTACCACTTGTTGAGAGAGCTCCGGCTCATGCCATACAGCGATGCCTAATTCATCTTCGATCCCAACTCGATAGCCTCCTTGCGCCTGAACTATCGCTGTCGGAGTCTTCGCCGGGTCGACTTTCACGTCGTTAGGTGTCGCTCTCTTTGCGATCTGGTCTGAAAACCGCTGCTTATCCGCGGTCTTGGGGTCGTCTTGCGCGCGCAGGATTGCAGCTGTCCCGAAGAGCGCCGCTGCGGCGACGACACAGATACCTAGAACGAAGCGGCCTTGAATTCTCACGAACCCTCCAGAGACGTCGATCACGAACAGAAGATCTTTGATACCTACAAGAAGCAAGAAACCTGCCACCGCAAGATTCACTAAATCACTAGAAACAAAGGCTTTACGGGCTAGCGGTTGCGGGTCAGGGAAACTATGTGCCCAAATTGAGAAAACAGGTTCACCTCAGCTTTCCCCCCAGCTCATCTGCCGTTAGCCCTTTGTTATCAACCAGATTCGCGGGTTTTTCGCTCTCGGACTATCTCTTGGACTCGAACTTTCTCAGAGTTCGAAATACCTGCACAATCACCGCGTAGGAGAGGACCCACATCGCCAAAAGAAGCTTATCGGCCGCTCTCGTCATAGCATGGCGTGAACTGGCAGAGAGCGGTTGTTCCATAACGGACGATCCTCAATTCAGAGATTCGAGTAAGTGTCGTGAAGAAAGTAGCATTTACTTCGCGCCGCGGCCGGACAACATCACCTTGGCAGTCTCGAAGAGTACGGCCAGGTCCAACATGATCGACAGGTGCTTGATGTAAAAAAGGTCGTGTTCAAGTTTCGTCTTGATTTCCTCGACGTTCGACCCGTATTGATACTTAACTTGTGCCCAACCGGTAATTCCTGGGCGGAGAGAATGCCGCAAACCGAAGAATGGAATCTGCTCTTCGAGCATGGAAACAAATTCTGGCCGCTCGGGACGCGGGCCTACAATGCTCATTTCCCCGCGCAAAACATTGAAAAATTGAGGCAGTTCGTCAATCCGGTACTTCCGAATCCAGCGTCCCACACGAGTGATCCGGTGATCGTCTTGCGCCGCCCATTTTGGGCCATCTGCTTCCGCATTTTTTTTCATCGAGCGGAATTTCAGAATCTGAAATGAGCGACCGCGCAATCCCGTACGCTCCTGTCGGAATAGAATCGGCGATCCGTCTTCGAGCCAGATTGCAATCCCCGCGCCGAAGAATACTGGAATGCAAATAACTAAAGCAAATAATGATACTACTATATCAATGGCGCGCTTCAGCCAAAGTAGCAGAGCCGATTTGCCGAAGCCGTCCGATAGTATCAGCCAGCTCGGGGAGAGACGTTCGAGGATAATTCGGCCCGTCATCCGCTCGTAAAATGCGTGTGCATCTTCCACTTTCACACCTGCAAACTTCAAATGCAGCAACTGCCGCACGGGCATACGTCCGCGGCGCTCCAGAAGAGAGATGACGACGTGGTTGATCTTCTCTTTCTGGACAATAGCTTCCACTTCGCACGCCGCTCCGATGATGCCCGGATTCACAAGTGATTTTCCGATGTTTTCGCCCTTTTCATCGAGAAACCCGACGACCTTCAATTTGAGCTCTGGGCGCGAAAGTAGATCGCGCGCAAGGGAGATGCCCGTAGGCCCCGTGCCCATGATTAACAGCCGCTCGGGCGCTCCGAGGGCATGCGGGTGTTGCAACAGCAGCAGTCGCCAACTCAGTGTTAAAGCCACAATGAGCGGGGCAGCGAGCGCTGCGATGCCTCGACCGAATTCCAAGTCCGGAGCTATGTAATAGAATACGGCGAGTCCAAGGCAAGCAATGCCAAAGGCCTGCAGGAGCCGCACGATAATCTCGTTTGGAGTCGCAATCAGCCGGAAATCGTAGAGATCGTTGAAGTAGAGGGAAACCTCGCAGACTACTATGGCAAGTAAGAATCGAAACAAAATTTGCCAGGCCAATAGGTAATGCAGGACGCTGCCAAGTCCGTTCACCCCAAGACGCAAAGCTGTCGCAATAACAAGTCCCAATCCAATCAGGAAACAGTCCATCACCAAGAGAAAAACCAAAGGCGTCGGGACTTTTTGGCCACCAATTCTTAGCATCTTTGGCCTTTCAACTTGCGATCAAGACCGGGGTGTATGCCGCCGTGGCAAATCGACTTCCGCATTGAATCGTTCGTCCAGTACCAATCCCGTGTTATGGGTGGGCGACAATTAATCAAGTACTTGGGCACTCGACGACAAGACTGCGAGAACTTACAAAGGGTGCACTTCGCATACCAACTCGGGCCGCTCCATGCAACGAATCCCAATTCACGCTTACTTCTCTGATTCAACGTGGGTTAGCCCAAGGTCCGGGTCAGGCGACACATCCACGAAACCAATCTCGGCAAATTCTACTCGTTTAACTCGCTTAGAATGAATAGCTTGCAAAGGGCAGGACAGGCCCAAATGGGGGCTTTATCATGCCCTCGCATACCAAGGACATAGAAAACATTTTCCTGCTTTCGGCATCCTCAGGAATCACTTTTCTAGGACCACCGCTGCCCCGGGTGCAGGATGACTTACTTCCGAATCTTCGGTCTTTAACTCCCTCATTTTCATATAGATCGGTGCATACGTTGGTGCCCTATCTGGCAGGCGGCTTGCATACGTGTATGACGCCCAATCTTGGACAACGAGGCCACAGCTTTGTCGCCTCAAGTCACTTCGAGAGGTTTCCAAGCAAGTGGCCTTGAGCAGATGAGATGCCCATCCGAATTCGCCCTGTAGATTTGGAATCTGATCGGACGGCCTTAATCGAAATGATGCGGCGAAGCTTGACTGTAAATTCAAACCATTCGAGATTCCAATGGCTCTATCGCCAAGGAGCTTACGGCCAAGCGCGCGCATGGGTCGCTATCGAAGAAGGTGGTAGCGAGATCGTAGGTCTCGCAGCTGCCTTTCCAAGGTTGGTTTCTTTCGATGGGAAAGAAACAAGAGGATTCGTCTTGGGCGATTTCTGTATGAACGAAAGATACCGCAGCCTGGGTCCGGCGCTGCAACTACAGCGCGCCTGTATGAGCGCGATCGACGAAGGCCCATTTGAGTTCCTGTATGATTTCCCCAGCAAATCCATGACAGCCATTTACACGCGATTGGGGATTCAGCCGGCCGAACAACTTGTTCGCTGGGCTAAACCTCTGCGCACTCAGGAAAAGTTGGAAAGGGCCCTTGGGTCGACAAGAATCGCGCGTGTCATCGCCCCGATCGCCGATTTCGCCTTGGCAAGGCGCGGCAGGAATACAAATGAGAACGTCTGCGACCTCAAGGTTCACGGTGAACCGTGTGGAATTGAGTTCACAGAGTTGGACGAACAAATCCGAAGAGGCGGTGCCGTGAGGACCTCGCGATCGGCTGAATACTTGAATTGGCGTTATTTTTCGCATCCGATCTGCCGGCATCAAATGCTAACCGCACGAAGGGCAGGCAAGTTGATTGGCTACGTTGTTTACACGGCCCACGAGGGAGATTCGAGCATTGTAGACTTGAACTCCACGGATGATCCCGACGTCATCGCCAAGCTACTGCAAGGTGCTGTGGAGCAATTGCGGGCGCTTGGAGCTGCGACAGTCAATTTGCATGCCGGCAGTAAACATCCGTGGAACGCATCGTTTGAACGAGCGGGCTTTCTGCGCAGAGATTCGGCAGATGTGATTGCGTATGTACGAAAGGGTGCGGCGTTCTCAAGTGAATCGTTCCAACGAAATTGGTTCGTGATGCATGGCGACAGAGACAGTTAGTTAGGGAGCAGAAATGACGCAAAACCCAGAGGTTGAGGAGCGCATCCGCGGATTCGTACTGAAGCAATTCCCGCGCGCCCGGAAGAACGGTCTTCAGCCGGGAGACAAGTGGTTGCAGAACGGATTAATCGACTCGCTGGGCATACTTGACCTGGTTCATTTTTTGGAGGAGGAGTTTTCCATCCAGGCTTCCGATGAGGAACTGACCCCGGAAAACTTTGAGTCGCTCTCTGCCGTGGTTGCATTCGCTGAGATGAAGGTCTCCTCCCTAAGCACCGAGGAACTTCCGGCAAACGAAAGACCTCTTGCAAAGTGAGAACTCCATGGTTTGCTTAATCTGGCATTTGCTGCGGGAGAGCAACCGGCGAATGCCGGACAAGGAGGCACTGATTCACGGGGATCAGCGCCTTACCTACGGGGAAGTTGCTCGGCGCACTGCGGGGCTTGCCACAAGCCTCCGCCGCTCTGGCCTGAAGCGGGGTGACCGCGTAGGCATTTATCTTGAGGCGTCCATCCCGCAGGTCATTTCTATCTTTGGTGTTTCGCAGGGCGAAGGAGTCTATGTTCCGATCAATGCCCTGCTTCACCCCGAACAAGTGATGCATATCGCGCGCGATTGTGGAATGAAAGTGCTCATTACCACCGCCGCCAAGATGGCCGCGCTCGCGGAAATTCTTCCCGAGATTCCCTCGCTTGAGTTTCTGGTCATAACCGGCGAGGGAGAGGCTGCGGAACAGAGAGTTCCGGTTCACAATTTTGAGAGGATGTGTGCGACTAAGTTGCCAGAGACCTGGCGCGAATCGGCCATCGAAAAAGATCTCGCCGCCATTCTTTACACTTCTGGCTCAACGGGAAAACCCAAGGGCGTGATGCTAAGCCATGCAAACGTCGTCGCCGGAAGCCGCATAGTTTCCACATATCTGGAAATCACGGACAAGGAACGCATCCTGGCCGTCTTGCCCTTCAGCTTTGACGCCGGTATGAACCAGCTTATGACGGTCTTCGAAAAAGGCGGCACGCTCGTGCTGATCAATTTCACGTTCGCACGCGAAATCGTGCAAACGCTTCTTAAGGAACGAATCACCGGGCTCGCTGGCGTCCCCACTCTTTGGAGTCTGCTCGCCCAACCGAACTCGACGCTGCGGAAGCAACCTCTTCCCGATTTGCGCTACATTACAAACACTGGCGGCGCGATGCCACAACCCGTCCTCAAAATTCTGCGCGAGGCCTTACCTGCAGCGAGAGTTTTCCTGATGTACGGGCTCACCGAAGCATTCCGCTCCACCTACCTCCCTCCTGAGGAGCTGGATCGCAGGCCAACTTCGATGGGAAGAGCCATCCCTGACACCGAAATTCTTGTGCTAACGGAACAGGGTGAGCTTTGCAAACCCGGTGAAGTCGGCGAATTGGTTCACCGCGGACCGACGGTTTCGCTCGGTTACTGGAACCGGCCCGCGGACACCGCGCGCGTTTTGCGACCGAACCCGCTCTTGCCGCCGGAGATGGGTGACTGCGAAAAGGTCTGTTTTTCTGGAGATCTCGTCAGAATGGACGAGGACGGTTTCCTCTACTTCGTTGGCCGTCGAGACGCGATGATTAAATCGTCTGGCTTCCGTATCAGTCCGACTGAAGTAGAAGAAGTCCTCTTTCAGTCTGGCAAATTGCGCGGTGCCGCCGTTATCGGTTTGCCCGATGAAACTTTGGGACAGGTAATTAAGGCGTTTGTCGTCCCGCGCGACGGTGAAATCTTGGATATCTCTACGCTGCTGGAAACCTGCGCCGAGAAAATGCCGAGTTACATGGTACCTAAGTCTGTCGAAGTGATCAGTGACTTGCCGAAGACCAGCAGCGGTAAGGTGGACTATCCCGCGCTTCGACGCAGAGAAGAGCTGTGATGCTGAGCCAAGCTTCAGGTCTGGTGCAAAAGAACTTCCGCGCAAGAGGTGGAGAACTGCTCGTCGGAGATGTCCCGATCAGTGTGCTTGCCGCCGAGTATGGCACGCCTTTCTTTGTGTATGACCGCCGTGTCATCGATTCAAGGCTCGACGCACTGCGACGGACGCTGCCTTCGCGTTTTTCCGTCTGCTTTTCCGTAAAGGCAAATCCTTGTCAGAAGGTCCTTCGACACTTCGTCGCCCGCGGGTGCGGATTGGAGATTGCGTCGTCCGGCGAATTCCATCACGCGCTCCAGGCAGGTTGTAGTCCGCAAAAAATTCTGTTTGCCGGGCCCGGCAAGACCGAAGCGGAACTCGGGTTAGTCCTCGCGCACGGTATCGGAGAGGTCCATGTCGAGTCTCTAGCAGAGGTGCGGCGAGTTGCTTCGATAGCGCGCAGCCTGGGAACGCAAGCCAACGTCGCGATTCGCGTGAATCCCACGGAACGAGGCGAAGGTGGCGCCATGAGAATGGGCGGCCGCCCCTCTCCGTTCGGCGTGGACGAAGAGCAACTGGACGAGATCCTCGACATGGTCCTCGCTGAATCAGCACTCTCATTTCGCGGTGTTCACCTTTACGCAGGCACGCAAATACTTGACGCAAGCACACTTCTAAGCCAATACCGTCACGGGTGTGAAATCGCGCGGCACGCGGCGAAGCGTGTCGGCCAACCTCTTCACACGCTGGATTTTGGCGGGGGTCTCGGAATACCTTATTTCGTGCACGAAAATGAGCTCGATCTCGGGCAGTTTCAAGTGGGGCTGGCGGCCATCTCCGCAGAAATCGAATCCGATCCGCATCTTGCAGGAACGCGATTCATCGTCGAGCCAGGCCGCTTTCTAGTTGGCGAAGCTGGTATTTACGTCGCCCGAGTGAATGACATCAAGGTTTCGCGCGGAAAAAGATTCCTGGTTCTCGACGGCGGCATGCACCACCATCTCGCCGCGTCAGGCAATCTCGGTCAAACCATCAAACGAAACTATCCAGTGGCTCTGCTGAATAAGCTGGACTCGGTAGCGGCAGACGCGGTCGATGTCGTCGGTCCTCTTTGCACTCCCTTGGATACTTTGGCGCGCGACGTTTTGCTTCCCCAAGCCGAAATCGGGGACTTGTTCGGAATCTTTCAGTCGGGCGCGTATGGACGCAGTGCCAGCCCTCTCGGTTTCCTCAGTCATCCTGCGCCGCCTGAGATCTGGGTAGACCGAGATCACCACGAATTGGCTTGTGCACGGGGGGAATTGGGCAGTGCCGGAGTGCTCGAGCATTCTTCCGCGCTTAAGGGAGTTTCCAGGTGAGGTCTTGAACCAAAGTATGGGATGGGAATTTCATTCCGGTCCGAATTGCTTTGAGGACCACCGGTCTACCTGGGATGCTCTGAACCAGGCGGTGAGTCATCACATCCTTCTGGATTCAGGGTTCGTCTCGCCGCTTCTGAAACATTTTGGCGACTCAAGCGTGATCTTGGGCGTCAACATGGATAATTCGGTGCCAGGAATGACCCTGCTCACGCGACGTGGACCCGGCCTCTGGGAAACCTTTCAGCCTTCTCAAGCTCCGATCGGATTGTTGCTCTTTGACAAGCCCGACCCCAATGGGGAAATGCTCCTGCAGCTAATGCGGAAACTGCCGGGATTCGCGCTCGAGCTGAGCGTTCTTCAGCAGGACCTCGAGTATTCCTCGGTACCGCTTAAGAAAAGCTGCCCGGGGCTCGAGCGCCTCGATTACATCGAGACGGCGCGCATTACACTCAAGGGTACTTTTGAAGAGTATTGGAGAGAGCGCGGCACAAAATTACGCAATAACATCTCCCGCAGACGTCGCCGGATGATAGAAGGAGGATACAAGTCTCGTCTTGTTGCGCTGCGAGCACCACATGAAGTGAAAGAAGCGATCCGCGAGTACGGCCGTCTTGAATCCAGCGGCTGGAAAGGCAAATCCGGCACGGCAGTAAGTGAAGAGAACTGTCAGGGCCGCTTTTATCGGGATGTTTTCGAGCACTTCTGTGAACGCCGGGAGGCAGCGATCTATCAGCTTCGACTGGATGACAAAGTTGTAGCGAGTGATCTGTGCCTTATGCGAAACGGCATGATGATCGTCCTGAAGACGGCGTACGATGAATCCTTGGAAGAGTATGCTCCGGCATTACTGATGCGCGAAGAAATCATGAGAGAGATTTTCGAGCAAGGTAGTGTCCGAGTGGTGGAGTTCTACGGGCGCGCGATGGATTGGCACACTCGATTCTCGAGCGAAATTCGCAGCCTCTACCACATCAATTGTCTGCGCTTTAACAGCCTGAGCACGCTTAGGAAAATTGTGAGGCGATTCAAGTGAGGCCATTGAATCGACCACGGATCATGGCGATTGGGCAATTTCCGGCAGCAATCTGTTACATACCCCTGCTAAGAGCGACGCCTTTTACTTGCCACAAAATGTCGGATTTGTGCGCTTCACCCTGCGGGGCTAACGGGCCACGGAGAGGATTTTCTTGAGCGCTATTTCGATCCAGGAATTCACCAGCTTTGACGCACTGAGGAATCTCAGCGCTGCCTGGGACCAGCTCGTTCGCATCGAAGGTTATGGTCCGGCCCAGAGCTATGCATGGCTCTCGACACTATGGGAAGTCAATCGGGCGAATCGCGAGCTGCTCGTACTTGTCGCGCAAGACGAAGAAGGTCTTGTCGGCGTCGTTCCGCTCGTTCAGGAGAAAGAACAAAGGAAGGGCGTGACAGCGCGAATCCTCAGAATGCTCAGCGGGTTTCACGCCCTTCATGGAACTCCGTTTCTTCTTGGCCGGCGCAAGGCCCAAACGATGCCCGCCATCTTCGACTACCTTCGTGGCCGAACCGGAGGTTGGACACTCATGTTCAACGCCTACCAGGTCGGAGATCCGCAGCAGGAATTGTTTTTCGCCACTCTTGAGGAGCGCGGCTACCGCTTCGCAACTATTCGGGGCATACGATCGCCCTACCAGCGCCTGGAAGAAACGTGGGACGAAAAGCTCAAGACACTGCAGCCGCGGTTTCGCACAGCCCTGCGTTCACGCGAAAAACGCTTGCGAGAAAAGGGCAGGGTCGAGCTGCGATTCTTCGATAAGTCCGGTGAATGGGAACAGGGTCTTGCTGCGATCCGGGAAATTGAAGAAGACAGCTGGAAAGTCGGAACCGGCACTGCGATTACTACTCAGGATTTTCAATGGCAGTTCTACAGCCGTTACGCGCCACTGGCCGCGGAGGCAGGTACTCTTCGAATTCCAGTTTTGTACCTCGACGGTGAGCCCATCGCGTATGATTACGCCTTGTTTGAAGACGGCGTCTACTACCTCCTGAAAACCAGCTACAAGAACAAGTGGCATGACTCCTACCCTGGCTTCGTCCTTCGCAAGCTCCTCGTCGAGTGGACCTACGGCCTCGGCGGCCGGGAGATTGATTATCTTGGGAATGACGAAGAGTGGAAAATGAAGTGGACGAGTTCCGTGCGCGAGCACACAGATTGTTATGTCTATGGCCGCAACTTGGCGGCGCGCTACCTTAGTGGCCTCCAGCGAGTTCGCTCGCTTCTGAAACGAAAGGGTTGAATCCATCGTCAGCGCTACCCAAACCGGAGCACCAACTACCTCGGAAGCGCATCAGCTTTCTGGCGGGCAGTTAGCGCCCGCGCAGACATCGGCCGCAGCCACCGAGCGCGGTTCGCCAGCGCCGCGCGTTCTACTCATCGCCTACCACTTCCCTCCCTGCGGAGTTAGCAGCGGAATGCAACGCACATTGTGCTTTTCACGCGACTTACGCGATTACAACTGGTCGCCACTGGTCCTCACAGTTCATCCCAGGGCCTACGCGGCCACCCGAACGGATCAACTTAGCCAGATTCCTCCAGACGTTCCGGTGCACGCGGCTTTTGCCTTGGATACTACACGCCATCTGGGTTTTCGCGGACGCCACCTTGGTTGGATGGCGCTTCCAGACAACTGGGTCAGTTGGTTGCCGGGAGCGATACTCTCTGGTATCCGTATGATTCGTAAGCATAGGCCACGAGTCTTGTGGTCCACGTATCCAATTGCCTCGGCTCATCTTGTCGGCCTCTTCCTGCATCGGCTCACAGGACTCCCCTGGGTAGCTGACTTTCGCGACCCCATGTCCGAAGAAGATCCTCAAACCGGCCTGCGCTTCCCTACGGACAAACGGCTCTGGCGGGTCCGCCGCTGGGTTGAGGCACAAACCATTGCGCACTGCACCCGTGCAGTCTTTGTCACGCCGGGCTCGCTGGAAATCCATCGTAGCCGTTATCCGCAACAAGCAGACCGCATGAGGGTCATCGCGAATGGCTACGACGAAGAAAACTTCTCTGCAGCTGAACGTGCGGCGAAAGCGCATCCGACGGAGCACGGCCGGTTACTTCTCCTCCACAGTGGCGTGCTCTACCCGGGACCGGATCGTGATCCATCTGCTTTCTTTGCCGCGCTTGCGTCGCTCCGCAAGCAAGGCAAGATTTCTGCGGGCACTTTGCACGTGCGCCTTCGGGCAACCGGTTACGACGACTACTACCGGCAGCGAATCCACGAATACGGCTTAGAAGATATGGTCTCCCTGGAATCGATGTCCCCCTACCAAGAAGCGCTGGCGGAAATGCTCACCGCAGATGGCCTGCTCCTGTTTCAGGGCCGCACGTCGAATCCTGCGGTTCCCGCGAAGCTTTACGAATACTTGCGGGCCCGGCGGCCCATCTTCGCGCTCGTGGATTCGGAAGGCGACACTGCGGCTGTCCTGCGCGGGTCCCAGGCGGGTACCCAGGTGCCGCTCGACGACGTTGAAAGCATTGAAAAGGGCCTTCTCGATTTCCTGAGAGATGTTAAGCAAGGAACTTCTCCGCTACCAAGGTTGGATGTAATCGAAGAGCATTCCCGGAAATCCAAGGCAAAGCAGCTCGCCGGACTATTGCACGAAATCGTTAGTGAACGGCGCGTGATCGGCGCGCCGACAGCCGCACCGCGGCAGGAGCAATAAACAAGTGTGCGGCATTTACGGAGTAATGGACTTCACCGATCGGGCGGCTCAGCACGAGCCGCTGCTCGCGCGCATGGGCCAGGTGATGAATCACCGCGGGCCGGACGACCATGGACACTACGAGGGTCACGGCGTTGGATTGGGCATGCGCCGCCTTAGCATCATTGACATCGCCGGAGGCCACCAGCCGATCGCGAACGAGGACCAGACGGTCTGGGTGGTTCTGAATGGTGAGATCTATAACTTTCATGCGCTCGTCGACGAACTCGTGAAGCGCGGCCACAAGTTCAGGACTCGCACGGACACGGAAGTCATCGTCCACCTCTATGAAGAAGAGGGCACAGGTTTCTTCAAGCGCCTCCGAGGAATGTTCGGCCTCGCGCTCTGGGATGTTAAGCTCAAAAGGCTGATCCTCGGCAGAGACCGCATTGGAGAAAAACCTCTGTATGTGCGGCGCGAGCCAGGTCGGCTTCTGTTTGCCTCGGAGCTAAAATCGATTCTACAAGTGGAAGATGTCCCTCGACGGCTGAATCTGGCAGCGCTTGAGGAATATCTTGCCTTGGGTTACGTGCCGGCCCCGCTCACCATGTTTGAGGGGATCGAAAAGATCCTCCCCGGCCACTATCTCGTCGCTGAGAATGGCCGAGTTGAGGATCACGAATACTGGGATTTGCCGCTCGGTCCCGCGGAAAAGCGCTCGGAGCGCGAATGGATCGAGCTCGTTCGTGAAAAACTGCTGGACACTGTTCAATCCCAGCTCGTGAGCGACGTCCCGCTCGGTGCGTTTCTCAGTGGCGGAATTGATTCGAGCACCATCGTGGCCGCAATGGCCCGCCAAATCGGCCGGCCTGTGAAAACTTACTCGATCGGCTATGAGAGCGAGCTTAGTTATTACAACGAATTGCCTTTTGCCAGGATTGTCGCTAAGGCCTTCGGCACCGACCACCACGAAATTATCGTCAAGCCCGACGTCAGCGACCTTTTGCCCAAGCTGCTCTGGCACCTCGACGAGCCCATCGCTGATTCGGCCTGCCTGACCACATTCTTGGTTTCCAAGCTGGCCCGCGAGAGCGTCACTGTGATTCTCTCCGGCGTCGGGGGTGACGAGCTATTTGGCGGATACCGCCGATACCTTGGTGACAGCGTTCGCCGCTTGTATGGATTCCTACCCGGCCTCATTCGCCGGAATTTGTTACCTGCCATCTTTAAACATGTTCCGCAGGACCGCGCCACGGCTTGGAAGGACTACGCCCGCTATGCCGCCGCCTTCGTGAAGACCGCAGAGCAGGAGCCCGTGGCCCGCTATATGAGTTACATCACTCTGTTTTCTCCCGAATCGCAACGCGCCTTGATTCGCGATTCGGCCTGTGCAAACGACAGCGACTCATCCGTTGCGACCCTCGGGAAATACTTCGCTCGCTGTGACGGCTACGACAGTTTGAGCCGCATCATGTACACCGATCTGAAAACTTCGCTTCCCGACGATTTGCTCGCTCTGACTGACAGAATGAGCATGGCTGCCTCCGTGGAATGTCGTGCGCCGTTCGTGGACTATGAATTGGTTGAGCTGGCCGGCCGTATGCCCTCAAACCTGAAAGTCCGTGGTCTAACGATGAAGTATCTCCTCAAAAAAGCTGTCGCTCCGTGGCTGCCGCGCGAAGTTATCGGGCGGAAAAAGCGCGGCTTCGGTGCTCCCGTGGGTGCCTGGCTGCGCCGCGAACTTCAGCCGCTCGTTCAGGAATTGCTCTCCGAAGAACAGGTACGGCGACGCGGGCTGTTCCAATGGCCTGCGGTACAAAGTATCTTGCGTGCCCACGAACACCAAAGCAGCGACAATACGGATCAGATTTTCGCGCTCATCGCATTGGAAATCTGGTGCCGGATTTACCTCGATGGCCAAGATTGGAAATCAGCGCCGTCCATCACGATTGAACATGCTGTCGTCTCATAGCTCGCTTCCCCGGAGATTGTAACGCAGTGGCATCGCTGGAGTTGCCGGACAAAAGAGAAATGCGAGTCGCCCATCACTCACGATCTTCATTCTTGAAGTGCAAAGATGTTCGTCTTTGGTATGCTGCTTACAGACATCTCCACGTCAGGTCGCTCTTTGAATTTCTTCTTTATATCGGCAAAATGGGAACTTGGAAAATAGCAGGCTATTGCCGTTGTCAGTTTGAAAGCGTCTCTATGTATCCGGCTCCGTGGCTCGGATTATTCTCAACAGAGGGCCGAACTGATGGTTAATGCGCAAGGAGATACAACGCATTTCGTAACACAAGCAGATTCACGCGGCGCCCGTCACCACTGGAAATTCGTAATAGCGCTTATTCTCGTCACTTTAATCTTTCGTTTGGTCTTTCTCGCTGGTCCCGTTGGTTCGGATGACACGCGCTATATGGACGCGGCTTGGAAGGTGGCCTACGGTCAGCCTGCAGGACTGATGGACAATGCGTACGTTCGGGCAGCTTGGATTATCTGGCTTGCGGGTTGGACTAAGCTCGGCCTGGGGGGAACCGCGCTCGTTTTTACCCAAGTGCTCGTTAGCATCGGCCTGGTGCTGACTCTTTATTGGTTGGGGCGAAAGCTGACTGGCGACCCCCGCGCCGCATTTCTCGGGGCGCTTTGCTGGGTGTTCTTTCCGATTGAGTTGACTTACGCAGGCATGGTTCTGCCCGACGAGTTTGCTGTGCTGCTTGTCCTACTTGCTGCAGGTTTGGCACTCGCAGCGCTCCGGGCCCCAGAACAACAGCCGAAGCCTCTGCATCTCATTGCTGCGGGGATTCTGTGCGGTGTAGCAGTTTCAGTGAAGGAGCCCTACGCTCTTGTGCCTGCAATTCTGGGAATATGGGCCCTGTGGGAGATCCGTCCGCTTCGCGTCGCGTTGAGACGCTCGGTTGCCATCGGCGTGATTTCCGTCACCACCTTTGCGCTTGAGTATCCTTTCTTCCGCCTGTGGACAGGCGACTGGATGTACAGGCACCACGTGTTGAGAGGAATATATGGTCCCGGTGGAAAGATCTCCACCGAAGAGCACGTCACTTCGAGCTCATTACTCTACTATTCGCGAGGAGTGCTCCTTAATCCTGCCATTTGCGGGCTCTTCGGCTGGCTGTTGCTAATTGGCGCGCTCTACGCGTTGCGCAAAGTCAAGGAAGCAAAGTTCATTGCCATCTGGAGTGTTGCTTTCTTCCTTTTTTTGCAGTTCGGCTCCACGACGATCAGCCGGTACCAGCCCCTTCCCATGCAGCCGCGCTACGCTCTACCGATTGTTGTCTTGCTGTTCATACCCCTAGGCAAATGGCTCGCGGATGTTGTGGGCTCCCCTCAGTTCGGGCCCGTCGGGACAGCGCTTCTCCTCGCGGCACTGACCTTGCAAGGAGTCATGGCCGTTGATGCCGATGCTGCTCAGGGTCTGTACTCTGCAAACATCCCGCGAGCCGTCCAACGAACTCTAGGCATGGCAAGAATCGAGTTGCCGTGCGGCATTGCCTTGCCTAAAGCGTTGGTTTCTTATCTTCCCCCCGATCTAAAAATTCGGACAGACTGCTGGTCCAAACTTGAATTGAATCAACATCTCGATATCTCGGAACTTGGGCAGTTGCGCGATCGCCACATCGCAATTCTCATCCCGAACGACCTGGCCCGGATTCCTTCGGCGCAAACCGACTATCCGGTCCTCATGACATGGCTGAACCAGAATGCCGTTTCCGTGCCAGTCGCGGATGGGGTCGCTTTTTTGGACAGATTCTACTTGGCCACGGGCATAAGCGCCCTGAAACGCCGCGCGAAGACAGCTGTAATCGCAAAGCTCTATGTATTTGAAGGCTCGGCACACGACGCCTTGAGCCGTGCTAGCCAGCCGTCGGATGCTTCTGGTCTTCGATAGAGTAAGGAACGCGCATGACCCTTACCGACACTTCAGAAAGCACTCCTCGGACCCGAGGGCTTGCCAGCTTCGGCATTGCCGTTGTAATTCCTTGTTACAAGGTTGAAAAGGAGATTGAATCGGTTCTAAGGTCAATTCCTCTCTATGTTCGCTACGTCATTGTCGTCAACGACGCGAGCCCCGACAGCTCGCGTGAAGTAATTGAAATGGTCGCGGCGAGTGACAAGCGGATCGTTTTATTAAACCACAAGACAAATCAAGGCGTAGGCGGCGCCATGATCACTGGCTTTCGCAAAGCCTTGCAATTGGGGGCTCAGGTCGTCGTGAAAATTGACGGTGACGGCCAAATGAGCATTGACGACATTCCTGGCTTGCTTCTCCCGCTGATTCGTGGAGAAGCGGACTATTGCAAGGGCAACCGTTTTCGCGATTTTCTAGCCTTGCGGCAGATGCCTTGGGTACGTCGCGCGGGGAATATGGCGCTCAGTTTCTTGGTCAAGGCCGCCACGGGATATTGGAGTTGCTTTGATCCCACGAACGGCTTTGTTGCCGTCAGAGGAGACGTTCTCGCCCAGATACCTCTCGAAAAAGTTCATTGCACCTACTTCTTTGAAACGTCCATGCTCAGCCAGTTGTACCTCATCGGCGCAGTGGTCCGTGATGTTGCTGTTCCCGCCCGATATGGTACTGAGGTCTCGAATCTCTCTATCCACAAGGTCTTGCGCGAGTTCCCAATCCGTCTCTTGGGTTGTTTCTGGCGGCGAATCATTCTCAAAAACTATATTTACGATTTCAAGATGGAGTCAATTCTTCTGCTATGCGGTTCACCCCTGTTACTTGCCGGTTTGACATTCGGCGGCTTCAATTGGATTCGCTATGCGCGGAGCGGCAGGGGTGCCCCCACGGGCACGGTTGTAATTCCAGCTATGATGATCATTCTCGGATTTCAAATCTTGCTCTCGGCTGTCGGAGCTGATCTGCAGTCTGTCCCGATTGAACCCATCTGCGGAGGACCTCTCGCGGAGCTGCCGCGCGACGATTAGGCGGTGCAAACGCAATTGCGATTGCGGCCGCTCGTCGGGATTCGGGACACTTGATCTCGACGCAGGAATGCTGCCGGGCTGATACTTAAGCAGTCGTCGCCTTGCTTGTGTATGCTGTTTGGGCTTGCTTGGCTGTCAGGCAGAGTGCCAAATCAGTTTCCTCATACTGGTTACGTATGGTAAGGGATGCCGGATTGATCAGAGATAGCACGGTGATATACAGAACCTGGCTTTTCGCAACCTTTCTTCTTCTTTCTCTGGGTCTCCAGGTCTTCTCCTGCGTTTATTACATCGAAGAGCAGCGGGCCCTCACTGGCTATCTCAATCGCGTTGCAATTCCTTCCGCGACGCCAAGTGAACTGGCAAAAGATGTGGTGAGCTCGCTCAAGACCAAGCCTGATGAGAACAGTTCTTATTTTTTCTTGCCTGTCTTCCGTCCTCTGCGCCCGTCGCCGTGGCAAGTCCTCGAAAAGGGAGGCGATTGCGCGGACCGCTCCCGTCTCGTGATCGCCCTTCTGCGTCTGCGCGGTGTCCACGCTTCAAAATGGGCACTCTATAACCCCGACGGCGAATCCGTTCACGCGGTTGTCGAAGCGGACGTCGAATCCGGCAAGATGGTCGTCGATCCCCTCTTCGGGATGTGGTTTCCCAAACCACAAGGCGGTTACTACGCGATACGCGATTTGAAGCAAGATCCGAAGCTCCTCCAGCAGCGAATCGCCGATTTGCGCGCGCAAGGAGTCCGTCCGGGAACAGATTCCCTGGAGCTTTATCCCCTTGATCAATACATCTATGTCAATGCCCGCACCATCAATTGGAGCAAAAACGCCGTCTGGCGCCTAGTTTATCTCATTCTTCACGGCCTGATAGGAGATCGCGCGGATCAACTCGACCGGCCGGCCCTCGCCGAAGAACCGGCACTCATGGTCATCTGCGGAGCAGCCGGTTTCGAGTGCGTTGTAGTTTTCGTTTGGCTGTATTTGCGAAGGAAGGCCAGAAAGTCCTTAACGAGTAGTCATTCGAAACGCCTGAATCTGCAGAGTGCTTAGACGTTCTCGGCGGCATGGGAGGGTGATGCTTCAGGTCTTTCTAACAATCGATACGGAATGCTCCATGGGCGGAGCCTGGGAGAATCCGGACCGCAAGCCCGTTGACGCCGAACGCGCCGTCCTTGGGAAAATAGGCTCCGAGTATTATGGCATTCCCCTCATCATGAACATCCTCGAAGAGCATGGCCTTCGTGGAGTTTTTTTCATCGAAGTCTTTGCCGGCATGAACGGTCTACATTCGGAACTTGCGCAGGCCTACTCGCAGATTGTCAAGCGCGGACACGATGTTCAGCTTCATCTTCATCCGATTCACTACTATTATCGGCTCCGAAATGATGGCCGTCTCGATGTTTCCAGCATGCCTTCGGACAAAGACATGATCGGGGCTCATCCCCTGGAAAAACAGGTGGAGATGCTGCAGTTGGGCATGTCACTCTTCCGGGAGATGACGGGAAAAGTTCCCTTGGCGTTCCGCGCCGGCAACTTCGGCAGCTCGCAATCCACGCTTGATGCCTTGGAGAAAGTCGGCATCTCTTACGACAGTAGCTTCAATGCCGCCTATCTGAACTCGGGCTGCTCGCTTGACTCCGGCGGCGCGATCAATCGCTCCTGGCAGCACGGTCGCGTCTGGGAAGTCCCCATCACTACGTTCGAGACAGGAGTTTGGGGCCTGCGCGGTTTGAAGCCCTTAAACATCAACGCGGTCAGTCTATGGGAGATGAAAAGTGTGCTTGAGCAGGCAGAGCATATTGGCCTGAATGCGGTGACCTTCATTGCACATTCTTTTAGCCTTTTTAAATCAGCGGACATTCAGTTTCGCAGAATAAAACCGGACACGATTGTCCTACGAAGATTTAAGGGACTCTGTCGCTTTCTGAAGGAACAGGCAGGGCGTTTCCGCGTGCTGACGTTTTCCGATATAGAACCCGATTCGCTCCGAGGACAGGAAACTTCCATTCCGACTATGGGCGCTATCATCCCCGCACTGCGCAAGGCCGTTCAGGCGGTTAATCGACTGAATTGGATTTAGGGACGGCGCTCTCGGATCCATTTTGTTCTTTGCAACGAGAGCGATTTTTCAAATGCATCTCGGATTAGACTGGGAGTCCGGATGGATGTGCGGAGTCAATGGGCTTCAATAGTACGCAGAAGACGATGCTGGTGAAGTACTCCCGTGAAACCCGGCTACGCACTAGCCAATTTATTCCTTTGATCGGCACCAAACGCAGCGATTCTACGGTAAATGGCGACCGTCCCACGATCTCTAGAAAGCGCGCGACCGTCATTTGATTCAGCCCGCCCTCCACCTCACGGTAGGTCGTCGCACCATCCGAACGGTACAGCCTTCGCACGGCCATCACTGTTTTTTCCGCGAACAGTAGTTGCACCCACGGGAGTGGGGTAAAAAAGTACATATGGCCGCCGTAAGGATGCTTCCAAGGCGGACCGAACGAGATGAGAAAACGGCCTCCCGGCGCCAGAAAATCGTAAGCCTGCTCGAGAACATTCTCCGGCTTGTCGAAGTGCTCGAACGCGTCGAGACTGTATACATATTTGAACTTTCCCTGCAGTTGCTGAATTCGCGCTTGGTCCTGGACCGCGTGCAGGAACATGCATCGGGCGCTGACTCCTCGCCTTGCGGCATTCTCCCGCGCCCTCTCCAACAAGGACTCCTGGATATCAATCCCATAGACAGCCTGTGCTCCCGCTGCGGCCACCTCAATGGCCTCTGATCCTGAGCCGCAACCAAAATCGAGAACGGTGCCTGCTGCGAAAGACTTCCAGGTTTCTCGCCCAAGGAACTTGTCAAGTTTTACGACGCCATCCATGTGCTCACTCGCCTGGATGTTTTCCCGCTCGATAGGCGACGGCTCGTGCGCCAAGTATTTTAGGAGTTTGTAGCCGAGGGATGCTTCGTTTCGGATTGCCAAGTTTAGTGCTCCGCTCCCAATTTGCCGAACCTGCCCTTGTACCTGAACGTATTCTAAGAAACTCAGTTTTTGGGGGGAGCGATCGGTTTCGTCGAGATGATGAGTTCGTCGAACCACATGTGTGCAGTGGGGTTCGGTCTTGTCCCCGTCGCTCCGCTCATAAATGGCTGAAGCAGCATTGTTTCTAAAGCATCATGTGGATCGGGGCCACCGTTGAACTTGAAATTCGGAAGGTCAATGAATTTCTTCAGGGGCTCGCCCTGCCGCGCGATATATGCCGTAAACTGCGTGTTCGGTTGCCCATAATCTCCCGTATGCACGATCCAGTATTCAGTCATCCAAACATTTGCTGGATATACAAAGCAAGATGGGGCTGAATATTTTCCCTCCGAATTATAGGAACAGTGGTAGTCCCCTTGTTCATTCAAGTACGGTGGAACTCCGTTGTTCGTATACAACCCCGGTTCCCCGCACGACGTGTACGCTCTGGGGATATTCGTCTGATAAGCGTTCTCCTGCACGAACTGTGCCCCTGTACAACTCGGACCGGGAATCGGCCCATATACAATAAACACTTTCCATCCCTGGTTGCTCACCTTGGTCCAATCAAAATTAAGCATGTTCTCGTCGACCCGAAACCGGAACTGTAAGTACAGCGTGCTATGCGGACCAAACGCGGTCCGTTTCTCCAGTGGCCCAAAATTCGCTCTCCAATATCCCGTCGCATTCGCTGTTGCGTAGGGTCGAATGGTGAATTTCAGAGATCCTTCCCCCGAGGTCTTGATCGACTTGTCCATCGTCCCTTGTATCGTTTTGTCATCAGCCGGGTACAGTCCATCCGCATATCCCCCGCCTCCACTTGCAGGGATGAAATCCGAGGGATCGTCCCATCCCACGCACTTAATCACCCCAGGCGCGGTGCAGCGCGATTGGAAGTCTGCAGTGTCGCTCGCCTGAGTCAACCGCAACACATAAGCATTCTGGCGTGCATCGTTCACCAGGGCGAACACCCCTAGCGCCGGAAAGTATCGGAAGCGTCCATTTGTGCCGTTATTCTGCGGAGCCCCTGGGCCATTCGGATAGCTTACCGACGTGCAGCTCTTCGTATCCGGATTGAAAAGAAACACCGCATCCCCGCCAGTCCAAATCACTATCCGGTCCTGGATGGGATCGTAGGCTACTCCAGGATATACGGCCGTAAGTACCGGCCCACACCCCGCTACCGACAATCCTTTTACCTTGTAAGAGCGATCGTGGCCCGAGATGTCAATCACCCGAACTCCCCCGCCATTGCCCGGATCACCTCCAAACAGAAAAAACAGTTTCCGCTTCGGGTCAATCACTGCCGTCATCCCGGTTGACGTGGGATTACCCTTGGACAGCAACTTGTACGTGTTCGCCCTCGGATCGTACGTCGCGAATTCTCCGTACGATTCGTCGCTTACATATACATTTCCCGTATTTTGGTCATAGTCGGTCCCCGCCAATCCCCCGCCGTAAAAAGGCGCCGTGCCTCTTGGACTCTGTTGCGTCCACTTCAGATTTGACAATTCCAGCGTCCACGTTGCCGTTGACCCGCCTCCACAAGCGGCCAGCGATCCGGTTACGCTCACCATCTCGTCTAAGCTCGGTACGTAGGAGAGATTCCCATACGTGTGCCGAGAATTTGGCATTTGGCCCTGCAAAGCCTCCGCGCATCCACTCGTCACTGGTACGGTCGGATCGTTCAACCGCACCATTTGAAGTGAATTCAAGTCCAGCGCATACACTTCGTTCCCCGAGTAATCGCTGTGCCCTCCGCCCCAAACCACCAGTCGATTCCGTTTCGTATCCGCAATCCCGCCGCCCCAAGCGGCGATGACATAGCGGCACGAATCGTGGAAGTCGTAGCCGGCGTCACCAAAATTGTTCGGCGGACAAACCGACTCCAGTTTTGTGTTCGGTATTTGGTACCAGCCCAGCGAAGATGGTATTCCGTCACCGGACGAGGTATGTACCATGGTTGAAGCGCTTGAGGACTGCGGTGAGTTACAAGTTTGCAAAATCGAACATAAGAACACGGCAGAAATCGACAGGGGAAGGCACTTAACCATCACACGGATACCCATTACCTAGGTCCTAGTGTGAATTATCTTCCCATATCTCTCAGGCCGGTACAACTCCAGGAAGTCAAGCGTGCTGGCTGTGTCCACATTAGTTTCAATTCTAATGGGCGGTCTTCTTCATCAGCCTGAGATCGGAAAAGGCCAAACTCTTGGCATTTGTGATGGAAAATCCGGAGATCTCACTATTTCTAGCAATTCTCCAATGGCCCTGGGTGGATAGCTTCCCAGGCGACGGGTGTCGTCCCCGAGATCCAACTGCCACGCGACGTGGCACTCATTGAGCAACAGTCCTGCTGCATTCCTGTCCGAGAGACCGCTCACTGATGGTCAGCAGCGCAACATTGGTCGCAGAAAATTGTTCGGTGCGGCACCGTTTAGAACTTGGGGCCAGCAATCGGTTGCGTCGAGACGATAAGCTCGTCGAACCACATCGTCCCTGCAGGGTTTGTCGTGGAAGCAGTCGCGCCTGAAAAGTAAGGCTGCAAGATGACTGCCATAAGAGCGTCAGTACTGGGTCCCCCCCCATTGAAACTGAAGTTCGAGAGGCTAATAAACTTCTTGAGAATAGTGTCAGGTGCGATGTCCACCGACCAATCGAAGTCGGAGCTAGCAGTGCCAAAGGTTCCGGTGTGGACGTGAATGTACTCCGTGATCCAAGTGTTCGCCACATATTTTATACAGGGAGGGGCAGTGAAGTTCGGATTTAAGCTGGCTGGGCAGACATAGTCTCCCTGTTGGATGTCATTGCTGGTGTCACGCAGGGCTGGAGCGCCGCAAGACGTATATCCTTGGAATAAGTTCTCCGACCCAGCGCCTACGTTCTCTTGCACGAACTGGTCACCTGTACAACTTGGTCCGGGAATGGGGCCGTAGACGATAAAGACCTTCCACCCGTCATCGCTGACTGAACCCCAATTGAAGTTAATCATGTTAGGGTCTATTCTCAGTCGGAACTGCATGTATAAGTCCGAGTTCTGGCCAAATCGAGTAGGATTGCCGTCGGGACCCAACTGCCGCAAGAATAGGCCTGCAGGGTTGATGCTGAAGGGAACAGTGGAGCCGGGACGGATAAAGAACTTCAGCGAGCCATTGCCGGAGACAAGGTTCGTGGTATCCATCGTGCCCTGCATGGTGTTGTCGTTGGCTTCATAGACCCCGCTCGTGTAGCCGTTCGTAATCTTGTTCGTGTCCGTGAAGCTGCCGTAATCGTCGAAGCCCTCACAGACGAGAACTCCAGAAGCCGCGCAGCGAGAGGCGAAGTCCGCATCGGCGGCGGGATTGACTGTAGGGGTCAAGCGCAGTGTGAAAGCGTTCTGATTGGCGTCGTTGACGAGCGCAAAGACATTCAACTTCGGGAAGTAACGGAATCTTCCATATGTTCCTAGAGCCTGCTGGGTTGGAGGTCCGTTAGGGAAGGTGACGGAAGTGCACGAATCGGTGTCCATATTGTAAAGGAAGACGGTGTTTCCGCCTGCCCAACCTACCATGCGGTCCTGCACCGGGTCGTAGGCCACTCCAGGGGCCTGAGCCCCCGTGAAACCGGAGCACCCCGTACCTGTCAGTGTATGTATGGCATAGGTCGCGTCGGTTCCAGAGATGTCGTAGTAGAAAATTCCTCCGGCTCCAAAGATATAGAACCGTTTTCTTTTTGGATCAACTCTGCCGGTAGCTTGATTGTTGATAACGGAGCCATTGCTTGATAGTGCCGTCCAAGCATTATTCCCAAAATTGTAGGAGGAAAGCTGACCGTATGCCCCAGTGACCGCGAATACGTTGCGCGTGTTGGGGTCGTAGTCTGCTTGTCCGTAACCGCCGTTTGGTCCAGGGTAATTTGGCGGATTCTGATTTGTCCATTTGAGACTGCCAAAGTAAAAAGTCCATGTATCCGCCGTCCCACAGCCGGAGGGAGCCATTGAGCCAACGTAGCTGAACATGCTGTCCTGATAAGGAATGTATGCCAAGCCATCATAGGTATGCCGTGAAGGAGGAGTGCCGTCGGAGGCGACTTCCGTGCAACCTGAAACAACAGGAGAGGGATTGTTCAGCCGTGTGATCGAAATGGGATTCGTTCCGAGATTGAGCGCGTAGACTTCGTTTCCCGAGTAGTCCGTGTGACCGCCGCCCCACACGATAAGACGATTGCGAAGAGTGTCGGCGACTCCGCCGCTCCATGCTGCAACCACGTTTTTGCAGTCGGTGCTAGGCGGGCAAGCGCTTTCCAAATTTGTGTTTGGAATCTGATACCAGCCCAAAGCACTGGGTATCCCGCCTCCCGGAGACGTGGCACTTGTGGTCGCTGACGCACTTGCCGATTGCGCCGACGTATTTCCCGCCGCGTCGAAAGCAGCCACCGTGTAGGAATAAGTGGTTGACGCCGAGAGGCCGGTGTCCTGGTAAGTGGTGGACGTCGATGTGCCAACTTGCGTTCCAGCCCGGTAAACGTTATAGCCCGTCACCCCAACGTTGTCCGTCGACGCGGTCCAGGAAAGATCGATCTGCGAGCTGGATACTGCCGTCCCAGTTAGCCCCGTCGGTACTGTCGGAGGAGTGGTGTCAGGCTGGACCGTAAAGGCCACGCCGTTGCTAGCAGTGCCTCCAACCGACACCACGACGTTCCCGCTCACCGCTCCTGCTGGCACGGGCACAACTATGCTCGTCGCGCTCCAGCTCGATGGCGTTCCTGTCGTGCTGTTGAACTTAACGACGCTTGTGCCCTTGGTCGCTCCAAAGTTCGCGCCAGTAATCGTCACTGATGTCCCCACCAACCCTGACGTTGGATTCAGGCTCGTGATGCTCGGCGCCGCCGCCGTGACCGTAAAACTCACGCCATTGCTCGCCGCGCCGCCTACCGTAACCACAACGTTTCCCGTCGCCGCTCCCGTCGGTACCGTCGCAACGACGCTCGTCGCGCTCCAACTCGTTGCTGTTGCCGCCACCCCGTTGAACGTCACCGTGCTTGTGCCTTGCGACGCCCCGAAGTTTACACCGGTTATTGTCACCGATGTCCCCACTAACCCTGCCGTGGGATTCAGGCTCGTGATACTCGGCCCGGGAACCGTAATCGCAAACTTCACCCCGTTGCTCGCGACACCTCCAACTGTCACTACGACGTTTCCGCTCGTCGTTCCTGCTGGCACGGGCACAACTATGCTTGTCGCGCTCCAACTGGTCGGCGTTCCCGCAATACCGTTAAATTTTACGGTGCTCGCCCCTTGAGTTGCTCCAAAGTTCGCCCCCGCAATCGTCACCGATGTCCCCACCAACCCTGACGTGGGATTCAGGCTCGTGATGCTCGGCGCCGCCGCTGTGACAGCAAAACTCACGCCATTGCTCGCCGCGCCGCCTACCGTAACCACAACGTTTCCCGTCGCCGCTCCCGTCGGTACCGTCGCAACGACGCTCGTCGCGCTCCAACTCGTCGCTGTTGCCGCCATCCCGTTGAACGTCACCGTGCTTGTGCCTTGCGACGCCCCAAAGTTTGCTCCAGTTATCGTCACCGGCGATCCGACCGCTCCTGAATTGGGACTTAAGCTCGTAATACCGGGTGTGGCAGGGCCGCTCGGCTTAGTGGTACTCGCAGACTGGGCTAAACCCGCGCATCCAGCCAAAGCCATGCTGGCTAATGCGAGGACGCAGACCACAACAGCGCACAGTAGAATTTTATGCACGTTCCCTGCGGAACGAATCGTCATGAACATTTTTTTTCAATCCCCCGATGCCGACGGTCTCACCCAAGTTGCGGGCCGAGCGCGTCCCTAACGCGAACCTAGGCTACTTGCAGGCATTTACGGGCGTAACTGGACATGCGGCGAAAAAGAGTGCAGGTGTGTCTATAGGACCCAGGACTGTCCGGAAGGGCAAGCCGTAAGTCGACCTCAGCTACTAAATCCAACGAGTAGTGCTAAAACGTTGTAAGTTATTTTAGAAAAGACTTCAAACAACGCAGTAGAGGTGAACAAAATGCGAAGGCAGGTCTGCTATCCATCCCAGACCAATTGGAGTTGTCCCAGGAAAAAAGCTAGGGTTTTCGAGGCATTACACCGGCTTCTCGGATCTTATAAATGAGTGCACGGTAGCTAATCTTAAGCGTCTGAGCTGTTTTCCGGCGATTCCAGCGGTTGGCCTTAAGTGCCTCTACGACCAACTTGTGTTCCATTTGTCGAATCGCTTCCTTTGTAATGCGCTTCAATGGTATGACGCCGGGTTCGACCGGCCGAATCGAAGCAGCATGCGAATTCTTCTGCAAAGGCTCTTGCGATACCGACGCGTCGGGCCCAATCAATACGTAGCGCGCAATCCCATTCGATAGCTCTCGCATGTTCCCCGGCCAATTCATGTTCTGCAAGAACTGGATCATCTCTGCCCGAAATGAGTCGCAATCTCTTTCGAATTGCTTCATATGCTTCGCACGTAGGTATTCTGCCAGGGCGGGTATATCTTCTCTGCGTTCGCGAAGAGGAGGCATATTCAATTGGATGACATTGATGCGATAAAACAGGTCCGCGCGAAATCTTCCCCTATTGACTTGTTCAGCCAAGTCTTCGTGAGTTGCGCACATCAGCCGGGCGTTCACAGTTTTTTCTGTTAATCCGCCAACAGGACAAAACCTGCCGTCTTGAAGAAAATGCAGGAGCTTGCTCTGCAGGTCTATATCGAGATCTGAGATCTCATCCAGAAATAACGTCCCGTTGTGCGCGAGTTCGACGCGCCCCGCTTGCGAATTATTGGCGCCGGTAAAAGCGCCCTTTTCATAGCCGAATAATTCGCTCTCGAGCAGCGTCCGCGGAATCGCCGCGCAGTTGACCTTTACAAATTCTCCATTACTGACTGCGGATCTTTCATGAATCCAACGCGCTAGAACTTCCTTACCGGTTCCCCCTTCACCTTGAATCAATAGTGGAACGCTTGTGGTGGCCACCTTGCAGACACGCTTGCGGACCAACTCCATTGCTTCCGAGCGGCCGAAAATGATCTCCTCGGGTGGAAGCGTCTGCATCCCGCTGAGAGCTCCGTTCTGTTCTCTGTGAATTCTGTCCATGGCCTCGATGGTCGCAAACCATTGCCCGAGGCTATCTGTCAGCATTCAGTTCTCCAAAGCAGGAACCAGAGGAACTGCCAATTTCTTGGCAACTAAACGGCTATCTGGAGAACGTAACGTGTTTTTTTTGAGTGAAATGAGCACCTTTCAAGTTAGTCCGCCGACTGGGCACAAGGAGTAACTCTGGCCGTCGCCCTTCGGCAAGAGGCATGAAAGAAAGTTTCACAAACATGAACTGCGGTGCCCAACTCTCGACCCTTCGCGGCACATAATCCCCTGCCAATAAATTATTGTCGTCTCGTTCCTCACAGCATGCTCTAATTCGTTGCTCTTCAGAAAGGCGAGCTCAAACAAGAGAGATGAGTGCTCAGACAAGAATATGCTCAGATGCCGCGCTGGAAAGGAAGCCGTGGGGGATCTGGGATGCCCCATTCGGCAGTTCAGATGCCGGTCTTTTAATTAAATCAATAAACGCTCAAGCTCTCGCGGCTTCCCCGCGAATAATATCGTAACGCTCGATCACCGCAGCAACGCCCATCCGTTCGACGCCATCATCGGAATGGCGCTCCACGCGTACCACCTTTCCGGTAGCGCGTACATAGACTTCGGTGCCGTGTGTCATCTCCGCCGGAAGGGTCAGGGTAAGATCCAGCTCCGAGCCGGCCTCCAGGTTTTGTTCCACGACGAAATACAGTCCGCGCGTGGAAATATCCCGTGTCTGGCCTTGTTGAGCATTCAGCGTGCGCTCGGCCGGAATTCGAATGATGATTGGCAGAGATAAATCGTAGCGTCGAGTTGTGCGACGTTCCGTCATTTCCCCCATCCTTCAACACCAGTCGCGGAGATCGTGCCCAACCCGCGTCCCCTCTTACCAATAGATTTTCCTGAAATGATTCCGCGCGCTTCTTACCTAGTGTTCCCACGGTTCGCAAGCAGGCCAGAGTCGGATGAATCCCTGGTTCACCCAAACTTGGCACTCGGACATACGCTGATGCACCATTCGGAATCCGCGAAAGAATCCCGCAGACAATAACAAAATTTGCCCGCTCAGCGCATTCCTTTTCTTACTGGAATTTCACTTCGGCGGCTCCGCCGATCCACCGGTCCTCAAATCCCAAGAACCTCTCGTCTACTCTTGCCGTGTTCCGACCGGAGACGCAGACGTTTCGACCGGCGCGGCAACCGCTCTCCGCGTGCGTGGCGTATCCAGATTAAACTGCCTCATTTTGTAAAGCAGCGCCTTATAGCTGATACCCAACATCTTTGCGGCGTCCTTCCGGCACCAACGCGTCTTTTCCAGCGCATCGGCGATGGCTTCCATCTCCGCTTCGTCCTTCAACCCGCGCACCAGCGCCTTGAGTCCCTGTTCGCGCGGAACGTTCGGCTCTTGCCGAGGCGATGTACGCTGCCGGGCCGAGGACATCTCGATCAATTCCCGCAAGCTGCCTTCATCATCTTCCAAAATGACGTAGCGCTTCACGAAATTCTCCAATTCGCGCAGGTTGCCCGGCCAGGGATAATTCACAGCCGCATCCAGCAGGTGCTTCGAGGGTCCCGGCGGGGTCTTGCCAAATTTTTCGCTGTATTTCTCAAGGAAATGGCGGAAAAGCAGCGGAATTTCCGTCGTCCGCTCGCGCAGCGGAGGCACCACAATCGACAGAACGTTGAGGCGGTAATAGAGATCTTCGCGAAAACGCCCCGTTTTCATCGCGTCCTGGACATCCACGTTCGTGGCGGCAAGCACCCGGACGTCCGTCTCCACCAGGTGCCGCCCACCGAGCCGTGAATACTGGTGGTCCTGAAGCACGTGCAGCAGCTTGGCCTGCAAATGCGTGCTCATTTCCGCGATTTCATCTAGAAAAATCGTGCCCTTGTTGGCCATCTCGAATTTGCCAGGCTTGGCGCGCACGGCCCCGGTGAAAGCTCCTTGCTCGAATCCAAACAGCTCGGATTCCAGCAACTCCCCGGGCAGCGCCGCGCAATTCACCTTTACAAACGGCTGATTGCGCCGCTTCGACCGCAGGTGGATCATCCGCGCGACGACTTCTTTCCCCACTCCGCTCTCTCCGCAAATAAACACCGGCACATCCACCGGCGCAATCTGCAGAATTTGCTGGCGGATACGCACCATTTGCGGGCTGGCGGCAAGAAAGCTCAAATCTTCGGTGACTTGGTCGCAATAGTCGCGCAGCGCCTGGTTTTCCTGGGTGAGTTGCTTCTTTTGGCGGGATTTCAGCATCGCCGCGTCCAGCTCGGTCTTTTCGAATGGCTTGGTCAGGTAATCGTGCGCTCCGATGCGGATGGCCTCGACCACCGTGCCCACTTCATTCGAGCAAGACAGCATGATCACGTTCAGGCTGCGGTCGACCTGCATCAGCTCCTTCAGCGTCTCAATGCCGTTCAATTCTGGCATCAGTACGTCCAGGATGACGAAGTCCGGACGTTCTCCCCCGCTCACTCTCGCAATGGCCTCTTTGCCGGAGCTGACGGTCTCCACCTCGAATCCGTCCACTTCGAGCAGCGTCTGTAGATACTTTCGAATACTCGGCTCGTCGTCCACAACGAGGATCTTTTCTTTCACTGCTACGGCCATAGACATTTTCCTTTCTTGCTATCCAAACGCCCTGAGCTAATTCTGATCCATGGGAAGAAGAAATGTGAACGTACTGCCACCGCTCGATCCGCTCTCCACCCAGATTTTCCCGCGGTGGGCCTGCACCAATCGTTTGGCGATCGCCAGCCCCAGCCCCATGCCGGACGTATTTCGCTCCACGCGCACGAAGTCTTCAAAAATCTCCTGATGATGCTCGGCAGCTATGCCCGGTCCAGAGTCCGCCACGACCACTTCGACGCTGTTCGGACGCGGCAAACGGAATCTGCGGCGTTCCTCCACCGGTGCTACGGCCGCCACGCGACGCTCCCAGAAATGCGGCGCGGCGCGCAGCGTAACGGTGCCGCCCCCGGGTGTGTGCTTCAGTGCGTTGTCCAGTAAGTTCGCCGCTGCCTGCTGCACTTTTTGGTAATCGAACCGGAACGTGGGCACCGATGGATCGAAGCTCGCATCCAGTTTGACGCCTTTGCGTTGAAACGCTTCCGACCAGCGCTTCGCCAATTCGTCTAGGCAGTCCCGGAGATCGTTTTCGCGAAGCTGCAAAACGAGCTTTCCGCTCTCCAGCGCCGAATAGTTCAGGAACATGGAAACCAGGCGCACCAAGCGTTCGCAACTGTCCTTGGACTCTTCCAGAATGTCCCGCTGTTTGTCGGTCAGCCGGCCGAGCGAGCCCGTCAACATCAGATCATAGTAGCCTTTGATAACCGCTAAGGGAGTTTTCAATTCGTGCGCGGCCGAGGCCAGGAATACGGTCTTCTGCCGGTTCACTTCCTGTAATTTGAGATAGGCGGCGAGCAGGTTTCGGTAGGTGATTTCGCGTTCTTGCAAAAGCTCTTGAACCGTCAGTTGCGTCGCCGGATCCGGCAAAACATCTTCTTCCTTCTGCGTCCGCAATTGTACAATCAACCAGTCTGGTTCTGGCAGCCATCGAATGTAAGCCCGCGATTTGCTTTCGCCGCGCTCGATGTCCATCTCTATTTTGTGTTCGCCGCTCTCGATCTGCTTGAAAATTTTTTCCGGCTCGACTTCCAAAATATCCTGGAACAGGTTGACTCGTTCGGACTCTGGGTAGCCGTGCGATTTCAGGCACTGCCGCGCGCGCAAGTTCACCAGCAGCAGCCGCCCCGTTCGTTCCGCCACGAGGAGCGACTCGTCTATCGTGTCGAGAAGTCCGGTCACCGAATGCAGGGGGAGCGTCGCGGCTATCCGCAGATCCGGTGTTGGGGGAGTCGCAATACGTCCAGCCATCTCAAATCCTGCCTATTCGGTGAAGTGGCAAAAGTTTTCCTATGCGGGCTGTTCATATTTGCAAAGGGGCTTAGAACTGTCAATGGTAAATGCGTTCCATTTGCACAATTGCGGAACCGAACTGGATATGGCGAGAAGGAGAGTCGACAGAGCAAAAATTGTCTCTCCACGCGTCTACTTAAATATCTGATAAACATGAAGTTACAGTTAGCACGTCGTTGCCATCAGTGGCATGAAATATGCAAGTATCCGTACTAGTTCCCTAGTACTAAGGACCTACTCGTGGAGACAGAACTTCTCAAAGAGGGGCGGGGCGTGGAACCTTCTCAGCGTCGGCGCTCGCCGCGTATACGGCTGCAGGTACCCGTCTTTGTGCGCGGGACAGATTCCTCAGGGACGGAATTCATCGAACTGACCAAAACACTGAATATCAGCGCCACAGGCGCTTGTATTGCCTCTACTCACATCCTAAGACCCGATCAGCTTATCCACCTTACGATTCCAGCCCCATCCCCCGCCTCCTCCAGCGTCGTCCCCAACGAGACTCCCCCCATAACAGCTAAAGTTCTGCGTCAGGATACCGCAGGAGAGATGCGGCTCTTTGGTTTGGAATTCCTAAGAGCACTTGAGTAAATATCTGCTCATTCTGAGAGGGTGCCGATGGCGCTTGGGTAGTTTTGTTACAAGACTCCAGGCGCAGATTTCAATTCTCTAATCATCAAGTCTTCACTATATGCTTGTTTTTGTAATAAGATACGCGAGAATCTCGAGCTGCTAGTCCCAACTGGCAGCACAGCCCAGTTCCAAGATGATTGGATACCGGCTTGCTCCCAGTCCTAAAGAGAAAGCAGTTATGTGCTTTCCCCAACCCCCGCGGGGATAGGCAGAGGTCAGGTGCTAACCGGATATGCCCAGCCCCGGCTCTCCTGCGCCTTCGCGCATGCCGATTGAGGATTCTTATCTCGAGCTGCTTGCTGATACGCTCGACACCCTTGATCTACCTGCGCGTGGCCAGTTCTTGCAGCGCTACTTCCGCGCGATCACGCACCTTGATTTGCGCGAGAGCCAATGTGTGCAGCTATGGGATGAAATGCTCACTCGCCGCCGCGAGTTGAGCGATAATCTCGGCCGCGTAATTTCTCTGAAGACTGCACTTATGGACGTACTCACCACGGCCGGTATGTTCCGTGTGCCCATCCTCATCGAGTACGACGAGCTCAAGAAATTGCAATTAAATGCGGTCACCGATCCGCTGACCGGCCTCTACAATCGCCGCCATTTCGGAGAATCTTTCGAAAAAGAACTAAACCGCTCGCGCCGCTACGGCACGCCTCTGGGTCTCGTGATTCTCGATCTGCACCGCTTCAAGGAAGTGAATGACAAACACGGCCATCCGCGCGGCGACGATGTGCTGCGCGCCGCCGCTGCCACGTTGAAACGGGCTTTGCGAACTTCCGACTCCGCCTTTCGCATCGGCGGCGACGAGTTCGCCCTACTTCTCCCACAGACCGATGCCGCTCAGACCCTAGCGCTGAGCCGCCGCGTCGAAACGGTTTTTGCGGAGACGTTACAGTCCCTGCAACTCAGCGTAACCGTGAGCATGGACCACGGCGTCGCCACTTATCCTCAGGATGGCGAACAAGCCGATCAACTGATTCGTGTTGCCGACGAGCGTTTGTACCGCCTGAAGCATGCGAATCACAGCAAACCGGCAAACGGCTCCACACGCACCGAGTCTTCCGCCGCGCCGCAACCTTCGGCCGCCCCTCCTGCTTCGGCTCCGACTCCTGCGGAGCGCGCCGCCGCACCATCGCGGCCCATTTCCATCGAATCAAAACGCCCGCCCGAAAAAACCGAAACCACACTGGCGGATGCCGCTTCCTCTGCTGCCGCCGACATTGCCACCAACCCACCTCCGGGATCACCCGCTTTGCCGCGTATCTATTCCGTGCCGCGCAAGGCCGAGCGCGTCTCCATGACTGGCACGAACGCCTATGCGGTGCTTGGTGAACAAGGCTCGCGCCGCGCTCGCGTCCTCGATCTCGGCTTCGGCGGCGTTGCTCTCGAGCTGGAGGAGCTGGAAGAGGTGCCGGGGAATATGCTCGCGATCTTGCACGTTCCCATTCTTCCCCCCGTCCGCGTCAACCTGAAACCTGTCTGGTCTCAGCGCACCACCCAGGGCGCTTACCGCATCGGCTGCGCCTTCGTTTCCTGAGAACTAATCCCCATCGCGTTAATCCCAGAACCGCCGAAGCGTTTTCGTGACTTGCTCCCGGCGTCTCGACGCAGAACTGCCGCTGACTCCCAAAACCGTCACAGGTGTCAAAATTTCTCTTCCGCATTCTGCTAAACTCCCCGCACGAAACGTCTCGCACTCGGGAGATCACATGCGCGAACCCGAAGCCAGCCATCCCTTTTGGCCCGACGGCATCAAAAATACTCTCCACGATTCCACCGGTCTCAAAACCTGGTCCTGGGCACTGGAGCGTCTGGAAAAATCTCACAACTACTGGATCGCCACCACGCGCCCGCAAGGCTTCCCGCATCTCATGCTGGTCTGGGGCGTTTGGTGGGAGGACGCTTTCTGGTTTAGCACTGGCCCCCGCACACGCAAAGCTAAGAACATCGCCGCGCAGTCTCATTGCGTTATCGGCACAGAAGACGCCGCCGAAGCCGTCATCCTGGAAGGCAATGCGCAAGACATTAAAGATCGCTCCATCTGGAAGCGCTTTGCGGAAGTTTACAACCACAAGTACGGCGGAAATGTCGAACCAATCCTCGATTCCTGCGGCGGCTGCGTATTCCGGATTGAACCCGAACTCGCCTTTGGCCAGGACGAGCACGCTGAGAACTTCATCGAGGCCGTCACCCGCTGGAAGTTTCAACAAGCGTAGCTGTATTGAACGCAACGCCGTCAACCTCGCCCGCGGACCCTACCTACCGCCGTTTGGAAACATTTGACACTTAGCGTATGATTAAAAATTGTCTCGCGACCTAGCGACGCGGCTGTAGTTCCCTGACTTTGTCGGGGAGGCCGTGCAGACCGGACGCGACAGACTGGAGCCTCATGAAACCCGGTATTCACCCCGACTATCATCAAGTCACCGTGCACTGCGCCTGCGGTCACAATTTCACCACTCGTTCCACCATCAAGGGCGACCGCCTGAACGTCGAAATTTGTTCCAGTTGCCACCCTTTCTTCACTGGCAAGCAGAAACTCATCGACACCGCCGGCCGCGTCGAGCGCTTCACCAAGAAGTACGCCGATGCCGCCGCAAAAGTCGAAGCGTCCAAAACCGCCGCCGCAAAGAAGTAATTCGGCACATTCAGTGGGACAGCCACTCCTGGCTGTCCCTTTTTTTTCTTTTCCTCCCCTAGCCCGCAGATTCTTCCCTCGGCTTCCCCAGCACCCTGCTAGTCCGCCTCAAGCCACGCGTGCGCGTGTCCAAATCTCAGAGTAATCTTTTTTCCTCCCACTTCGACTTTCAACTTTTGACTTTCGACTTCTCTCTTCCTTCCCCCCGTGTACAATGAACTTCCAACGTGGCTACTCAATCCCGAATGTTCGAAGGCCCGCGCCCCGGTGAGCTGGTGGAAACCGCTCCGCCGCGCGTCACCCTCCGCAACGCCTTCGCGCATCCCTTCGATTCCGCCATCGCCGCCGCGCGCACCTGCTATGCCCCGCGCCTCATCGGCCCCGAGGAAATCACCGACAAGCAGCGCCTCAACATCGGCGCCGCCACTTTCTACAGCGGACACCACACTGTCTACCAGCACGCCCATTTCGAATTCGGCCTGGAAAATGTCAGCCGCCAGTTCGTCTGGTCTTTCCTCCACGCGCATCCGTTCTACAACTCCGAGCAGCAGAGCCAGCGCTATGTCCGTCTCGACCGCGCGCAGGCCTACGTCCCACCCGAGTCGCTCTTCTTCAACGATTCGCACCGCGCCATCTACGAGCAAGCCATCGTCCGCGCCTGGAACTATTATCGCGAGCTCTCCGCTCTCCTTATCACCGACGCTCGCGCCATCTTGAGCGACATCTGGCACGTCAGCCCCATGTCCAATCCAAAGCGTCTCCAGAAAATCGAGCGTTCAGCCGAAAAACGCGCCATCGAGATCGCCCGCTACGTTCTTCCCCTCGGCGCCTTCACCACCATGGTGCATACCGTTTCCGGCATCGTCCTTCACCGCCTCTGGCGCATGAGCGACGCATCGGACACACCCAGCGAGTCCCGCGCCGTCATCGGTGCCATGGTTTCTTTGGTTAAAGAAATCGATCCACAATTTTTTGATCGTTTCGGTACCGAACCGCTAGAAGAAATTCCCGAACTCCACAACGCTGCCCCAAACACATCCGCCGGCGAATCCTTCGCCCGCGAGTTCGACTCCAAGCTCGTCGGCAAAACTTCCAAACTCCTCGATTACTCGCCCAATGCCCCGCGCATCATCGCCGATTCCTATCGGGCCGTTGTCGGCTTAACGGAAGCTCAGTGCAGCAACGGCGAAGCCATCGACCGCCTCCTGAATCCCGCGCGCAATCTCTACCGCCTGGAAACTCTCAACGTCGGCGTCCACGCCCCCATGATGCGCGCCCTCCAGCACGCCAACTACACGTTCGCCAAAAAAATCAGCCACACCGCCGACAGCCAGGACCAGCGCCATCGCATGGTCCCCGGTTCACGCCCGCTCCTAACGCTCGCCGACACCCGCGACCCCGACTACATCACTCCCGCACTCCTCGCGCAAAATCCCCGCGCCAAAGAAGTCTACGACCGCGCCATGCACGACGCCTGGACTGCCAAGAATCAACTCCTCGATCGGGGCGTCCCGCCCGAAATTGCTCTCTACGTCCTCCCCAACGCCAAATCCATCCGCCTCGTCGAATCCGGCTCCCTCCTCCATCTTCTCCACAAATGGACCATGCGCACCTGCTTCAACGCCCAGGAAGAAATCTACGCCGCCTCCATGGACGAAGTCGCCCAGCTCCGCGAAGTCCATCCCGAACTCTCCCGCTACATCGGCCCGCCCTGCCATCTCCGCGCCAACATCACCACCCCCATCTGCACCGAAGGCTCCCACTTCTGCGGCGTCAAAGTCTGGCTCGACTTCCCCAACATCCCCCGCCGCATCTAAAACATCGTTGTTCAATTGGTCCCCAGGTAATTGAGCCCGACGGTTGCCTTGCGCTATCGTGGACCTTATGACGACTCGCGCAAAAAACGAAGATCAAATGTCACTCCATCGTGCGCTCCAAGCGACTGCGCCCCCTGAGAAAATTACCCAAGAAGTCTTCGAGCACGACGACAAACATCTTCGACGCCTTGCCCAACTGAAACCTGGTGAGCGCGCGGAGGCTAAAGATTTGTGGAATTATGCACAAGACCTGCTTCACACCGAGATCCAATCTTCGTTGTTCGCTTATTTACTGCCCTTTTGTCTAGCGGCCTGGCAGGAGGATCTCGAGGGAAATTATGGTTATGGGGGCTTTATCGAACATCTCTATCCTGTCCTGGCTAACCGCCGAATATTTGACGAACACATGGAACCTAAACAGGCTGCCGTAGTGTCACAATACATGCAACGAACCATCTTAGGAGAAATCGACGACCAGCGTGGCCTTGCATATCAAGGTTCAAACGCCAAACCGTACCGTTGGATTCGCGCTCTCACGACGTATGGAGTTCTGCGGCCGGATATGCATTCACTTTGGAGAGCTTGGTGGTCCTTCGAAACCGTCGGTCGTGCGGTTGCCGCCGTTCAGTACATTTCATGTCTGATGTATCCAGAAAATGAAAACCCAGTATTCGCTCCTTGGACTCCCGACGGCGGAGGTGGTCCTCCCTGCCTCTGGGATTTCGAAGGGCATCTCTATGAACACTGCTGGCAATCGCCCAATATTCAGTTTCTGAAGGAAACTCTCAACGTGCAAAACGTGAGCCATGTGCTCAATCGTTGCGCCGAGCGGCTGGCAGACGGACCGGAGAGCGCGGTCGTCGCTCAGATGCGGGCAGACTTCCCGCTCACTCTCGACGCTTTGGGAGCTCGCTGCGTCGAACTGCCGCAGCGGCTTGAAACAACAAGCGCGCCTAATCAGTGGTCAAAATAATATTCACAGACCACTTCCCGGCCGTACAGAACTGGCTAATTCTCAGGATCACAAGTCTTCTGGACGCAATCCGGTACGCTTGGCGATCCTCGCCAACATCCTTGGACCTATCTCCACGGTATCGTGAAATGCCCACACATAGTCTCCGCGTTCGACATGCGTCAGGATGATGTGCGAGCCTCTTTGCGATTTTATTCTGTAACCGATTCTGAGCAGTGCTCGGAAGACCTTAGCCGCCTTACTGCTGGGCCACTGGTTCACTGTCAGGCAGCTTCGATGGAGACAGTCACTGTCTCGGTAGGTTCTTTCTGTTCTTCAATGCGGTCCGCGAGGACGCGAAGCGCCAGTGCTTGTGCCGAAGCGACGGCCTCTTTCTCCGTCGCACCATAGGCCAATACGCCGGGCAGCTCAAGAACCTCGGCAATCCAGCGCCCATCGATTTCAAGTTCCGTTTCAACCTTGTACACAATGTGAGACATGTCGCAATCTTAGCACGCGGCCTGAAGAAACGTCAGCTCACTCCATACCCCTGTTCGTTGTCCGGCAGGCGACTCCTAGCTCGCTCATGTCAATTAGAGATTTCGGTGCGATTAGTAATAGTAGGGGACGGGGGGCACAGGAAGTGAGGCGTCAAATGGAAAGCAATACTCACCCTTTGGGTGCATCCAGGGATCGAAAGCATTGACCCCAGGAGCGCCCCGGTTGTAGGTCGCAAATTCAGCACATAGCTCGTACTCGTTGCTCGATTTGACGCGGTATCCGAATGGCTTGCCGCTAAGCAGATCTTGTTTGGCGCGGCTAGGAAAACTTTCCAGATCCTTGGGGAGTTCCTTGCCCCCGCTAGCCCACTTCATGTTGATCTGCTGCGCAAGCTCCGCGAGCGATCTCACGGTGCGGAGATCAGATTCCCTCATGCGCTGCGTTCCGGGGCTCCCCAGTACGCTGAATCCCAAGATAACCACAACCACCACGACCATCGTTGCAGCGATTCCGGCCCAAACGTTTCTATTCATTGGATTTCTTCGCAGGCTGCGGCGTTCTTTGCAGCGACCCCATGTAATACCAGAAGACGCCCCCCGCAATCACGAGCACAACTGCGACCTTCGCCACAAAGCGAGCCGTCAGTTCGCCGCGCAGGAAATATGTGAGAAACGTAATCAAATCGCCCACCACCACTCCCGCGGCGATCAGCAGCGCAATGTAAGTGAGCCACTTTCGCACGGGGGACTCCAGTTTTTCAGGATGCCCCTCTAGCTCCCGAACGATGTAGCGCATAACAAAAACATAAACCGGAAAAGCAACTATGACACACGCAAGCGAATCTGCCATTTGATAGTAGCCGCTCGCGTAGTAGTTCGCCGGGCTCAGAGGATCCTTAAACCACCGCTCAATCAGCGTGAACATCACCGAACCTGCGCCCAGCGTCCAAGTAGCCAGCGTCGCAAAGCTGAGAAGGTAGAGAAACGCGTCCTTTGCCGAGCCGGAACGTCTATAAACGGGAACTTGCAAACTGCTCTGGCTTTCATAATGATCCGCCAGCGCCCTGTATACATCTTCTTCGGGCCACCCGCGGCCTCGCAGAAGTCCCACGAGATGTTCGTCGGTTGCTCCCTGGCGCTTTGCCGCGTCAAGGAATTCTTGCAAAGTGCTGTCGCCGCTCATAATGTGCCGGAATTGTATCGCAGCCGTTCGCCGAATCAACAAGGCTTTAGCTGAGACGCGTCGGCATTCTAACGCGCAGCCGCCTTCGCGGCGTCAAGTTCTGGCTCGACTTCCCAAACATTACCCGCCGCATCTGAAACCCTCAGCCCATTCTGTCCGTCCTAAGCAGCGAGAGAGTCCATATCTTTAGGAGGCGTCATGCCCGGGCTACTCTCATTTCCGTTTGTCGAATCCGTCTGCAGTGTGTTCCATCAGTTTTTGCAATTAACGTCGCAAAGAACGCAGCGCGTGCTCCAGGTCTTTTCGCGATCTGTTCCTGTCGGCCTGCTCTTCGCCCTCTTTGCCGTTTTCCTGGGCGGCTGCGGTTCTGCTATGAATACTCCACCCGCGCCGCCCCCCGGCCCCGCCTCTGTCACCGTTCTACTTTCCAGCACCGCCAACGACCAGCTTTCTGAATTTTCCTTCACCATATCGACCATCACCCTGACCAATAAAGCCGGGGTCGCTGTCACTCTTTTCAATAATCCCACGCCCCCGGGCCCGGGCCAGCCCAATGAATTCATCCATTTGAATGGCGGCCTGGAGCCACTCGTAACCGTCAGCGTTCCCGCAGGCGTCTACGACTCCGCCGCCCTCACCTTCGTGACTCCCGTGTTTTCCCATATCACCGCCGATTCCACTGGCGCCCTTACCATCCACTTCGATGAAGACAACCACGGCACGGAGTCGGCCACCGTGAACCTCCCTTCCCCCATTACCGTTAGCGGGGCCGCCATGACCCTCGTCTTGAATCTGCAAGTGTCGCCTTCGGTCTCTTTTTCCACCGCCGTGAACGGCGATACTTTCACGATCACGCCGACATTCACCCTCTCCCCGTTGAGCATCTCGCCGCAACCGACCAGCGTTCAAAATGGCGAAGTCCCTGGAATTCAAGGCCAGGTCTCCGCCATCTCCACCGCCAACAACAGCTTCACCGTTCGGACACCGAATTTTGAAACGCTCACTTTTCAAACCGGCACCAACACCGTCTTCCAAGGAATTGGAGCTTTTTCCGCGCTCACCACGGGCATGGATCTGATTCTGGACGCAGGAATTCAATCGAACGGTTCGCTCCAGGCGACGCGCGTCGCCGTTCGAGACGTTACCGCCCTGAACGTCGTGACAGGTCCTATCGTCGTCCAAGGTCTCGACCCTAGCGGCTCCGGCTTGACTTTCGTAGACGTCCTGAACACGCAGCACCTCACAAACGACGTAAACAATCAGCCGGCCAACACGGAACGCTATGATTTGGAGTCCAACACCACCTTCCGCACCGCCGAGCAATTCACAAACATTGCTGCCTTGCCCTTCCCTGCGAGCTTCAGTGCCCCCGGCTTGTTCCTTGGCCAAAGTATTTACGTGAGCTCTGCCGGGATTTCTTCGCATACGCCCGCCACCACCATCACCCTGATGCCGCAAACCATCAATGGCACCATCTCCTCCATCTCTAGCAGCGGTAACTTCCAAATTTATACCGTGGCCCTTGCCCCCTACGATCTACTCACCACACTCGGTACTGCCACTCAAGTAACCGTCTACGTCGACTCCAATACCAAGACCCTGAACTCCACAACCCTCGCCCTCGGCAGCCCTTTCCGTTTCAATGGCCTCCTCTTCAACGACAACGGCACTCTCCGCATGGACTGTGGCCAGATAAACGACGGAGTTACAGAGTGAGCGGCTCCTCCGATTCTGCAGGACTCGAGACCCCATCTGATATTGGCGCGGCCGCAAGCCGGCGGGACAATCCGTAGTCAATTAACACGGAATGTAACCAACGCGGATTATCTAGCATTATAATAGAAGGAAGGAAGCTACCATGCTCTTCACCGCCCGCTCGCTTACGTCCGTACTCGCCGCGGTCCTGCTTGTAGCCAGCTCTTCCTTCGCCTTCGACACTCCCTTGTCCCAGGAATCCGTCCGCCAAGCCTATTTCCTTGGCCAGCGCAACGACGAAACCACCGCCTCCTTCTTCACGCCCTATGTCCGCACCCTCCCCGCACCCGACAAAGGTCCGTACATTGCAGAGGTCGAGGTCTACACTCCCTACGTTCAGATCATCGAAGCTTCGCGCCGCCGCTCCATGGGCTACAGCGCCCAGCAAGCTGAAAAAGACTACCGCCACCGCCACGACAAAATTTTCGTCCGCGTCCGCATCGACTTTACAGACTCCTACGGCTCCCTCGAGCTCTATCGCTCTGCCAAAGCCGACCGCGAGCAATCCCGCACCGATCAGCCCCTTCCCGATTTCTATCGTGACTTCCGCGTCGGCCTCTCCCAACGTTCCTCTGCCTCCCACGAAGACGAGTGGATCGAGCCTCTCCGCATCCTCCTCCAGCCTTCCTACATCCAAGCCTCAAACCACTTTCCATTCATCCCCGAAGACCTCGGCCTCTTCTCCTATGCCACAGCTTCGGGTGGCTCCTCCTTTGCCTACTACAGCGGCAACGGCTTCGAATACCCCACCGGCTGGCTCGTCTGGCTCGTCTACGATGCCAAGGACATCGCCTCCGATGATGCCTCCGTCGAAGTCATCACCACCGACGGCCAGCACGTCGTCGTGCCTTTCGATCTCGCCAGCCTCCACTAGCGCTCACCGCGACGAGGAGAAACCATGCACGCCTCTGGACACCGCAATACTCCCCCGTGAAACCCTCCAGCGTTCCGTGCACGTCTTATAGCTAAGGGGTACTCCCATGGCTCGACTGTCGGCTCGCTCTTTCGTATCAATTCTCATCGCCGCTTTTCTCCTGGTTCCGCCCTCCTTCGCCTTCGACACTCCTCTCTCCGATACCGCTATCCGCGAAGCTTATTTCCTCGGCCAGCGCCGGGACGACTCCATGGCTCACTTTCTCAGCCGCTACACCGTCTTTCTTCCACCACCTGATTCCGGACCGCACATTTCTTCTGTCACCTTACTCACTCCGTTTGCTCTTCTCGTCCAGCAATCCAGCCAGCGCATCAACTACAGCGCGCAGCAAGCCCAAAAGGAACACCACAGCGACCAGGAAATCGTCGCCATCACCATCGAAATCCTGCTCACGCCATCCTACGGTGCCTTGATCCCGAGACGCACCAGCCCCCGTTCCAGCTCCCCCATCGGCTACCAATTCCGCAACCCCGATTTTTGGAAGGACTTCAAGTATCGCGTCTTTGACGGCGACGAAGAGCTCAAGCCCGACAACTTTACCGGCGACCCCATCTACAACTGCCCCAGCGACGGCGCCTGCGACCTCTTCGGCGCCACCATCCATATGCAGCTCCCTGCCGCAGCCTTTACCTCCGGCACCGCCACCATCGAAGTCGACCCCAAGGTCTCAGACCCAACCTCCGTCGACTTCGACCTTACCACCCTCCGCTGACTCCCGGGAAAGTTCCTCGATCGCTTCTCATTCCCAATCCGCCGACCGCGCAGGCCTTTTTCATCCCGCGCGATTCGAATACTCGCCCCTTTCATTTCATTGGACTTATCTCCGTTATCCACAGAACATTCGAATATACTCTTAGGTTATAATATCTTTCAGTTTACAAACAGGCATTCTCGCGCTACCATTTTGCATGTTTGCCTTTCCCCGAACCCTGCCAATCAACGCGATCTCCGTTGCTCCCTCCTTGTCGCTGCCTGATTTTGTCTCGCCACTAGCCACTCGTCACTCGTTTACCCCGAGTATCGAGGGGCCACTTCCTTTAGAATCAACATTTACAAGCCAACTCCGCGTTTCAGCCGAAATTAGCCGAAGTTGTCCCTCCGCAAGTTCACTGGAATCAACACTTACAGACCTAGGATCAGTAACTGCTTTAGAAGCAACACTTGCAAAAAAAACAGGGGTGGGGGAGGGGGGCTATCCAATAGATGCGGCAGCATGCCTAATACGCTGGGCCAGTTCCGACATGAAGGAAGTCTCCTCTTCCTTCGACTTTCAACTGTCGACTGTCAACTCTCTCTTACGACCGCCAATGCAGCGTCGTCGGTCCATTCATCGGGTGCGCCATCGCCGCGCCCGTCCGTCGCGCCTCCAGCAGGTTCGCCTTCAGCGCGAAATACCACTTCGCCGGGCGGTCCGCGTCATCGATCAGCATCAATCGGGGGTTATGTTTCAGCCCTTCCGCCTGCTGGATCATGGTCTCCTGGTCCTGCCGCAAGAACTGCTCCGCAAAAATCCGGAACACCCACACCGGCAGGAATATGTTCCAGGCCGCGACAAAATCAATACGGCAGAGATCCCGCCGCACCGGAGTAACCGTGGTCCGGCTAGAAAACCAAAGATGCCCGCTGCGAATCTCCTCGAATCGCATGTTGGGCAGCACGAAATCGATCATCGTGGTCGTCGATTGCCCGGAAAAATAACGCAGAATCTTGTACGGCGCGCTGTTCGACGACGGCTCGTGTTTGCTCATCCGGAACCCATTCGGAATCGGCTCGAACTTCTTTTCCTTCTCATGAATGCTGTGCCGGCTCCGCCAGAACCACGATTGATGCACAAACGGCCCATGCGCCGGATCCATAAGCCCGATAATTCCGTGATCGATGTGCGAAGGCAACTCACAGGCCAGATGCGTGATCTTGTATCGCTCGCTAAACACCGGCAGCGCCGGCGCGGGAGGAATCGTCTCTTGCGGTTGCGCACCCGGCGCATTGTCGCCCCCAACGCGCCCGCGCGACGTCATGTACACCCAAACGTAGCCGTCGCGCTCCTCACAGGGATAATGCCCCGCAAAGATGCGCTCCACTTTCAATTTGTCCTGGCTGGCAAGCGACGGAATTTCCAGACAGCGCCCGCTGCAAGCATCGAACTTCCACCCGTGATAACAACACTCCAGCGCCTGCCCGTCAAAATGTCCATACGCGAGCGGAATCCCCCGATGCGGGCAGGAATCACGCATGGCAAACGCCTTTCCGTCCGACGTCCGCCCCAAAACCAGCGGCACCTCCAAAAGCATCGCCTTCGCCAGCCGCCGGCCGATAACCTCATTACTCCGGATCGCCGGATACCAAAAATCCCAAAGGAACCCAAGTTCGGTCTCGCGCCCAGCCTCCCGCGTCGCCTCCGTACTCAAGTTTGCTTGCAAAATGGTTCGCACCGCTTCGCTCATGTTCGTCGCTGTTGTAGGGGCCACCTTCTGTTCACCCTGAGGAACGAAGGGAGGCGGGCCGCTCGCATCCAGCCGCATCGTAGTATAGCCTGCTGCATCTCAGCAATCGCCAAGCGCATCGTATTGCGTGAAAGCAAATTCGGCGCTATTCTTGGTACAGAGCAAATCGATGTACGCCACCTTCTATTAGCTGACTCTCTCCAGCGCTCCAATCCCGGAGCGCCACTCTCAATTTTTACCAGTCACGAGTCACCAATCACCAGTCACTTTTCTTGAGGAACCGCCATGGCCGCACTGACACTATCGGACAGACTAGACCAGCTAGGCACGCGCTACGACGAATTGACGCAGCAACTCTCCACCGCAGAAATCGTCTCGGACTCTTCGCGTTTCCAGAAGGTCGCCAAGCAGCACGCCGAGCTCGAAGAGATCGTCGAAAAACACCGCGAGTTCAAGCAGATCGAAAAAGACCTTGCCGGCGCGCACCAGATGATCGCCGAAGCCGAAGACGCCGAAATGAAGCAGATGGCGTACGAGGAAGAAAAACAGCTCACCGCGCGCAAGGAAATCATCGAGCGCGAACTGAAGCTGCTTTTGCTGCCCAAAGACCCTAACGACGAAAAGAGCGTCATCGTGGAAATCCGCGCCGGCACCGGCGGCGACGAAGCTGCCCTGTTCGCCGCCGAACTCTTCCGCATGTATTCGCGATACGCAGAAACGCAAGGCTGGAAAGTCGAAGTGCTCGAAAGCTCGCCGTCTTCACTCGGCGGCTTAAAAGAAATCGTAGCCGCCATCAACGGCCAAAAAGTTTATTCCAAGCTCAAATACGAAAGCGGCGTGCATCGTGTCCAGCGCGTCCCCGCCACGGAAACGCAGGGCCGCATTCACACTTCCGCCGCCACCGTCGCCGTGCTCCCCGAAGCCGATGATATCGACATCAAGATCGAAGCCAAGGACCTGCGCGTCGATACTTTCTGCTCTTCGGGTCCCGGCGGACAATCCGTCAACACCACCTATTCCGCCGTGCGCATCACGCACATTCCCAGCGGCCTGGTCGTCTCCCAGCAGGACGAAAAATCGCAGATCAAGAATCGCGCTAAAGCCATGCGCGTTCTCCGCGCGCGTCTCTACGAACAGGAGCAAGACAGACGAGAGGCCGCTCTTTCCGTCGAGCGCCGCGGCCAAATCAAAACCGGCGACCGCTCCGAAAAAATCCGCACCTATAATTTCCCCCAGAACCGCGTGACCGATCACCGCATCGGCCTCACGCTTCATCAGCTCACCGACGTGATGGACGGAAAGCTCGCCCCGCTCGTCGACGGCCTCGTCTCGCACTACGAAGCCGAGCGCCTCGAGCAAGAATTAGCCGGCGCATAACATTGCATTGCTTGGCGGACTTCTCAGCAATGCTCAGCCATTTCCTATGTCGTCGGTTTTTTCTTCTTTGTGTTCTCCGTGTCTCTGCGTCCTCTGTGTTAATTCTTGTCGTTTCTTCCTTCAAGGTGTGGCTGTGAGCGCTGGAGAGCAACGGATCGACATTCGCACTGCCCTCAAGCGCGGCATCGCTGAACTTCGCGACGCGAATGTCCCCTCGTACACGCTCGCCGCGGAATTGCTACTGCTTCATGTCCTCGGTCGCGACCGCGCCTGGCTTTACGCCCACCCTGAAGAAGCAATTTCCGGACTCGATGCACACCGATACCTATCCCTGATACTGCGCCGCGCCGATGGCGAACCAACGCAGCATCTCACCGGCAAACAGCAATTCTGGAGCCTCGAATTTGAAGTCACTCGCGACGTGCTGATTCCCCGCCCCGAAACCGAGCACGTCATCGAAGTCGCCCTCGACCGCCTGGCTCTCCGCGAACTCCGCGCCGGCCGCCCGCAGAAGAACGATGGCTCCGGCCTGCACATCGCCGACATCGGCACCGGCTCCGGCTGCATCGCCATCGCTCTCGCCAAAGAACTCCCCGCTGCGACCCTTTACGCCACCGATGTCTCACCCGCCGCCCTGGCCGTCGCCCAACGCAATGCTGCGCGCCACCAAGTCGCGGACCGCATCCATTTCGCCAAATGCAATCTGTTAGAAAATGTAGCGACCTCGATTGTAGGGGCGCAGCATGCTGCGCCCCTACAACTACAAGCCGAAACCGTCGTCACTGCTCACAAGTCGCCAGTCGCGAGTCACCATTCACTTCTCTTCGATCTCATCATCAGCAATCCGCCCTACGTAGGACGCAACGAAAAGGAAACGCTAGCCCGCGAAGTCCGCGACCATGAACCGGAAATCGCCCTCTATGGCGGCGAAGAAGGTTACGAATTCTACGCCGATCTCATCGCGCAAGCCGCACAAAAACTAAAATCCAGCGGCATCCTCGTCCTCGAACTCGGCCACAATTCCCTGCCGGCCGTTCAACCACTCCTCGATGCACCAGCCTGGACCAACGTCGGCGTCACCAACGATCTCGCTGGAATCCCCCGCGTCATCGCCGCCGAAAGAACTTGATGACGGTCACTTGACAGACTAAGATTAAGCGCGAACTAATTAATTAGTTTGATGAGGCAATTCCAATGGCAAAAGCACGGACAAGAGACGCGAGAACCGTGGGACGAATCGTTACGGCGCTGACGGCGCGAACACAACTGGGGCAAATCCTCAGACGGGTGCGCAATAACAAGGAAAAGTTTGTCGTAGAGAAGCGTGGCGAGCCGCAAGCGATAATCCTCAATGTCGAGGAATACGTGCGGCTATTCGGCCGCAAAGTGCCGTCCGTTGAGGCGATTCGCAGGGAGGCAAAAGCCAAAGGATTGGATCGCCTCTCGCTGCGAGAGATCAACCGGGAGATCAAAGCCGCACGTCGCGAGCTCGGAAAAAAGAAAACCTGATGAGAAGGGCGGTCCTTGATACAAACGTTGTTGTTTCCGCGCTGTTGCAACCGGCGGGACCACCGGGAAACATCATCGAGTTAGGATTTGGCGGCCGGTTCCGGTGGTACATCTCAGAACCGATATTGGCGGAGTACGCCGTGGTGCTTTCGCGGAAGCGGCTCGGAATCGATGGGCAAAGAGCATCCAAATTTTTAAAGGATCTGCGCAAGGTAGCGCTGCCTGTAGTTCCTGGGCGAAATCTTCGAGAGTGCTCTGACCCGAATGACGATAAGTTTTTGGAATGTGCGCTTCAAGCGCGAGCGGACTATGTTGTGACTGGGAATGTGCGCCATTTCCCTGAACGATTTCAGAGGATTCGCGTTATTCTTCCACGACAATTCCTGCTGATCCTGGCGTCTGATCCCGCGAGCGCCTAAACCGGGCCGAGCATTTTCCTGTTCGAAATCATTTCGCGCTGTTGTTGAAAAGCCGCTCAACGCGTTAGGCTAACGGCATGCCGGACCTGGCACGGTTTCGGGCCAAGCACGGGCCGCTGGATGAGCGATCGGCTGAGGCGACGTCGTCCATACTTCATGTGGATATGGACGCGTTTTTCGTCTCGGTGGAACTGCTGGAACGGCCGGAGCTGCGCGGCAAGCCAGTCGTCGTGGGCGGACGGCCCGACCAGCGCGGCGTGGTCTCCGCTGCAAGTTACGAAGCGCGCAAATTCGGCATCCACTCCGCGATGCCGCTGCGCACGGCAGCAAAACTCTGTCCGCACGCTGTTTTCCTGGATGGACATCACGACAAATACTCTGAATGGAGCGACCGCGTCGCAACTATCCTCGCGAAATTCTCGCCCATCGTTGAAATGGTCTCCGTCGACGAAGCGTACCTCGACCTCACGGGCACGGAACGCCTGCATGGTCCTCCCCTTGCCGCAGCCGACAAACTTCTGCGCACCATCACGCGCACAACCAACCTTCCCTGCTCCGCAGGGCTCGCCACGACGCGCCTCGTCGCTAAAGTTGCCAGCGACCAGGCCAAGCCGCGCGGCCTCGTGTGGGTCGCTCCGGGCCGCGAAGAGCGTTTTCTCGCGCCGCTGCCCGTGCGAAAAATTCCCGGCATCGGCGAAGTGACCGAACGCGCCCTGCGCGCGCTAAGTATCGAAACGGTCGAGCAAATCGCCGCGCTCTCACAAGAAAAGCTGGAAAAGATTTTCGGCCAATGGGGTGACGCGCTCTATCGCAAAGCCCGCGGCGGCGATTCCTACGAATTTGTTATCGACGCCGAACCCAAATCCATTTCGCACAATCACACGTTCGGCGAAGACACGGACGACACCGAAGTTCTCGCCGCCATGCTCAGCCATCTTTCGCAGAAAGCCTGCAAGCGCTTGCGTGAAGCGGGTCTCGCAGCGCGCACCCTTACGCTGACCATCCGCTACGCGGGATTCGACACGCACACGCGCGCGAAAACGCTTGCCGAACCGACGCGCCTCGACGCCGACATTTTCGCCGTCTTTCAATCTCTCTTTCGCGAACACCGCGACATGCGCAGAAAAATCCGCTTACTCGGTGTCGCCCTAAGCGGCTTCACACACGGCAGCCAGCAGCTTGATCTTCTCGATGCCGAGCGGCGCGAAAAACTTGAAAAGCTTACGCGCGCCGCCGATCTGCTCCGCGACCGCTTTGGTTTTCGCAAAGTACAATTTGGCGGCTCGCTGCGCCTTGATGAACCTGAGCCAGGCCGCGAAGATTCCTGACACCCGGCGAAACCGCGCCCGAATGCCCTATACTCTCTCCTGATGAGTGCCTCTCCTGGACCTTCCATTCCTGCGGGCCGTCACCGCGAGAACCTGTTCGATCGCTTGCAACATTTTTGGCAGCGCGTCAGTGAAGGCCGCCGGATCGACGACCTCTGGTCGCAGTTTGCCGCCGACGCCCGCGCGAGTTACGGTTTTTACGAAAGAGATGTGGATTGGGAGGAGATCCAAAATCTTCCGCGCTGGCGCCGCCCGCTGCACATAGCAAAGCAATTTTTCTGGGCGCTGCTGATGAAAATGTCCCCGGCCCGGCGCGTCCTCTTACTGATAGCCTCGGTCATGCTGGTGATTTCGGCAGTCCAGTCCGACAGGGGCTTCGAAGCGCTGGCTGCGATTCTCTTTCTTTTTCTCCTTTCGCTCGAGCTGGCGGACAAAGTCACCATGAAGCGCGATCTGGAAATCGCGCGAGAGATTCAATCATGGCTGGTGCCCTCGAAAGCCCCGGAAGTTCCCGGAGCGGACATCGCTTTCGCGACGCGCCCGCAGAATTCCGTTGCGGGCGATTACTACGACGCGTTCTATCCGAACGCCGATGATCCGGAAAGACTGCTAGTGGTAATCGCGGATGTGGCCGGAAAGAGCGTGCCCGCGGCGCTGCTGATGGCCACGCTGCAAGCCAGTCTCCACACCCTCGCCGGCGAAAAAGCTTCGCTCGCGGATCTCGTCGCCAGACTGAATCGCTACACTTGCGCCCACAGCCTCGGCGGCTTGCGCTTCACCACCGCAGTCCTCGGCGAATACGAGCCCTCTGTGCGGCGGCTGACGTACGTTAACGCCGGCCACAATATGCCGATCGTGCGCCGTACGAACGGCGGGATCGAGAGCCTCGGCGTGGGCGGCTTGCCGCTCGGCATCAGAACTGACGTAGCGTACGAAACGGCGACCATCGCGCTCCAGCCCGGCGACGCGCTGATTTTCTTCACTGACGGCGTGGTGGAAGCCTTCAATGAACGTGGAGAAGAGTTCGGCAACGACCGCTGGCTCGGCGCCATTCGCGCGCTCCCCGATTGGAACGCGCAAGAAACGCTGCAATTCCTGATGAAGCGCGTCGACGAATTCGTGGGCGCCACACGCCAGTCCGATGACATCACCTGCCTCGTTTTCCGCTGCAAGTAAGCGGTAAGGGAAACTTTTTCCGATACTTTCCTCCCATCACCAGCCACGTCTGTCGCATAATCGCATCGTGACTCCGCGGGAGCTGGCCAATTCGATTTGCGAAACGCTGCGGCGCAACGGCCATCAAGCGCTGCTGTGTGGGGGTTGTGTGCGCGATCTGCTGCTCGGGCGCGAACCCGCCGACTACGACGTCACCACCGATGCCACGCCCGACCGCGTGATGACTCTCTTTCCGGAGAGCGTCGCTGTGGGCGCGCAATTCGGCGTGATTCTGATTCCGCGTGATGGTCAGAAGGTCGAAGTCGCGACATTCCGCGCCGACGTCGGCTACTCCGACGGCCGCCATCCGGACCGCGTGGAATTCTCCAAAACTCCGCAAGAAGATGTGCAGCGCCGGGACTTCACGATCAATGGCCTGCTCATGCAGCCGGAAACCAACGAGATTCTCGATTTCGTTGACGGCCGCGCAGATTTGCAAGCCGGAGTCATCCGAGCGATCGGCGATCCGGTCCGCCGCTTCGCAGAAGATAAGTTACGCATGATGCGTGCGGTACGATTCGCGGCGCGATTCGGATTTCAAATCGAATCCGCTACGTTCCGGGCCATCCGCAGTCAGGTCAAAGACATTCATCAAGTTTCGCCGGAGCGCCTCCGTGAAGAGCTAACCAAAATGCTCACCGAAGGAGCCGCTCGCGGTGCATTTGAACTTCTGGATCAGACCTGGCTTCTCCAGCAAGTCCTGCCGGAAATTGCCGCCATGATGGGCGTCGAGCAGCCGCCGCAATTTCACCCGGAAGGCGACGTGTGGATTCACACGCGCCTGATGATCGAGCAGCTTCCTGCCGGCGCTTCGCCAACCCTGGCCTGGGGCGTCCTTCTTCACGATGTAGGGAAACCTGCTACTTTCAAATCCGCCTCCGAAACCGGCGACCGCATCCGTTTTGACGGCCACGTGGCCGTCGGCGTGCGCATGGCCGAAGCGATTTGTCGACGCCTGCGATTTTCGAATGAAGATACCGAGCAAATCCTGGCTCTGGTCGACAATCACATGAAGTTCAAGGACGTGGACCGAATGCGCGCTTCGACGTTAAAACGCTTTATTCGCCAACCGCGCTTCGACGACCATCTGGAATTGCACCGTCTCGACTGCCTCTCCAGCAATCGCCAACTGGAGTCCTATGCCTTCGTGCGTCAAATTCTCGCGGAGACTCCGCCAGAGCAAATTCGACCACCCCGATTGCTCACAGGCGACAATTTACTGGAAATGGGCTATAAGCCTGGTCCAGCGTTCAGCGAGATCCTGCGCTCGGTCGAGGACGCACAACTGGAAGGCCTGATCGCGACACCCGAAGCGGCGACAGAGTATGTGCGGGATAAATTCAGCCGAAAGGAGCAAAAGCGCTGATGCTGGAAGGAAAACTGCCGATAGGATCTTGCAGTGGCCAGCGATCCAGTCGCAATGGTTAGCGGATATATTACACACTTTAAATGACTTATGTGCACGCTTGCGATTGGGAATCAGACCGATTATAATCTTAGTGTGATTAACTAAGATTTTATGCGCCAATATTTTATAGCTTCGCGCATCTTTTCCTTTTCGCTTGCATCTAAGCTTTCATAGCGCGGCTCCTTTCTCTGCCGCGCTCGAGATTAGGGGACATCATGGCTGAGAAAAAATTTGTCGTGCCCGATATTCTTTCCATCCTTCCCGTTCGGGATACCGTTCTTTTTCCGGGCGCAGTTCTGCCCTTGACGGTGGGCCGGGAGAGTTCTCTGGCGCTTGTAAACGCTTTACAAGGCGAGGAAAAGCTGCTGGGAGTCGTTGCGCAGCACGATCCACGCGTTGAAGATCCTTCCGCCGCGGATTTGCACCAGGTCGGCACGCTGGCCAAGGTTCACAAAACCGTTAAAATGCCGAACGGAAACGTGGTCGTTTTCCTGGAAGGCCTTCAGCGCGTCAATATCGCGGAAATTATCGGGCTGAAGCCGTATCTCCGCGCGCGCGTCGAAGCGCAGCCGGACATCACCGGCGATGTGGATGCCGAGCTCGAAGCGCTGCAGCGCAATGCGCAAGACCTCTTCCGCGACGTGGTCAGCCACTCGCCGCAGCTTTCCGACGACCTGCAATCCGTGGCAATGAACATCGACGACCCCGGCCGTTTGGCGGACTTTATCGCCGGCACGTTGCCGTCGCTCTCGACGCTTCTGCGCCAGGAGTTGATTGAAACTCCCAGCGTCCGGAAGCGCCTCGAAATGCTGATCCGCGAACTTTCCAAAGAACTCGAGGTGCTGGAGCTACGCTCGAAAATTCACGAGCAGGTGCAGGAGCAGGTCAGCCAGAACCAGCGGGAATACCTGCTGCGTGAGCAGATGAAGGCGATTCAAAAGGAACTGGGCGAATCCGACGATTCCGCGGCGGAGATCGACGAACTGCGCAAAAAAGTCGAAGAAGCTGCAATGACCGCGGAAGCCAAGAAGGAATGCGACCGCGAACTAAAGCGACTGGCAAAGATGACGCCGGCCTCGGCGGAATACATGGTCTCGCGCACCTATCTGGAATGGATGACGTCGCTTCCCTGGAGCAAGTCTTCCGGCAGCAATGAAATCGACATTGCCAAGGGACGCGTGATTCTGGACGAAGATCACTACGACCTGGAAAAGGTCAAGGAGCGCATCCTCGATTACCTGGCGGTGAAAAAACTTCAGCCGGGCATGAAAGGGCCGATCCTGTGCTTCGTCGGGCCTCCGGGCGTGGGCAAGACTTCACTCGGAAAATCCATTGCGCGGGCACTGGGACGCAAATTCGTGCGCATCGCCCTCGGCGGCATGCACGATGAAGCGGAAATCCGCGGCCACCGGCGCACTTATATCGGCGCACTGCCCGGCCAGATCATTCAAGGTTTGAAGCGCGGCGAAACGAACGATCCGGTGATGATGCTGGACGAAGTCGACAAACTCGGCCGCGACTTCCGAGGTGATCCATCTTCGGCACTGATGGAAGTGCTCGATCCGGAACAGAACAACGCGTTCCGCGATCACTATCTCGACGTGCCGTTTGATCTCTCCAAGGTGCTTTTCATCGCCACCGCCAACTGGATGGATCCCATTCCGGAGCCCTTGCGAGACCGCATGGAGATCATCGAGCTGCCCGGCTATACGGGCGAGGAAAAGCTCCACATCGCGCACAAATACCTGATCCCGAAGCAAGCCACGGAACACGGTTTGAAGGTGGGCGAGCAGCTGGAATTCTCGGACGATTCGCTTCGGGAAATCATTCACAGCTTCACGCGGGAAGCGGGTGTGCGCAACCTCGAACGCGAGATTGCTACTATCACGCGGAAACAGGCGCGGCGTCTTGCCGAAGGCAAAACGGAAAAGATGATCGTCACGCCAGAGATCGTTCGCGAATACCTCGGCGTGCCGAAATTCCGCACCGAGAAAGAAGTGGAAGAGCGGGTCAAGCGGCCAGGAGTTGCCGTGGGCCTCGTTTGGACACCGGTGGGCGGCGACATCATCTTCATCGAAGCTACGCGCATGCGCGGCGGCAAGCAGTTCACCATGACCGGGCATCTCGGCGAAGTCATGCAGGAGTCCATGACCGCGGCGCTGACCTGGACCCGCGCGAACTGCGAACGCTACGGCATCGATCCGGACTTCTTCCGCAAGCACGACATTCACATTCACGTGCCGTCGGGAGGAGTGCCGAAGGACGGTCCTTCCGCTGGCGCGGCGATGGTCACGGCGCTGGTCAGCCTGCTCAGCGGGCGGCCAATCAAAGACCGGCTGGCGATGACCGGCGAGATGACGCTCTCGGGCGTGGTACTTCCGATCGGCGGCGTGAAAGAAAAAGTCCTCGGAGCGAAACGCGCGGGCATCAAGGAAGTGCTCCTGCCCGCGGACAACGAGCCCAACGCGGTGGCTGATCTATCGCCGGAAATTCTCGGCGATATCAAGATCACCTACGTCCGCACGCTCGACGAAGTGCTCGAGCACGCGCTGTCGAAGGACGCCGTCGTGCCACCAATCGTGCCGCAACCCGAGCCCAAGCCGAAGCGTGTGGGTCCCGATGGGCCGCGCGCCATTCACTAATCGCAACCAGATCTGTATTTGTAGGGGCGCAGCATGCTGCGCCCCTACACCGACAAGGTAAATCCTTACGCTGGCCCAGCGCAGTTCGCTGGGCCATTTTTTTTGATAGCGGCGTGCGCCGTTTATCTTTGATGGGGGCATGCCGGGAGTGAAATCAAACTCCTGCTAACATGGTGGTCCTTGCATGGCGAATGACAAATTAGCTCTGGCCGAGGCGCCCGCGGAATTGGCAAAGCGCATTCTCGACGCGCTGCAACAAGAACGTGTCATTCCCCGCTTTGTCGATTCCTATGTTGTCGAGCACGGCCGCCACGCCTTGCAAGTGCACGCCGCTCTGTATCGCGACCTGCTTACTCTGCTTCAGCGGGAAGCGCTCCTCGCCGTAACCGTTCGCGCGTTGGAAATTGTCGCTGCAGGCCCTTCACCTTCCGGAAAGTCCAAGCCGCGCCCCATGCTCCGCAAGGATACCGTTGCATTTCGGCGCAAATTCCTGACCGCGCTGGCAAGGCAGCGAAAATGGACCGCGGGCGACGCTCTCGATTTTCAGAAGGATTTGCAGATGTATGAGGATTTGCTGGCGCGCAATGCGCCCGTGCGCAGAAGCCGCAAGCCGTTCGAGGCGACGAATCACCCGTTCGTGGACCGTTGCGCTTTCTTGCTGGATTCTTCGTTTATGGAAAAAGCGCGATTGGCGGCATCGCGTGCGTTAACCGAACTCGAAACTCTGAGCGGGGCGGTCACCACCAACGTGCTGCAAGGCCGCGTCCACTGAGAGTCGCTAGGCTGCCGCCCGACCAGGAATCCGAGCTGGGCCATACACTGCCCTGGCGCTAATCAAACAGCTCGTCCTTCCACAGCTTCTGGCCTGCCAGCGCATTGTAGAGGCCCCACACGGCGACGGCCACGAAAGTCACCACGATCAAAAGGCAGTGTGCGGCGTACCAGTTGGAAAAATCCAGCGTGTACGGCACGTTCAGCAGCGTGTTGGCCATGAACGTGGCTGTTCCCAGAACGATCAAGCCAAAACGCACCACGGCAAACGCGGCGATAGCATAAATCGTCACCCACACGATGGTTTCTACGACGATGTGATCGCTGCCCAGAATTTTTGGTGCGGAGAAGATCACCACAAAAAGCGCGGCGGCTACCCAGCGATTGCGCACCAGAACGCGCAACAGTACCAATGCAAAAAAGAAAAGCACCGGCACAGAACTTACCGCCGTGCTTAGCCACACGGCCGCGGCTTCGCGCGTTCCCAGCAGATAGTCTACGATTGGCAACTGCGGTGCCGCTCCGTTTCGCATGCGCAAGTAGAACAGGACTTCCAGCGCCAGGATCCACGTCAGGCCCAGAACGACGCCGGTCAGCAGATCGCGCCCCACGAGTGGATCGCGCAGCCGCCCCGCCGTCACTCGCGTCCACGAAATTATCGTCTGCGGCCAGTTCCTGCGGACATAAGGTTCGAGCGCGATGTACAGCAGCCACATCCCACCGGCGACAAAGAGGCCGGTGCTAACCGCCATCACGGCTAGAAGCAGCACGTTCAAGTCAGCCACAAAGTGCGCGCGGCAGAGGAACGTGGCAATCTGCAACACGAAGACAACACATGCCAGCCGCCATGCGCCCTTGCGGTCTCCGCGGCCGTGCCTCAGATTCCGCATGGCGAACCATATCCCAACGACGACAATCACCATCGCCACCGTCAAACCGAAAATGGTGCGGGCCTTGTCCGCTGCGCTTTCCTCGTTCGCGCTCACGCGCTCCGGTTTCGTCCATGGACCGATGAGCGCAAAGAATACGGGCTTGCCGCGCAATGCCGCTGCTTCGATGTGCATTGGCCGACCGCTGCCCGGCCATGTGCCATCCCACGCCGCGCGCGTGTCAGCGCCAGCTAACGAAATCCACGTGGGAGTGGCGGGGTGAAGCTGCGCCGGATCGACGTCCGCGGCTGCGAATAGCACGCTCCAGTCGACGGGCGGCGCGGCGGGCGAGCCGGTTTCTACTTCTTGCGGAATGGCTTCCAGCCGCAGCAAACGTCCTTCCGCATCCATGCGGAGCGTGATCATGCCCGACGAAATCGGCGGCGGATCATCCATCATAACCAGACCCGGAGTCAATAAATTCCACCAGCCCTGCGGAATCATTCCCGCCGGACTTTGCCGGTACCAGTAGTCCAAAAGTTGCGGCCGCTGCGAAAGGATCTGGCTCCAGTCCTGCTGCGACTTGGCGTTCTTCGCTACATAGGACAGCAAATCGTAATCATAAATGAAGCCGCCGGCGCGATCCTCCGCGCGCGCCGCATATCCAAGCTTGGAGATGATCTTCTGGGCCTCGTGCGCCAAAACTTCCGGTGGCTTGTCGGGACGCAGTTGCTCGAGTCCGTTTTCTTTCACGCCGATGTACAGGAACAAGAGAGTTCCCAGCAGCACGGCGGCGAGCGTTGCCAGGCCAGCGCGCGGAGTAATCCCCGCGTTCTCGCCCGCGGCGGCCACCATCTGCGGCGATGGCGTTTCGCCCGCAGCCAAGGCTGCGGCCAGCGGATCGCCGCCGGGCAGCGCTGCCGCCACTTGGAGCGCAGAGGCGGGACGCAGGGCCGGGTCCTTCTCCAAACAACGCAGGATCACGCGCTCAAGCAGGGGGTCCAGATCGCGCACCAACGTTGAAGGACTGGTGGGTGCGGATTCTTCCCGCAGTCGCATAAGTTCCGGCAGCGTCGCTGCCTCGAACGCGCGCTTGCCCGTCAAAATCTCGTACAAGACGAGACCGAGCGAGTACAAGTCGCTCTTGACGGTGACTTCTTTTCCGGCGAGCTGCTCCGGCGCCATGTACGCTGGCGTCCCTGCGCGGATCTCTGCTCCCTGGATGCTCGCGGCAATCCCCGCCAATCCAAAATCCGTGATGCGAATCTTTCCCGCGCCGTCCAGCATCACGTTTGCGGGCTTCAAGTCGCGATGAATCACTGCGCGCTCGTGCGCCGCGGCCAATCCCGCGCAGAGCTGCCGCGCGACCTCGATCGCCTTATCCGGCGACAGCCTCCCGATGCGCCGCACCACCGACGCCAGGTCTTCGCCATCGACGTACTCCATGCTCAGAAACAAGGTGCCCTCGGCATCGCCGATGTCGAACACCCGGCAAACGTTGGGATGTGATACTTGCCGCGCCGTACGCACTTCCGCATGGAACCGCGCCAGTGCGGCGGGGTCTTGCGAAAGACTCTCTGGAAGAAATTTAATCGCGACGACTTGACCGAGCTTCAGATCTTCGGCGCGGTACACCTCTCCCATGCCGCCTTTTCCGGCGAGCGCAACAACACGATACCGTTCCGCGATGATTTGCCCTGGCGCGAAGCGTCCGCCGCTGATGGGGTCCGAAGTTGTCAAAAAGCCGGGGCTGCTGGAAGGCGTGCGCGGCCCGCGCAGCGAAGTGGCGACTGAAGGTGTCTTACGTGAAGGCGGCGTGGCAGGAGCGATCGTCTCTTGCTCCATGCCCAAATCGTCGCCCGCAATCGTAGCATCCGCATTAGCGTCGACAGGTTTCCCACACGAAGAGCAAAACTTCCCCGTGGGAGAAACCTTTGCGCCGCAAGAGGAACAGAACATGAGCGAGCGGGATTCTACCATCCTAAAGTGACCCGCCGCGAGCTTCCGAGAATTGCCTCAAGGATTACGAAATGCGCTCGACCTGCACCGCCGTTCCGTATGCCAGCACTTCCGTCACGCCCTGCATCACTTCCGTCGCATCATAGCGCATGGCGATCACCGCATTCGCTCCGTGCTCGGAAGCGTGCTGCAGCAAAAGTTCAAACGCATCCTCGCGAGTTTTCTCGCAGAGATTCGTCAGGATCGTAATGTTGCCCCCGACGATCGTCTGCAACATTGCTCCAAAGTTTCCGATGACACTTCTGGACCTCACTACAATTCCCCGCACGATACCGAAATTCCTGACGATCTTGTAGCCCGGTATTTCGACTCCGGACGTCACCATCACTGCATCCACTCTTCCCATGTTTCCACTCTCCTTCGGACCGCCGTTTACCGGTGCGATTCTACCCATTCACACCGCCATGCGCGAGCAATCTGCTTCTGCTAGTCTGAATACACGTGGAAACACTTTTTTATTTCCTGGCCATCGTGCAAATCCTGCTGGGTCTCTATCTGGTCGGGCAGGCCATGCAATGGCTCGGCTACGCGCGCCGCCGCATGTTTAACGACCCGGGCTTCTACACGCCGAGTGTGGCGCTGCTTTGCCCGTGCAAGGGCGTCGAGCCCGGTCTGGAACGCAATCTCGTCTCGCTCACCGAGTTCGACTACCAGAATTACCAAATCTTTTTCATCCTTGCCTCTTCCTCTGACCCTGCTTACGGCATCGTGAAGCGTGTCGCCGCGCAATCCAAACCCAAGGCGCATGTGGTCATCGCGGACAAGCCCGAAGGCTGCGGCGAAAAAGTGAACAATCTGCGCGTCGCGATCGAGCAATTGCCCGCCGACCTGGAGGTGCTTGTCTTTGCGGATTCCGACGGCCGCCCGGGGAAATCCTGGTTGCACCACCTTGTAGCGCCGCTTGCCGATTCACGCATCGGCGCCACCACCACCATGCGCTGGTTCATTCCCAACAAAAGCAATTTTGCCACTGCTCTCCTAACTGCCTGGAACGCGTCCATCGTTACCATGCTCAGCGAGAAAGGCAGGAATTTCTGCTGGGGCGGCGGCACCGCCATCCGCCGCAGCATTTTCGACCAGATTGGCGTCGCCGACGAATGGAAGAATTCCGTCAGCGACGACTACTCCATGACTCGCGCCCTGGAGCGCACTGGCCGCACGATCATGTTTCTTCCCGAGTGCCTAACGTTGTCCTACGTCGAGACGGACTTTTCCGGCTTGCTCGAATTTACGAACCGCCAGATCCTCATCACGCGCGTCTATGCGGAGAAAATGTGGCGCGCCGCGGCCGCCACGCATCTTCTCTTTTGCGCAACCTTAGTTCTGGGCGTGGTTCTGACTCTCGGTGATGTACTGGAATCCCGGCCGGCTTTCCATCTCGCCGCGCTCACTCTTTTGCCTTTGCTGCTGGCTGCCATCCGCGCCGGTCTGCGTCTCACGGGAGTGACCGAGGTTCTCCCCGCGGCGCGCTCACAAATCATGGGTCAGGCATGGATCTACGTCGTACTCGGCGTGTTTATCCCGTTTCTCTACCTAGCAAACTTCGCCGCCTCGCTCCTTACGCGGAAAACGCGCTGGCGCGGCGTCGTTTACGAATTAATTGCCCCGGAACAGACACGTATTTTGTCCTATTGAAAGGGTTGCGCCAATGGCGTCTAAGGCCCGGGAGCTTTTCCACAGCCCATTACTACCAATCTCATTTGTAACAAGACTTTATGCTTCCGCTGGAATAATGTGTTTTGTTTCGAGTTATACGTCGTTAGGGGGCCGCTCTTTCGTTCCAAGTAGACACCTGGGACATCCTCAAAGGTGTTCCCATTTTGAGAATGTCCTAAAGCTATGGTGCTTTTGGCCGATACAGATTGCTGGAAGCCGTGGAAAAATTTCGCGCGGCATGCAATTCCTACAGGGAATGACTTAGGTGAAGAACCCCAGCCTTCACGTAACTTGAACATTCTAGAGCAGGTTGAGATTTGTTCCCAACGGCGGAAAATTTGCAGTACAGAAAAGGTTCGGGGTTGTAACAACTGCGAGCGAACTGGCGGGGAGCTCCTTCTGATGTCCCGGCGGTGTGGCCTTAAAGGCACAATCACCGGGTTTTCAGCCCTCTGTATTGGCTTCTTACCTGACCGCTTGTCGGCGCAGTGAACTACGTCTCTATTCGGGGCGATCTTTCATAAATCAATCATGAGCTTCGGTTCGTCGCGAGGCTGCATTGGAGGGATGCAAGTGAAAGTAATTCGCAGGAGTGACCATCCGCACCAGCTCACCAATCCTCGCCCGTCTCTTCCCCGCGACCTGTTTTTCTTCTACGAAAAAAATACCGGAGTTTCACACTTCCATGTGGAAGCCGGTCCCGATGGCAGTTTTCCGGTAGACCAGGCGGCAGGGCTTCTGGCCATGCATTGCATGGTGCGCGGCCAATCGCCAAGCGACTATGTGGTGATGGTGCAAGCCGAACACGCCGACCTCGAGGGTCTCAACGAAAAAGCCGAAAAACTTCTGCAAGCGGGCCATTCCGCAGGCAGCTCCGTGAAGCTCACCCGCCGCGAAGAGGAAGTGCTCGGCGGCGTCATTCGCAGCCTGGCTAATAAGGAAATTGCCGCGGCCCTCAATTTGTCCGAGCGCACCGTGAAATTCCATGTTTCTTCGCTCCTCGCGAAATTCCGCGTGCGCGGCCGGATGGAGTTGGTGCGCGAGGCTTCTCGTCATGCCGGCGCTTCCATGCTTATTCCCGCACCGGTGGCTACTCGCGAAGCGCGATCCTTTGCGCAAGCGGCGAATGGTTTCAGCGGCTCACAACGCGGGGCAGCCATCGTGCCGCTCTCCCGGCGCCCGCTGATGGCCTAGTTCCTTTTCAGAAGAAGCAAAAAAGCAAGAGAACGGCCTGCCGCTCAGGAGAACGGCAGGCCGTTAGTTTTTTTGTGGAATTGCGCCTGGCCCTACTTCTTCGCCGTGGCGTATAGTTGAGCAGCCTTGTCCCAGTCGACCACGTTCCACCACGCCTTGATGTAGTCGCCACGCACGTTCTGATATTTCAGATAGTACGAGTGCTCCCAAACGTCCAGTCCGAGCACGGCCTTGTTGTTCCCGCTCAGCAAATAAGGGGTGTCCTGATTAGACGTGGAATCGATGGCCAGCTTGCCGTCGCGAACAACGAGCCACGCCCAGCCGGAGCCGAAGCGGCCCAGGCCTGCGGCTGTGAACTTCTCTTGGAAGCCGGCAAAGGAACCAAATGAAGAATTAATGGCCGCGGTGAGATCGCCCTTTGGTTCTCCGCCTCCGCCTTTCTTCATCCATGTCCAGAACAACGAGTGATTCCAATGCCCGCCGCCGTTGTTGCGGACCGCCGCGCGGATCGCTTCGGGAACCGCGTCAAGCCCCTTCAGCAGGTCGTCAATGGACTTAGCCTGCAGATCGGCATGGCCCTCGAGCGCTTTGTTCAGATTGGTTACGTAGGCGCCATGATGCTTGTCATGATGGATTTCCATCGTTTTGGCGTCGATGTACGGTTCAAGTGCGTCAAACGGATACCCCAAAGGGGGCACGGTAAATGGCACAGGCTTTTCCTCCAGATTGAGATTTGAATGCGAATCCACTATTGTCCCGGCGCCCAAAAGACCCGGAGCGGCACTTCCAGCCCCGAGCAATCCCGCGCCGACGATACCGGTATTCACGAGAAACTGGCGGCGGTTCATGTGGAACTCCAGCAAAGCGGTGGGCGAGTTGGCCTACGCGCCGCATTATACCGCTATAGCCGCAAATCATGGCAATGCCACGCACCGGCAAGCGACTTGGTTCCGGCGATTTCTAAATTGCGCCCTTCATTGGATGCGCGTGAGCGCCCAACGGGCAGATTCCGCGATTACGGGTTCTGGTGATGCCGCCAAACGCTCCAGTATTTTCCCGATTCGCGCATGGGCAGCCGAGTCTTGTTGCACTCCAGCGTTCCCGATGGCGATGCAGGCGTTCCTTACCAGCCCTCGCCATTTCGTTCGCTTGATCGGGCTTCCGCGAAACGCCTCGCGAAATTCTTCCTCGTCCATCGACGCCAGCCATTCCAGCCTGGGCAAATACAGGGACTCTTCCTGAACTTCTCCGGCATTCGCATCCTGTGCGCCGCCATGGCCGGGAAAACTGCGCGGGTGAAATTCTTTCACTTGTGTAACGGGCGCCTTGCGGTTCCACGGGCAAACATCCTGGCAAATATCGCAGCCAAACACGTGGCGCCCCATGGGCTCTCGAAACTCTTCTGGTATGCTGCCGCGCAGCTCGATCGTCAAATAGGAAATGCACCGCCGTGCGTCCATGACGTATGGCTCGACCAGCGCCTCCGTCGGACAGGCGTCGATACAGCGCCGGCACGTACCGCACAAATCCGGCGGCGGCATCGCGTCCGCAAAAATCGTCGGCGGCAACTCCAGCGTGGTTAGAATGACACCAAGAAAAAAGAACGACCCCAAATCCTGGTTGAGCAGCAGCGTGTTCTTCCCAAGCCAGCCCAGGCCCGCATGCTTGGCCAGCACGCGCTCCGAGACAGGGCCTGTATCGGCATAGGCCCGCGCTTCGAACGGTTCAGAAATTTGCTGCTTCATCTCCTGCGTCAGCGCATTGAGCTTTTCCCACAACACTTCGTGATAGTCGCGTCCCCAGCCATAGCGCGAGATCCAGCCCCTCGGCCCGCCGTTCTGCGCCTGCGTGGCCGCGTCCGTGGATCTCGGCTTGTCCACGTTGTAGCCCAGCGCGCAGACAATCGCGCTCCGTACGCCCGGAAAAGCATTTTGTGGATCGCTTCTCCGCGGATCGGACAGATACTTCATCTCCCCCGCATAGCCGCGCTCCAGCCATTCCTGCATTCGCCCAAGTTCTGGAAATTTCTCCGCGCGCACCACGCCGCACAAATCGAAACCCAGCCCTTTCGCGGCGCCGGCGATCCATTCAAAATCGTGAACATTTCCCATCGTTGAGATTGTGACGCAGGAGGAAGTTTCGCGCGAGTTTTCCCGGCTTGGCCGGTGAAGGGGAAAAGCTGTTTTAAAATTGTCGAGGCTACTTGAAGCTGCCCACTGCCGTCTGTTCGTCCGTGTACACTTCAAATACCGTATACAGCTTTGTCAGTTGAAGGAGGTCTTTCACTTTTTTCGTCAAGTGCAAAAGCTTGAGTTCCCCGCCCCGGCCCCTTACCGTCGTAAAGCCGCTTACCAGCTCACCGATCCCCGAGCTATCGATGTAATCTACATCCGCCAGATTTACGACGATTTGCGTGCGTCCCTCGTCCAGCAGCCCGCGAATCGTCTTTCTCAGCAGCGCGCTCCCGTCACCCAGCGTGATTTTTCCGCTACAATCCACCACCGTCACGGGCCCCGCATCGCGATGTGTAGCGTGCAGTGACATCTTTCTCCCTACGCTTCCCGGTGCGGCGAGGAACTCTGCCCGCCGTCGCCATTGGCCGAGGGCTTCTCCGGCGCAGGCAGCCTCTTCGACATCACGATCTCCGCCCCGCCCGTTGCCCCTTGCACCACGTCAAATTCATCCATAAACGAACGCATTAGAAAAATCCCGCGCCCTGAAGTGCTCAAAAGATTTTCTTCCGCCAGCGGGTCCGGCACGTCGGCAAGCCGGAAGCCCGTCCCCTCATCCACCACGTGGATGATCATCTTCTCGTTGGTGAGATCCACGGCCAGATGGATCTTTTTTTCCGGGCGTTCCTGGTTGCCGTAGTGAAACGCATTGATTACGCCCTCTCGAACACTCATTCCTATGCGGTAGCAATCATCTTCGCCGAACCCCGCCGCCTCCGCCACCCGCAGACACATTTCCTCCGCGAGATTGACGCTCTCTACCTGCGTCTCCAGCGTAACTTCAAGGTGCTTGTTGTCTGGCGCCATAGAAAAGCGTTGCAGCCATCCAAATTGCCCTTGGAGTGGCCGCTTTATGGGTAACACAGCGGCGGAAACGGAGTCAATGGACTAACTTGCCCAGACTGTTCCTGAATTAAACACTACTGGTGGGGGTGGTGACTTATTCCAAGGCATCAACGGAATAAATTGTCAGTGGCGGGACAATCTCCAAATATTCAGCTCTCCGTGTCCTATCCTTTACCTTTCTTCTTGGGCTTGTAGCCTGGGTGCTTCCCTGCGCCGCCATGTGGTTTAACGGCACCGTGTCCGGCCAAAACCACACCTTTCTGAAGGTCCACCGTCACCGAATCCTTCTCCACCGGCGGCGTAGTGCTTGAAGTGGATGTCTTGAACGTAATGGTCAGCGTCTTGGCGTCCGTCGTGACCGTCAGATAGCCAAACTCGATGAGCGGATCAATTTCCAGTGTGTAGTCACCGGAAGTGAATGGCGCTGGAGGCAGTTTTCCCATCGGCGCCGTGACCGCGAATCCGCCCGCGCCACAAACAACGTAGGGCGCCTGCTTGCCGTTCGCGTACAGTCGCGTAAACCGCTGGTACAGGTGAGCGTGCCCGGAGAGCACCGCGTCCGGCCAAAACTGCACTTTGTTGCAAACCGCATCGATATCGATCAGCTCGCCGGTGGACCCGCCGTGCTTGGCGTCCGCCGAGAGCGGTGGGTGGTGTACCGCGAGCAGCACCGCGCGTTCTCCAGCCTGGCGCAGTGGCTTCAACCGGGTAAATTCGCTGGCCAGAAAATCCAGTTGGTCATTCACCAACGGGAGCTTGCCGCTTTGCGAAGAGATGACTCCCGGACCGTCCAGCACGTTGCTATAGATCCCCACAATCGACACAAACGGAGCATCCAGCGTGAAATACACGCCCGGCTGCGTCATCACGCTGCGAATAAGCCCGCCTCCATCGGGAGAGGGCCCCGGGGATGCCGCGCAGAAATTCGTCAAGAAAGCGTCCAGCGTCGGAATTTGCGGCGCCGTCGAGCCCTGCCCAAACACCATCCCGTCGTGGTTTCCCGGAATCGCAAAGATCGGCCGGTCGTAATCCCGATACGGCTCGTAGAACTGATCGTAGTAATATTGGCCCTCGCCGAAGTTGTAAATCACGTCGCCCAAGTGAAAAAAGAACGCCGGACCGCCCGGCCCTCCGTGCTGTACCTCCGTAGCCATGGCATCGGCAACGGCCGCTTGATGCCCCAGCGCGATCGTTGCTCCCTGCCGCGCGTTCACTTTGGCCGCCCCGGTGTCTCCTGTGGCGTGAAACGTAATTTTATTGGCGGCGTTGATTGCGGTGATGATTTCCTTCGCCACGAAATCCGTCAGAACGATATTCGGTGAGGCATTTTGGCGAGGCTGGGGAATTGGCTGCACCTGGTTCTTGTGCGCCGCATAATACGGTGAGTTGTAATAGGCCGCGCTTGTATTGTTCCTTTGAAATGCATTTTCATCGGGCGTGACTTTCTGCTCGGCGTACAACTGCCCGCCCGGCCCCGTCATATTCAGTTTCGTATTTGGCTTTGTCGGCATAACGCATTCTCCTCTCGCGTGACCGCGTGGGCGGTCGCGTGCGCCGTTCGAATTACTCGGACTGCTGCTGCATCAAGGTCTGTGGGAGAGTGCAGTGCTGGCCTACGGAATCCTGATTGCCCTGATCGTCTCGTGCAAAGGCTAGAATATCGAAGGATTATCCAAAGTTCGTAGCTTGTCAAGAGAGCGGCGCGTTAATATTCGTACATAATTCCTAGGGCCCTGCCGTCCCTCACGCTTTGCGCGATTACCGTCATCCTTCTCGTCGGTCTCGCCTGTCGTGCCTATCCCTACGCCCAGTAACTCCGATCCAGCGTGCGGTACTGAATTGCCTCGCTCAAGTGCTTCGGCTCGATGCTCTCCGCCGCATCCAAATCAGCAATCGTTCGCGCTACTTTCAGGATGCGGTCGTGTGCCCGCGCGGAAAGTCCCAGTCTCGTAATCGCATTCTCCAGCAGTTTTTCTCCCTCCGCTGAAATCGCGCAATGCTTCCTCAGAATCTTCGGCATCATCTGCGCGTTCGAATACGTCTTCTTCTCTCCTTTGTAGCGCTCCAGTTGCCGCTCCCGCGCCGCAATCACCCGCTCTCGCACCGCCGCCGAGTCCTCCGCCGACGACGGCGCTCGCAGTTCCTTGTACTTCACCGCCGGCACCTCGATGTGAATATCGATGCGGTCCAGCAGCGGTCCCGATATTTTCGACACATACCGCTGGATCATCGGCGGCGTGCAGTGACACTCGCGCGTCGGATCGCCAAAATATCCGCACGGGCACGGGTTCATCGCCGCCGCCAGCATGAATCGCGACGGAAACGTCACCGAAACCGCCGCCCGCGAAATCGTTACCGCGCCGTCCTCCAGCGGCTGCCTCATCACTTCCAGCACGTTCCGCTGAAACTCCGGCAGCTCATCGAGAAACAGTACGCCGTTGTGCCCCAGAGAAACTTCTCCCGGCCGCGGCACCGCCCCTCCGCCAATCAGCCCCGCGTCACTGATGGTGTGGTGCGGCGAGCGATACGGCCGCGTCCCCACCAGCCCGCGGCTGTCTTCCAGCACCCCCGCCACGCTGTGAATGCGCGTGGTCTCAATCGCCTCTTCCAACGACATCGGTGGCAGGATCGTCGGGATGCGCTTCGCCAGCATCGTCTTCCCGGCGCCAGGCGGCCCGATAAACAAAATGTTGTGCCCGCCCGCGCACGCCACTTCCAGCGCGCGTTTCGCCGCCTGCTGCCCGTGAACGTCGCGCAAATCCACCGCGTACTGCGCCGCTTCCGAAAGCATCTGCCGCGCATCCACTTTCACCGGCGCGAACGACTCCGGCGAATTCACCAAGTCCACCGCTTGCGGCAGCGACTTCAGCGCAAACACGCTCACACCCTCCACCACCGCCGCCTCTCGCGCATTCGCTTCCGGCACCGCGATGGCCTTCAACCCAAACTCCCGCGCCGCCAGCGTCGCCGAAAGCGCTCCGCGCACCGACCGCACGCTTCCATCCAGCGACAGCTCACCCAGGAACATCATCTTGTCCAGCGCCTTCCCAAAAAACTGTCCCTGGCATCCTGCCAGCCCCAGCGCCATCGGCAAGTCAAACGCCGACCCTTCCTTGCGCACATCCGCTGGCGCCAGATTGATCGTCACGCCCTGCCCGTGCGGAAACTCGTACCCACAGTTTCTCAGCGCCGATTTGATCCGTTCACGGCTCTCTTTCACCGCGTTGTCCGGCAGCCCCACCACATTAAAGTCCTGCATACGCGCCGAGCCCACGTCTACCTCCACCTCCACAAGGTAGGCGTCAATCCCATAAACCGAAGCGCTGATCGTCTTAAACAGCATGGTGGTCCGCCGCAGCCGCTTCAGAGGGACTAACAAAGCACGCTGCCAGCCGCTCGCAGAGTAAAACAAAACGGTTACGCTTTACCAGCAGTAAACACGGCGGGTTGACCCGGCATGCTATTCTTTCTTTTCGCGGATGATTCTCTCTGAGGTTGTGGGGGCTATGCCGGAATCTCGATTCAGCTATTCTCTCGGACTCGTTCTCAATATGTTTTTCATACTCTCGGCGCTTGGTGTTTCCGGCGCCGCGCAAGTCGCTGGCAATCGCGAAATCATTCGCCTGTCCAAACAAGGCTCCGACCTTTATCGCCAGGGTGATTTCGATGGCGCCGCCGCGGCATTTCGCGGCGCCATTTCCCTGAACCCCAGAGATGGCCTCCTCTATTTCAATCTCGGCATGGTTCTCGCCGAAAAAGGAACCTTGCCCGACGCCGCCGATGCCTACGAAGAGTCCATTGCCATACTCGAAAAGCAGCCCGGCCAGCGATTCAATCTTGCCAGCGCGCTCAACAACCTCGCCCTCGTCTACTACCGCCAAACTCGCCTTGATGACGCAGACGCACGTCTCGATCGCGCCATCCAAGTCCTGCCCACTTACGCCGACTCCTGGGTAACGCGCGGCCTCGTTCTTGAGGCCCGCCACAAGCCAGACGACGCCATCGCCGCCTACCGCAAAGCGCTCGCCATTTCTCCGCGCCTTGTCACCGCCAGCCAGAACCTCGGTCTCGCCTTGCAAAAGAAAGGTCAGTTAAATGAGGCTATCTCCGTTCTGAAGGACGGTGCGAAGCTTCATCCTCGCGATGCGGATATTCAGGCGGCCCTCGGCAGCACTCTACTCATCGCCAATCGCCCTCAGGACGCCGAAACTCCCCTGCGCGCAAGTCTCACTGCTAATCCTTCCGATCCCGTCGTTCTTTACAACTTGGGTGACGCCTTGCGCCGCCTCGGCAGGTTCCCCGAAGCTCTCGAAACTTTGCAAAAGGCCCGGCAGCTCGCCCCTGATGACGAGTCCATCGCCTTAAATCTCGGCACGGTCCTGGTGGATCTCAACCGCACGAACGAAGCCCTGCCGCTCTTCCAGGCCGCTTTGCGCTCCGGAAAAGCCGACGCGCTGGGATTCTACAATCTTGGCAGCGCCCTCGAGCGCCAGGGGTATTATGTCGAAGCCCTCTCTTTTGCTCGGAATGCCCTGAGCGCGAGGCCGGATTTTCCCCAAGCCTCCGCACTTCTCGCTTCCCTGCTGATCGAAACTGAAAAGTTTGCTGATGCCAGGAAGATTCTCGACCCTGCTTTGGCCGCTCACCCTGAGAACGCGGAACTACACAACAGTTCCGGCCTCGTACTTCTCGCCCAGAAAAAGCTTGCGGCCGCCGAAGCGCAATTCCAGCAGGCTCTCACCCTTCGCCCCGATTACGAGGACGCGCATATCAACCACGCCATCGCCGTCAGCCTTCAGCAACGCGGCGTCGAAGCCATCCCTGAATTCCAAAAAGTGCTCGAAACTGATCCAAACAACCTGAAAGCCCAAGCCAATCTCGCCACCGCCTTCTTCGATCTTCATCGCTACGCCGAAGCCAGCGAAGCCTACGCCCGCGCCGTTGCCCTCTCCCCCGACGATCCCGACATGCACACCAACCTCGGCCTGGCCCTCCAAAATGCCGGCCGCACCGAAGAAGCCAAGAAAGCCTTCGCCGACGCCCAGCGCCTCCGCTCCCACCCGGCAACAAAAACCAGTTCCACACCAAACTGACAAAACATTGGCTCAAGCAATGACTAACATCAAATGGCCAGGTGCCCTAGGTGCCGGTTTTGCACCTGGGGTTTCTCTTCGTGTGCCATCCGGCCCAACTTCCGCTCAGCCCGGCCGAAACACACCCGCCAATCAAATTCCTGGCGGATTTCGTCGTTGATAGCGCCGGGGCTCGGACCCGCGAATTCATATCGTCACTCCGAGCTTTTCCTCGAGATACTTCTTGCTGATCGCTCCCGACTCTTTGGGCGTGCGCGTTTTGTCGGGCACAGCGTCCAGCTCTACAATGGCCCATCCCTTGAAATGCACCTTGTGCAACGCATCGAATACCGCTGGCAGGTCCACCTTTCCCCGGCCTAGTTCCACAAATCGATACGCATGCTTCGCATCCGTGGCCTCGCTCAATTGCTCGACATCCTTTATATGCAGAAAAAGCAGCCAGTCACTGTATTTCTGGATGGCCTTCGCCGGATCACCGCCGCCTTGGAAGTAGTGCGCCACATCCAATTCCAATTTCGCATAGCGCGGATCTGCGGCCTGCAGGATTTGCTCCACTGCTTCGGGCCGCTCGCCGAGCGTACCCATATGATTGTGGTATCCGAGCGAGACTCCCAGGTCTGCTGTGCGTTTCCCAATTTCTGAAATCAGCTGGCCCAGCCGCCGGTAGTCCTTCTCCGTGATCGCCCGGCCTTGCGGGCCTTCGTCGGTCACTTGCAGATAGAGTCCCCCAACATCGTGCACAAATTTTGCATTGGCAGTGTGCTTGGCAATTTCTTCGGCTTCCAGTGCCGGGTCCAGGCGCACGCTGCCGCTGGAGAGCGCCACCATCTTTAGTTCGTGTTTTCCCAACAGTTCCCGCAATTCCAGGGGGCTGCCAAATTCCTTGATCACATTGGCGCGCAATTGAATTCCGTGGAAGCCCAGCGCTGCAATATCTTCAATCGCCTGCCGGTCGTTTCCATCCCAGGTAATGGACGCGTATCCGATGCGAATCTCAGACGGTGCCGGTGAAACTGGCTTATCCAAGTGCGCTAAGTCCATCGGCGGATAGAGCTGTGGTTCAAAGGCTGCATAGCCGGGGAGCGGGCCAAGGGCCCTTGCAGCGGTCATCACTCCGAGGCCATTCAGAAACTCTCGACGCGAAACACGGAACGTCATGTAGGAATCTCCCGCCCGATACTATCAAAAGGGTGGATGGGTCAGGCTTTTGAATTTGGTCGCGCACTTCTGGCCGGTGCCAATTCGAACAGACACTCAGCCATCTCACAGCAAACAAACCATTTGTAAGTAACTACTTGACAATAAGTACCGATATGTTATAATTGTCGATTGGAAGTTTGGGCATGGTTCTTCCGTGCCCTATCTACCATGATCGCCCGCCGCGCGGTTCTTCTAACTGCCTCAAAATCATCAGGCCCACCCCAGTTACCTTCTTGCAAACAGATTGCTCGCGTAACTCATCTAGAATCAACACTTGTAAAAATGACCGCAAGTGTTGATTCTAAAAGACTTACTAAAATGCTAAACGCTTTAGAATCAGCACTTACGAAAAACCCGGGGGAGGGGGTACGGCCACCCGAGCGTACTCCGCAGGTTGCCGAGAGGGCTGCACACTTCTCAAGATGCGGCGTGGTTCTCCGCATCGGCGTGCGGAGCAACGCCGTACAGCATCAGAATATCTTGCAAGGTCACAATCCCTGCCAGTTTGTGCACGTCGGCGCGCCCAACCACCGGCAGAACGTCCAGTTGCTCCCTGCCCATGCGCTCCAGCGCCAGGTGCAACGAGTGGTCCTCATGAACGTGCGGGAAATTGTCGGCCACGGCAAACTCGCCCAGCCGCTTGTTTTCGCCGCCCTCGCTCATGGCCGTTGTCAGCGTTCGCAGACTCACCACGCCGGCCACCCCGCGCGCGTCGCACACCGGCCAGGCATGAAACTCGCTCGACTTTGTTTTCTCCAGCGCCTCGCGGACCGTCATGTCCGCGCTCACCACTTCGCTGGCGTCACGCATGGCCTGAGCCACCTTGCGCTGCGCCTCCTCCTGCCGCGAATCGCCCGTTGGCAGGTGAATCCCATCCTGGCGCGCCAGTTCCTCGTAGATTGGTTTGCGTTGCAGCTTCGACGCAATGAAAAAACTCACCAGGTTGGAGATCATCAGCGGCACGATGACCGCATAATCGCGCGTGATCTCGAAAATCATCACCACCGACGTCATCGGCGCCCGCACGATCCCCGCAAACGCCGTCCCCATGCCCACAAGCGCATACGCCCCCGGCGTCCCCACATAATTCGGGAAAAAACTGTGCCCCACACTGCCCACTGCGCCCCCGAGCATGGCCCCAAGGAACAAACTCGGTCCAAAAATTCCTCCCGCGTTCCCGGAAGCGTAGCTCGTCACCACCGCGAAGAATTTCAGCACCAGAAGCAGCACCATAAGCTTCAGCGCCATCCCTCCGTTCAGAACCGCGCCGACGTGCGCATACCCAACTCCCAGAATCTGCGGTACAAACCAGCCCATCGCGCCCACCACCAAACCGCCGGCAACTGGCTGGAACCACACCGTCTTCTTCGGGAATTGCTGGAAGCGCTCGCGCATCCAAAGCAGCAGCCTTGTGAACGCCGCCGAGACCAGCCCTCCAAGCACTCCCAGCACCGCATACAGCGCGAACTCCCCCGGATGCACCAACTGGTACTGCGGCACCTGGAACAGCGGGTCGTTCCCCAGCAGCAGCCGCAACATGGCCCACGAGGTCGCCGAAGCCAGCACCACCGACCCCAGCAACGGCGCGTGCAGGTCTCCCATCACCTCTTCCAACGCAAACAAAACGGCGGCCAGCGGCGTATTGAACGCCGCGGCGACCGCCGCGGTCGCCCCTACGGGAATCAGCGCCTTCACTTTTTCCGGACGCAGCCCCAGTCTTCGCCCCAGCACCGAGGCGATCCCCGCGCCGACTTGCACTGCCGGGCCTTCGCGGCCGAGAGGGATGCCGCTCGCCAGCGTCGCCGAAGTGCAGAAAAACTTTCCGAACACCGTGCCCAGCGAGATTCGCCCGCCGAGAGCGAACAAAGCCGCTTTCGTCTGCGGAACGCCGCTGCCCCGTGCATCGGGAAAAAATCGATAAAGCAAATAGCCCATGCCGAGCGAACCCACTACGGGTACCAACAAACGCCGCC
>Ga0210384_10000112_pt1:0-115000 | contig 120914 bp, 106 predicted proteins | sample IncBWH2MmetaG_FD_160574 | JGI IMG/M metagenome (GOLD analysis project Ga0210384, IMG submission 160574) | Forest soil microbial communities from Barre Woods Harvard Forest LTER site, Petersham, Massachusetts, United States - Inc-BW-H-2-M | ecosystem: Environmental > Terrestrial >...
CGTTCGCACGATGGAGACACCGTCGAACGCGTAACCCAGAGCGAGATCGGTGACCGGTGCCGCCGGATATCCCTGATGCGTCTGCGTCATCCCGAGCGGTCCAAAGATGCGCTGCTGCATAAATGTTCCAAGCGGTTCGCCGCTGACTTGCGCCACGATCATGCCGAGCAGCACGTAGTCGGTGTTACTGTAGTTGTACTGCGTACCCGGTGTGAAGAGCAACGGAAACGTTTGGAGCGCAGTGACGATCGGTTGATAGTCCGTCTGACCACTCGCCATGAATTGCGCATATGCATTCGTGAAGTCCGGGTACGTGCCGAAGTTGTTATATTCGACCAAGCCGCTTGTATGATTCAAGAGATCGAGCAAGGTGATCTGCGTTGCGCTCGGGATGCTTGGGAAATATTTTGAGACAGGGTCGTTGACCGAGAGTTTTCCGTCCTGCTGCAAGAGCAGGATCGCGCCGGCCGTGAACTCTTTGCTCACCGAGGCGAGATCGAAAGCGGTCCCCGCATCGGGCGCGAATTGGCCGCGCGGCATATTGAACAATTTGTCGGGTTGTTCGATTCCCCAGATATTCTGGTTGACAAACGTGTCAGGCAAACCGCGGTCGCGAAGTCCGTAGCCCTTCTCGTATGCAAGCGCACCGTTCTTGTAGATCGCAAGCTCGACACCCCAGCCGCCCGCATAATTGTTCTGAACGATGTTGTCAATGCTCGTCGGCGGCAGAGTTGGTTTGGGAGACGGCGGACCTGGCGGACCGACCATGGCGGTGGACCCCCCGCACGCGGAAACAGCGGCAACGCAGGATGCCAGGACGATCGCGGCTAGCGGAATGCGCATGGCGGACCTCGGTGGCGGAGGGGGTGAGATTCGAACTCACGAGAGACTTACGCCTCTAACGGTTTTCAAGACCGTCGCATTCAACCGCTCTGCCACCCCTCCGAGTGCCGCATGCGGCGCGTTCGTTTGCCTGCCGGAGCTCGCCTCCCCGACAACCACAATGCCACGGTGACCGCCGTAAAGTCTCAAACGCACGCTCATTTCCATCTCAATTCTATTCATCCTGAATAACAGGCGACATTCATCCCCGCGCGCGAAGCTGACGGCATGGCCAAGCATACGTATGCATTTCCCGTCGCCGCTTCGTTCTCTCCGCGGCAGCGCGCGATCCCGTGGTACACCCTTTGCGAGACGGACCTCGAAGTCGGCACCAGTCTCGGGAACAGCGCGGTTTGGCTCAACTCTAAGAGCACGGGAGCCATCGAACGGGTGTTCAATCTCGAGCGTGGAGCATCGTTCTTTGGATCGGTGATCCTTCGGTATTCGGGCAGCGGGGCAGCGCCGAATTCGTCCGATTCCGCGCAGCAAACGGAGAGCGCGGCCGCCACGTACATCGCTCTAGAGCACGACGCGCCTGCAACAGTCGAACTCCATCCCGTTTTCTCGCGCCGCCGTTTCTCGATCGGCGGAGCGGTGGAAGTCACGGAGACGATCTTCGTGCCGCTCACCGAAGAGACGCACGATCCACCCGTCGCGTTTATCGTTTCGGAATTACGCAGCACCGACGACTCGCCTCACAATCTGCGCGCGACGGCGTACGCGCGCCTGCGCGGGTCAATGGCCGACGACATCGTCGCGCGCTACGACGACGAGATACCCGGGCTCGTCGCATGGAATGCAAGCGACCGGGATGCGGTTCGCGTCTTCGGCATGAGCATGGCGCCGACGCGCTACGCGACAACCTTCGATTTCGGAAGCGTGACCAACCCTTCGCACTGCGAACCGCTCGCAAACGATACGTCAGCACGCGGCGACGTGCTCGGCGCCCTACAGCTCGACATCTCGCTCCAACCCGGCGCGACATGCAAGTTTTGCGTCATGGCGGGTACCTATCCCGGCGGCGAACCGAAGCGAGGCATCGTGCGCGCGCAGATATTGGGATGGGAGGCTGCGTTAAAGACCTCCGAGGCGCACATGGAAGATCTGCTCGATCGCGCGCGCGTGGTCACGCCCGACAACGCGATCAACCACGGCGCGCTTTGGAGCAAGGTCAACATGCGCCGCGTGATGGGCCGGTATCCGCAAGGGCCGGCCTTCACGAACGAGCCGGGAGTATCGTCGAACATCGTGATGCGCGACGCGGCGTGGTTCATTTTCGGCTGCGATCACTTCAAGCCGGAATTTTCTCGCGAGCTGCTCGACAAATTCGCCGCGCTGCAGTATCCGGACGGCAAGATCGCAGAGTACTACAACGCGATCGACGGGCGCCGCGAAGACTACGGCTTGAACATCAACGATGACACGCCGCTGTTCATCATGGCGGTGAACCATCACTACCGCTCGAGCGGTGCCAAAGATTGGCTGAAGTCGATCTATCCCGCTGTGACGCGCGCGGCGGAATGCATGATCGCGCAGTTGGACGACCGCGGCCTCGTCGTCTGCACAGCAGACGATCCGCGCGGCAACGTCTGGGGGATCGCCGGCTGGCGCAACATCATCGAGAACTACAGGCTGAACGGCGCCGTGACCGAGATAAACGCGGAATGCGCGGCGGCGCTCCGAGCAGCCGGCCATCTCGCTGAGAACATCGATCGGCCGAAAGCCGAAGCGGAGAAATGGTTCGAGGCCAGCGCGCGCGTCCGCGCGGCCATGGACGAGCATCTGCGAAATCCTGCGAACGGGCTCTACTACCTCAACATCGACGTCCAGGGCAATATCCATAGCGACGTGACCGGCGACCTAATATTTCCGGTGATGCTGCGCGTCTGCGATGAAGAGACCGGTTACCGCATCATCAGCCGGCTCAACGCACCGGATTTTTGGACGGAGGCCGGCTTACGGACAGCATCGCGCAACGACCCCCGTTACGATCCCTCGGCGAACAATGGGTTGATCGGCGGTGTCTGGCCCGGCCTGACATGGTGGTATGCCTTCGCAGCTGCACGCTATCACCCGGAATTCATGATGCGCGCGCTGCGCTCGTCATTTGAACACTTCGCCACCGACCCGAAGTTGAACAACACCGTTCCTGGCCAGTTCAGCGAGTGGTTCGACGGCGAGAGCCTCATCAATCGGGGAATGCGATTGAGCCCCTGGGAGCCGCCGCGCTTCCTCTGGGCGGCCGTCGAAGGACTCTGCGGCCTCATGCTCACGCCCGACGCGCCGCACATCAGCCCTGTGATCCCGCATCGCTGGAAATGGGTCGGCGTGCGCCGCGTCCACTATCATGGCAACGAGATATCGTTCTTCGCGACGCGCCAAAACGATTCGTACGTCGTGTACGTCACCGGAGCGGCCGAGACGGATACACATATCGAACGGTATGAAGAGGACGTATCGGACGAGGCGTCGGCTTTCTCTTCCGTCGCAGCGGTCATCGCGTTCTCTCGCCGAAACGGGTTCGTCGTCTTGGTCGGAAACGTCAGCGACGAAACCGCCTCAATCCCTTTGAACATCGCAAAGCTCGTCGAGGCCGACGGCAAATATCGGATGCGTATTTACAATGGCGAGCGCGACGCATGGGAAGACGATGCGCGCGAAAACGGTCGAGCGCTTGCTTCACTTGCCGTAACAGTTGAAGCCCACGGTTTCCGATTGATCGAAGTCCAAAAGAAGACGTAGTGAACTCCGGGACAGCTTACTCCGTCCGTCCTGTTTGGACAAGGCCCAGATAGGTTAGTGTGGCGCAATATACGGACATAAGGACGAGTAGAATACTTTCGACCTCTGTTGGGACGGTACATATATTGCTCCAAGAACTTCTGCCCCCGATCGTGATCCGACCGAGCCGCCGCTCGGCCGTGCATCCCAAGGTGCTGTTCGTCAGCTCCTACCCGCCGCGCCAGTGCGGCATCGCCACGTTCACCGAGGACGTGCGCGGTGCGTATGACACGCTGACGGGCCTGACGAGCGACGTCATCGCGATGGACGAGCAGGGCGCGGCGCGGCTATATCCAGCTTTCGTCGTCGGCACGATCCGGCGCGACGAAGCGGCGTCGTACGTGGCCGCCGCGCGCCTCGTGAACGCGTCGGATGCAGACGTCGTGAACGTACAGCACGAGTATGGCCTGTTCGGCGGCGAGCGGGGCGCATATCTGCTCGAATTCATCCGCGCGGTGCATCGGCCGGTCATGCTGACCCTTCATACCACAGTTCCAAATCCGGATGATGCAACGCTGCGGGTAACGCGCGAACTGTGCCGTCACGCCGATGTCGTCATCGTGTTGACCAGCGCCAGCCGCGCGATATTGGCGCGCGACTACGGTGTCGATCCCTCGACGATTCGCGTCATCATGCACGGCGTGCCAGATGTGTCGCCGTACCACGGGCAGTTCTTCAAGCAGCTCCACGGCCTGGAAAATCGAACCGTGATCTCCACGTTCGGACTTCTGAGCCGCGGCAAGGGCATCGAATCGCTCGTCGAGGCGTTGCCGCTTGTGATCGAACGTCATCCGGAAGTGACCTACGTGCTGTGGGGCGAGACCCACCCTGAAGTGCGCCGCGTGGAAGGCGAACGCTATCGCGACGCACTTCAGGCGCGGGCGGCCGAACTTGCGCTCGGCGACCGGTTCCGGCTCGTCAACCGCTACATGCCCGACGAAGATGTGGTGGGCGCGCTACTCGCGACCGACCTCTATGTCTCGCCGTCGCTCGATCCGCATCAGGCCGTGAGCGGAACGCTGTCGTACGCAGTCGCCTGCGGGCGCGCGGTCATCGCGACGGAATATCAGTACGCCAAGGAATTGCTCGCCGATGGGCGCGGCATCACGGTGCCGTTCCGCGACCCGCAGTCGCTTGCCGCTGCGATGCTCTCGCTTCTCGACGATCCGGTGCTGCGCGCCCGCTTGGAATCGGCGGCCTATGCGTTCGGCCGCGACATGGTCTGGCCGAAGATCGCGGCCGCATATCGAAGCGTCTTCGTCAACGCTCTCACGTTGCAGCTTGGCGCCCTAGTCGAGGCGCACCCCACGCTGCGATGCTGATGAGCGATTCGCAGCACCAGGCCGCGAATCCGAGTTTCGAGCACCTCAAGGCGCTCCTCGGTCCGGCCGGAGTGGTGCAATTCGCGCGCGGTGCTGTTCCCGATCCGGGCACGGGCACGTGTTTGGATGACAACGTTCGCGCTTGGATCGTGTCGGTTCTTGCTTTGCGCAACGACCCAGAGCAGCCATATGCGCGGCTCATCGGGGATACGGCGGCTGAATTCGTCCGCGCCGCTGCGCTGCCGAACGGCCTATTCCGCAATTTTGCCGATATCGACGGTAATTTTCTCGAAGCGTGCGGATCGGAGGCCTCGTGCGGTAGGGCGGTCTGGGCATGCGGCGTGGCGGCTGCGTGCGGGCCGGTGCCTGAGTGGCGTGCGACCGGCCGTTCGCTGCTGCGCACCGCGCTCCCGGCGATTCGCTCATTCGAATCGCAGCACGCGCGCGGCTATGCCATCCTCGGGCTCGCGGCGGCAGCGGCACCGACGATCGCGACCGGCCTCTCGCCCGAGGGCGACCACGTCGATCCCGCGGACCGCAGAGCGTTTGTCGATGCGCTCAATGAATTAGCGAGCAAACTGGCCGACGATTTCGATGCCGCGTCGAGTCCGCAATGGTCGTGGTTCAGCGACGCCATGACCTGGGCGAACGGCCGCTTGCCCGAAGCGCTGCTGCGCGCCGCTGCCGTCACCGAGAACCGGCGTTTTGCGGCAACAGGCCTGCGCGCGTTGGAATTCCTAGCCGGGATCACGCAGAGCGAGCGGATATTCGTCCCCATCGGCAACCAGGGTTGGTATCGCCTCGGTGCCTCTCGCGCGGTCTACGCGCAGCAGCCGATCGAAGCGAGCGGCATGGTGGACGCGTGGCTCGCAGCATACGCGCTCACCGGTGAAGAGCATTACCGGGCCGGCGCAGAGATCGCGTTCGATTGGTATCACGGCGGAAACACTGAGCGGTTAGCAGTCGCGCGGCCGACGGTGGGCGCGTGCCATGACGGTCTGCACGCCGGTCACGTCAACGAGAATCAGGGCGCCGAGAGCACACTATCGTACATGCATGCGCATCTCTCTATCGGAGCGTTACACCGCAGCGGCGCGCAGAGCAAAAAGTTTTCCGGCGCCTTCGCGGAGAGCGACGCTTAGGCGCTGTTCCGACGCGACGAGCGGTGGGCGCACCACAGCGCTATACGTCCCCGCCTCATCTGTGCCCAGAAATACCGACACGTCCGTGCCGTGGCGCAGTGCCACGTAGAACGGCGCATCGCACTCCACGTGCCGCGTGACGTCTTCATCGTAGACGCGCGACTTGCTGCGCGAACCTACAGCCATGGTCGAGTGCAAGCGCCTGCGATAGTAGAAGAGCGATAGTTTTCCGCCCATCACGGGCACGTCGCGTGCGCCGACCCACGACCAATCGTCGGGCAGATGCGGATTCACGCGAAGACCCTCCAGCCTGGGCTCGAAGCCGAGCAGTCCTTCGTAGGCAAGCCAGACGTACGTCGGCGGCATCCACGGACTCATCGCCATACCGCGGCTCTTGAACGTGTCGCCGGAGAGCCGCTCCGGAAATTCTCCCGGCACGACGTTGTAGTATGCTTTCGGATTTTCGACTTCGCTGATCTTCCAGATGTTGCGCATCGCCGCGACGAGACGGCGCGGCGACGTTCCCTTGCTGCTGTAGCCGACCCACGCTGTGAGATTTGGCCAGACACCGCCCAAAAGATGCACGCCGTAGTCCGGATCATAGCCTTCCTCGAGATTGCTGACCGTGCGCACGCCGTATGGCGTCCAAAAATCCGGCTGGAACAGTCTCTCGAGGATCTTGCGCTTGCGCTCCGGCCCAGCCACGCCGAACATCACCGGAAAGATCTGGTCGCCGGTCACGAGATCGTGCCGCGTGCCGTCCGGGTCGATGTTCAAGACGTAGAGGCCCGTGACATCGCTGACCAACTTTTCGTTGATCGCGTTGCTCAATTCGCCCGCCGCGGCTGAGAAGCGGCGTTCGTCGTCGTCGTCGCCCATCAGGCGCGCCATGCGCCCGGCGAGGCGCAATGCGTAGACGCACTCGGCGTTGATCTCCGTCACCGCGCCGGAGATCTGTCCCTGCGGAATGATGTTGCGCCACCCAGCGATGCCCCAGACGTTGGCTTCCCGCGTCGTGGCATGCACCAAGCCGTCGCGGCGCTGCGACAAGATCCAATTCGCGGCGTCGCGCGCCATGGGCCAGAACTGTTCGAGCGCGCTGCGATCGCGCGTCACGGTGTAGTGGTGGTAGATCGCGCCCACCAGGAGCGGCGTGTCGTCGTTGATGTTGAGGCCATAATCGTTCTTGTGCGGCGGAGTCGCGCACGCGTTGACAAATTCGGTGATCTTTCCGCCGGGTTCGATGCCGTACAGGCTGCAGAGCGTGAGCATGTCGCGTGAGAAGCCCGGCGTGACGTAATCCGACCCCATGATGTACCACGCGACGTCTCGCATCACGATCACGTCCTGCGGCGGGTCGTTCGTGAATCCGAAGCCGCTCGGATAGTGTAACTGAACGCGCAGCGTGTTGATCTTCGCCCAATCGAACGCGCGATTTATCGACCCATCGGGCGTTCGAACAAAGCCATTGCGGTGAAGCCGGTCGTACGCCGCCTTTGTCGCGTCGAGTGCCGCATGCACGTCCGAAGCATCGTCGAATCCGCGCAATGCAGTCTCGGTGCCGCCGTTGTCGATCGCCATGCGCATGGCGATCGTTCGCCGCGACCGCGCAGGAACGGCGAGCGAGTACGTCTGCGAGAGTCCTAAATCGTTCAGACCCGTCGCGGCCGGAGCGATGTCCGCCCCGAACACTCGCACTTCGTCCTCGCGACCGATGGTCTTCGAGATAACGGCACCGTCGCGCTGCACGTGCGTCATGCGCTTGTTACGTTGCGCAAGATCGGGAACTTTGTAGACGCTTGGCCAGACGAACGCGGGGTAGTGGATATCGCAGACGACCGCCGCTTCGATCGCGACGTCGCTCGGATTGTCGACCGTCACCGTGCTGTAGACCACGCGCAGCAAGTCCGCGCGAACGGGAACGAACGTCATCTTCTCGATGGTCAGTTCACCGATCTGGTAGCGCGTCGACTGGAAAGCCGGCGCGTGGGTGGTCTCTACGGCCTTGGCCGTGGCGCCGCCGACGTAGATCTGCGTCACCCAGCGGCCGCAGTAGACCTCATTGTCGAGCGCGCTCCACAGACCCGCGACGTCGCTCGTCGGGGTCAGTTTGAGGAACAGCTCGAGGTTGCCGAGGCTGGCGCCGGTCATCAACCGATCCGGCGGGCAGCGATATTCGTGGACCGCCACTACGTCACGATAGGATGTTGACCGCCCGCGCTGCGACGAGCGCGACTGTCAAAAGCGAGGTCAGCGACTGCACGGCCATGAGCGTCTTCGCGGTTTGCGTGAGCGGCATCGTGTCCGTCGGGCTGAACGCCGTCGCGTTGGTGAATGCGACGTAGAAGTAGTCGAAGAAATGCGGACGCCATCCCGGCGGCGCAGTCGACGGCGTGAGCGTCTGCGGGAAGAGAAAATCCGGGGCCTTCTGTATGGGCGCGAGCCGAGCGTTCGGCCCGCCGCGGTCCAGTTCCCAATACCAGAGCGCGAAGACGATGATGTTGGTCAACCAGACTTCGAACGATGAGACGAGCAACTCGGTACCGGTCGCTCTCTGCCCGGCCGTCAGCAGAAAGCGGACGAGAAAGATAAGCGACGCGACGTTGGCGGCGTTGATCGTCGCGATAAGCACGATCGCCACCGTCCGCAGCCAGTGCGGATCGTGGTGCGTCCGCCTCGGAAAGACGAGCGCGACCGGGATGATGAGCGCCAATTCGATGATCGCAAGTATCCACGGCGGCCCAAGCGTGAGGTGCTCGGGAAGGGTGACATAGAGCACGAGCGCGGAGATGAGCGCCAGCGACGCCGGCCAGCGCGATTCGGTGGCGTGCCCCGGCATCGCGGCTTCGGCGTCTGTCTTGCTATAGGTCACGAGATCAGTACTTGGGCAATGTGGCAGTGGATTCCGGCTTTATGCGAGCGCTATCGGGTGCTGGCCTCTCGAAGCGACATGCCCTTTGTCTTAGGTGCGAGCGCGACTGCTAGTACGAAGCTGTAGATCAAGAGCGTCGCAGAACAATCCGCCGTTGTCATAGATGACGATCCGGCGGTGGAATGAAGTGAAGGGCGAATCGTTTACGATGGTAGACGATTCGCCCTTCACGTATCCCGCAGGGGTCAAGGGACTAGGTCGTGGTTGTGGCCGCGGCGGCGGGGCGTCGGCCGGCATGGCGCCGACCAGGACCTGGGCGAATCGCGATCTCGAGCGGTTCCTCACCGGCCGCTTTGCGCAGCGCATCGATGAAGGGGACTGCGGCGGTCTCTGCCGAGCGAGCGATCGCCGGATCGTAGACCCGCTTCATCGGCCCTAGGACGTCATCGTGGAGCTCGACGTTCCAAAGGTCGCCGGCCCAATCCGCCGTGATCGAGGAGTTCTTGTACTTCGCGTGTCTGCCGGACGACTTCAATTCCACCTCCGAGAGATAGGTCTTGATCGTCGCAAAAAACTCGCGGATATAGTCGTCAGGAGTCAAGCGTCACGTACCTTTCCGGAACGATCCTCTTCGACATCCGCTTGTCTGGCTCCGTTATTCCTTAAGAGCCAAAAAGTGCGTCTCCGGCGTGCGAGGCGTGCTGCGCGGGCCGTGCGAACGCTTCCCCATGATTCCTCTAGGCGACGAGAACGACGACGGACTTGGCGGAACCGCGTACGTCAACATCGCTATCATCATCGTCAATGTCATAGTGTTCTTATTCCAGCTGGCGCATCCGGCGATCACGGACGGTTTCAGCATGATCCCGCGCGAGATCGTGACCGGCCACGACATCATCACGACGCAGTATATCCTCGCACCCGACGGTTCGCAGGTCGCGATTCCGCAAGCGCCCGGCCCATCGCCGATCTACCTAACGCTCTTGACGTCGCTGTTCTTGCACGCGAGCATCATCCACATAGCGGGGAACATGCTGTTCCTTTTCATCTTCGGAGACAACATCGAGCGAGCGTTCGGCAGCGCGCGCTATCTGCTGTTCTATTTCGCGTGCGGTGTCGTCGCGAATCTTTCGATGGTGGCGGCCGATCCAACGTCGGTCATCCCGAATCTCGGTGCATCGGGCGCCATAGCCGGAGTCCTCGCGGCATATCTCGTCTTGTTCCCGCGCAATCGCGTCCGCGTGCTCTTCGGATATTGGTTGACCACCGTGCCGGCGCTCGTCATGATCGGGCTGTGGATCGTCGTCCAATTCATCAGCCTCGGTGGAGGTGTGCAAGGCGGCGTGGCCTATGGCGCACACGTAGGAGGATTTTTGTTCGGCGCGGTCATCACGTTCTTCGCGCGCCCGTCGGTCATGCGCCGCCTCCCACCCCGCGTCACATCCGATTTCTGATTCTCCGACGCCATCTGAAGGGGCCGACGCTAGTCGGCCCACCTTTTTTCTTCACGACCTCATGCGGCGATGTCTGCGCCGGGGACGCGGCGGAACATCCGGATAGTCTACCTCCGCCGCTCGACTTCGGCGGCTCTCGCCGCCTCAGACTCCCCGGCTATCGACATCGCCGATGACGCCGTGGCGGCTGAGGCCGCCCGACGACATCCGCACGGCATGCTCAAGCGAGGCGTTGAACGAGGAGCGGAGCCATGGATGGCGAGAGCGACGAAGTGAACCGAGCGACTGAGCGAGCTGGATGCGAGCGAAAGAGTGTCCTCGCGGGGCATGCCGTGCGGATGTTGTCGGGCCGACATAAAGTCGGCCCCTTCAGATCGGCGAAGCGGCTTAGTCTAGCGGATCGCGAGGCCGGTCGGGGCGCCGAGTAACGTCGCCGAGCCGGTTATGATCGAACCGGGCGCGGCATTGCCGATCGATCCGGCCGTGAATTCGAGCAGCGCATTTTTCCCGCTGCTCGCGACAAAGATGTTGTCGCCGCCGTCAAGACTGAGTTGACCGGATTGCGAAAGCATCGTGTTCGAACCTGAGATGACCGCGAGCGGCGGCGAATCGTTCGCGCTATCCGCCGCGAACTCGAGAATGCTCGAGGATGTGGTGACAAAGATATTGCCTTGTGCATCAAGTGCGATGCCGCGCGGGTTGACGAGCTTCGTGTCCAGGCCTTGGATGATGCGCATCGGCGCGACGTCGCCGGCCGCGCCGGCTGCGAATTCCATCACGCTTCCGCCGAACGGGCCGCCGCCATTTGCGACATAGACGTTGCCCGCAAGATCGAGCGCCAATCCGGTCGGAGAGTTGAGGAAGGTGGATGAACCCTTGATCGTCGACGCCGGCTTGACGTTGCCGACTGTGCCGGCTGCGAACGTCAAGATGTCGTTGGCGATGCCGTCGGCCACGTGCAGCGAGCCGGCGGCGTCTACCGCCAGACCCTCCGGTTGCGACAGAGTCGTCTTTTGCCCGGCGATTCTGATCAGCGGCGGCGAGCTCGGCATCGCGTTGGGATCGTATGACGAAACGTTGACGTTTCCGGCTTGTGCATTCGAACACCAGAGGTCGCCGGCTATGTCCAAAAATATGAACGTAGGCCCGAATATGCCGGTCGTCTCGCCGCTGCCGATCACGTTGCGCGGTGCGACATCGCCGCCGAAGTGGGCGCGATAGTAAGTCAGTGTAGACGTGCTGTTGTTGGCCGCGTAGATATTGACGGGCGGTGCGTACGGCGTGGGCGGGTCCAGCGCCATCGGAAGCCCGCCGCCTCCGCTGCAGCCGCCGGCCGCAAAGGCTGTTGCACAGAGCGCCGCGATCCACGCGAGCGCTGCGACCGGTCGCATCAGGGGCCCGCCGTCAGCCCGGTCGGTGCCGTCACGCCGACAAGCACGTTGGTCGGAACGCTGGCGGGCAAGAAGGGACGCTGAAAGACGAGCACACCGCTCAAACCGCCGGTCCCATTTGCGACGAACAAGCGATTGGTGTTATCGAGCGCAAGCGACTGCGGCGCCGACAACATGCTGAATGCGTTTGCGATCGTGTACGCCGGCAGGCTCGATGCCGTGAAGGGCGGCGAATACGCATAGATGGCGTTCACGTTCCGTGCAGCCACGTACAGATTGCCGAGAGCGTCGAACGCTACGCCGCGCGGGCACTGGAGCGCGCCCGGCAGCGTGATCGTCAGCGCAGGTACGCTATTCGGCATCAATGGTTGATCGAAGCGCACCACGGTGTTCGCCCCGCACTCGGCGATCCATAGACTTCCGTTACCGTCGAACGTCATCTGCGCCGGCTGGTTCAACCCCGAAAACGAAAACGCCGGCGCCGTGGCGTTGAGCAACGGCGGCGTGTAGACGTAGATGGTGCCTGAGAGCGCATCGCCGACATAGAGCCGCCCGTTTTGGTCGACCGCTACGGTGTTTGCGCTCGTGGGGTTCGGCGGAACCGCAGGAATGACATATACTGGCGTGCTGCTGCCCGTGATCGGCAAGTTGTAGAGACCGACGCCCGCTGTGCCGGCTGCCGCGATCAGTGTGAAGCCGTTCTGCACCACGAGACCGCCTACGCACGTGCCGCCCGGGATCGGAGCTGAGACGAATCCCGGAGTCTGGCTGAGGCCGGCCGGCGCCACGTAGTAGGCGATCGACGGCAGTTGTCCGCCGGACGGGCAGTTGCCGACATATAAGCCCTGCGGCGACGGCTGCGGAGTAGGCATCGGCAGGCTAGAGCCGCCCCCGCCCGAGCATCCGACGGCCGCGGCCGCAGAAAGGACGAAAACGATTCCCGCGAGAGACGCAAATCGTCGCATCATGGCATCGGCGACGGTTCGGTGCCGTACACGTACTGAGCCGCGGTCGAAACCGTGATGTCGGCTTGGCCGTTTGCCCCCGCGATCGCCGGCTTCGCGGAATTACTCTGCGGATAGGCAGCGGCAAAAGCCGGATAGTCAAAGCCGACCGCATAGATATTGTACAGATCGCCCGTCGCGTTGGGATTGCCCGTCGCGGCCTGATTGTCTGCAGCGGTGCAGATCGTGTGCGTTGTTCCCGGACCGGTGCTTGGCCCAAGATTGGGCGGCAGCGTGAGCTGCTGCGCGCCGGTTTGCGTCGTGCGCACGGTGTAGAACGCCTGACTCGTGCCGAGCGTCACCTGCGGATAGCAGACGCCGCGGTCGGCGACCTCGTACCATGCTTCAGTCACGCCCGCCGGTACGATGACATCCATCAATAGACCACCCGGATTGTTCGGATCCGCAAATGGTTGCGGGCGCGGCAGCACCGGCAGCGGCGTCAACGACGTCAACTGCGCGGTCGAAGAAACGGTGACGTGGCCTGTGATACCGGTCGGTATCTGGACGTCTAGGGTATAGGCGCCAAGCACGGGCGGCGTATCGAATGAGAGAAAACCAGGACTATAGCCGACAAAGCCTTGCGGGTATTGGCCGTTGGTCACGATAGGCCACGTCGGCGGACCGCCGTAGTACGTCTCTTGGCTGACGCCGTTGCTCTTGAACAACATCGGCTGAACGTATTGCGCGAACGATTGCGTGGAGCCGATCAGATTGTCGGGCGCGATGCCGTAGCCGAACGCGCCGCCGATGCAGCCGAACGTCGTCGCATTGCAATCGCCGCCTGGCGGCGTTCCGCTGATGTAGTTCGCTGTGCCGCCGCCCGGAGGGACGATCTCACCTTGAAACGACGGCGGTCCGGTGATCTTCGGCGTGCTGATCAGTGCGCCGCTCAGCCCGTTGTTCTGCCGAAATGTCTCCACCGAGTTGAAGCCGATGAAAGATCCGCCGTTGATCGCAAACGTCGCAATCCCGACGGCGAACTGCAATTTTGCCGTCGCGGGATTGGTGAGGGTCGTGGCGGGTTGGACCCCGACTTGCCCCGACGAGCACGCGGTCAAGAAGATGACCGCCGCTATCAAATATCTCACAACCGCTCCTGCACATACAGCCTGATCGTCGTCGGCTGATTGAAGGGGACGATCACGTACGGGCTTGTCGGAAATGCGTCAAGCGGGTATCCGGCGGCGGCGCCATTGCCGGGGCCGCGCACGCCGGTCGAGACCGGATCTTGATACAGGTGATTGAAGAGCGGCACTCCGTACAACTGATTGAAAAGGTTGCTGACGGAGACGCCAAACGTGCGCCGCGTGTTCGGCGGCGTGAACTCCACCGTGAGATTGACATTGGCTGACGTCCTTGAAAGAAAACCGCCGGCCGACGACGTTTCAGCATTGACGCCGCGCGACGCCGCGATGTGCGGGTTGAAGAGCGTTCCGGGATTCTGCGGATCGACATAAAGCGGCGCGCCGTTGACGTTGCCGATCGCGACGTCCGTGTTCGGGATGTTGTACGGCACGCCGTTGACGTAAAATGCGCCGAGCAGACCGATGCCCATCGGATAGCCATCGTTGAGGGAGATGACCGGATTGACGCGGATGCCGGAGCGGTTGTGATAGTTCAGCGCCAGCGTGGCTTCAAACGGCGAGAGATTCGGCGAATGGTAGAGATTACCGAGCGCGAGAGACGCGGTCGGCAGATACTGACCCGGCGGATCGTTGCCGATCTGGTCGATGAACGTCGCGGAGAATTGGCCCGACAATCCGTAGTCCGCATCTTTGGTCAAGTCGAACTCGAGGCCGGTCGCTTTCTGAATGCCGAGATTCGATTCGAAGAGCGGACCAAGCGTCTGCGCGCCGGTGAACGGATCGAACGCGACGATGTTGCGCGAATTCTCGACGATGTCGTAGCCGCGGCGATAGAACGGCGTCATCCGCATGCCGAGCCCGTTGCCGAAGTCGTGCGAATACGTCAGATCGTAGTTCGAAAATGTGGCGCCGTGGAGCGGTTCGGCGGGCGGCGCAGCGGTCACGCCAAGACCCTGCACCGAGCGGCTCGGATCGGTGTACAACACGTCGCGCGTGATCCAATACAGTTGATCCGCGTAGCTCGTGCACGGCAAGTTGTACTTCAAGCCGCAGTACATCGCCGGCAGACCGGTGAGGTTATCGAACGACGGGATTTTTTCGTACGCTGCGAACTCGCTGCGCTCGACATTGCTGCCGAGGAAGCTCGGCAACGGAATCGCAAGCGTCCGGCCGAATGTGAAGCGCAGCGAATCGCGCGTTCCCATCACTCGCGTGATGCCGACGTGGGGTTCGAACAGCCGCTGATGACGAGTAGCGTCGATCGCCGGCGGATTCTCCGGATCGTTCGGGACGATAAAATTGTAACCGTCCAGCCGCAGACCAGCTTGGACTTTCCATGCCGGACTCATCGCGACTGTGTCTTGGGCGAACCACGCATATGTCTGCTGGCGGACGGTCGGGCCATAGATCGCCGAAGGCAGGCGCGGAATGGCGCCGCCGAAGCGCGACGCGATGTACCCGCACGGTACCGTGATGGTCTGCGACGTGGCGGGCACATGGTAGATGAAGGGGCAGCCCGGCGAGGTCGCGGGCAAGAAATCGAACGCGGGTAGCGGCGAGAAGGTTTGGATGTGATTGAAACCATTGACCTTCACGACGGTGAAGACCTGATAGCCGCCTGCAAACGCGTCGCTCTGCGTGACGTCGATGGTCGTGCCGAACGGCTTGGCGAAATCATACTTGCCGCCGAATTCGAAGTAGTGCTTCGAGCCGGCTTGCTTGCTGATCTCCGTCGCGACTCCGGTGCGCGAGCCTCCGTTGGCCGGCGTGAACAAACCCGATTGCGGAAGGCTTTCGCTTTGGATATCGATGGCTCGATAGAATCGGATCGTGCCGAACGACGTCGCGTTGAACGTATTCGAATACTCCAACTTGTACGCCGTGAACGGGCTGTTGAATGTGTTGGTTCCGGCTGTCGGTCCCGGCAAGGTCGCTCCGGGAAAGACCGGGTCTATGAGCAGCGCCTGCGCGGGAGAGAGCAAGCCGGGGATCGGATGGCCGACGTTGCCCGAGTTCTGCAATCCGAGCGTGTCGACAAACGCGAGCTCTTGCGAGACCGACTGCCGCTGGTAGAAGAGCTGCAGTTGTTCTTGCTTGCGTGATCCGAAGTGATACAGAAGGTTGTTGACGACGTCGTCCTGTTCTTGCGTCGCCGGCGTGTTCGCGACGGTCGCGTTCGTCGTCGCGATCAGCGACGCGAGCTGCTGGACGTTGCTCCCACGCGGACCGAATTGAAAATCTTGCCGCACGCCGGTGAAGCCGATGTATTCTGCCCAGCGTCCGTTCGGCGCGGCGGTTCCATATTCGAATCCCGCTTGATGGTAGAGCGGCGAGCCCAAGTTCTGCCACTGCCCGCCCAAGATGTTGGCCTCAAGATCGATCAGCCCGAATGCCGGGTACGTTCCGCGCTTGGCTGACAGCGCGATTAGCCCCGTTCCGGTATCGCCGTGCGACGAGTCGCCGCCGCCCGGGATGAGCTGTAACGAGCCGACTCCGTTGAGCAGATTGAAATTCGCGACATTGCCGCTGCGGCTTTGCAGCGAAGCGGTCGGCAGTGTGTAGTCGATGCCTTCAAACGAGTACGCGGTCTGAAAATCGAAGCCGCCGCGGATCTTGATCGTGCCGCCGCTGTCCTTGGTCACGCTCGGCAGACTCGAGAGCAGCGCGCCTTCGTCGGTGTTGAACGACTTGCCGAGCTGTGTCTGGAGGCTCTTGCTCGTGACTGCGTAGCTCGTTTCGGTCGCGTTCGGCTGGTACGCGCTGCTTGCCTGACGGCGGGCGGTCACGGTGCCGAGCGTCCGTGCGGTCACGCTGAGCTTGGCATCCACTGTCTTCGTGTCATCGGGAAGCACCGTGATGCCGTTGACCGCGGTGATCGCGTAGCCGTTTTTCTCAAACGTCAACGCGTACGTGTCGGGCGCCACGCCGACGAGCGCATAGCTGCCCTTTGCGTCGGTCGTTCCGGTAAAGGTGCCGCTTGGCGAAGTTGCTACGACTTTGACGCCGGCGATCGCCGCGCCCGTAACGGCGTCTTGGACGTGACCGCTGACTTGACCGGTGAGCGCAGCGAGAATACGAGCGGGAAGCGCAAGCGCGAGCAGCAACGCAACGATGACCTGCCACGAAAAACTCGCGGCGTGTTTTGCGGTGAGGGGGCGCATGCGAAAACGACCTCTTATGAGACTTGGATCCGAAGTCTGAATTATATGACGCGCAAGTTAAGAGTGCATTATCCCGAGATTATCGAGGTCGCCGAGTCCAGGGCTTAATGCGATGCCTATGCGGCGATAACGCGGGGATAATCTTCGCGGTGTACTCTTTGGTATGCATAGCGCAATCCAACCCGGGAGGCGCGTGCGTTCGTCTGTCTCGACCAACTTTTTTCTTCTGAGGTGTTTATGCGCAATCAAGGAAGAAAGCTCCTGACTCAGGCGCTTTCTGTCGGTCTAGTCCTCGCCATGGCCGGTTCGCTTGCCGCTTGCGGCGGAGCTTCAAGCGTATCGCCGGTGTCAGGCGTCCTCCCCGGAACGCAAACTGCCAATACAAAACATTCTGACGGAGTCTCGCCGGACACTGTCGGCCCCGTCTTCGGCGGCGGCAGCACCTTCATCTCACTCGTCGAACGATCGTGGATGGACTGCTACGGCGTAGCGATCGCGCCCGGAACCTGCAGCGCGGCCACCGTCAACCCGAACACGCAGCTTCTGTACGCAGCCGTCGGCAGCGGCAATGCGCTCACGGCGTTTCTAACGCAGACGCCTGCGACGTCTTCGCCGTCGAACCCGCCGCCGTTCACGTCGCCGCTGTTCCCGAACTATCCGTACTCTGAATGGGACTACAGCGCCAGCGACGCGCCGTTGAGCACCACGCAGATCTCGCAATACGCCTCAACCGATCAAGCCCAGCGCGGAAACGCGATCGAGCTGCCGATCACCGCGGACGGCGTGGCGATTCCGTACAATCCAAGTGGCCTGACGGTTCCGAGCGGCGGGCTTCAGCTCTCGGTCGACACGCTGTGCGGCATCTTCGGCGGCGGGATAACGAACTGGAACGACTCGCACATCACCGCCGACAACAACGGCGTGCAAGTCTCGTCGAATCTGCCGATCCTTGTCGTCTATCGCGCCGACGGCAGCGGCACGACGTTCCTGACGGAGAACCACCTCAACACGGCGTGCGCATCGACGAGCTTCCCGTGGCCGGGAGGCGCAGCCAGCACGACCTGGACGGGTCCGACTGGTGCGGGCTTCCAGGGCGAGACCGGCAGCCAGGGCGTTGCCGGCGAAGTCGCGGCAACGGCCGGCGCGCTCGGTTACGTGGGGCCATCGTTCCTCGGGCCGCCGAATAATATCCCGAGCGCGAATCTGCAAGACAACTACGCGCTGACGCATCCGACAGCACCGAAGCAGTACTATGCGGTTAGCACGAACACGATTCTCACGGCGCTAAAAAAAGTGACGCTGCCGAGCAATCCGACGCCAACCGATATTCTCAACGACACGATCGTCCCCGATTCGCCCACCAAGGCTGCGTGGCCGATCGCCGGTTTCTCGTACATGGACTTCTATCAATGCTACGCCTCGAAGGCGGTCAAGAACCATTCCGTGGGCTTCGTGCAGTGGGTCACCTCGACGAAGCTGGCGGAAGGACAGTCACTGGCCGACAAGATCGTAGTCGGTCTCGGCGTGGCGTATTTGCCCGCGACGTTGAAAACCATCACGTTCCATGCGATGAACCAAGTCGTTCAGGGTCCGGTCGCCGGCGTCTGCACGATCTGATCTGAACCGTCGCCGGAACCGTGTGAAACCTCGCACGGTTCCGGCCGACAAAAAAGTACGCGCTTAATGTCACCCCTATGTCCGCATAACTCCGGCATAATCTTTGGACGGTATCCTGAAACCGAGGCATTGCGCGTTCCGTGTTCGGCCGCGCATGTGTTCGCATGCAGCGCTCGTCGCTATTTCAGTTGAGGTGTTTATGCGCAATCACGGGGGAGAGATCCTGACAAAGGTTCTTTCCGGCGGTCTTGCATTGGGCATGGCCGGTCTACTTACGGCGTGCAGCGGAGGCTCAACGGCTTCGCCGACGTCAGCGGTTCTTCCAGGAATGCAGAACGCTGTGAAACACGGCGTCTCGCCCGACACTGTGGCCCCGGTCTACGGCGGCGGCAGCACCTTCATCTCGCTTGCCGCGCGCGCGTGGATGGATTGCTACGGCGTAGCGATCGCTCCCGGTTCCTGCAGCCCGACCGTCAACGCGAACGTCCAGCTTCTGTATGCCGCGGTCGGAAGCGGAAATGCGTTGACCGCATACCTGACACAGACGCCCGCCACCTCGACCCCCTCGAATCCGCCCCCGTTCACGTCAACTCTGTTCCCGAACTACCCATATTCGGAATGGGATTACAGCGCCAGTGACGCGCCGCTAAGCTCGACGCAGATCTCGCAATACGCGACAGCGGACCAAGCGCAACGGGGCAATCCGATCGAACTGCCGATCACGACCGACGGCGTCACCATCCCATATAACCCGTCCGGTCTCACGGTGCCGTCCGGTGGTCTGCAGATCTCCGTCAACACGCTCTGCGGGATCTTCACCGGCTCGATCACGAACTGGAACGATTCGCACATCACCGCTGACAACAACGGCGTGCAAGTGTCGTCGAACCTCCCGATCCTGGTGGTCCATCGCAGCGATGGCAGCGGCACGACGTTCCTGCTCTCCAACCACGAAAATACCGCGTGCGCAAGCACGAGTTTCCCGTGGTCGTTCGGCGTGGGCACGACCGTGGCGTGGCCGACGACGTCCGGCTTCATCGGTGAAGCCGGCAGCCAAGGCGTGGCCGGTGAAGTCGCCGCGACCGCCGGAGCCATCGGCTACGTCGGGCCGGGCTTCCTCGGGCCACCGAACAACATTCCGGGTGCGAACCTTCAGGACAACTACGCGCTGACGCATCCGACCGCGCCGAAACAGTACATCGCGGAGAGCACCGCAACGGTCAACAATGCGCTGCACACCGTGAAACTGCCGCACGATCCCACGCCGACCGACATCAACAACGACACGATCATCGCAGATTCGGCCACAAAGAACGCGTGGCCGATCTCCGGCTTCTCGTACATCGACTTCTACCAGTGCTACGCGAACAAAACGCTGGTCAAGAACATCAAGGGCTTCGTGACCTGGGACACGTCGACGAGCTTGCCGCAAGGCCAGTCCGTACCCGACAAACTCGCCGTCGCGAATGGCGTCGGCTACATGCCGACCGGCTTGAAGCAAGTCACGAGCCGGGCAATCCAACAACTGATCGCCGGTCCGAAAGCCGGAACCTGCACGATCTGACATAAGACAGTCAGCCGGGTTCGCGTGCGGCGCGCAGTGCCGCACGCCCGGCGACAAAACTGGATCCCGCGTCCTGCTGTTCGTTCACGAGGGGGCGGCGGCGCGGCGCGGGTTCCACCCCCTCTTTCTCGCTAGTCGAGTCGGCGCGGAGCGCCGGAAAGTCAACGTGCGATGTCGTCTCCCGTTCGAGTCGCCATTGTGGAACCACAGTCTATCTTCAGAGAAAGTTTATCGCTCGCGCTGCAGCGATGCGAAGGCATCGAAGTAGGAGCGGAAGTTGATGACCCGGCGACGGACGTCGCCATCGTTGGAACGGCGGTCCTCGGCATGGCCGCTGTCCATTCGCTCGTGAAGCTGCGCGAGGCCAACGTGCGCCTCAAGATGTGCGCACTTGTAATGCCGGGTAGCGAGTGGTCCGCGTCGATGGCGCGGGCGCTGCGATCCGAAGCGGTCGCCAGCATCGATTCGTCGCCGGCCGACATCGCCCGCGCTGTGATCGCCGTAGCCCGAGGGGAATGCGTCCAGGGGCCGGCTCTCGCGCGTCACGTCGAATCATTTCGACAGAAGCACGGGCGCAACGTCGGAGCCGATCTGTCCAGGCGTGAGACGGAAGTCATGCGCCTCATCGTCGACGGTCTCTCGAACAAACAGATCTCACGCGAGTTGGTGTTGAGCGAACGCACTGTGAAGAACCATATCAGCAACATCTACTCGAAACTCAACGTGAAGGCTCGAACGCAGGCGGCGGTCCACGCGTATCGCAACGGCATCGGCACCTGACTGAATGGCGCCTCGCCGAAGGGGCCGACTTCATGTCGGCCCACATGGTGAATGCTGGGCCGATATAAAATCGGCCCCTTCATCATCCGGTCAGCCAAGCAACCTCGCCCAAGGATGACGCACGCGCCGCTCCTAACCGAAGCGCGATGGCGATCTGGGCGGTGCTCTTCCTCGCTGCGGTCCTCGGCGGCGCGCTGAATTCAGTCGCGGGCGGCGGAAGCTTTCTCACTTTTCCGGCGCTCCTATTCGTCGGCGTACCGCCCGTCAGCGCAAACACGACGAGCACGGCAGCGCTCTTGCCCGGCGTTTTTGCCAGCATAACCGGCTATCGGGCCGACTTCCCCAAAGAACGCGCGTTCTTGTCGTGGCTCGTCGGCGCGAGCTTGATCGGTGGACTCGCGGGCGCTCTCTTCCTCTTGGGGACGCCAGAAGAAGCATTCAAGAAACTCATCCCTTATCTGCTCGGCGTCGCGACGCTATTGTTCATCGCGAGCCCAAGCCTGTCGGCGTGGTTCGGGAGAACGGAAGAGCACGCCGCCGCGCCTTCGCCGCGCGCGATCGCCGGGATCGCAATCGCTCAGTCGCTGATCGCGTTCTATGGCGGTTATTTCGGCGGCGGCATAGGCATCCTGATGTTGGCGACTCTCGGTCTTATGGGCATGCGCGACATCAACGCCATGAACGCCGTGAAGACGCTACTGGCTGGGATCATCAACACGGTGGCGTTCATCGCGTTCGTCCTGGCGCGCAACATCGTGTGGCCGTACGCGGTCGTGATGCTTTTCGGGTCGATCATCGGGGGATACGTCGGCGCGCGTTTTGTCCGGCGTCTGGATCAGGCCCTTGTGCGCCGCTTCATCGCGTTCGTCGGCATCGTCATGACGGCATATTTCTTCATCCACGGCTAGCCCCACAAGACGCGTTGCACGACGAGGCTCACCACTGCGACGAGCGCCCACACGATGAGGCCCAGCACGAGCGGCGCCGCACCGACGCTGCGCAGCCGCTTGAAATCCGACGCGAGTCCAACGCCGGCAAACGCCACCACCATGATGTACTTGCCGGCAACAGCCAGCCCGGTGAGCACGGTCGCCGGAACGATACCGATCGATGCCACCGCCGCAGCGAGTGCGAACAACACGACAAACCACGGCATCACCTTGACGAAATTAAATCGGGCGGCGCCTGAAGCGCCGCGGCTGCCGACATAAATAGCGATTCCGACGGCGAGCGGCAAAATGGCGAGCGCTCGGGTGAGCTTCACGATGGTCGCCGTCACACCGGCCACGGGCCCGAACGCATATCCGGCAGCGACGACTGAAGACGTATCGTTGATCGCGGTGCCCGCCCACGTGCCGAACACGGTCTGAGTCATGTGCAGCGCGTGGCCGAGCGGCGGGAACAGAAAGACCGCGACGATGTTATAGAGGAAAATCGTCGCGGTCGCGAACGCCACGTCTCCGCTTTCGGCGTCGAGGATCGGAGCGATCGCCGCGATCGCAGACGCGCCGCAGATCGACGTGCCCGCCGCGACCAGCATGCGGATGTTGAATCCGATGCGCATCAGTTGGCCGAGCAATAGGCCGCCTAACAGTCCAACCGCAAGCGATCCCGCGAGCACGGGAAAACTCGAGGCGCCGGCGCTCCAAACTACCGCAAGGTTCAAGCCAAAGCCCAACAATACGATGCCGGTCTGCAACATGGTGCGAGACGCAAATGCGACGCCCGCAGAGAGTGCCGGCGCCGTCACGAAACTGCGCACGACTATGCCGAGCGCGATGGCAAATATCGGCGCACCGATGAGCGGGAAGCGAGTACCCAAAACCGCAGCGCACGCCGCAAGCGCAATAGACAGCAGCAGACCCGGCATGAGCGTGCGAAGCGAGGTCATTTCGGGCACAGCGTTCGGGTTTGCGGCCCGTGAGGCCCGCAGGCGGGCGTGCTACATCCGTAGCAGGCGATTCGAGGGGCATACAGCGCGGGCGGCAAACCCCTTCGCAAACTGTTCCTCTAAGCCACTTGGAGGGTGCCTTCGTGTCCGAGAGCAGCCACATCAACGACGAACCGGAGACGCCTGCAGAAGTCAGCCGCAGAACGTTTATGGCGCAGATGACGGTCGTCGCCGGCAGCCTCGTCGGCATCGGCGTTGCGATTCCGGTGCTGGCTGGTTTGGTGCCTTCGAAAGACGTGCTCGATGCGGGCAAGCCGCAGTGGTACCCGCTCAACGCCGACGAGTTCACGCAATTCGAACAGGCGGCCGCCGACCCGATGAAGATCACGTTCACCAAAAAAACGGTCGACGGCTATCTCGTAGACGTGGGCGACGAATACGTCTGGGGTATCCGCATGACCCCGGATCAAGAGGCGCAATTCAAGGCGGATCGGCCCGATCTGTTCCAATCATCCGGCGGCGCCGTGAACTACGAAGTCCCCGTGACGTACAAGAACATCGGCATCGTGTTGTTCAGTCCCGTTTGTCCGCACTTGGGCTGCCGCTTCAACTGGGTCAAGGATCAGCAGATCTTCCTCTGCCCGTGTCACGGCTCGACGTATACGAAATTTGGCAAACACATGTTAGGCCCGGCCAATCGCGGGCTCGACCCACTGCCGTTCGAGGATAAGTCCGGCGTCGCCGAGGTCACGTGGATCAACTACGATGAGACGACGGCCGACCGTATCGTCCTCAGCTACACGTAAACCGAAGGGGCTCGCATGCTGAACTGGATCGAAGAACGCACCGGCGGCATTTCCGCTCTCAAAAATTTCCTCACCGAGGACGTGCCCGGCGGCGCGAGTTACTGGTACACGTTCGGCAGCGCGACGCTCATCGCGCTCGTCATCCAGATCGTCACCGGCATCTTCCTCACGTTCTATTATGCGCCGTCCGCGTCCACGGCTTGGGAATCCACGAAGTTCATCTACGATCACGTGACCGGCGGCGCGTTCATCCTCAGCCTGCACTTCTGGGGCGCTTCGGCCATGATCGCGCTTATGACCGTCCACCTGCTCCAAGTGATGATCTGGGGAGCCTACAAGAAGCCGCGCGAGGTCATGTGGGTCATCGGCGTCGTGTTGTTTCTGCTCACGCTCGTGCTCGGCCTGACCGGCTATCTCTTGCCGTGGGATCTCAACGCGTTTTCCGCATCGCAAGTCTCGATCAATATCGCGGGCAACATACCGCCGCCGGCGTTCGGGATGGCGCAGAAGTATTTTCTCCAAGACGGCACACAGATGGGAACCCTTACCATCAATCGCTTTTTCGGCATCCACGTTTGGCTCGTGCCGATCATGCTGCTCGGTCTTGTCGGCCTGCATCTCGCGGTGTTCCGCCATAACGGCGCTGCCGGGCCGCCGGCAGATCAGACGCCGAAGAAGTTCGGCCGGTTCTATCCAGACCAGATCTTCATGGACACACTCGCCTCGTTCTTGGTGTTCGCCGTTGTCGTCTGCCTAGCGATCTGGATGCCGGCGCCGCTGCTCGCAAAGGCCGATCCGACCAATTCGCAATTCGTGCCGTCGCCGGCATGGTATTTCTTTCCGCTGTTCGGCTTACTTCAAAAGCTGCCGGGTCAAATGGGCCCGATCTCCGGCGAGCTCGTCGGAACCGCGGTGATACCGGCGCTTGGCGTCGGGGTGCTGTTGCTTCTGCCCTGGATCGATCGTAACCGCAAGCGCGCGCTCAACCAGCGGCCGTATTTCATTCTCCTCACGTTCATCTCGGTCGCCGTCGTCGGGATTTTCGGCTGGATCGGCGCTGCCTCAATTACCGACCACATCAAGCAGAGCGGCGGCGCGGGTCAGACACCGGTGCGCGGCTACGGCGCGCCGCCCGTGGGAGCGGAAGAAGCAGCTGCGGCGACCGCTGCTGCGCCGAGCGGTCCCGTCGCGCGCGGCCAAGCGGTCTACTCGCAGAACTGCGCTTCATGCCACGGCGCGGCCGGCGGCGGAACGCCCAACCTCGCACCGCCGCTCGACGGCAATCCGTTCGTGGCAGGCGACCCGGCGAAGATCATCGCGGTCGTCAACGGCGGCCTGCATGGTCAGGCGGTCATGGGTAAGTCGTACACAACGCCGATGCCCGCATGGAAGGGCACGCTCACTCCCTCGCAGATCGCCGACGTCATCTCGTACATCCGCGGCTCGTGGAGCAACCACGCCTCCATCGTAACCGTCAAATGATGTAGGGCGGATCTTTATGGTTCGGGAGCCTGAAGGGGCCGACTTCATGTCGGCCCTATTTTTCTGAGGCATCGGCCGTCATGAATTTATAAGCCACGACCGCGAGCAGCGCGCCAACGACTGGTCCGACGACATAGATCCATTGATCCGTCCACGTACCTGCGGCAAACGCTGGCCCGAGCGAGCGCGCCGGATTCATCGACGCGCCCGATATCGGGCCGCCGAAAAGCGCGTCAAGTGCGATCGTGCCGCCGATCGCGATGCCCGCGAAGCTCTTAACCGCTTTGCCGTGCACGGCCGAACCAAAAATGACGAAGGCGAGCAGAAACGTCATCGCGATCTCGAGGATCAGCGAGACCGAGACCGTGCCCTGCGGCAAAGTGGCGCCGAGGCCACCTGTCATGCCGAAAAGCGCTCGAAGCAATTCGCTTGCGGCGATGGCGCCGAGCAACTGGCTCGCGACGTATAGGGGCACGCGGCGGCCGGGAAATTCACCGAGCGCCCAAAATCCGATCGTGACCGCGGGATTGAAATGCGCTCCGGATACGTGGCCTAACGCGTAGATCAGCGCCGCGATCACGAGGCCAAAGACGAGAGATACACCGACGTGCGTCACCTCATGAGTGGTCGCATCGACGACGATCGCGCCCGTCCCCGCAAAAACCAGGAAGAACGTGCCGATGAACTCGGCAACGAGGGCACCGCGAAGCTGCATTTAGGACGTCCTCTTTGCGGGCCGCAGCTGTTCGATGAGTCGCTCGATGCGCTGCTCGATGTCGTCTCGGATGCGTCGAACCGCTAGGATGTCTTTGCCGGCGGGATCTTCGACCTCCCAGTCCTCGTAGCGTTTGCCGGGATAGATCGGACAAGCGTCGCCACAGCCCATCGTGATCACGATATCGGCGCCGCGCACGGCGTCGTCGCTCATCAGCTTGGGGAATTCCTGACCGATGTCGATGCCGACCTCGTTCAAGGCTTCGACGACGACCGGGTTGATGCTGCCGGCAGGTGCGCTGCCCGCGGAATGGACGCGGACGTTTCCACCAGAGCGCGCATGTAGAAGCGCCGCCGCCATCTGGCTGCGACCGGCGTTATGCACGCAGACGAACAAAACTGATGGGCCCTCGTTCATCGTGGAATGCCGTTCAGACAGCGCAGCATTCATCGACATTGGGATATGCGTCGGAGCAGCACGTCACATCACCATCGTTGCGCGTCAGCGTATCCTCAAGGACCGTATAGACTTCCCAACGCCGGCCATCGGGATCGGCAGCCCACACTTTGGTCTGCTTTGCATAGCAGCACGTCTCGTCGCGCTCGATGTCGACCTTCAGGCCTGCCGATTGCAGTCGCGAAATCGCAGCGTCGACGGCTTCAGTGGAATCGACGACGATGCCGAAGTGTGCCGAGCGCCCGGGCTCAGCCCTTGGCTCCCGATCGAGCGCGAGCTCAAGTCCTGGATCGTCGGTTATGAAGAGCGCGTAGTCATCGAACGATTTAACTGGTTCGGCGTCGAGCAGCGTGCGGTAAAAGGCTATGCTCCCCGCGAGCTCGCGCGTGCCGAGATTAAGATGCATCTTCATGCGGCCAGTGCTTTCTGAGAGAAAAGCGCGTTGACGGCTCTGCGCAACCGGCTCATCACGCCCGGAGCAAGGCGGTAGTAGACCCAAGTCCCCTTGCGCGTTGACCGGACGAGGTCGGTTTCGCGCAGCCAACGCAAATGATGTGAGACGGTGGGTTGTTCTAGGGGCAGGCCGGCTGTGAAGTCGCACACGCAGACCTCACCTTTGGCGCGTGCCAGTGTGGCGAGAATCGCTAGCCGGTGCGGGTCCCCTAAGGCCTTGAAAAGCAGCGCATGTTCGCTGAAGTCCGCGTCCACGACTCTCGTTGAGGGCGTACAGCGCTGTATTGACATACTTCAATGTTACCGGATTCATCGACGGGTGTCAATATAGGCCAGGGTCGATGCCGGGCGCTGCGTCGGTCGAGGGTGCTGGTGAATCGGACGCCAACGCTAGTGCATGCCATTTCAGCAAGTCGACGACAACGTCTGGCTTTTCGAGCGGTCCATCCGCTTTGGACCAATTCCGCTGCCGCACACTATGACGATCGTCCGACTGCCCAACGGGGGACTGTTCGTCCACTCGCCTACAAACCTGGATTCGACCACCGCGGCAGACCTCGAAGCGTTAGGAACTGTGGATTCGATCGTCTGGCCCAGCTGGTGGCACGACATGTACCTGCGCGAATACGCTGCCGCATTTCCGCGCGCGAAACTATACGGTTCGCCTCTACTCGCAAAAGCGCAACGTTCTCTTGTGTCGCTGCGCGTCTTGGATGCTGACGCGCCGCAGTGGGCACCATGTATCGATTCGCTCTACGTCGATCGCATGCGTTTGTTCCTAGACGAGTTCGTATTTCTCCATCGTCCGAGCCGCTCGCTCATAGTCGCCGATTTGGCGTTCCACGTCGACGAGGGCCGTAGCCCGTTCACACGCTCATCCTTCAGATTCATCGGTGCGTACCCGGGATGCAACGTACCGTGGGTTCTCAAACCGGGAACCAAAGACCGAAAATATATGCGAGCGAAGATCGATCGCATTCTCGACTGGGACTTCGACCGACTGATCGTGGGCCACGCGGATGTGGTGCAAACCGGAGGCAAAGACGCGTTGCGCAACGCGTATCGTTGGCTGAAAAGCTGAGCCAAACGACGGGGCAAGCGTTGCTTGCCGTACTACAACCGGAACGCGATTCCGACCGGCGCCGCGAGTTTCGTCAGCGTGCCGGTCACGTCGGTCAGCGGCGCCTTGTCGCCGGTCCACGTGTTGTTGTACGACGTGATCGCTGGCGTTGATTGATCGGCGACGAAGATCTCGCCGCTGCCGAGCGCGACACCCATCGGTCCGTTCAGCTGCGTCGCGGCGCCCGTGATCGTCTGCAACAGCGCCGGGCTTCCGTTCGCGTTGGCCGCGAAGACCTTAACTGTCGCGCCGTCAACAACGACGATCTTCCCTGTGCTCTCGATCGCGACGCCGCTTGGATTGGTAAGCCCAGCGATCTGCGCGCTTGGCGAGACGATGCCGTTCGATGTGGTCGGATATTCATTGACCTCGGCGTTGAAGAAGATGTCGAGCGCAGACACGTAGAGCGTAGAACCGCGGACGGCAAGACCCGCGATTGAGTTTAAGCCTACAGAATCGAAGATCGTCTGCGACGGTGCAACGCCGCCGTTCGGATTTGCACGATAGACCGTGATGTACGCTTCGCCGCTCGAGAAGTTGGCGACGTACACGCGCCCAGACGAATCCAGCGCGATGCCGGATGGCGATGACAGCTGCGTGACACCGCCGGTCAGAACTGCGATCGGGTTGGCGTTGCCCGACGCTGCTCGCGCGTATTCCGTGACCGAGTTTCCGGCGAGGTTGGTGACGAAGAGATCACCGGCTGCGTCAAGCGCCACATAGTTCGGCTGCTCTAAACGCGTTGTAGCGCCGTGGATCCGGTCCACCGATGCGACATCGCCGGTAGCAGAACTCGCGTAGACGGTGATCGCATTCGATGTCGAATCGGCGACGAATAATTTATGCCCAACGGCGTTCGGCTGGCCTGCCGCCGAGCGGTTGTCGGGTAGGGAGTACGTGTGCGGTGCGGGCGCAATCGGCGTGCCGCCGCAGGCGCACAACGACAACGAAGTTGCGACGAAAACGACGAAAAGCCCCGTTCTCATGCCCTAACGCGCTCCTTCCGTGATTCATCGCTAGTATAGCACCGGTGCCAGGCGCGGGGCCCAAGGCTTTCGAACCAAACAGCGCACGGGAGTCCGCCGGCGCGGACTGAGAGGGCGGTAAGGCCGCCGACCGTTTGAACCTGCTCTGGATAACGCCAGCGAAGGGATGCCCGCGATGAGCGCTACCATCGAAACCAACCCCATCAAGCCGTCGAGCCACAAGGTCTACCTAGATGGACCCGATGGCCTGCGCGTCCCCGCGCGCATGATTCACTTAAGTGACGACACGTCGTTTCAAGTCTACGACACGAGCGGTCCGCATTCGGACCCGGGCCTTGCGCTCTACGTGCGTGAGGGTCTTGCGCCATTGCGCGAGTCGTGGATCCGCGCACGGGGGGATGTCGAGGAACTCGACGGATCGACGTCGGCATACCGGCGCGAACGCGAAGCTGACGCATCGCTCGAGGCGGTGCGCTTCAAGGGCGGGCGCAAACCGTTGCGCGCTAAGCCAGGTCGTGCTGTGACGCAGATGCACTACGCGCGCCGCGGCGAGATCACGCCCGAGATGCACTACGTGGCGATCCGCGAAGGCGTTGCGCCGGAATTCGTGCGCGACGAGATCGCGCGCGGTCGCGCGATCCTGCCGGCCAACATCAATCATCCGGAGACCGAGCCGATGATCATCGGCCGCAACTTCTTGGTGAAGATCAACGCGAACATCGGCAACTCAGCCATCAGTTCGTCCATCGAAGAAGAAGTGGAGAAGATGACGTGGGCCACGCGCTGGGGCGCGGACACGGTCATGGATCTCTCCACGGGCAAGAACATCCACGAAACGCGCGAGTGGATCTTGCGCAACTCTCCGGTGCCGATCGGCACCGTGCCGATCTATCAGGCGGTGGAAAAAGTTCGCGGCAAGGTCGAGGAGCTTTCGTGGGAGATCTACCGAGATACATTGATCGAGCAGGCCGAGCAAGGGGTGGATTATTTCACAATTCACGCCGGCGTGCTCTTGCGCTACGTGCCGCTGACGGCGAAACGCGTCACGGGGATCGTCTCGCGCGGCGGCTCGATCATGGCGCAATGGTGCCTCACGCACGGTCAGGAGAATTTTCTCTACACACATTTCGAAGAGATCTGCGAGATCATGAAGGCGTACGACGTCTCGTTCTCGCTCGGTGACGGCCTGCGGCCCGGCTGCACGGCCGACGCCAACGACGCAGCACAATTCGGGGAATTGGAGGCCCTTGGCGAACTGACCGAGATCGCGTGGCGCCACGACGTGCAGACGATGATCGAGGGCCCAGGTCACGTGCAGATGCACCTGATCAAAGAGAATATGGATCGGCAGCTAGCGGTCTGTCACGAGGCGCCGTTCTACACTCTTGGGCCACTCGTGACCGATATCGCGCCCGGGTACGACCATATCACGAGCGCGATCGGCGCTGCGATGATCGGCTGGTATGGTACAGCCATGCTTTGCTACGTCACGCCGAAGGAACATCTCGGTCTGCCGAACCGCAAGGACGTGAAGGACGGCGTGATCGCCTACAAAATCGCCGCGCACGCCGCCGATTTGGCGAAGGGCCATCTCGGCGCCCGCGAACGCGATGATGCGCTTTCAAAGGCGCGCTTTGAATTTCGCTGGGAGGATCAGTTCGAGTTGTCACTCGATCCCGTGACCGCGCGGCAGTTCCATGACGAGACGCTGCCCGCGCCGGGCGCGAAAGCGGCGCATTTCTGCTCGATGTGCGGTCCGCACTTCTGCTCGATGCGCATCACGCAAGACGTGCGCGACTACGCGGCCAAACTCGAAGCCGCCGTCACCTAGGTAAATGAAGGGGCCGACAAAATGAAGGGGCCGACTTTACGTCGGCCCTCGTTTGATTTCGTCGTTCTCGTAGTAGGGCAAGCATCGCTTGCCCCGGCGGACCATAAAGGTCCGGTGCAGACGCTACCCAGGCTGGTAGCCGCCACAATGCATCGGAACTTCCCACGGGGGCGATTCGCGGATCACGTTGTAGTCGAAGCAATCCGAGTTCGTCGGGTCCTGGTACGGCGCCAAGCCGGACGTCAGGCTCGGCGGCGGCATCGGCGGCAGCGGTGTGTACGCTGCAAGCATCTTCTTGAACATGGTTGGCGTGACTCGGTAGCTCATGACGATCTGCTCGACGACTGGACGATCTTGCGCCACGCGGCTCGCGGACACTTGCGCCATGAAGACGATGTTCTTATACAATCCGAGATAGTCGGGCTTCAGCGAACAGATTATCGCCTCGAACTTTTTAGAATCCGAGCCGGCGGTCCAGCCCCCGAGGAGTTTTGCGCACATCGGTAGCTTCGTCTGCGTCGCGCTGATGATCGTCACTTGCGGCTGGGCCATCCCTGATTTTGTTGCCCCCGCCTGAAGAATCGTCGTGAACTTATCTTTCAGGCTCGTGCTATATGGTAGAGCGAACGCCTCCTCGCCTTGGAGACTAGTACCTGGCGCGGCATTTTTACCGATCACAATCACGCCGAGGTTTATTGCTTGGCCGTTCGGACCCGCTGCGCCGACAAACCCATTCCCGCTCTTGACAAGTTTCCAGCCGGACGGAAGACCTACCGACGCGGTTTTGTCATCCGCTGAGACAGTCTTTAGCGAAACCGAGGCGGCGTTCATCGGTGCTGCCGAGATCAGCGTGCCGGCAATCGCCAGCGCGGCCACCGCAAATACCCGGACAGAGAAACGATTGAAAACGTTCACTGTGTATACTTCCTTCCAGTGCGCGAGGTCTTGTGACGTTCGCAGAACGGCGCACCGAATCCGCCTTCTCGTTCTCGTATGAAATATCGTAGCAGGGCAAGCGTCGCTCGCCCCGTTCCTTGTCAGATTCGAATCGTCAACGAACCGCGGCTGAAGAGAAGATGCAACTCGGGCGCGGTGAGAGTCCGAGTAGCGCCGCTCGGTAACTTCGTCCAGATCTCTCCGATGGCAAGCTGCTGGACGGAAAGTCTCGCCACACCGCTGGCGTCCGTCGTTCCGGGTCTTCCCAAGACGGCTCCGCACATGTCGCTTCGATATTGCGCTTCGACATCAAGACCTTTGACTGGCTTGCCGGCGGCGTCAAACACCTTTAGGGCCACGGACCGATACGGAAGATTCCACGTCCGGCGGATGACCACATCACGCGCCGTTCCAACAACGATGCCTCGCCGTATGTAGTAACCGTCGCTTCTTGCTGAAAAGAAGAGCGCGTCCAAAGTGAGCGGTAGGGGCGGGGATCGCACGAAGATCCTGCCGCCACCGTCGGTAACGCGGCCGCCCAAGTCCGGCCCTTCCTCCATGCCGCAATGGTTTACGTTGTTGACATGGACAGCCAAACCAACCGACTTTGACGCGACCGGCGTACCGTCTTCGTTCAAAAGCGTGATGATCCGCAGATCAGGCTCGGCGAGCCCAATGCTGCGCGGCGCACCCGGACCGTCGTCCAGCGTGTTGCCGATCGTCTCGATCGCGACCGGGAGATCGACAAAGAAGCTGTTCGGATCGATTGGGCGAGACAGATACCACTGCGCTCCGGAAAGCTCGAACGCGGCGACGTAGTGGTTGTCGGCTGATTTGTTCGGATGATCGAGATCCGGCATGATGTCGGATTGGAACGCGATGGTCGCGCTGCCGTCGCGGATCAAACCGATCCGCTGCAGTTGGAGTCCGTACCGCGAGTATCGCAGCAACCAGACTACGCCGCCGACCGCTGGGTGGGTTGTGTCGCCGACATAGACATCATATCGAAGGCTGACGGATCTAGGACCAGGTGTCGGCGCTGCCGTAGCGAGGACGGTTGCCATCGCCAACGCCGCGCCGAGCACCAGCTACTCGCCCACTTCGCGATACGCTACGAGTGCAGGAAATAAAGGGATGAGGTGTTTCTGCGCCCAGCCGAGATACTCAATGCCGCCGCCGCCCGTTCCCGCCGACGGCTCTTGCTCACCGCGGCTCGCTGCGTATGCATTGACTTGACGCAATCGCTCGCGCGTCACGCGCAGATGCACCGAAAGAAAACTATCGTGGGCTGGATCGTGCAGCGCTTCATCCGCTCGGACGATGTGCCGAAGGACCGTCGCGAGATGCGATGCCGGCGCCAGTGCTCGCAGGACTTGAGCGCCAGCGCGCGCTCGCCGCAGGTGTTCACGCCGATCATTTTCCGCGACGACCGCCGAAGCCATATCCTCACGGAACCATTCGACCGCTGCCGTGTGACGTCGCTTGCGTTCTTCCAAAACGTCGCCGGAAACATCGCGTCGCTTGCTCGACAAGATCCGTTCGAGCGTCGCGATCGCACGATCGATATCTGCGCTGACGATGTGCTCCGGAGCGGCGGTTTTACCGTGGCCAAGTTCGCCGATGGCATCGAGCACTCGGTGCGCAGCGGCGTCGAGATGTGTCACGAGCGCGAGCGACGACGCTTTCGCGGGCGTCGCCACTGCCGCGTCGTGGCGCAGGATGAGTGGATCGACGACCGTTGCGGTGGAGTCGTGCACGTCACCGTAGTTCTCTCGGTACGTGTCCGACGGGAAAAGCCGGATCGAGAGCAGGTTCGACTTGCCGAGACCGCGCTGGATCAACCGGAACTGCGCCGATTGGAATCCACTTGCAGGTTCGAGATTCTTACGAAAGCGAGAGAACTCGATGCTGCTGAAAGTCTCGTCCGCATCGCGCGGGTCGCCGAGATAGCGCATGATCGACGGCAGAAGTTCGCGGCACGCGAAGCTCGCACGCGCGGCGGCGGTTAGGGCGGGCCGCCAGAACGGTTCGTCCTCCGAGCAGCGGCGCAAGATCGCGGTTGGGTCGCCGACCTTCGTCAGAGATTCGAGCGTGCGCGCGACGACAGCCATATCGAACGCGACCATCTTGAACGTGATCTCGTGCAACTGGTGTGTCGTGATAAAGACGCGCTCGTCCGGGATCGACGAGCTCGGCCGCTGGCTTATAAGCAGATGATCGAGGCCGATATACTTGTGATAGTCGAGCATGCGCCGGCCGCCGGAGAGCACAGGATTGACGTCCATCTCGCCCGTGAAGCGGCTTTGCTTCGGATCCGCGCGCACGGCTTCGTCGATGGAGAAAGTCCACCAGGCCTTGTCGCCGGTCTCGTCGCCCATGGCGTTCACGATTACTGAAGCGCTACGGTGCGACCTCTCGCTTCATATTAGCAAGGGTTCGCAAGCACATGCCGAACGCAGAAGGATGAGATTAACGCCATCAGTAGCGATCATATTGGTCGTGTCATCTATCGTAGCCATGCGCGTCGCTTCCCGCGCTGCCGAGTACACCATTTCCGAGTTGCCGACGCCTGCGGGGCTTTACCACTGCAACGCCTCTCGGATCAATGACGGTGGCCAAGTCGTTGGCGGCTGTTGGGGCCGAAATGTAAGTTCCGAGAGAGCGGTGTTATGGGCCAATGGAAACGTGACGGTCCTTCCGCAGCCCCCTGGCTTCACATCGAGCTATGCGAGCAGTATCTCCTCGACCGGGGAAATTGTGGGATCCGCCCAGAGCACGTCGGGATTTGAGGCCATGCTCTGGTCGAATGGCGGCGTACAGGAACTTCCCAATTTGCCCGGCACGTTCTTGACCGTCGCCTCTGACGTCAATGCTTCCGGCGTCATCGTGGGATTCTCCGACAATCATGCGGTGGAATGGATCAACGGTCAGGTCGTCGATTTCGGTGGCTACAACGGCGATCGCCCGGCCGCCATCAACGATCGCGGTGTTTTTGTCGGCTTCGGCGTGATCAATCCAGGCGATGTCGGCGGCGCGATCATCGATGTCGGAACGCCGGGCGCGCCTCTTCGGTATTTGGTTCAAAGCGCGTTGGGTGCTGCGTATGCTATCAACCACTTCGACGAAGTCGCGGGCTTCAACCGTACCGGCGGCGTCAGCACACCGGATATTCCTTGGACCTGGCAATACGGAAGATTCACCTACCTACCGTTCCTAGCCGGCACAAACTCATGCATTCCAAACGGAATTGACCGGCTTGGGACTCTCGTTGGACTATGCTCGCTTGGTCCAGCTGAAGCTACGATATGGAAGCATGGAGCGGCAGAGAATTTGAACTCCTTGATTCAGAGGAAATCACATTGGAGGCTTTGGGCAGCCACGACGATCAACGCGTCCGGAGATATCGTGGGCGATGGCGAGTTCAGGGACGTTGAAGAAGCTTTCATCCTAACGCCCACACATCCGCTGCGTTGACGCGCTAATCGTGGGGCCGACATAAAGTCGGCCCCTTCAGCCGCCCAGGCGCCGATCGAAATTGCAAAAGGGGCGGAGCGGCGCTGCCAAAGCGCGAACACATAACATCCGCCGCTATGAAAGAACAAATCCTCGATAGTCGCTCCCGCCCGCTGCGCGATTTGCGCATTTCGGTCACAGACCGCTGCAATTTCCGTTGTACGTATTGCATGCCAAAATCGGTCTTCGGGCGTGACTTCCAATTCCTGCCGCACGAAGAGCTGCTCACATTTGAAGAGATCGCGCGTCTCTCTCGCGTTTTCGCAGGCCTTGGTGTCACGAAGATCCGCCTCACCGGCGGGGAGCCGCTGCTCAGACGCGATCTCGAAAAACTGGTCGAGATGCTCGCCGCGATCCCCGGAATCCGCGATCTCAGCCTCACGACGAACGGCTCGCTGCTCGCGAGCAAGGCGCTATCGCTGAGGGCGGCGGGCCTGCACCGAGTCACGGTAAGCCTCGACTCGCTCGACGACGCGACGTTTCGCGCGATGAACGATGTCGAGTTTCCCGTCGCTCGAGTGCTCGAAGGCATCGAGGCGGCGCTCGCAGCCGGCTTCGGTCCGATCAAGATCAACATGGTGGTCAAGCGCGGTGTCAACGAACAGGACGTCGTGGCCATGGCGCGCCGCTTCCGCAGCCCGAACTATATCGTCCGCTTCATCGAATACATGGACGTCGGCAACACGAACGGCTGGCGGCTGGTCGACGTCGTGCCTGCCGCACGGATCATTGAAGCGATCAACGCAGAAATGCCCATCGCTCCCACTCAACCGAACTATCGCGGTGAGGTCGCCGGGCGTTACCGCTACTTGGACGGCGGCGGTGAGATCGGCGTCATAGCCTCGGTCACGCAACCGTTCTGCCACGATTGCGCGCGCGCGCGACTATCGTCGGAAGGTCTGCTGTACACGTGCCTGTTCGCGACGCACGGCCACGACTTCCGCGAACTGCTGCGCGGCGGCGCGACGGACCGTGATATAGATGCGTTCGCGACCGGCGTCTGGGCCGGGCGCGAGGATCGCTACTCCGAGCTGCGCGGCAAGGCGACGACCGAAGAACCTAAAGTCGAGATGTCGCACATAGGAGGCTGATGACAGACAAGATCGACGCGGAGTCCGTGAAGAACTCCGTCCGCGAGCAGTTCGGCGCCGCGGCGCATGCGTATGTGACGAGCGCCTCGCATGCGAGCGGCGACGATTTGCGCCGTTTGTTGGAGCTTGCCGCGCCCAACGGATCGGAACGCATTCTCGACATCGCCACCGGCGGCGGGCACACGGCGCTCGCATTCGCACCGCACGTCGCACGCGTCACAGCGATCGACCTCACGCCGGCGATGCTCGAAGAAGCTCGATCGCATGCCGCGCGCCGCGGAGCGAGCAACATAACCTTCGACCTCGCGGATGCCGAGGCGCTGCCGTTTGCAGACTCGACGTTTGAGATCGTCGTCGCGCGCATCGCACCGCACCACTTCGCAGATCCCCAGGCCTTCGTGCGCGAATCGGCGCGCGTGCTCGTGTGCGGCGGCCTCTTCTTGCTCGACGACAACATGGCGCCTGAGGACGACGAGCTCGATGCATTCATGAACCGCTTTGAGAAATGGCGCGACCCGAGCCATGTTAAAGCCCACAAGCCGTCGCAATGGCGCGCGTGGATGGCGGCGAACGGGCTGAGCGTCGTCGCCGAAGATGCACTGCAACTCAAGCGCTATGCCTTCGACGACTGGACGGCGCGCATGCGCATGCCCGACGACCAGCGGGTCGCGCTCGAACGGTGGTTGCTGGCCGCACCGAAGCGCTGCGCGGAGTATTTCGGGCTGGAAAGCAAAGGCGAGCACATCCAAAGCGTCTGTGGCACGTTTGCGATCATCGCCGGGAAGAAACAATGAGCGGATTGGCAGAGCGCAATTGCATACCGTGCAAAGGCGGCGTGCCGCCCATGACGGCTGCGGAGATCGCCGCGCTCTTACCGCAGATCGCGGGCTGGGAAGTGATCGCGAATCACCACCTCGCAAAGACCTTCACATTCAAGGACTTCGAGCTAGCGCTCGCGTTCGTAAACCGTGTCGGCGAGATGGCCGAGGCGCAGTGGCATCACCCCGATATCCATCTCGCATGGGGCAAAGTCGCAATCGAAATCTGGACGCACAAGATCGACGGTTTGACCGAGAGTGACTTCGTCTTCGCTGCGAAATGCGATGCGCTAGCCGCTCAAGCCTGACGACAAGGGGTCCCGCCGGGCGGATTTCATAAGACTCTCACGACAAGCGCGGCGTAATTTCGGCGCTGGTTTGCGTTATCGGTGCGAGATGACGGGGTACACTACTATCACAACCCGCATCGAGCAATCGAACTGAGGAGTAAGAACTATGTTCAATGGGAGACTCATAGCCGGCGCTGTGGCGGTTGCCTTGTGCACCGCGTATGCGCAGGCGACGCCGGCTTCGGCCGACTTTAGTGACGCGAACATGCGTTACGCCAGCAACTACATCGAGCGTGCAAACGACTACCTGGCCAACGATCAGCATGACTACGGCGGACACCGCGTCTCAGCGATGACCGACATCTCGAGAGCTCGCGCCGACATCGCCGCGGCCCTCGCGTTCGACAGAAGCCATCCGGTCGCGCATCCGCTCATCAACCAGGCAAGTCCGGTGGATGAAGCCGCGTTCGTTCGCAGCCAGCAGGGCAGCAACAACAACCTAATCTACGTCCGTCACTATCTCGAGCGGGCGATCGACATGATGCAGCGCGACAACACCGACTACGGTGGGTACCGCGTGAAGGCCATCGCAGACACGCAGGCCGCGCGCGATCAGATCGTCGCCGCCCTCAGCACTTATTCGCATGAGTCGGACCGCAGCGACGACAACATCCGTTACGTCCGCGCATACATCGCGCGCGGAATCGGGATGTTGAACCAAGATCAACACGACTACAACGGACATCGCGCTGCTGCCGTCAGCGACATGCAGGCCGCCGATGCCGACCTTCTCGCCGCGATCCGCGCGGATCGTGCCGACGAATCGATACCCGCCATCGCCGCACTGGCGCAGCCCGCCATGCTCGGCCAAGGCGCAAGCAACAACAACCTCCGCTACGTCCGCGCGTATGTCGAAAAGGCTATCGACATGCTGAACAAGGACCAGCACGACTACAGCGGCTACCGCGTGAAGGCGATCGAAAGTCTTCACGATGCGCGCCAGCAGTTGGTCGCGGCGCTCGCATCTCGGTAAGCGGCACCAAGCAGTCCACAAGCCCGGGAACCCCTGCGCTCGCGCGGGGGTTTTCGTTTGTGCCAGGCGGAACGGTCGCGGCGCCGCGTCCGGCTGACCACGCGGTGCTTGAGGAGGAGTAAAGCGATCATGAGCCTTCGATCCTTATTGTGTTCCGGCGCGGCGGCAGCGGCACTGCTCGCTCCGCTTGGCGCCGCGGCCGCAGCCGTGACGGTGCCGAGCGGCACCCAGCTGCGCGCGACGATGAATTCTGAACTCACGTCGAAATCGGCGCTCGTCGGTCAAGTGGTGAAACTGCAGCTCGTGGCACCATATCCCGAAAACGATGCGCGCTTTGCGAACGCAACGCTCAGCGGCAAAGTCGTCAACGTTGTCAGAGCGGGTCAGGGGCGCAAAGCGCAGCTCGAATTCGCAATCGACAAGATCACGCTGGTCGGTGGCCAGGTCGGATGGTTCAGCGCGAAGGTCGTCAACCTGGACAGCCGGACCAAGGACAGCACCGGCAAGATAGCGCTGAGCACGCTTGGCGGCATGGTAGTCGGAAATGTCCTTGGCAAGTGGGCGGGCACGAACGCCGGCGGCGCGATCGGCGCTGTTGCAGGCGCGCTGTACTCGGCCAATTCAAAAGAAGACATCACTGTGCCGCAGGGCGCCGAGGCCATCTTGCAGTTGGCGTCGCCGCTGAGCATCAGGCTCTGAGAAACCAAAAGGGGCGCGCCCGTTGCGGACACGCCCCTGATCATCCCAGCCCGATATTCGCTCTGCTCTAGCCCGTTGCCGCGACTCGGACCGCTTCCCGCAGTTCGGCAAGGTGGTCTGTATAGCGCTTGTATACCATACCTGCCACCGATCCCGCGACGACCATCGTGAACAACATCAACGCCGGCCATCTCATTGCGGTCACCCTCCGTGGTGATGGATATCGACACCTCGTTGCGCCGACAACTACGAGACCGTCAAAGAGTGCTTTTCGTTACAAGGCGGTTGATCTGAAGGGGCCGACACCGTATTTGAAGGGGCCGACACGGTATTTGAAGGGGCCGACACGGTATTTGAAGGGGCCGACTTTATGTCGGCCCACGTGGCGTTAGCCAGGGCCGATATAAAATCGGCCCCATCAGGGGAGTCGGAAGGCGGTTAAGGCCCGATGCGGTCGACGCCGCTAAGATACGGCTGAAGCGCCTTCGGCACGGCCACAGACCCATCCGCCTGCTGATAGTTCTCCAAAATGGCGACGAGCGTGCGGCCGAGCGCGAGCCCGGACCCGTTCAGCGTGTGCGCGAACTCCGGGCGCGCCTTAGCGTGTGGGCGATATCGGATCATCGCCCGCCGTGCTTGAAAGTCGCCGCAATCACTGCATGACGAGATCTCACGATAGGCGTTTTGCCCCGGCAGCCATACCTCAAGATCGAATGTCTTGCGGGATGCAAACCCCGTATCGCCCGCAGATAGCACGACAGTCCTGTACGGCAGACGAAGTTCTTCCAATAGAGACTTCGCTTGCCCCACGATCTTCTCGTGCATCGCGGCGGTCTGGTCCGGAGAGCAAAGCGCGACCATCTCCACCTTTTCGAATTGGTGTTGACGGATGAGTCCGCGCGTGTCCTTGCCGGCCGCGCCGGCCTCCTGGCGAAAGCAAGACGTGAACGCTGTATAGCAGATCGGCAAAACGGCGGCGTCGAGGATCTCATCACGATGGAGGTTGACGAGCTGCACTTCAGACGTCGGGGAAAGGAATAGCTCGCCGCCGTCAACAGAGAACATCGCATCGCTGAATTTCGAGAGCTGGCCTGTGGCCCATAGCGACTCGCGGTTGACGAGCACCGGCGGCGACATCTCGACGAAGCCGGCGGCGCGGTTCCGCTCGAGAAAGAACGTGGCGAGAGCGCGATTGAGGCGCGCCCCCATCCCGGCGAGCACCGTGAAGCGGCTGCGTGCCAACCGCACGCCGCGCTCGAAATCGAGGATGCCGAGCCGTTCACCGATCTCCCAGTGCGGCTTTGCGTCAAACGCGAACTGAGTTGGTCCCAGAAACCGGCCGACTTCGACGTTCGCGGCTTCGTCGCGTCCGTCGGGCACATCGTCCGCCAACACGTTTGGAAGATTTGCGAGCAAATCGGCGATGCGGGCCTCCGCCGCCTGACCAGCCGCTTCTTGCGCTTTTATGCTCTCGCCGAGTTCTGACGAGCGTCGCCGCAGGTCGGCAACGACATCTGCGCCGCCGGACTTCGCCTGGGCGAATTCGGCCGAAAGCCGATTCCGTTCTGCCTTCGCGCCATCGAGCGCCGTGACGAGCGCGCGATGCGCGCGATCGAGCTCGAGGAATTCGTCTATCGCGTCCGGCGCGATGCCGCGTCGGCGCAACGAACGGCGAAATAGATCGGGATCTTCACGGATGGCGTGGCGATCGAGCATCCGCCACCGTTTATAGGACGGCCGAGGGCCGCCCTTTAGGTCAGAAAATAGGGGCCGACTAACGTCGGCCCCTTTCAGGGCTGCCCTTCAGAGATGCCCTTAAGCTACTTGATGGTCAGAAGCCGGAGACGAAACGCGGCTTTGCTTCGGTCACGGAACACATGCGCTGCAGCTCTTCCGGGTGCGAGCTTTTCTCGAGCGCGTCGGACAACGTGATGAAGCCGTTGTTGACGAACTCGGCAAGGCACTTGTCCAACGTCTGCATGCCCACGTTCTGACCGGTCTGGATCGCGTTGGTCATCTGCGCGGGTTTATTTTCGCGGATCAGGTTGCGCACGGCGGCCGTGCCGAGCAGTATTTCCATGGCGCACACGCGCCCGGACCCGTCGGCTTTTGGCACGAGGGTTTGTGTGAATATCGCTTCCAGCACGCCGCACAGCTGGAGGCGCACTTGTTCCTGCTGTTGCGGCGGGAAGACGTCGACCATGCGGTTGATGGATTCCGGCGCCGACTGCGTGTGCAGCGTGCCGAAGACCAAGTGGCCGGTTTCGGCGGCGGTCAACGCAAGCGAGATCGTCTCGAGATCGCGCATCTCGCCGACCAGGATGACGTCGGGATCCTGGCGCAGCGCGGAGCGCAGCGCGTTGTTGAAGGAAAGCGTGTCGCGCCCGACTTCCCGCTGGCTGATCACCGACTTCTCGTTGCTGTGCAAAAACTCGATCGGGTCCTCGATCGTGACGATGCGCACCGCCTTGTTGCGATTGATGTAGTTGATCATGGCGGCGAGCGTCGTGGACTTACCGGAGCCCGTCGGCCCGGTGACGAGCACGAGTCCGCGCGGCTTGTGCGTCATCTGCTCGACGACGGCGGGCAGACCCATCTTCTCCAAACGCGGCGGGTTGCCGGGGATCGCCCGAAGCACGGCGCTCACCGAATCGCGCTGAAAACAGGCGTTGACGCGGAACCGCGAAACGCCGGCCAGCGAATACGCGAAATCTACTTCGCGGTGCTCTTCCAACGTGACTTGATCGTTCTTCGACATCAGAGCCGCGACGAGCTCTTGCGTCGCGGCCGGCGACAGCTTTTCTGGAACGACCGGAGTCAGCACGCCATGCAGCCGGATGACCGGCGCGCTGCCCACAACGAGGTGCAAGTCCGACGCGCCCTTCTCGACGGTCAGACGCAATAGATCATCTATCGTATGGGGAAACATGGACCCTCCGAAGAACGCGATTAATCCAACCGCATATCAAGACTATCGGTAAGCGGTGGACGTGACGGAGGTGTGAGTGACGACACAGGAGCGAAGTGTGATGCGGCGCGTGAGCGTTCGCGACGCGCTCGCCGCCATGGCCGAGTTCCCGTTGCGTATGGCCGCGCGCGAGAACATCGCCGTAGAGGCGTCAGATGGAAGGGTTTTTGCGGCAGGCGTCCACGCCGCTGAAAGCGTTCCGCCGTTCACCCGCTCCTGCGTCGACGGATTTGCCGTTATCGGCGCCGACGTCGCTCGGGCGAGCGAGGCATCGCCCGTGACGCTGCGCATCGTCGGCGACGTCGTCATGGGCAAGCTCGCGCCGGACGGACTCGTGCGCGGGTCGTGCATGCGGATCCCCACCGGCGGCGCATTGCCGGCAAAAGCCGACGGCGTCGTGATGGTAGAAGATACGATCGATCAAGGCGATGTCGTCGAGATCCTCGACGGCAGCGATCTCGATGACCACGTCACGCGCGAAGGCGCGGACGTGCGCGCAGGCGATCTGCTCTGCGAGGCCGGCACGATCGCTAGCCCGGCGGCGATCGGCATGCTCGCCGCCGCCGGTGTCGACCGAGTCGAAGTCTATCGCGCGCCTCGTGTCGGCGTGCTGATCACGGGCGACGAGCTCGTTCCGTTGGGCGCCAAACTCGCGCCCGGCCAAATCCACGACAGCAACCGCGTTGCGTTGAGCGCCGCCATCACCGCGCTCGGCTGCGAGGCGCACTCGTATCCGCGCGTCGCCGACGACCGAACGGCTTTCGACGCCGCTTTCGCAGTTGCGCTTGCCGAGAACGATGCTGTCGTGATCTCGGGCGGGTCGAGCGTCGGCGAGCGCGACTACACGCCGGTCGTGATTTCGGCCGCCGGGTCGCCCGGCGTGATCGTGCACGGCGTTCGCGCCAAACCGGGAAGGCCCGCCGTCCTCGCGGTGATCGGCGACAAACCGATCATCGGACTGCCTGGGAATCCCGTCTCCGCGCTGGTCGTCTTCGAGACGTTGGGCCGGCCGACGCTCTTGCGCCTGTTGGGGATCAGCGCCGATCCGCTGCCATGGCGCGCGTCGCTCAGCGCCGATATCGTCGTCTCGACGCACCTGGAGCACCGCATCCCCGTGAAGATAACGCGCGATGGAAACGGCCTCGTCGCGACGCCGCTCTTCGGCACATCGGCGCACATGCACATCCTCGGACTCGCCGACGGACTCGTGGTCGTTCCGGAGGGAGTGGGCGCGTTTGCCGTCGGCACGGAAGTGGATGTGGTACCGTACACTCGTCGCAATCGATAGTTCGAAAGAAAGAGGCAAGTAGGATGTCCGTCGCTCACGTCGCGTTCACGATGTACCCGGTCACCGATATGACGCGTGCCGTAACTTTTTACGGCGACGTCCTTGGATTGCCAAAATCAGGACTCGACGGCGAGCATTGGGTCGAATTCGACGTCGCAGGAACCACGTTTGGCGTGGGCGATTTCGAACAGGTCGGGAGACCAGGCACCGCTCAATCGCTCGCGCTTGAAGTCGAAGATCTAAACGCGTTCCGGGCGGCGCTCGTCAAACGCGGCGTCGAAGTCACCGATCCGCACGTCCTGGCCAACTGCACGATCGCTCTAGTGCGAGATCCCGACGGCAATCAGATCTGGCTCCACGAACGCAAAAAGTAAAGAAGGGGCCGGCTTTATGCCGGCCCGAGGGGCGTTAAAAAGGGGGCCGACATAAAGTCGGCCCCTTCAACGTCGACCCCTTCAAAGTCGGCCCCTTCAACGTCGACCCTTCAGAGCTAGTGCGACATCATCGAGTTCGACATCGCGGCTGCCTTGACGGTTGATATCGCGATTGTCGAAAGGCCGTGACCCGAGAACACCTTTCCGGTCACCGTCACGTTTTTCTCGACGTACGGCAGAAGAAGTTTGTTCGGGTCCGCGCCAGGACTCGGTCCGATCGACACGAGCACGTTGCCGTCGCTCGTCAGAATGCCTAACGCGCCGCCGGCCTTGGCGCATGCCATCGCGCACTTCGCGTGGCTCATGCCGTGCGCGCCCGACGACGTATAGCAAGCTAGATCAATCACCTGGCCGGTGACCGTCTTTGTCATACCCATACTTCCAGACGACGACATCGAGCTGTCGGCCAACACAGCGGACGCAAGCGACATCGCGCAAACGCCGGCCGCAACGGCCGCAAAAATGCTCCTCATCAAGATCCAGTCCTTTCAATTACCTAGTGCGATAAGCGCAAGCGACGCGAGCCCGTCATTCCACAGCCGAAGCGACCTCTGCCCGCGACGCGCCACTTCCCAATACGAGAGCGGAGGCCCCCTGGTTCACCGACGAGAATATGCACGCTCCTCACGGGACAGCAGGGACGCGGGCCGGATGCGCTTTGGCATCATTTCGGATATCCACGGCAACCTCGAGGCCCTCGACGCAGTCCTCGGCGAGCTTGACGCGGCCAAAATCGACGCCCTATTGTGCCTCGGCGACGTGGTGGGCTACGGTCCAAATCCGAACGAATGCTGCGTCCGGCTTCGCGAGCGGGGCTGCGTCACGATCGCCGGCAACCACGACGAGGCAGCCGTTTCTAACGCAGGTGCGGAGTTCTTCAACCCGCTTGCGCGCGAAGCGCTGACCTGGACACAGGAAGCGCTCACGCCGGAAAACCGAAGCTACCTCGAGAGTTTGGTCCGCGACAAGCGCTTCGACGGGGCAGCCGCAGGCGGGCTTGCAGGCGGATTCGCGCTGGTCCACGGCGCTCCGGTCTTCCACTTCGACTATATCTCCGACGTCGTCGACGCGCAGCGTGCATTCGAGCGTGTAGAAGCCCCAGTGACGTTTATCGGGCATACGCACGTGGCCGAAGTCTACTACCAAGACCTCGAAGGCAGGGCGTTTCAGCAGAAACTGCTGCACGGCGGGCGCATCGAACTTGCCCCATCCTTCCGTTACCTGATCAATCCGGGTAGCGTGGGTCAGCCGCGCGATCACAATCCGCAAGCGGCTTATGCGATCTTGGATACGGCCGATGCGGTCGTGGAAGTCCGCCGCGTCGGCTATGATGTCGGCAGCGTACGCGAACGGATGGAATCGCTCAGGTTACCGGCGCAACTCGGGGCGCGTCTCGCCATCGGCTACTGACGGATGACCACGGCGCCGCTCCAAGACGATCGAAAGTGTTTCGCATGCGGACCCGACAACGATCGGGGACTTCGCATGCGCTTCGACTACGGCGAGGGTACGGCACGCAGCGAGATCGTCACAGGCGACGTCTTCGCCGGCTGGCGCGACATCATGCACGGCGGCATCGTCGCCGTCCTATTAGATGAAGCGATGGCGCACGCCACGCTCTCGACCGGCGTTCGCTGTGTGACGGCGCGGCTCGAAGTGCGCTTTCGAAAGCCCGTACCGACCGACAAGCCGCTGATCGTCGAAGGCAACGTGACCGCGCGCCGCGGGCGCGTGCTGGAAGTGGCGGGCACACTGAAGGGCAAGGACGGCACGCTCTACGCTGAGGGTCGCTCGCGCTTCGTGACGGAAATCGGCGATGGCAGCTGAGGGCGGCGGAGAGAAGCTGATCACGGCGAACCGGCGGGCGTTCCACGACTATCACATCCTCGATCGCTTGGAAGCCGGCATCGTCTTGACCGGCACGGAAGTGAAGAGCTTGCGCGTGAATGGCTGCTCGCTCGTGGACGGATACGCGACGGTGAAAAACGGCGAGATCTGGCTGATGAACGTGCACGTGCCGCCGTACCAACAGGGCACGTTCTTCTCGCAGCACGAAGCGCGACGCGATCGTAAACTTTTGCTCCACGCACGCGAGATCGCGCGAGTGGCGGCGGAACTGCAAGAGAAAGGCCTGTCGCTCGTGCCGCTGCGCGTCTACTTCAAGCGCGGTGTCGTGAAAGTTGAAGTCGGCATCGGCCGCGGCAAGAAGCAATACGACAAACGCGCGGCGATCAAACAGCGCGAGGCGCGCCGGGAAGTCGAGCGCGTGGCGCGGCGCGTCTGATGCGAACCACCCGTAGTAGGGCGAGCAGCGCTTGTCCACCGATCGATGCTTTGCTCTCAAGCGCAGACGTGATCGCGGTCGCCACCTCCGGCGGAAGCGACAGCGCGGCTGCGTTGCTTCGCGTGCGCGAGCTCGCGCCGCACGCGAAGATCTATGCGTGCTATGTCGATCACGGCGTCCGTTCGAAACGAGCGATCGAGCGCGACATCGCTGCCGTGTGCGCCCAGGCGCGAGTCGCAGCGGCACGAGTCTTGGTAGCGCGCTTGCGGGGTGCACGAGGGAATACGCGCCTGAGCGAAGCGTTTCTGCGGCGCGCGCGCTACATCGCGCTTCGCGAAATGGCGCGTCAAAAGGGCGCCGGTGTTATCGTCACCGGTCATCACGCAGGCGACATCGCCGAGTGGGTACTGCTCGCGCTGCTTCGTGGCTGCGGGCTCGACGGTCTGAGCCCGATGGCCGCGATGCGACCGCTCGCAAACGGCGTGACGCTAGTGCGCCCCTTCCTCGGTGAGACGCGCGAACAATTGGCCGCGGTGGTCGAGCGCTACGACGTGCCGATCTCGACGGACGAGACGAATGCGGACGTAAGGTACCGCCGGAATTTGGTGCGCGCGTTTCTGGCGCGATGGACGGCGCAAGGACAGGGCGCGGTTCGCGCGCTCGCCAGATCGGCAACACTCGCGGGTGAGGAACGGGCGCTGCTCGATGCGGCCGCAACCACGGCCGCCGACCGCGCGAGAATCGCCAAGGACACGTTGGATGCGCGCGCGTTGCGCGACGTTCCGATTCCATTGCTTCGGCGCATCGTGAGATCAGCCGTGCGAACGGTGACAGGATCAACGAAAGACTTCACGTTCGCGCAATGCGAAGCGATCGCGACCGCGATCCGCGATCGGCGCGGCGGCGAATTCCAAGCCGGGAACGCGTCGGTGTTGTTGTCGGCCGGTCAGATGCGAATCAAATCGGCGGACCATAAAGGTCCGCCCCACAAATCGGCGGACCATAAACGTCCGCCCTACATCGTGAATTTGCGCGCCGCGGCGGTACCGCAAGCGGCGCGGCTGAGCGTTCGCTTGCCTCGCAGCGGCGACACGTGCACTCCGTCGGGGCGGCGCCACGCGATTTCGCTTGCGCGATTTCTTGCGAAGCAGGGCGTGCCGCGTGATCGGCGGTCGAGCGTGCCGCTGCTTTGCGTCGATGGGCGGATCGCCGCCGTCATCGGCGTCCGCGTCATGGAACCGTATGCGATCCACGGGGCGGAGCAGGCCCTCCGCGTAGCCTGGCAGCCCACAAGCATACCGACGCGACCGTCCCCGACCGATAGCATCACTATGGAGCGGATCTAGGGTGGAGGCCACGGCGGATCAGGGCCTGCTCGGTGAAGTCGTCTTCAGCGCCGACGAGATCGCTGCGGCAGTTCGCCGATTGGCAGATGAGATCCGAAGGGACTATTCGGGCGAGCCGATCCTGCTGGTCGGCGTGCTGAAAGGCGCAATCCTCTTCGCATCCGATCTGATGCGTCAGCTGAGCGACTATCCGATCGCGATCGACTTCATCGTGGTGAGTTCGTATGGAACGGGCCGACGCGGGGCGAAAGGCGACGTTCGTTTGCTGAAAGATCTGGACACGAATCCAGCCGGCAGAAATGTCTTGCTGGTCGAAGACATCGTGGATGAAGGCCTTACCTTAGAATATCTGCTGAACAATCTACAGAGCCGGGAACCGCGCAGCTTGCGCGCCTGCGCGCTCATGGATAAGCCGTTCCATCGCGCCGCGAAAGTGCACGTGGACTACGTAGGGATGACCGCCCCCGACGCATTTTTGGTAGGGTACGGATTGGACTACCAAGAAGCGTTCCGCAATCTTCCGTATATCTGCAAGCTGTCATGTCCCCCCAATCGATGAAGAGAAGCGGCCGAGCTTGCTCGGCCGGCCAGGCGAGTGTTGGCCTGAGGTCCGGCGACACCCGGGAAAGCGGTAGGAGTAGGTCCCTTGGCTAGATACGGTCGCGCGATGCTCTGGTGGTTGGGCGTTGGCATTCTCATGGTGTTCGCGTTCACGTGGTACCAGCAGAACGGCAAGCAGCAGCCGGCGGCGCCTACCTACAGTGCGCTCAAGCAGCAGGTCGAAGCCAACCCTGCCAAGTTCAGCAACTTCGTGCTCGCCGATGGGCAAGCGACGGCGACGCTGACCGATAATTCGAAGATCGTCGTCAGCACGCCGGAAGGAAAGCCGGACGATCTGCAGGCGCTGCTCGACAAAGAGCATATCGCCTACAGCTTCGACCACAGCTCGGCCGCCAACGCCTTCAACTGGACGGTCATCGTAAGCGCGATTCCGTTCATCATCCTGATCGGAATCTTCCTATTCTTTATCCGTCAGGCGCAGTCGGGCGGCAGCCAAGCGCTCTCGTTCGGGCGCAGCCGCGCCAAATTGCATTCGGAGAACCGCGCCAAGGTCACGTTCGCAGACGTCGCCGGGGTCGACGAGGCAAAAGAAGAGCTCGCTGAAGTCGTCGAGTTCCTGAAGTACCCGAAGAAGTTCCAATCGCTCGGCGCGCGGATCCCCAAAGGTCTGCTCTTGCTCGGTCCGCCGGGCAGCGGCAAGACGCTTCTGGCGCGCGCGATCGCGGGCGAAGCTGGTGTGCCGTTCTACAGCATCTCCGGCTCCGATTTCGTGGAGATGTTCGTCGGCGTCGGCGCATCGCGCGTGCGCGATCTGTTCGAACAAGCGAAGAAGACCGCGCCGTGCATCGTCTTCATCGATGAGATCGATGCGGTCGGCCGCCAACGCGGCGCCGGCTTGGGCGGCGGCCACGATGAGCGCGAGCAGACGCTCAACCAGTTGCTCGTCGAGATGGACGGCTTCGACATGAACGCCGGCGTCATCTTGATCGCGGCCACGAACCGGCCCGACGTGCTCGATCCCGCATTGCTGCGCCCCGGCCGCTTCGACCGCCAAGTCGTGGTCGATCGGGCAGACGTTGTCGGACGAGCGCAGATCCTCGCCGTCCACGCGCGCAACAAACCGCTGGCGCCCGACGTCAAACTCGAAGTGCTTGCCCGCAGAACGCCCGGCTTCTCCGGCGCCGACCTCGAGAATCTTTTGAACGAAGCGGCGCTGCTCGCCGCGCGCAACAACAAGACCGCAGTCGACATGACCGACTGCGAAGAGGCGATCGATCGCGTCATCGCAGGTCCGCAGCGCAAGAGCCGCATCATCAGCCATCGCGAAAAAGAGATCGTCGCATATCACGAAGGCGGTCACGCGCTGGTCGGTAAGATGCTGCCGAACGCGGTTCCGCTGCACAAGATCACGATTATCCCGCGCGGCATGGCGCTCGGCGTAACCATGCAGCTGCCGACTGAAGACCGCTATCTGATGTCGCGCGCCGAGATCGTCGATCGCATCACGGTGTTGCTCGGCGGGCGAGTCGCAGAAGAATTGATCTTCCACGAATGCACGACCGGCGCACAAGACGACTTCCAAAAAGCCACCTCGCTCGCGCGCAAGATGGTCATGGAGTACGGCATGAGCGCCAAGCTCGGACCGCTCGCGCTCGGGCGCAAACACGAACAGGTCTTCTTGGGCCGCGATTTCGCAGATGAGCGGAACTACTCCGAGGAAGTCGCCGGACAGATCGACACCGAAGTCCGCGCGATCATCGACTCGTGCTACACAAACGCGTACCATCTGCTCGAGTCGAATATCGACAAACTGCACAGGCTGGCGGAAGCGCTGCTCGAGCGCGAGACAGTGGAAGCGGACGAAGTCGACCGGCTGCTCTCCGACAATTCGCCCGCGCCGGCCGACCAGACAAAGCCAGCCGACGTCGGTCGGCCAATACCGGACGACATAGCGGCCGCCGCTGCGAAGCCTCCCGAAGGCAAGAGCCGCGTCAACCCGGGCAGCTTGCCGTTTCCGCCTCCTAAACCCGCCTGACGATTCGAGGCTTGACCATGCAACACACGCGGCGCGCCACCGTGGCCGCGCTTTTGCTCGTTTTGATCGCCGCGGCGCCTCAAGCGTCGCGCGCCGCTACCGCAGTTCAGCCCGCGCAGTCGTTTGCTGCTGCGACCGATACTGCCGGCCAACGAACCGACGGGTTGACGTATCGCGTGATCGGCGGCGGCGCGTCGCCAACCGAAGCGGTCGAGATATGGCTGCGCTGTCCGGCGAATGGCTATGACGGTCAACATCCTGGCATCGCGCGGTTGGCGGCGCTGTCGATCGTCGAGTCGAAAGCGCACGGCTTCAGCATCCGCGACATCGCGCGTGACAACGGCGGCGCTGTCGCCATCCAAGTTTTTCCTGCCGCAACGGAGATCGGCATCGTCGTCCCCGCCTATCTCGCCGGCGCGGCACAAGAGGCGTTGCTGAGCGACGTCCTCCATCCGCAGCTCGATGATGCAGCGTTTAAGGACGGTAAGCTGCGATTGGCCGAAGAGCTTGCGATCGCTGCGACGCAACCAGACAATCAGTTGGGCGAGCGTCTCTTCGGTGTCATGTTCTCCGGCGGACCTTACAGCTCGTCGACGTATGGTTCGGCGACCGACATCGCGTCCGCGACGATCGGCGAAACACAGTCGTTCGCGAGCCAAGCGTATCTGCCGAGCAATGCGATCGCCGCGAGCGCGGGTCTTGGCGGGTCCGATGCCCTTGGCGAGATCGTCACGTCAGGATCCTCGGCCGGCGCTACTTCACCCGCGCCGAGCGGTCCCAGGCTTCCCGCTTCGACGCTGCGCACCACCTTTGCGCCTGCGACCTTGCCGAGCGGAGTCACGCACGGCGTCAGCGCGGTCGCGTTGGGTTGGCCAGGCCCTGCGATCAGCGACGAACGCGCGGCCACCGCGATGGATTTTCTCTCCGACTATCTGATGAGCGAAACGACCGGCACCGTCACGAAAGCGCTGACGGCGGCCCAGCCGAATTCGCAGTTCGACGGTCAGTTCATAACGCTCGAAAATCCCGGCATCATGTTCGCTGGGATATGGGGCGAGGATTTGGACCGTCAGGCGGCAGTCGACATGATCCGCGCAGCGGCCAAGCGCGTCGTAGACGCGCAGTTGAGCGACGCGGAATTCGCCCGAGCTGAACTCGCGTACCGCACCCACCTGTTGCACGATATGTCCACGCCGCAATCGCTTGCCGACAACCTCGGCTGGTACTTCGCACAAGGCGCCGCCGCCTACACGCCCGCCGCGTTGATGCTCGGCAACGGCGACTACCTGTCGTCGGCAGATTCGCTGACGCCTGCGTACGTGCACGACATCGCCCGCCGCTACCTGACAGCAGAACCCGCGATGGTCACGCTGCCGGAGACGAACGGCTCAGTCGCATTTCGCGCCGGCATGACTGAAGGGGCCGACGTTAGTCGGCCCATCCAACGATTTTTTAAGGGTCTCTAAGGAGAACGCATCGTGACCAGAACTCTCAACGCAACGCTTGTTGCACTCGCCTGGCTCGCGCTCATGGGCGCATCGCCGGCGGTTCCCGCCACGACGTTCCCTACGGCGACGCAAGAGCATCTGCAGAACGGCGTCGCGCTCGTCTCCGCCTCAACGGGCGGCGTGCTCGTCGGCGCGTCGATCACCGTGCCGGCCGGTCTCGTGCATCAATCGGCCTCCAATTCGGGAGTCGCAGACGTCGCTGCGCGCCTGGTGTTGAGCACGCCCATCGAAGGCGGCGTTTCGCTTTCCGATTCAGCGACCACGCGCGGCGCGACGCTGACCTTCACGCTCGATCCGAACGACACCCGATTCTACCTCGAAGCGCCGAAGGCGCAATTCCCCGCGTTGCTCCACGATCTCGTCTCTGCCCTCACCGCGCCGGACCTTTCAAATCTCGCGGCGGCGCGCGCCGCTGCGATAACTGCCGCTACCACTGAGAACGATGGACCGGCGGCCGCTGCCATGTCGATGGTCCGCCAGGCGACGTACGCCGGCACGGGCTATGCGTATCCCGAGGCGGGCCGGATCTTAAGCCTCCAGTCGCTGACGGCGGCTGACGTGAGCGCGTGGGCCGCAGGGTATCGCCATGGTCCGGGAACGCTCGTCGCGCTGGACGGTGCCGTTGACGACCCGATCGTGAGCGCAGCTCGGATCGAGATGACGAGGCTCGGCGGCAGCGCGGCTGCGGCCCCGCAACCGCCGGCGACCGACGGCGGCGTCGTGCAGGCGCCCGCACGGGGTAACGAGATCGTCACCCATCGCGACGTCGCCGCGCCGTGGGTCGCGGTCGGTTATCGCGTGCCCGACATGTATTCAAGCGATTTCCCTGCGATGCTCGTGATCGAAGCTCTGCTCGGTCAAGGCGGCGATGTGCACGCGTTTTCGTACGGATCGGAGAGTTCGCTGCCGGACGAATACGTCGGCGCGTTCTACGACTACCAGGCGCAACCAGGGCTGCTCGCGATCTTTCTCAACGGAAGCGATGCAAATGTCGACGGCTCCGTGCGCGATCTGCAATCCGCGATCGCTCGTTTGCGCGGCAGCCCCCTGCCGGACGTGATCGTCGACCACGGCCGTCGGCTTGCGGTCGGGTCGTATTTCACGGGCGTGCAGGGACTGGACGACGCGGCGTGGCTTATGGGACGCGCGGCAGCCACGACCGACGGCACAGCGTTTGAGAACCTGCTGCCTATCCGCATATCGCAAGTTACGGCGGCCGACGTGCAGCGTGTGGCGCGGCGGTATCTCACAGGCGAGGTCGTCGGCGTCGTCCTGCCGCAGACGGGGCCGGCGCACTAGCGGGGCGCGCGTGCGCGTCGCGTTCATCCACGACTACCTGACACAATTCGGGGGCGCCGAGCGCGTCCTTTTGGCGATGCACGGTCTATATCCGAACGCGCCGATCTACACCTCGATCTACAACCCTGAAGCGTTCGAGGGCGCATTCGAGGATTTCGACGTGCGCACGACCTGGCTGCAGAAGATACCCTATGCTGGCAGATCGTTTCGCGCGCTCTTACCGCTTTATCCGCGAGCGTTCGAGGCGCTCGACCTTTCCGAGTTCGACCTCGTGATCTCGTCCACGTCATCGTTTGCCAAAGGTGTGCGGGTCAGAAATGGCGCGGTGCACGTGTCGTACATCCACACGCCGACGCGCTTTCTCTGGCGCCAGGATGAATACGCGTTCGAAGTGGCGCCGTTCTGGTCGCGCCCGATGCTCGCAGCCGTGCTGCCGGCGCTCAAACGCTGGGACTACGCGGCGGCGCAGCTGCCGACGCACGTGATCGCGAACTCGCACAACGTTGCCGAGCGGATCAGCGCGAGTTACGGCCGATCGAGCGACGTCATCCATTGCCCGGCCGACATCGAGGCGTTTTCCGCGGTGCCCGCAACGCAGGTCGGCGCGTACTATCTCGTGGCGACGCGGATGCTGCGCTACAAGCGCGTGCACCTCGCCATCGAGGCGTGCCGCGAGATCGGCGCGCCGCTCGTCATCATCGGCGGCGGGCCGGACGAGAGCCGATTGCGATCGCTCGCCGGGCAGTCGGTGCGGTTCACCGGCCGCGTTTCTGACGCAGCTCGCGCAAGTCTGTTCGCCTGCGCTCGCGCGGTGATCGTCCCCGGCGAAGAAGATTTCGGTCTCGTGCCTGTGGAGGCTTCGGCAGCCGGCCGGCCGACGGTCGCTTACGGCGCCGGCGGCGCGCTCGAGACGGTGGTCGAAGGCGTGACCGGCGTGTTCTTCCGCGAACCGACCGCTGCCGCGCTCGCCCAGGCTCTGCGCGATCTCAATCCCGCCGCGTTCGACGTCGCCGCGATGCGCGCGCACGCTGAGACGTTCTCGGCCGCCCGATTCCGCGAGCAATTCGCGGCCCTGCTCGCCCGCTGGACCTGAGTTCGAATCGCGAAGACGCTTCGCTCGACATCCTGAAAGCGCCGATTTCATATCGGCCCTATTGCGGTGGCCTCACCGGTCGATGTCTTCGCCGGGGACGCGGCGGATCATCGGGATAGTCAAGGTCCGCCGCTCGACTTCGGCGGCCCTCGCCGCCTCAGACGCCCCGGCTTTCGAAATCGCCGGTGATGCCGAGGCGATGCGTCGACGGCGGCCGGCGCGGCATGCCCAAGCGAGGCGTTGAACGAGGAGCGAAGCCACGGATGGCGGGAGCGACGAAGTGAACCGAGCGACTGAGCGAGCTGGATGCGAGCGAAGGAGCGTCCACGCGGGGCATGCTGCGCGGCCGTTGTTGGCCGCGTCCCCGGCGAAGACATCGACCGGTGATGGCGGGCGACAAAAACGCGGGCCGATATAAAATCGGCCCCTTCAGAAATTCGAAGTAGGCGGACCTTTACGGTCCGCCTACGAACCCGAGCGCGGTGAAGCGAACGTTTCCATTTCCTAAACTCGACTTGCAGCGTTTGACCATGACGGTCCTTGAAGACCGCCCGTCTAAAGTGTCGCTCGAATCGCTGGCCAAATCGCCGCAAGCAGGCCAGTCGTTCGCGGATTTCTGGAATTCGCTGCCCGACATCTTGGCGGTACAGGATCTGCGCGCTTTGGTCGGCGACGTCGTGCGCTCGAACCGCGCGGGCAAGGCGGTCGCGGTCGGCGCAGGCGGCCACGTCATAAAAACCGGTCTGGCGCCGATCATCGTCGACCTGATGCGCGACGGCATCGTCAACGCCGTCGCGACCAACGGTTCCGTCTGTATCCACGACGTCGAACTCGCGATCGCCGGAAAGACGTCTGAAGACGTGGACACGAGTCTGCGCGACGGATCGTTCGGCATGTCCGGAGAGACTGCCGACTTCATCTTAGCGGCGATCGCGAAGACGGGACCGGCAGTGGGGCTCGGTCGCGCGCTGGGTGACGCGCTTCTCGCGCGCAATGCGAAGTACGCGTCGACCTCGCTGCTCGCTCAGGGAGCAGCGCTTGACGTCCCCGTCACCGTGCATGTCGCGGTCGGCACGGACATCATCCACATGCACCCGCAAGCCGACGGTGCCGCGCTCGGCGCCGCGACGATGCGCGACTTCCGCCGCTTCACGGAAGTCGTGGCGGCCGTGACTGACGGCGGCGTCTACTGCAATTTCGGTTCGGCGGTCATCCTGCCCGAGGTGTTCCTAAAAGCGCTCTCCATCGCGCGCAACCTCGGGTATCGGAACGATTTCGTCACGGCCGATTTCGATTTCGTGCGCCACTACCGGCCCCGCACGAACGTCGTCGTACGGCCGCACTTGGACGGCGGCAAGGGATACATGTTCACCGGCCATCACGAGATCATGATCCCGCTCTTCGTCGCCGGGCTGCGCACGGCGCTCGCTCAACCTCCCGCGTGACGCAGTCTTGAGCTGGCGCACCGCACCGGTCACGCTCACGATGCTCGGCATATGCTGGGCCGCGTTCTTGTTCGACCTCATCGTCACGGGCGGGAATCAGCCGTCCGGCCCGCTTGTGAGCCTGGGCCAAATCGTTCCGGTGTTGATCCAACAAGGTCAGTGGTGGCGGCTGATCACCTCAGGCTTCATCCATTACGGCATCCTCCACATCGCGTTCAATTCGTACGCGCTCTTCCAAGTGGGATTGCTCGTAGAATATGTCTATGGCAGCGCGCGCTATTTCGCGATCTACATGGTCGCTCTCGTCGCCGGCGGATTCGCCGCATACTATACGACGATCGGCTCGAACGATGCGACCGCCGGCGCGTCGGGCGCCATCATGGGCGTGTTCGGCGCGATGGCGGTGCTCGGATTCAAACTTCCGCATGCGCGCAGCGTCCTATTGCGCAGCGCGCTCATGCCGATCGTGCTGACGCTCGGCAACGGATTCGTGAACCCCGGTATCTCGAACGCGGGCCATATCGGCGGCCTGATCGGGGGTGTCGCGGTCGCGTGGATATTGACGCCCGCCCGGCTCAAGCAGCTGGTGCCGCAGGATTCGACGCCGCAACTCGGACCGCCCGACAACTAGAGCAGTCGGGCAGCGTCGATCGACGCGAAAAGGTTCTGCAGATTCGGCATCGCCTCGGCCGTGAGCGCCCGAACGTCGGCTGCAAGGGCCGCCATCTCTGTGACGGCGTGACGCGCATGGCGAGCGAAATAAAGATCACCTCGCGGCGAGCGCAACAGCGACTGCCAATACTTCACGGCGATCGGCAACGGAACCCAACAAAAGATTGTTCGGAGCGCGAGCGGCGCGGGCACTACGCCCAATCGATCGAGCGCGGTCCACCCTTCTCGCACCGCCAAGACAAAATTCCGTACAAGTTGCGGACTTGCCGCGAGGCGGACAGCGTCGCAGTCGACCTGGTAGAGAGCGCCGCATATCGCGGTGACAAAAACCGCATGTCGTCGAAGCCACGAATCCACGTCACGGACCAACTCGACGCGAAAGCCGGCGTCTCTAACGACGGCCGCGATCTCAGGCGCGCTCGATTCGATCACGGTGGGCTGTTCCGAAACCTCGATAAAGCGATCCACGCCGCCTTCCAGGCCGCCCGCAGCGCCGGGGAACCCAAGCACGACGCGTCGGCGCCCGAGCGCCTCAAAGATCGGCTCCGATCCATTTGCGTGATTGACCATGATAAGGCAAAGCCCGATGCCGGTCGCCGCAGCCAGGGTGGGAAGCACCTCCTCGATTTGCTCGCGCCGTACGGTCACAAGGCACAAGTCCGCTTTGGTAGCCGCGGTCACGTGCTCGATCACCGGCAGGCGCACCGAGTCGACCCGACCTGAGGTCGCACTTCTGATGACGGCTCCAACGGCGCGGAGCTCGGCCGCCCGATCTCCACGGGCCACAAGCGTTACATCGTGGCCCGACAGTGCGAGGCGGACACCGAACAGAGTTCCCTGGACGCCAGAGCCGAAGATGAGTATCTTCATCTGCGAGATCGAATTCTCTATGTTATGGCGGATTCGATCGCGAGCAGCGTCGCGTCGGCGCACCGCTCCCACGTCATCGTCGAAGCGCGCCGAAGTCCGCGTCGGCGCAGATCGTCCGCGAAGCTCTCCTCGGTCAACACGCGCGAGAGCAGGGTTGCAAGCGCGTCAACATCGGTGGGCGCGAAATACGCGGCCGCATCGCCGCCTGCCTCGGGAATGCTCGCCGCGTTCGAGGCGATGACCGGCGTGCCGAAGGCCATCGCCTCGAGCACGGGAAGTCCGAAACCTTCGTAGCGCGAGGGAAAAACGAACGCAGCCGCACCGCGGTAGAGCGCCGCAAGCCGAGCGTCGCTGACTTCGCCTTCAAGACGTGCATCCACGCCCGCCGCGAGCGCGCGCTCGCGAACAGAGGGCGCGCATTTGCCGGCCAAAACCAAAGCCGTGCCGCGCGCGACGCCCGGCGGCAGCACGCCCATCGCCGCGATGAGGGCGGTGAGGTTTTTGCGCTCCTCAGCCTCGCCGACGAACAAGACATATCGCTGCGCGCCGTCGAGAACCGCGGGCGCGATACCGGCGAATGCAGGCGGGTACGCCGTGCCCAAATGGACCACCGCGATAGGCGCGGCAACTGGCGAAAGCCGGCGCTCGATCTCGCCTTTTGTGAAAGCAGAATCAGCGATGATCAGCGTCGCCTCACGCGCCGTCGCGCGAAACGGATACTGCTCGTTGTGCCGCCTGCGCTCGTCGGCCGCGGGTTCGACGAAGGGCCAGACGTCGTGGACGGTGGCGATGCGGCGCAGAGGGGCGAGCCACGTCATGCCGTTCCATGGATACCAGACCGCGTCCAATCCGAGCGCTGCGGCCTGCGAGCGCCGCGCCACGGCGACCGCCCCGCCAGCTTCTGCCTGCAATCGATCGCGCACGAACGCCGGAAAGAGATGCGGCACGAGGAGCGTGATCGTCACGCGGTCGCGGTGCCCGGCGATCCAAGACGAGAGCACCGCGCGCACATATCTGCCGATACCGCGCCGATCGTGCAGCAGGTTGACCGCGTCCACACCGAGTGCGAGTGGCAAGAGGTCTGCTAGGACTTCGCGAGTCCGGCGAGATCGACGACCGCGACGCCGTCGAGTTCGCGGGCGAGCGCTATGAGATCCGGCCGCTGCGTGAACAGGATCGACTGGATGCCGCGCGCGCCGAGCGCGGAGAGCCAGCGCAGCGCGGCGGCCGCTCGCTGCGGATCTGCGTGAGCAAGCGCATCGTCCAAGATGAGCGGCACGTGCTCGCCGCTCGCGAGCGTCTGGGCAGTGGCGACGCGCAAGCTTAGATTCACTTGTTCTTTCGTGCCGTCCGAAAGCTCACCAGGATCGATCGTGCCGCCGCGCTCGGTCGAGTCGAGCCGCACAGTGAAATCACCCGCCATGTGCGCCCGCACGTACTTGCCTGCGGTGACGGTGCTAAGACCTTCTCCGAGCAATTCGTTCATGAGCGGAAGGAACGTCTTGTGGACGGCCGACTTCACTTGAAGGATGAGATTCTGCGCACGCTGTGCTGCCCGATGCACCGCGGCCAAGCGCTGCTCTTCGTCGCGGCAGGAGGTGACGCGCTCCTCAAGCGCCGCGATATCCGGCAGTTTCGCGGCATTGAAAGCGCCTTCGAGTTCGTGCTGTCTATTCGTGGCTTCGGCAAGGCGCTCGTTCAGGTCCTCGAGCCCCGCGCGTGCGGTAGCCTCGTCGACGGCGGCGGAAAGGGTGGGCGCGGCGTCCTGGGCATCGCGCAGTTTCTCCATAAGTGCAGCGATTTCGTGGTGCAGCGAATCGACGTCGAATTCACCGAGCGCTTTCGCGAGAGCTGCGTTGGCCCGCTCGAAGTCGGCGCGCGCGCGCGTGCTGCGCTCCATGGATTCGCGCCAAGACCGGTAAGCGGTGATTCGAGCGCCCAGATCCTGGTCTGCGGGGATTCCGAGCGCATCGAAGCGCACCGCCAAGGCGGTGTCTGCCTCGGCCGCTGTCGTCTGCGCCACCTCGCTCTCTTTCTGCAGACCGAGGATCGAACTGATCTGGGCTTCGAGCGCGCGCTGCTGCTCGCGGCGCGTCACGGCGGTCTGATCGGCGGCGCGTTTTTCCAGCTGGAGTTTGTCGACATCGCCGCGTGCGGCGAAGAGACGGCGCACCGCTGCTACATCGGCCGCGCCGAACGAGCGGCAGCGCGCCTTCAAAGCTTCGCGCGCTCGATCGAGGTCGTCGCCGAGCCCCTCCGCGGCATCCTCGGCCTGACTGATCTTCGCCGCACGCTTGCCGGCGGTAGAGATGAATACGAGGAGCAGCACGAGTCCTCCGACCGCGACCGCGCCCCCCGAGTATTCCCAGACTTGCGACGGCGAGTCGAAGCCGAAGATCAGAGCGAGAACGCCGGCGATGAGCATCACCGCGGCTATGAACGGACTAGGCGCCGGCTGTTGCCGCGCGATCGCCGCCGCCGTCTGCGCGTGACGCGCCTTGCTTTCCAGCAGGTCGAGCGCGACGTCATCGGCCTCGAGCGCGTCAAGTTCCGCGCGATCGACCGGCTGTTTTTCGTTCGCGGCCGAGGCAGACGAAGACGCTGTCTCGAGCTCAGTGGCTTGCGCTTCGGCAATCGAAATCGCGGCTTGACACTCGTGCAACGAGGCGCGAAGTTCCTCGGCCTGCAAAGCACCTGCGGCAGCTCGCTTTTTCGCCGACAGGGCTTCCGCGCGCGCGACTTCCCGATCGGCTATAGCGGGCTCGGCGTCGGCTGCCGGCATGCCACTATCCCCCTCTGGGCTTCCGCCGGCCGTGCGCGAGGCCTCTTCGAACTTTGCGCGTGCGCTCGTCACTTCGGCTTGCGCCGACTCGACTGCCTTCGAGCGGTCTTGCAGAGCCCGTAAACGCGACGCCTTGACCGCGTACTCCGCCTTTCGAGCGCTCGCGGCGAGCTGCTCAACTTCGGCCGCCGTGGCGGCGCGCTGCTCGATCGTGACGCGCAATCCGTGGAATATCTTGCTCGCGTCTTCGCGCTCGTGCTCGGCCTTCTCGCGCGCGCTGCGCGCGCGGGCGAACGGCGTGGTGCGGGATTGCTGCGAGCCGATCTCCACATTTGCAAATCGTTGCAACGCCAACACAGCGGCATCGGCGCCCTCTTCGCCTGCGGCGCCGACCACCGACATCAGTCGCTCGCTCAGACTCGCAAAACCATCGGGGTCGTCGTGGCGCAATTCTCCCGCGCGGATGACTGCGGCGGCGGTGTACGCCTCGAGCGAAAGGGCAAGCGCGCTCGATCCGGGACCGTCCTTCCTGCTCCCGCCCCACTCGTCGACTTGTTCTTGCGTGTCGAGCGTGCGCGTGATCGCGCGGACGTCGTCGGCGAAATCGCGTGTCGTCTCAAACGCACGGCCATCGTCCATCGCAAACGCGACGCGCGCGCGGAACGGAGCGCCCGGCGCCCATGGCCGGTAGCGTTGAAGATCTTCGTTGAACGGTTGATTGGGATAGCCGAAGAGCGTGCGGATGACACACTCAGCTAGCGTGGACTTGCCGGCCTCGTTATCACCGGCGACGACGGTGAGCCCCGGTGAGAATTCGATTGGCGGCAAGCGCACGAGCCGGCCGAATCCGTCGACGACGATGCGCTTGAGGATCACTGATGAAGCCTCTTACGTGCGAACGCGAGCAGCCCGAGCTTCAGCGCGGTGGCGAGCTCTTCGCGTTCGGCCGCGGACGACGCGGCGGCCATTCGCGAACGTGTCTCGCGCACGAATGCCGCACGGACCGTGTTGCCTTCATGTTGGATGGCATCAAGATCGAACGCCGCGAAATCGGCGACGAGATCGCAGCCCGGATACGCCTCGCGGATCTCCGAGCGCATCGTCAACAGATCGGGATCGAGCGAGGGCGCCGCCGCGCCGACGAGACGAAGACGGCAGAAGATCGCGCCTGGTGATGTGACGATCGACGCGAGGCGCTCTTTGATCGCGCTTTCGAGGCTTGAAGAGTCGGCATAGGGAGAGACGTCGAGATCGGCCACGACATACCGCGTGGAATTCAACGGTTCAAACGCCACGTTGACCGCGCCGTCGCCGACCGTGATGATGCTCGCCGTGTGTTCCCCGTCCTGACTGATGTTCAACGGTTCCGGCGAACCCGGGTACGCGTAGTGCGGCCCTTGCAATTTGCCGTGGAAATGGCCGACCATCGCGTGCGCCGCGCCGGCGCGCGAGATCTCCATGTCGGAAAACGGAGCTATGGTCTCCTTGCCTGGCGGCATGTGTTCCTGATCGGAGCCATGGAAGAGGAGAAGATGCGTGCCGCTGCCGGTGCACGCGAATCCGCCGAGCGCGCGCGCGTGATCGAGCGCGGATGTCTGACCCATGCCCCACAGCGTGAGGCCGTCGGCGAGCCGCTCTGGCCGAAACGTGCGCTCGTCGAAGAGCGTGACGTTTGACGGCAGCGGATGCATCTGGCCATAGACGGACGTGGGTGCGAACGGATCGTGATTGCCCGGTGCGAGAAAGACTCGCGTGGGCGCGATCTCAGCCAAGCAGCGCCGCAGGTATTCGGCCGTGTCTTTGCCGGCGTACGCGTCTTCGTAGAGATCGCCGGCCACGCAGAAGGCATCGGCCTTGCGATCGCGTGTCAGATGCAGCGCTCGCTCGAACGCCTCGCGCAGCTGACGTCGCCGCCGCGCGCCAAACCGCGCATCGTCGCCTGTGAACGCGGAGTCGAGATGCACGTCGGCGATATGGACGATGCGATAGCCTACGGCCGGTTCCTTTCCACAGCGATGCGAGCGGCGGCATGGGAAGTGTGAGCCCTCGGCAAAGTCGGCCTGCCCGTGCTCATCGCTATCGGCGCCACTAGCGCGCTGGTCTTGCTCGTCCTCGCGAGCGACGCCTTCACCAACGCGGTCGAGTGGGTCGGCGCGCTGTACGGTCTGGCGCGCGGCGCCGTCGGCTCAGTCGTGGCCGCCATCGGATCGTCGTTGCCGGAAACGGCGATCGCGTTCGTCGCGCTCGTGGTGCTTCGCGACCCCGCGAGCCGAGCGGTCGGAATCGGTGCGGTGCTCGGCGCGCCGTTCATGCTGGCAACAGCGGTCTTCGCGGTGATCGGCGTCATCGCGCTCGTGCGGACAAAAGACTCAAGTGGCGATTGCAACGTGCGCGTCGGCATACGCTCCACGCGATTCGGCCTGGGATTGTTCGCGTTGACGTTTGCGTTGGTCATCGGGGCATCCTTTGACCCGACGTCGAGTGTGCGCACGGTCGTAGCCGTGCTGATCGTGATCGCGTATGTGGTGTTCGTCACGTATAGCATGCGAGATTCATCCGCTGCGTCGCACGGAGAACCGCCGCCGCTGCGCTTTGCGCCGCGCATGCGACGGCCGGCTCCGCTGTTGGTCTTCGCTCAGCTAGTGCTGTCGCTGTGTCTGACGGTGTTCGCATCGCACTGGTTTGTCACGTCGCTTGCGGCTGCGTCAACCGCGTTTGGGATCGCGCCGCTCATCCTGTCTCTTTTTCTGAGCCCCATCGCGACGGAGCTGCCCGAGCTCATGAACGTCGTGATCTGGATGCGTCGCGGTCTGGACGACTACGCTGTCGGCAACGTCATCGGCGCGATGATGTTCCAGACGTCGATAGCATCTGCGATCGCGTTGCTGGCGACGCCGTGGGTCATCGATCGTGCTGCGTACGCCGCAGCAATAGCGACGTTCGCGGCGGTCATCGTGGTCTTATTCGTCAGTCAGATGCGCGACCATCTCAATTCGTGGGCGTTGACGGCGTGCGGGCTGCTATACGTGCTCTATCTCTGGTACGCGATCGCGACACACTAGGTCCGCCCTACATACGACGTTATTTCGCGAACTGCGGGAAAAAGTAGATCAACACGAGCGAGAACGCGTTGAACGTGGTGTGCGCGACCATGTTCGGCCAGATCGAGCGCGTGCGGGAGAAGAGCACGGCGAGTCCGATACCGACGAAAGACAGCGCAGCAAGGCTCCATTTATCGGCGTGTGCCACGCCAAACGCGATGCCGCTGAGCACCGCGGCGGTCCAGACGGGCATGCGTTGCGCGAGGGCAGTAAACATGACGCCGCGGAACATCAACTCCTCGCAGATCCCGGCTACGAGCGCAACGGAGATGAAATCGAGCGCGAACGATCCCAGGCCGTGATGGCTCATGATGATCTGCACGGTTTGCTGCTGATGGGCGCCAAAGAAATGCTCTTGAATGCTCCCAACGATGTCGCCGATTCCGATGAGCGCGCAGCCGGCAAGGACGCCGATCACGAGATCGGATGCTTGAAATGGCCTGCCCATCCCCAGCTGCTGGCGCGAAGCGCCAAGCGAGCTCATGGCCAAAGCGACAGCGATGAATGCCATCAGCGACTCGCTTGATACGCTGAGGACGAACAGCGACGGCGAGTTCAACATGGCGATCAGAAGTTGTTGCGTGTTAGGAAGATGCTGGGGGTGCGCTTGGACCTGCGGCACGATGACGATGATCGCGATGATCGCGCCGACGATAAGCTGCACCAAGTACAACGCCGCGACACCGAATAGGACGACTGCGGTGACCCGCCAGCCGTTCCAGCGAGCCGGCGCGGCTGGTTCTAAGGAGGCTGACGTGATCTCTTCCATCGAGGCCGCCTTTACGTTCCTGGGCGTTTGAATCCTAGCGCGTGGAGTGCATCGGCCAGACGGATGTAGTCGCCGACTTCAAGGCGTTCGGCGCGCGTCTGACCATTGATGCCGGCGCTTTCAAGCGCTGCTGCGAGCTGCAGCCGACCTTCCGATTCCAGTTGCAACGCCGACGCGATGCTGTTCGCCACCATCTTGCGGCGTTGCGCGAACGAAGCGCGCGTCAGCGCGAAGAACAACGGTTCGTCGCTCGCGCGCGGCCATGCCCTGCCGTGCGGTTCAAGCACGACGACGGACGACGCCACGGCCGGAGGCGGATAGAATCCGCCGGCGCCCACATCCACGAGTCTGCTCGTCTGACAGCGGTACCCGACATAGACCGTCAGGCTACCGTATTCCGGTGTGCCGGGTGCGGCGGTGAGGCGCTGCGCGTACTCGCGCTGCACCATCAGCACCGAGACATCCCAGACATCGGCGCATGCCAAGATCCGTTCGATCAGCGGCGTCGTTATATTATATGGAAGATTGCCGCAAATGGCGCGCGGCGAAGACGCGGCCCGCAAATGCGCCTCGAAGTCGAATTCGAGAGCGTCGCATTCTCGGATTTCGATCCCGGCGTCGCCCGCAAAACGTTCTCGAAGAACAGGGACTAGGTCGCGATCGATCTCGAGAACGGTGAGCGCTCTAGCGCGTTCGCGCAACGCGACGGTGAGCGAGCCGATACCGCCGCCGATCTCAACGACGGACGCGCCTTCCGGAAGGGCGCTCGCGACCCGAGCCGCGAGCCGGGCATCCAACAAGAAGTTCTGTCCGAATCGCTTGCGCGGTCGAAGACCAAGGCTCTCAAGCAGTCGCTTCGGCGACGCGTATCGATCCGCGGGCATGCGCATGTGATTCCGTAGTAGGGCAAGCATCGCTTGCCCGAGGGAGCATAACGGAGGGCCGACATAAAGTCGGCCCCTTCAAAGTCGGCCCTTCAAAAGTCGGCCCCTTCAGGATCTCGCGTTAGCGCGAGACGACGTATACCACGACCGGCTGGCGACCGAAGCGGATCGCGTCGCCGTAGCGCTCCATGCAGAGATCGATGCGATGACCGATGATCGCGCCGCCGGTGTCCGCTGCGATCGCCACACCGTAACCAGGAATGAAGACTGTGGTGCCGAGCGGGATGACATCCGGATCGACCGCGACGATGCCCCATTTGGCGCGCATCCCGTTTGCCGTGTAGCCCGTTGGATTCGCCTTCGCCGTATCGGCTGTATAGGCGGTGGCCTCCATGGTATAGATGCGGATCAAATGTCGAAACGGCGTGGTCTTCTTGAGCATCGCGATCGAGCTGGGTTCACCCTCGCGGATGAATGCCCCGCGGGCCGGGTGGACGACCCGCGTGTAGACGACTGCGCGGTTGACCGCGACATCATCCCACATCGTCACCCGTTCTGCGACCACCGAGAGACCGGCGAAGCCGCGGTGTATGACTTTGCGGGCACCAGGAGCGAGTTGCGGCGTGTATTCAATCGTCGGTTCCAGCGAAGTCGCGACGCGGCGGATCGAGACGCGCGTGAGGACGTGGATCGGCGCAATCCGCAATGCGGCGTCGCCGCGTTCGACTGCATTCAGGCGGCTCGTCGTGCCCGAAAAGGCGACCAGTGCGCTGCGTCGCGCCCCGGCGACGAAAAAGCGCGGCGTCAATTGCGAGGTGATCGTATAGGACCAGACCGACGGCTGATGCGGCGGCAGTTTTGCGACGGCCTCCGAGCGGGCTGCGATGCACGCGACGAGCAATCCGAAGGTGAGGATAGCGGGCAATAGACGAGGCGAAAAATAGCGAAGGATCGTGTCCAGGATGATCTCCTCGAAGGCATGCGACGTTGCTACGCTGTTCTTACGATGATGTTCTTCAGCGGAGTCGCGCGACGCACGCGCCGGTATCGATGAATCGCGGCTATTAGCAGTTGCGGGCCGCGATATCCGAGCGATCTCGTGCGCTCGGTTTTGTCGATGCGCGTTCGAAATGAACTTCGAACGTCACGAATAAAAGAAGGCTTATAAAAAAGCCTGAATGAGTGCGATAATTATATCATGCGTTTTTGCACGTCGTCAATTTTTGGTCCGGATGTGCGGTACACGCGCGCGATGGGACGACGATTTGCTTGCGACGTTCCGCAAAAGGAACCGGGGTTCAACCACAGGAACGCAAAACGTGCAATGCGTTCCATGATGCGGGTTATCCACAACGCGATTTGAAAATCGCGATCTTCACCGAAGTATACCGTCCGATCGTCAACGGCGTCGTCGCATCTGTCGACTCGCTCGCGGACCACTTGCGCCGCGCAGGCCACGACGTATATACGTTTGCGCCGCACATCCCCAAAGGCGCGGAGACGCTCGGACGCGTCTTCCGCATGCCGTCGTTGCCGTTGCCGGCGCGGACCGAATACCGTTTGACGCTGCCGCTCGTCTCGCGCAAGAACAAACGCGCGTTTTTGAGCCAATGCGATGTCATCCACTCGCATTCGCTTTTCATCACGGGATGGATGGCGTCGTACTATGCGCGCCGGCGCTTTCGCGTGCCGCTCGTCTTCACGTATCACACGTTGCTCGAAAGCTATGCGCACTACTCGCCGCTGAGTCAAAGATTGACCGCACAGCTCACGCGCGAACTCACTCGCGGTTACGCAAATGCGGCAGACGCTGTGATCGTGCCAACTCAGGCGGTCGCCGCGCAACTGCGACAGCAAGGTGTGAACGCACCGATCTGCGTCGTGCCGACTGGCATCGAGATCGATGCGTTTCGCGCAGCCGATGCGACCAGCGCTACGGCCGTTCGCGCGCAACACGGCATTCCGTTGGATGCGCCGCTCGTGCTGCTCGTGTCGAGGCTTGCGCAGGAGAAGAACATCCCGCTCGCGCTCCTTGCGATGCGCCGCCTGCGCGAACGCCTTCCCGCCGCGCAGTTGCTGCTCGTAGGTGCCGGGCCGCTCGCCGAGACGTTGAAAGCGCAGGCCGAGGCGGCCGGTATCGGATCGGCAGTGATCTTCGCGGGCAACGTCGATTCGGCTGAACTGCCCGCGTACTATTCCGCCGCGGACACTTTCATGTTCCCATCGACCACGGAGACGCAGGGTTTAGTTTTGGCAGAAGCGTTCGCTTCGGGGTTGCCGGTCGTCGCTATCGATACGCCGCAAACGCGCGACGTCTTCGGGATCCATCTCGCCGGTGCGCTGGTGCCGGACGGCGAGGCGATGGCAGCCGCGCTCTTCGATCTCTTGACGTCGCCCGATCGGCGCGCTGCTGCAGCGGCACACGCCCGCGCGGGTGCGGTTCAATTCGATGCGCGAGCGACATCCGGCCGCGTCCTTGCCGTCTACAATGCGGTTCTGGCCAACAAAGCGGGCCTGGCCGACATGTCCGCGTTCGACGAGCTGTTTGAGGTCGTCGATCCAGGGTATGAACTGGGCGAGAACGCCTCGAAAGTGTCCCGGATAAAGTAACCAAGGTCGGTATTTGAGCCGCCGGAGCCACCCCCTCGCCTTGACTATCGAACACCTGTTCGATACAATTTGAGGGAAATGAACGCAACACTCGCACCGTCCCGCCCAACGCTTCTTCCCCCGCGAGCCCTCTCGCGGGCGCGGCAGCATCGCGACGCGGATTACCAGGCGAACGTCGCGATCATCCGCTGCGGTCCAAATCGCGGCGTCGCCGGGGTGCAGATACTCGGCGCGTTGGGCACGCAATCGGGCGAACATTTCATACCGTTCGAAGTCCAAGAGATGCCGGCGATGCTCGGCCGCGATTTTGGCTACGCCGGCATGTTGGCGGTTCTCGAACGCATGCGCAAGCTCGGGATTCGCCGCGTGCTTATCCATTCAGACGACATCGCGCTCGTCGACGAGCTCGATCATCGAGCCGAGCCGCATCGCGAACTCACGCTGCCCTACATCACGCTCGGCTGCAAGCTCAACGAATTCGTTCGGGCGCGAGTGCTCGCCGCACCAGACGAACGCCTCGCCGCCCTGCGCGAAAAAACTACCGCGCTCGCCGGCTCGATCTACCAAGAAGTCGCCTGCTGAAGGGCCGACTATAGGGGCCGACGCTCGCCGGCCCCTTTTTCTTTTGCCTGAAGGGCCGACTCTAGAAGGGGCCGACATTTTGAAGGGGCCGACTTTATGTCGGCCCACGTTATGTTTCGCTCGGGCCGACCTAAAGTCGGCCCCTTCAGACGCATATTAAACCAACGGTTGTTCAACCACCGGGACCGTCACTAAACCCGCATCTTTCGCCGCGATCGTATCCGGCCGGCCCAAAAATCTTTTCGCAAGGACGCGCACGGTGCCGGCGATCGGCACTGCGACGAACATTCCGAGCACGCCACCCAACTCAGCGCCAACGAGAATTGAGACGATCACGAGCAGCGGCGACAACCCCACGCGCTGACCGACGATCGCCGGCGCGATGAAATGCCCCTCCACCTCGTACATAGCCAAAAATCCGAGCGCGACCACGAACATCGAAAACGGGCCGTTCGTGAACAGAGCGATGAGTACCGCCGGTATCGCGCCCGCGATCGCTCCGACATACGGAATGATGTCGGTGACGCCGGCGAATATCCCGATAAGCAGCGCGTATTTCACGTGCAGAAAGAGCAGCATCACGGTGACGATGACCGCGATGATCGATCCGACGATGATCTGCCCGCGTATGAAACCGCTGAGCACGGAGTCAACGTCAGCCAATACATCCAACACGACTTGCCGCCGACGCTCTGAGACGAATTGGATCGCCATGTTCCGTAGCCGATCGAGATCCAGTAGGATGTACGCAGCCAGCACGGGCACGATGATGAGACCGGTGATCACGGATGCCACGCTGAGTGCAATGGTCAGCGCCTGACCGGCAAACGCGCCGGCGGCGGTCTGCAGTTGGGTGACGAGTTGATCAATCACGTTGACCGCAGTCTCTCGAGCCTCAAGCGGCACGGCGTCGAGCACGCTGTTGTTCGCTCCGACGATTGCGCCGCGCGTCTGCATGAGCAAGCCCGGGAAGTCGCGACCCAGCGCACGCATCTCAAACGCGATACGCGGTCCGATGAAGGCGAATATCCCGCCGACGATGATCAACAAGACGACGTAGATCGCGGAGATCGCGAGCCAGCGCGGCCAGCGGCGTCTCTGCAGCCAATCGATCGGAGGATAGACGAGATAGGCGAAAAACGTCGCGCCGATCAGCACGACCACAACCGGCAAGACGCGCTTGAGCACGATGAGGGCCACGACGAGCAGGCAGATGCAGCCGAGCGTCAATCCGACGACTTTTAGGTTACGCGTGAGACGATCGTCAGGGGTCACGGTGAACCATCGTCCTGCGGTTTCAACACCGGTCAAGCGATACCATACTCACGCGGACATCCGGCCCGAGTACCGCGCTAACGCTGCTAGGAAGAGGCTTACAACACCCCAATCGGTGAGCCCCAACCGGACAATGGGCCAATTTTGCATCGCATCGGAAGCGCGCCGCACACTGCCCTAGCACTCGCGTTTTTGTTCGGCTGTTTTTCGGTCTCGTTGTCGCGGAGAACGGCACTCGCGATCGTGTCGGCAAACTTATGTCTCGAGTTGACAAAAATTTCTCAGGCCAATCGCAGAGGCTTAGCAAGATCCTTACATTCAGTTCCCTACGAACCTGAAATTCTTACGCATGTCTAGACCGCGGCCTGAACCGAACGACGACCAAAAGTCCCAACATTGGAGGTGGGCCGAGGGCCGCGTATTGCCGCATGCGAACTTCGCCTGATGGTTCGGCACTCCGAGCCTGCACCAACGCCGAGCATGAATGGAGATGCGTCCGTGAAGTTTTTCGCTCCACTTGTCGCGCTGCTAGTCGGAACGGCGATGCCGGCCGTCGCCGCGACACAAGCCACGCACATCGTCGCTGATACGGTACGCGCTGCCGGCCTCAGCGACTTGGGCCGGGCGAATCCGGGTCAAGAGGTATCGCTGGTCGTCTCGATGCGCTACCGGAATGAAGCCCAGCTCGATCAATTCGTCGATGCCGTGAGCAACCCGGCGTCGCCGATCTTCCGCCACTTCCTTACCAATCAGCAGTTCAACGCCTATTTCGCGCCGTCGGTGCGCGACTACAATCGCGTCGCAGCCGCGCTTGTACGCGCCGGATTTCGCGTCCGGCTGTCCAGCAACGGCACGATCATAGACGCCGACGGCTCCGCGGCAGCTGCCGAGCGCTACTTCAATACCGAGATCCATCGCGTGCAGCAGGTCGGCGTGCGCGGCGTCCGATATGCAAACTCGAAGCCCGCGAGCATGCCGAACGATATCGCAGACGTCGCAGATACAGTCGTCGGATTCGACAGCCTGCAGCGTGCGACGCCAGACCACACGATACCGGTCATGAACGCCGTCCTCCCGGACAAGTTGGGCGGCCCGATCCACGGCAAGGCGGGCGGTTACAGTCCGTTTGCAATCGCGCAAGCGTACAACTACCCCGTGCAGCACGGCTTTGACGGCACGGGCCACGCGATCGGCATCGCGATCGACTATGACAGTTCCGACACCGACCTCAACACGTTTGCCGCCTTCTTCGGCATCACTCGTACGGGCCATGACTTCCACGTTCCGGTCGACGGCGGACAACCGTACAACCCGAACGGCAGCGTCGAATCGACCTTGGACACGGAGACCGTCGCCACGCTCGATCCGGGTGCGGATATGTACGTCTACAACTTCGGCGCCGCGTTCACGTTCACCGAGATCTCCGACGCGTACAACACGGCTGTCGCCGACAACAAGGTGGAAGTGGTCAGTTCAAGCTTCGGCCTCTGCGAAGACGATTCGCCGACGAGCTTCAACAACTTGGTCACGAGCATCACGAAGCAAGGCGCCGCGAAGGGCATCAGCTTCGTCGCAAGCACCGGCGATTTTGGCCGCGGCGGCAAGTGCTCGGACGGCACAGGTCAAGATGTGCCTGCCGTGCTCAAGTTCTTCACGTCGGTCGGCGGCGCGGACCCCACGATCAGCAACACTGGAAAGCTCGTCAGTGAGAGAGAGGACTCCGGTTCCGGCGGCGGGCCGTCGGACATCTTCAAGATCCCGACGTATCAGGTCGGGCTTGCCGGCGTGTTCTCGACGACGAAGCGAAATATCCCAGACGTCTCAGGACCCTACTTCCCAGATGCCTTCTACCTGAACGGGCAGTGGGGAACGATCGGCGGCACATCGTGGGCGGCGCCGGCTACGGCGGCGTTTCTCGTGGAAGCCAACCAGGTCGAGGGAGCGCGTACGGGCTTCGCCAACCCGGCGATATACGCCGCGTTCAAGTCACAAGGCTACAAAGACTTCAACGATCTCATCACCGGCAACAACGGGATACCTTGCAAGGCGGGTTACGACGACTGCAGCGGTATTGGAACACTAAAAGCGTTCCTGCTCGCGGGCACGATGTAAGTCCGCAACGAACGCGATCTAGGCACGATACGCGGCGCATTGCGCCGTGTATCTTTTTTTCGCGTTGCTACCCGAAAGTGAAGGGGCCCAATGAAGGGGCCGACTTCATGTCGGCCCACGTTTTTATCGTTCGCGCGGGCCGACATGAAGTCGATCCCTTCAAGTTACCTAGGGTTGAGTGATCTGTAAGACGTTGGAGACTGTGATGTCGGCAGTGCCGCCGGCGCCGACGATCGTCGGTGTCGGGGAGTTGTTGTTGGGCGGTGACGATTCCGCAAGCGGCCAGTCGGCGCCGATGACGAACGCTCCGTACGATCCTGGCGCCAGCGTTCCAGCCGGAACCACAGCCGTGGTGGTGTTCGTCACGATGCTCGCTGCTACCGCGAAATTCGCGTTGTTGACGACGACGACAAGCGACTCCGTGACGCCCGCCGGCACCGCGACCGTGAATGTGCCGCCTCCGCTACCCGCGGGACCCGGCGCATACGAAGGCGTCGGATCGGCAGGAAGCACCGTCGGCGTACCGAGCGTCGCACTCGCAGAGTATGCGATGTTGTGCCCGTTGACCGGTACGGTTGTGTTCAGCGTGTACGCGCCTGAGGCCGGTGCCGGCGGCAACACGAATTGCTGCGTCACCGGGTTGCCGACTGTACACGAGTTGAAGTACAGCAGGTATCCGAGGTCGTAGCCGATGCCGTTGGAGTTCGCCGGCGATAGGGCCGGAGGCGCGCCGAACGCCGGCGCGTAGTTGCCGATGGGCCCGGGTCCGCTCGTCGTATTGCCAAACGGGGCGAGCATGGCCGCCGGGTTTTGGCCGTAGCTGAACAGTCCGCAGGTGTTCATCGGCGCGCCGGCTGGAATGGCAAGCGTCGAATTGCCGGGATTGATGTAGGCTGACGCTCCGTGTTGATTCCTGAACGTGGATACCGCGTTCAAGTACGTTCCCGGAACGCTCGTCAACGTGCCCGCCGAGTCGTTGAGCGTGCCCACGGCGAGTTGTAGTTTGGCCTTCGTCGTGAAGACCGGATTACCGACCGTGTTGTTCGTCGTGCAGCCCGTCATCACAGCGACGCAGACCAGCGCGATCAAACCTGCGCTGAGTTTGCGCATGGGTGTGATTCCTTTCATCTGAGCGTTCCTCACGATCTTCTAGTACTTCACGTTGACGAAGACAGTGAGGAGACGGGCCGGTCCCGTGGGTTCGTTCTCATACGGGAACGGACTGCGCGGGAACTGGTATGGTTCGAACAGCGGCAGAACGAGGTTCGTGCCCGACGTCGGGCCAAAACCGCCGAAACCGTTGTTGCGGTAGCGCGAGTTTGTGCCCACGACCGCGTTGGTGTAGTTGCCGAGCAAGTTCGTACCGCGAATGCCGACTTCCATCCGTGTGGCGCCCGCGCCGATATCGTGCGCGACTGTGACATCCGTCAGGAAGAAGCGCGGCGGTCCGCGCAGCGTGCCCGGGTCGTTGCCGTCGGACGTACCGCGCGATCCGGTGATGTTCGGATGCATGATCGTGCCCGGGTTCGACGGATCCGTGAAGTAATACGCGCTTTGGAACTGGTTCTGACCGAGCGAGATCGCTGCCAAGTCGGTGTTCAGCACTTCGATCGGGACCAGCGAACCGTTCGGGCCGATCGGCTGGAAGACGAACGTCTTCTTGCCGACGCCGTAGCGGTAGCCAGATTCGAAGGGCATGAGGGCCGAGAGATGCCAGCCGCTGCGCGTGTTCAACGCTAGATTCAACGTGGCCGTCACATCCGCCAAATACGAGACGTGGAAGAAGTGATTCAGGGCCAGCGCTGCGTTGTTGGTGGACGGGAAGAAGTCGCTGTTGTAGTTCGCCAGCGTATTGTCGTACGTGGCGCTCAGCGTCCCCGAAAGGCCGAACGTCTGCGACTTCTGGAAGTCCAGTTCGACGCCGGTGTTTTCGTTGACGCCCGCGTTCTCTTCACGCGGTGCGCCGAAGATCGGCGTGCCGTCGGGAAGGCTGAACAGCAGCGGCGTGTTTGCGACGACGTAGTCCACGCCTTTTCTGTAGTACGGCGAGATGCGCATCTCGATTCCGTTGCCGAATTCGTGCGTCCAGCTCGCATCGTAGTTAGTCGCGCGCTGCGGCTTGACCGGCGTGTACTGGGCGAAGAAGTTGGAGTTCCAGTCGCCGATCGCTTGCTGGTAGAGATTGGAGATGTTGTTGGTCGTGCCGAAGCCGGGCAACGGGGTGAAACAACCGCTCGCGATGCTGCACGATGCGAGCGCCGTGCTGATGCCGGCTTTGGCTTCGATGTTCGTGAACGGCGTGAACTCGATATTCTTGCCGTACGAGAAGCGGAACGTGTTGTTGTCGTTGAGCGCGTACGTCAGAGCCACGCGCGGGCTGAACTGGCTCGGGCGCGTCACGTCAGACGTGATCGGCGGTCCTGCGATCTGGAGGACGTTGCCTGCCGCGTCGTGTTGGAACGAGTAGTTGAACTGCGCGGCGTTAGCCGGGATGTCCAATCGCTCTGCGTCGTAACGCACACCGACCGTGGCCGTGAATTTTTCGCTCGGCGACCATTGGTCTTTGATCCAGGCATTTGAGCGATGCAGCGGGTCGTTGGTCAGCAGCGTCAGCACCGGGAACTGCGTGAGCGGCACCGTGGGTCCCGCTGGAGCGCAGATGCCTGCGATATAGCAGAACTCGTTGCCGTAGACGAACGGTTCCGAACTCGGCAACGCTTCGTTGAAGTCCGATCTTGTGGAGATCGTCTCGGCGCCGACCGAGATCTGGTGTTTGCTCGAGAGCTGGTTCTCGTAGTCGGCCGCCATGCCGAAGTTCGCGTTGACGTTGTTTTCTAGCGCGTCGCCGAATGCACCGCCGCCCCACGGGATGTCGAAGATGTCCGCTTCGTCGGTGCGCGTGAGACGAGCCTCGAAGTAGCTGGACGGCGACAGCGTATGGCGGAAGTTCAGCTTTTGCAAGCTGTGGCGATTGTTTTCGTGGTCGGGGTAGTTCGTGAACTGGTTCGCGCCGACTTGGCCTGGGAAGAGCGTGGAGAATTGGCTCAGGCCGCCGGTCTGGTTCTGGACGAGCAAGTTGGCCGATGCGTACGGCGTGATCCCCGAGTTGATGCCGTAGTTCTCGTCGAACAGGCTTGCGCCCGTTTCGCCGAAATATTGAATCTCGTTCGCGTTGCTCGGGCCCCAACGGTAGAAGAGGTTCATGGTGTTGACGTTGCCCGTTTCATCCCCAACGGCTCCGATGAGTCGAGGAAGAAACGTCGTGCGGTCGCCGTATACCGCGTACTCCCGGAGCGTATTGAACGCAAAGAAGTAGCTGAAGCGGTCGTCCGGCGTTCCGTTGCCGAATTCCATGGCCAAGCGATGGTCGAAGTTCTGGAAGTTGACTGTCGCAGTGGCTTGTCCGGATCCCGGATACGAGCCGCGCTTGACCACCGAGTTGATGACGCCGGCGTTTGTGTTGCCCTCGCTGACGTCGTAGCCGCCGGTGGAGACCACCAAACGCGAGTCACCTACGAGCGAGAGGCTGTTGATGAACTGGCCCGTCTCCGGGTCGGTCGCATCGATCCCCTCGAGTTCGTAGCCTTCCTCGTTCTGTGCGCCGCCGCGGATGAGGGGATATCCGCCAGAATCAGTCGTGATTCCGGGCAGCGTGTTGAGTACGGTGGATTCCGAGATGTTCTGCGGGGTGCCAGTGATCTGCTGAATGTTCTGGCTGGTCACCGTGTACGAGTCCGCCGTGGTTTTCGGCTGGATGAGCGACGTCGTGCCGCGCACGACCTCTTTTCCGAGCGTGCGCACTTCTGTGCTCATCGCGCGGCTGAGGCCAACCGTCTGATCTTGGGTGACGGTCACGCCTGTGATCGCCAACGTGGAATAACCGCTTGCGGAGAACGTGACGGTGTACGTGTCCGGCGCAAGATCGGTGAGTGCGAAGAATCCGTTCGAGCCGGTGACGGTCTTCGCGCTGAATGACGGTGCGACCGCAGAGACTTGAACGTTTGCGAGTGGACTGCCCGACGGGCCGGTGATGGTGCCTTGGATGCCGCCTGTCGTACCGGCCAGAACCCCTGTTCCCTGGCCGATCGTAAAGGCGAGACACGCAAGGACCGTCAGCAGCGCCCGCGTCGTTGACTTGGGCATGCTAGTGGCTCCTTACAGACGCTGTCAGCCGCGCACACGCGTGGCCGACAAAGGTTACGCCGCTCGTCTGCGGTGTCGCAGACGACTGCGTAACATTAGCAATTCTTTAAGCGACTGTTCGGTCCTGTGATTTTACTGTGAAGTCTTGAAAATGAGAACGCCTTTGGGTGCGCCCGGTACATTCGTCGGCAGCGGCACGAATTGCGGGCACGATCCATCGAGGCACGCGATGCTTAACTGAAAATTTTGCCCGTTGCTATTGTGCAAGTTGTATAGACCGCTCTCAAGAATCGGCTCCTGCGCCGAAACGTCGAACCAGTTTACGTTGTCGCTGCCTTCCCCGATGAACGTTGCTGTGCCCGGAAGCGCCACATTATGAATTCCACCTGGATCTCCGTAGCCACCGCCGGATCCGCCGTGCCACGTTCCCTTGATCACTTTAGGCACAACCATGAAAGGTACGGTGTGCGACCCGGTGTGCGGCGGCGGTGAAGATGAAGAGACGAGCTCGGCAAAATCCGTGGGCATCGATTTGGCGGTCAAGTGCACGATGCTGGATTGAGGCGGCGCGCCCGATGGTGCTGAAGAAACGATTGAGACCGTGACCACGCCATTACCGCCGGCGGTCTGCGTCCGTCCGTAATACACGGAGACCGGCGTGATCTGCGATCCGCCAACCACATCGCCGCTTGAAGCCACCGCGATGGCCTGCGGAACAAATGAAAGGATGCCCGCTGCGGAGATGTCAGCGTCGCTCGTCCGCGGGGTGTTGCCGGCGAGCGTGTAGTCGTAACGCGTGACGGTGTCGGCACCGCTGTCGAAGCGATACGCGACGTACGCATCACTTCCGCCCGAAAGTTTTCGATAGAAGTCGACTTCGTGTGCGACCGTGCCGGTGTTGTTCTGACCGAGCACGTCAAGCGCCGGCACGAAGATAGAAGTGGCGCTTCTCGCCTCTTCGTTCATACGCGCTTGCAGAGCGATAGATGTACGCGCTTCGCCGGCGCGGCCAAGATCGAGGGCGCCGAGATGCACCGTGTGCGAGATTGCATCGCAGACGGCAAAAATCAAAAGGGCTAGCACCACGATCGCGATCAGCATTTCAACGATGGTGAACCCGCGTGAACGCATGGCCGCCTCCGATCATGAGCGAAAAGCCGCGGCTTCGAGAGCGTCGAATGCCGCGGTCCAGAGTGGATACGCACAATAATCGCGCGAAGAAGCGAAGCGGGCAAGGGCTGACCGGCCTAACTGAAATCAGGGATACGCAGTGGCGTGAGTTCTTCGCTCGCCCCACGATCGAAGTTGCGCGCGGCCTGATCGGCGCAACGGTGCTGCGCGTGATACCGAAATCCGCTCTCGATGCCGGGGGTCTGGTCGCCGGCCGGATCGTGGAGACCGAAGCGTATCTGCCTCTTGTCGATCCAGCGTGTCATGCTTACCGCGGACCAACCAAGCGTACGGCGGGCATGTTCGGCTGGCCCGGTAAGGCGTATGTCTATTTCATTTACGGCATGTACAACTGTTTGAACGTCACGACCGAACCTGCGGGGATCGGCGGCGCGGTGCTTATCCGCGCCCTCGAGCCGACGCGCGGCCTCGACTTGATGCGCAATCGCCGCAGGAAGGGAACACCCGATGCCTTGCTCGCGCGCGGACCCGGCAATCTCTGCCGTGCGCTCGGCGTCGACACGTCGCTCAACGGTATCGACCTGCACAGCGGCGAGCTGATGCTCGAGCTCGCGAAAAGCGATCGCACGACACCGATCGCAGTCGGTCCGCGCGTCGGCATCAAAGTCGCCCCGCGCTGGCCTCTTCGTTTCGCCGACGCGAACAGCGCAAGCGTCTCAAATCCACGAAAGAACCTAAGATTGCTGTGCGCTGCGTCCGATAGTATATGATAGCAAGCGCGCAGCGGGCCGTCCGTTGACGACGCGAACGCGCTGTGCTATAGTAGCGACAGCGTGAACTTTTGACGAAGTTCATCCGCTTCCAAACTTCACTCACTTCGTAGGCACGAGCGTCGACACCGACCGTTCTTCAATTTGCCGCGTCTCAAGCAGTAGCGCCGATGATCACATCACAGCGCGCGGTCGACCGCATCGGCCCCAAATGCCCACGGTAGAGTAATCAAGATAAACGTGCAAGACGATACCGATATAAATTCCAATCCCAAGACCCCTCGCACCGGCCGACCGCCGCGCGGGCGCATCCGTGCCGCGGCGTCCGCCGATCCAAACGATCCGACCGTGGATATTGACACGAGCCGGATCGACGTTGTGGAATCGCGCGACGACCGCATGCGAGACGAGCGCCCTGACTTCTCCGAACGGCCGGAGCGAGCCGATCGCGAAGATCGTGTTGACCGCGAAGATCGTCCGGATCGCACCGACAGAACCGAACGCGCGGACCGCACCGAACGCGCGGACCGCGCCGACCGCACCGATCGCGCCGACCGCACGGACCGCGCCGATCGCGAGGAGCGCGCCGAAGTCACCGAGAGAGATCGCGCCGAGCGCCCCGAGCGCTTCGAACGATCCGAAAGACCGCGACCCGCCGATCGCGGACCCGAACGCACGTATGACCGCGCTCCCGAGCGAGTGCAAGAACGAGGTCCGGAGCGCTACGATCGTTTCGACCGCGGCGACCGACACGAGCGTCACGACAGAGGCCAACGCTACGATCGCCAAGACCGCGGCCAACGCTTCGACCGCGACCGCAACCGCGACGCCACGCGCGTCCAGCCAGCCCAACCGATGCAGCGCGCATTCCAGCCCAACCGCCAACAGCAAGAACGCTACGATAATCAGCCGCGCTCCTTCACCGACAAGGAAGGCGTCGCCCACGAATTGCTCTCCGTGCGTCAGCTCGAAGAGAAGACGCGCGCAGAACTCGTCGAGTATGCGAAGCTGCTCGAGATCAAAGATCTTCAGCGCATCAAGAAGCGCGAACTCATCGTCCCCATCCTTGAAGCGCAGGCGAAAGCCGCCGGACTCCATTTCGCCATCGGCGTGCTCGAGATGATGCAAGAAGGCTACGGCTTCTTGCGCCGCGAGAATATGCGGCCCGGCCCGCACGATGTCTACATCTCGCAGTCGCAGATCCGCCGCTTCGAACTGCGCACGGGCGATCTCGTCGCCGGCCAGATCCGCGAGCCTAAGGACAACGAGAAATACCAGGGCATTCTCAAAGTGGAAGCGGTCAACGGCGAAGACCCCGAGGCCATTCGCGGCCGCCCGCAATTCGACAAACTCATTCCGATCTATCCCGAGACGCGCCTCAAGATGGAGACCTCGCCGCTCGAGATGTGCGGCCGCGTCTTCGATCTGTTCTGCCCCATCGGCAGCGGCCAGCGCGGTCTGATCGTCTCGCCGCCAAAAGCCGGCAAGACGACGCTGCTCAAAAAGATCGCGAACGCGATCGCCTCAAATCATCCGGATGTGGATCTCTTCGCGCTGCTCGTCGACGAGCGGCCGGAGGAAGTCACAGACATGCGCCGTTCGATCGAAGGCGAAGTCGTCTCGTCGACCTTTGACGAGCATCCCGATTCACACACCGCTGTTGCGGAGCTTACGCTCGAGCGCTGCAAGCGGCTCGTCGAACTCGGTCACGACGTCGTGATCCTGCTCGACTCCATCACGCGGCTCGCGCGCGCCTGGAACCAAGTCATGCCCACGACCGGCCGAACGCTCTCGGGCGGACTCGACACGAGTGCACTGCATAGGCCGAAGCGCTTCTTCGGCGCGGCGCGCAACATCGAGAACGGCGGTTCGCTCACCATCATCGCCACCGCGCTCATCGAGACCGGTTCGAAGATGGACGACGTGATCTTCGAGGAATTCAAAGGCACCGGCAATATGGAGATCAACCTGGTCCGCAAACTGGCCGACAGCCGGATCTTCCCGGCGGTCGACATCAAGCGGTCGGGCACGCGTCACGAAGAACTGCTGCTCAGCGAGATCGAGCTGCGCAAGGTCGTGATGCTACGTCGAGCCACGGCAGTGCTCGGCACGCAGGAGATGACCGAGCTCGTTCTGGAGCGCTTCCGGCGCACGGACGGCAATGAAGACTTCCTCAAGTCCGTGACCAAAGAAGCCATGTCCATGGCGGGCGACGGCGAAAGATAGCGATCGTCAATCCCCGCGACACAAAGAAAGGGCCGGCGTAACGCCGGCCCTTTCTCGTTCGGGGGTCGAACGCTTACAACTGGATGCGACCCAAAAAGGTCAGCCAATCCGATGCTGACGTATCGTATTGCGCAGCGAGCCAGATGCGGTTATTTCCACCGCCTTCATAGCTCGCAGCTTCGTAGTCGCCCCAGCGGGAGTCAGGGGAAGCCGCGGTGCCTTTGGCGAGGAACTTCGCGGCTTCGAACGTGCCAAGCGGATCCGTGGCGAGGCGCGAGACATACGCCGCGCTTGGGAAGCGCGTCGTGCTCATCGTGTCGTACACCATCGCGAGGTTGCCGTTCTTGTCGGGCATGGTCGCGGAGAACGACGCGCCCTGCGAGGTGGATCCTTTGTAGGATACGATTCCGCTCTGCGTGAGCGTGGCGCCGGTGATCTTGCTGCCCGTCAGCGTCGGCGCGATCTGTCCCCACTGAATTCCGGGAACGGTCGTCGAGCCGTTTATTACGCCGGTCTCGTGCGCGAACGAGATGTTGCCGCCTTCGTACTGCGGTGTGGCTGAGATGCGCGCGTCAAACGTCTCGAGGCATTGCGAGCAGCCGGGTTCTGTGCCGAGAGGCGCGAGCGTGAATGATGGTGTCGTCACCGTGGCGCTCGTGAACGACGGCGCGGTCAGCGGATTCGCCATGGCGAGGACCATCACTTGATCGCAACTCGACGAGCACTGTCCGCCACCCGAATTGATATTGTCCGATGCGATGAAAAGGCCGGCCGCAGGATACGGATGGCCGTTCGCCTCGACGAACACCGGCTGATTCGTGTCGATCGTGAGGCCGCCGACTTTGATGTCTTTCAGGCCTTTCGGCGTGGTGGCCGTGCCCGCTTCCATCGCCGCCTTGTTGGCTGCGAAAGATTCCGCGTAGTCGTAGAAACCGGCGGTCGAGAACATGTTGCCGGAGAAGTAGAAGGCTTGGTTATCGAGCCCGACCTGCGTGAAATCGGCGACTACACCATTGTTCCCGTCGGCCATGTTGAACGAATATACGTTCCAAGTTCCTGTCGGATTGTTCGTCTTGCTCACCGCAACCCAGTAGGCGGTTTTGAGATTACATCCGCTGCCGATGCCTAACGCTCCCTCGACTTGAAGAAATGTGACCCAGAAGCGCCCGTCCTTAGCATCGTAAAACGCGCGGGGGTCGCTCTCAAACGGTCCGTTCGGGTCGCAACCTGACGGCGTCGGGTTAGGTATGCTGAAGAAATTGGTTGCGTTCTTCGGCCAGCCGGCCGCCAGAACGCCGCTCGTATTGTAGATCGCGATTGACGTATTTGTGGCCTGCACCACAAAGGCGCCGTTCGAGGCGACGGCCATGTCGGGAGGCTCGCAGCCGCCGAAATACGGACACGTGGTCGCAGAATCTTCCATACCGTTGAACGCCTTGGTGAGCGCCGGCGTGAACGGCGTGATGTCACCGGCGTCGTATTGCGGGCGGGGATTCACGGGTGCGAACGGATTGTAGAACGCCGCACGCTTACGCGCCATCTCCACTTGCTCGGAGACGCCGTTCAAGTCGGGCATAAATCCCGGTGCATGACGGAGCGGTTGGAAACGCGTTGACGGCACCATGCGCATGTCGACTTGGTGCATGTCGACGAGCGGCGCGATCGCGCGTACCGCCGTGACTCCGCTTTGGAATGCAGCGGCTGACGCTGGTTGCGTGCCGTAAGCGAACGAGACGATAGCGCAGATCGTCACGCCGACGATCGCGCGCGCCGGAATCGAGGAACGTTTCATCGATGATCTCCCCCGGATGAGCGGCAACAAGAGATGATCGGCAGTCGCCGCTCATGTCTTGACCGACTACCTTCGCACACGGTCGCGCGTCGCGACTTCCATCGAAGGTCCCGGCTTTTCGCGGCAACGGAGAAGAGGTCATAGACTTTGCTCCACAAGTGTGAGCGGTCGCCTAATGTTCTGCGCGCCGAGATACCAGCCGAAAAAAAAGAGGGCCGGCGCAATGCCGGCCCTTTCGCGTTTGGGGGTTGGACGATCACATCTTGACGCGGCCCATCCACGTGTTCCAGTCAGACGCCGCAGCGCCGTACTGGGCGGCGAACCAGACTTGGTTCGAGGATGGACCTTCGTAGCTCGCAGCTTCGTAGTCGCCCCAACGTGAGTCGGGAGACGTGGCCGTTCCCTTGACCAGGGTCTTGGCAGCTTCGAAGGTGCCGAGCGCGTCAGTCGGTTTGCGAGCGACGTAGAGCGCGCCCGGATCGATCGTCGTGCTCATGGTGTCGAACACCATGTACAAGTCGCCCTTCATGTCGGGCATCAACGCGCCGAACGATGCATCGCGGTTGGTCGACCCCGAGAAGGAGACGAGGCCGCTCTGCACCAGCGTTCCGCCGGTGACTTTGGCACCCGTGAACGTGGGTGCGATCTGGCCCCAGAAAACTCCGGGGACAGTGGATGAGCCGTTTGCGACGGCGGTGTCGAGACCGAACGAGATGTTGCCGCCCTGATAGACCGGCGTTCCGGAAATCCGGGTGTCAAGCGTCTCGATGCACTGCGAGCAGCCGGGCTCGGTCGCTAGCGGCGCGAGTGAGTAGTTGCCGGTGGCGACGGTGACTTGCGACATCACCGGGGCCGTGAACTGTTTGCGCATCGCCCAGACGTTGATGCCCGAGCATCCGCTCGAGCATTGGCCGCCGCCCGAGTTGATGTTGAACGAGTCGATGAACAAGCCGGCCGGGGGATACGCTCCACCGTTTGCTTGGACAAAGACCGGCTGGACGGTGTCGACGAGCGTCGTTCCGACCTTGAGGTTCTTCAAGCCTTTGGGCGTCGTCGCCGTTCCGGCTTCCATCGCCGCTTTATTCGCGGCAAACGTCTCAGCGCCGATATACGCCGAGCCGAACTGGTTGAACATGTTCGCAGCGAAGTAGAAGGCCACGTTGTCGAGGCCCACTTGTGTGTAGTCAGCGACGTTCGTCGTGCCGAACGCCATGTTGAACGAATAGACGTTCCAAGCGCCGGTCGGATTGTTCGTCTTGCTGACGGCGACCCAGTACAGCGTCTGCTCCGGGCACGAGTTCAGGCCGAGCGCTCCCTCGAGTTGTAGGAAGACGACCCAGAACCGCTTGTCCTTCGCGTCGTAGAACGCGCGCGGATCGCTCATAAACGGTCCGTTGGGATCGCAACTGCCAGGATTCGGCACGCCGAAGAACGTTTGCGAGTTCTTCGGGAAGCCCGACTGCAGCACGCCGCTCGTATTGTACACGGCGATCGACGTATTGACGGCCTGGACGACGAATGTGCCGTTCGAGGCCACGGCCATGTCCGGCGGCTCGCATCCGCCGAAGTACGGGCAGGTCGACGCGGAGTCGGCCATGCCGGCGAAGTTCTTGCCGAGGCTCGGCGTGAACGGCGAGAGCACGCTCATGTCGAACAACGGGAACGGGTTGACGGGAGCTAGCGGGTTGTGTAGGGCGGCGTGTTTGCGCGCAAGCCACGTGCGCTCGTCAACGCCGCGCAGATCGGGCATGAAGCCGGGCGCATGACGCAGCGGCTGGAAGCGCGACGACGGGATGAAGCGCATGTCGACTTGGTGCAACGATACGAGCGGTGCGATAGCGGGATCCGCCGAGATTTGCGGCGAGATGGATGCAGCGGATGCGATCCGCGCGCCCATCGGGGCTAGCGCGATGGCGGCGCAGAGTGCTGCACCGAACGCCAAACGCACCGGAATCGAGGACAGTTTCATTCAATGATCTCCCCCGGATGAGTGGAAACTAGAGACGGGCGGCAAACGCCCCTCATCTATGCCGATGAATATTCGCGCGACGTGCGCAACATTAACCCCGGCCTAAGGTCCCGGATTTGTTCAGACGTTGAACGATGTGATTAGGGCGTCCACCCCACTTGATCAGTACCTTAACTTTGTGGTACAAAGTTACTGATGTATAAGACCCTCACGGCTGCCATTGCGCTGATCGTGATCGCGATGCTCGCGCTCAGGTTCGGCGCGCACGCGGGCACGACGAAGATCGTTCCAGTCGGCCAAGCCGTCAGACAGGATGACTTCCTCTATACGGTCACTCACGTAGTCGCAAAGAGAACTCCCTCGTCCACTGTGTACGCGGTCACTATTCGGGTAGACAACCAAGCGCTGCGCGTCGATTACCATTGGTCCGACGAAATCGCATTTGTCGAGGACGCGGCTGGGCGCAAGTTCCAGGCGCGCGCGGATTCCGCCGACGAAGTATCCGCCGATCCGATCGTGCCTCCAGGCGGCAGCGCCGACTTCACTCTCGATTTCGAACTTCCCAAGGATGCGCGGGCGCCGATGCTGCGTTACTGGAATGGCATCCTCATGGGTGACATCTTCGACGGCGCCGCCTACGCGCACGCGGCCATTCCCCTGGACTCGCGCTGATCGCTTTGCCGATCCGGCTCAACAAATTCTTGGCTCAAGCGGGGGTGGCATCGCGCCGCGCTGCCGATACGCTGATAGAAGAAGGCCACGTTTCGGTGAACGGTGCGGCGGCGCAGGTCGGCACGCTGATAGATCCCGCCCACGACGATGTGCGTGTCGCGGGCAAACGCGTGGTGAAGCCGGATGCCCCACACCTCACGATCGTCTTGCACAAGCCTGTCGGCGTCTTCACGACGATGAGCGACGAGCGCGGCCGGCGGTCTGTCGCAGATCTGTTGCCGCGAGGGCGGCGACTGTTTCCGGTGGGCAGGCTCGATGCCGAATCAACTGGTGTGCTGCTGTGCACGACCGATGGCGAGCTCGCGCAGGCGCTGCTTCATCCATCGCATGAAGTGGAGAAACGCTACAAGGTGACCGTTGCAAACGAACCGCCACCGGCAAGCCTGACGCGGCTTGGCGCTACGGCCTCTCGGCGCAACGCGAACGGCACGCACACATTTTTCATCACGTTGCGCGAAGGCAAAAATCGTCAAGTCCGACGCATGTGTGCCAACGAAGGATTGCGGGTCATCGCGCTTGCGCGGGTCTCGTTCGGCCCGATCGCGCTTGGTGTGGTGAAACCCGGCAAGTGGCGGCCGCTGACCGCAGCCGAACGCGCCGCGCTGGATAAACTGAGAAAAGCGGTGCAAAATTCTGAAGGGGCCGACGCTAGTCGGCCCAGGCCGACGTAACGTGGGCCGACTAGCGTCGGCCACTTCCGGTAAGTAGAGGTCCGCCCCACATCATCTCCAAAGGCTCGCGCGATATGGTCGTGCGAGGCATCCGCGGCGCCATCACCGCCGCGAAGAATGAACGCGGCGCGATTCTCGACGCCACAGCGCGGCTGTTGGCTGAGATAGTGCGCGCGAACGATCTGGCGCCGGACATGGTGGCAGCCGCGTTCTTCACGACGAGCGCCGATCTCAACGCCGCGTATCCGGCGGAGGCTGCTCGCGCGCGTGGTTGGACGCACGTGCCGCTACTCTGCAGCCACGAGATGGACGTGCCCGGAGGTCTCGCCGCATGCGTCCGCGTGCTCGTTCTTTTCAACACCGATCGCACGCCCGAAGACATAAGACACATCTATTTGGATGGCGCCGCGGCGCTCCGGCCGGATTTGCGCAGTATTTAGCCAATGCAGGCACCATGATCGTCGTCATCAAGCGCGGCGCTAGCGCGGCAGAAGCCAGTTCGGTCGTCGACAAGATCAAGGCGATGGGCTTCGACGTGAACGTGTCGCAAGGCGCCGAACGTCTGATCATCGGCGTGCTCGGCGTGCGCGAGAACAAGGACGTGCTCGCGGCGCAGCTCGCCAGCCTGGCGGGCGTCGAGCGCGTCATGCCGGTGAGCAAGTCCTACAAATTGGTGAGCCGCGAAGGCGCGCATGCCGACACGATCGTGCGACTTCCCAATGGCGCCGAGTTCGGCAACGGCACGGTCCACGTGATCGCGGGTCCATGCACGGTCGAAGGTAGAACCATGCTCTTGGAAACAGCAGCGTGGGTCAAGTCGTGCGGCGCGACCATGCTTCGCGGCGGCGCATTCAAACCGAGCACGTCGCCGTATTCATTTCAAGGCATGGGTAAGGAAGGGTTAGAGATTCTGGCGGAGGCGCGCGCGCTCACCGGGCTGCCCGTCGTCACCGAAGTGCTCGATCCGCGCGACGTGCCGGATGTGGAGAAGAACGCCGACATCCTCCAGATCGGCGCGCGCAACATGGCGAACTTCCAACTGCTCAAGGAAGTCGCGAAATCGCGCAAGCCGGTGATGCTCAAGCGCGGCCTCTCGGCCACGATTGAAGAGTGGCTGCTCGCGGCAGAATACATCTACGCGGGCGGCAACCACGACGTGATCATGTGCGAGCGCGGCATCCGCACGTTTGAGACGGCGACGCGCAACACGCTCGACCTCAATGCCGTACCGCTCGTCAAGCAGTTAAGCCACCTGCCTGTGGTCGTGGATCCAAGTCATGCGACGGGTAAATGGGAACTCGTCACCCCGATGGCGCGGGCGGCGGTCGCAGCCGGTGCGGACGGTTTGATGATCGAGGTCCATCCGCGACCGAGCGAAGCGCTCAAAGACGGATTCGAATCGCTGACATTCGCGAAGTTCGCCCTGCTCATGGACGCGGTGCGGCCGGTCGCGCGGGCGGTCGGCAAGCCGGTCGCTTCCGATGCGCGAGCGTCAGTCTAAGCGCATAGCGATTCTCGGCACCGGGCTCATCGGCGCTTCGATCGGCTTTGCTGCTCGCGCCGCCGGAGCCACAGTCGAAGGTTGGGATCCGGACAGGCGAGCGCTTCGAACCGCGAAGCGTCGCGGCGCGATAGACCGTAGCGCGAAGTCGCTCGCGGCGGCCGTCGCGGATAAGGCGATCGTCGTGCTCGCCGCTCCGCTCGACGAAATCCTTAAACAGTTGCCGGAGGTGTTCGCGCACGCAGAGCCCGGTGCGCTGATCATCGACTGCGCCGGGGTGAAAGTTCCAGTCGTGCGTCAGGCGGTTCGCATGCTGAAACGCTGGCCCACGGTCCGGTTTGTCGTCGGGCACCCAATCGCCGGAAGCGAGCGCTCTGGCCCGGCTGCGGCAGACGCTAGGTTATTGAAGCGACGCGTTTTCGCGTTGTACGCGCCGCCTCAGCCTGGACGAGCAAGCGCCTGGACCGCCGCGACGCGCTTTGCGCGTCTGCTCGGGATGGAGCCGGTACGCACGGATCCGCAATCGCACGATCGAGCAGTAGCCGCGCTGAGCGCGTTGCCCCAATTAGCCGCGACCGCTCTGGCGCTAGCGGTTGCGCCCCACGCACCGCGATCGTGGGCGAGGATCGCGGGCCCGGGCTACCGCGATACCACGCGGCTAGCGTCATCGCGCTTTCTCGTGTGGCGGGCGGGATTGGAGGCAAACCGGACGCAGGTCTTGCGTTCCGTTGCGCGACTTGCCAAGCAAGTGCACGGTATCGAAACCGCGCTGCGGAGAAGCGACTGGCGCACATTAATGCGAATCTTTTCCGGCGCGGCCAAAGCACGGCGGCGGGTATACAAAGGATGACCGCGAAGCGTTTGTGAGACGACTCGCACACCTGCTCGCGTATCTATAGGTAGTGCCGACGCCCGCCAGGCGGTTGCGGCACCGAAGTGGCCGGGAATACCTCCCCCACGTAAGCCTTCACGGTGAGGAGACACATGCGACAAATACAGCGCGCCCTTGCGGCGGCCTTAGGCAGCATCGCTCTGCTAGCGGGCCTCGCCGCCGCCTCTAGCGCAGACACCCCTTCATATTACTATCCGCCAAAATTTGCTCCAAACGGCCAGGTTCGGCCGATCTATCCCGATACCGCACGCGCGGCCCGTGAAACGGGCGTCGTCAAGATCAAGGTACTGGTCGGCGCGAACGGCCTTCCGAAAAGTTTCACCATATTCCAATCTTCGGGCCACAAAGATCTAGATGCGGCGGTGCTGGCCGCGTGTAAAGCGTCGAAGTACACTCCAGCTATGAAGGGCTCAACGCCCATGACCGCATTCTACGACGTCAGTTACAAGTTCGATCTGCAAGGTGTCGAAGAGAACGCCGGCAGCATCGGCGACTTGCAATCGGTGGTGGACGCAAGTCCCCGCAACTCGTCGGCGCGCGTGCAGCTCGCTGACCTGCTGCAGATGCAGCAGCCGCCGGATTACGCCCACGCCGAAGCCACGTTGCGCGCCGGCACCTCGCTGGATCCGTCCAACGCGAACCTCTGGTCGCGGCTCGGACTTGCGTACTATAACGACGGCATCGCGGCCAAGACGGATGATACGAAGTTCAAAAGCTCCGTGGATGCGTTCGACAAAGCGCTCGAGATCAATCCGAACAGCGATCTAGCGAAGACGGCGGCTGCGGCGTATTTCCGCTACGCCTTCGATCAGCAAGGTCTCGGTCAGGCGGCGGTGGCCTTGCCGTACGCGCAGAAAGCGGCGAGGATCGATCCGAAGCAGTCGGTCTACCGCATGCAAGTCGGTGAAGACGAGATCTCTCTCGGCCAGTGGCAGTCCGCTCTTTCCGACTTGACGGCCGCATCGGCGCTCGACGATCATAAAACCCCGTTCGTCACCGCGCGCTTGCTCTCCGAGCTTGGCAACGCACAGATACAATCGGGCGATAAGACCAGTGGCCTGGCCAATATCGAAAAGGCCAAATCGGTTTCGCCGAGCAGTCCGTTCCCGTATCAGGTCGAGTACAGTTACTACGTCCAGCAGGGCCAGTACACCCAGGCTCTCGGGCCGCTGCAGCAACTCATCTCGATTCAACCCAATGACCCGCAGTGGGAGAGCGCGCTCGGCGACACCTACATCAATATGTCGAATTGGACTGCTGCCCAGGCTGCATACGCGAAGGCATTGGCGCTGAGTCCGCAATCGGGCGACGCGCAGTTGGGCATCGCGAAAGTCGCAGCAGCCCAAGGTAAGACAGACCAGATCCAGGCGGCGCTGGACGCCGCCACCAAGGCGTCGCCCGCGAACGCCTCCTACTACAACACCGTGATCGCGAACATGCTATTGAACGCGAGCAAGGACAAAAACGACTACTCGGCAGATGCGCTCAAGTACGCCAAAGCCGGGACCGTGGCAGATCCGAACAACGCGAACGCGTGGGAGTCATATGCCATCGCGTGCGCGGATCAGCACCAGAAAGACAACGCGAACGACGCGCTGCATAAGGCGTATGCCATATTCAAGGCGCAGAACAACACGGCGGGCATCACCCAAGTCGTCAACTACTACAAGACCATCAACGGCACGGATATGCCCGGCGTCGATCACACCGACGCGACTAATCGCGCGTCGGGGCCAGGGTAGTGCGGCGGCCACGCGCCGCACTGCTGTTCGGTTTCGTCGGCTGAAAATCGTTATAGAAAGCCTACGAATCGTGGTAGGAGACTAACGTTGAGCCGTGTAAACCCGGGCGGCACAAATCGGACGGGCTCCGAGCCCGCCTTCTGTGTTATTGCGTTTTCTTATCTGCCGGCGTCGCCGTCGCTTCAAGCCAAATCGGCATAAGGGGTACGAGAGTCTATTATGGATAGCAGCAATCCGATATCCGCCTTCTACGATTTTCTCAATCACGGCGGCCCGGCCATGTGGGCCCTGCTCGTGCTCTCAGTGCTCTCGGTCGGCATCGTCTTCGAGCGGCTGTTCTTCTTCTCGAAGCAGCACTCGAACCCGAGCCAACTGTTGCGCGACATCGGCGACCGCGTCTCGAAAGACGACATCAAGGGCGCCATCGCGGTCTGCGATCGCGAGCGCGGCATGTTGCCGAAGATCCTGCAGTTCGGTCTGTTCCGCCACGAGAAGAGCCGCGCGGATATCTCCGACGCGCTTTCGATCGCGCTGCTCGAACAGCTGAACACACTTGAAGCGAACCTCTCGATCATCGGCACGGTGGCCGTCATCGCGCCGTTCGTCGGACTTTTCGGAACGGTGCTCGGCATCATCCGCGCGTTCAACGACATCGCGCTCAAAGGCAACTCAACGCCGGCCGTCGTGGCGGCAGGCGTTTCGGAAGCCCTCGTCACCACCGCAGCCGGCTTGGCCGTCGCGGTCGTCGCCGTGATCTTCTTCAACTACTTCAAGTCGCGCATCAAAGCGTACAATCAGGAGATGATCGTCTCCGCCAACAAACTCGCCGAGATGCTGCACTTCCACAATTCCGGTGCGCCGATCCCGACTGAGCTGTACAGACCGACCGGCGCGTCCGCTCGCCCGAACTCAACGCCGGCGCCCTCGCCGAAACCTGCGGGACCGGGCACGAACTAGTCCCGTACTGTCAGTCGGCAAGAGAGGCGCACCATGGGCCTGACATCAGCGAAGCAAGACACCGATGTGATGGCGGAGATCAACATCACGCCGTTCACCGATGTGCTGCTCGTGCTCCTCATCATCTTCATGATCCTCGCGGCGCTCGCGGCGCCGCCCGGATTCCAGAAGGAGCTGCCCAAGCACTCGCCGCCGCAGCCGCAGAATCCGAAGAACGTCCAGACACATCCGATCGACGTCGAAGTGAACGCGCACAACGTCGTGTACATCGACGGCCGCAGGACGAGCGAAGCGCGGATCTACGACGACATGGCGTCGGCGATCACCTATCACAAAGCGCACGCGGCGCAGGGCTATCTCACGCACATCGCGCTCACTGCCGACTCAGCCGCGAGCTACAACACCGTCATCAAAATCCTCGACGCCGCCCGCGAAGCAGGCGATGACGACGTCGGCTTCGTGACCGAATAAGAACGGGAGAGGCGCAGCATGTCGCTCATCGGCTCAGGGCCCGAAGAAGATGTCATGTCCACCATCAACATCACGCCGTTCACCGACGTGCTGTTGGTCTTGCTGATCATCTTCATGATTCTCACCTCACTTTTGAAACCGCCGCCTGTGCCGCTTGCGAAGAACAAGATCAAAGTCGACAACTCGCCGCTCGTGATCATCATCAATCCTCATGATGAAGTCCAGGTCGGCGCCGAGGTCATCGCAAAAGCCGACCTCCCGCAGAAGATGAAAGATCTCTTCGAGCAATTCCAATACTCGTCCAAGGGCGATCTCATCATCAAGGCGGCGCCCACCGCGAAGTATGGCACCGTGCTCACGCTGATGGCAGATGCGAAGGCCGCCGGATTCGACAAGTTCGGATTGGCGAACAAGATCATCGGCTCAGCTGACAACAACCAGAACTGACTTGGCGAAAGGATTCGCATAGGTGTCGATCTCAGCCGGCGGCCCGCAAACCGCAAAGCAAACGGTCCCGCCGCTTTTCACCAAGCGTGAAGCATACTCGGTCGGCATTCTATCGATCGCGTTCATCGCGTTCTCCGTCCTCGTGCACTTCGGTGTCGGCGGCTGGGCCGAGACGATGTTCCCGAAGTTCAAAGTGGAGACGACGCCGCCGCCGCAGATCGTGACCGTGCAGACCATGATCCACACGCCGCGGCCCACGCCGAAACCCACGCCCACGCCGCCGCCCACGCCCACACCGCCGCCGCCGAAGAACACGCCGCCGCCGGTGCACATCAAGCTCAACGTCGTGAAGCAGCTGCAAACGGATACCACCGGCGGGCCCGCTGAAGCGGCGTACACCCCGCCGCCCGTCGGCAACGAACAGGGCACGCCCACGGCAGTACCCACCGTAGCGCCCACGGCCGCTCCCACTGAGGCGCCGCCACAGGGTCCGATCGAAGCGACCGACGCCGCTTTCATCTATAAGGCCACGCCCGACTTCCCGCAAATCGCTCAGGATCAGGGCATTCAGGGCACCGCGGTTGTGCTCGTGACGATCGGTGTGGATGGCACCCTCGTGAGCGCCACCATCGACCAGTCCTCTGGAAATGCCTTATTGGATAATTCAGCGCTTGCCGCAGCGCGCGCCAGCAAATATAAGCCGTACATGGTAAACGGCAAACCCGTGCAGCAACAATATAAAATCGTCTACGAATTCAAACTAGACGGATAGTGCGCACGATCCGGCGCAATTTCGGACGATTGATATTTACCGCGGTCGGCTTGAGCCTATTGGGCGCTGGCCCAGCGCCTGTGCACTCCGCCCCTGCCGCCCCGACGACCTATCTGACCTTCGACGGCAACTCCGCTGTCGTGGAGGTTCCGAGTAGTCACAATTTCAGCATCGGTTCGGCCGGACTTACCGTCGCAGTGTGGATGCGGCCCGACAGCCTCACGTTTTCGAAGACCGACGGAAGCCTCCCATCGCAGCAGTACGTCCACTGGCTCGGCAAAGGGGTGAGCGGCGACGAAGAGTGGACGTTCCGGATGTACAGTCTCACGCGTCCAGGACCGCGCCAAAACCGCATTTCGTTCTACGTATTCAAAGCCTCAGGCGGCCGCGGTTGCGGGAGTTACTTCCAAGACCCGATCAAAGCGGGCGAATGGATGCAAGTCGTCGGTGTCATCGACCGCGCCGCAGCCACCGTGTCGATCTATAAGGACGGCCTGTTGCGGCACACCGATTCGTATGCGTCGCTTGACCCGGCTCCGCAACCCGGATCGGCTCCGCTCCGGATCGCCTCGAAGGAACTCACGAGTTATTTGCACGGCGCGATAGGACCGATCATGATCTGGGATCGCCCGCTCGCCGGTTCCGACATCCGATCGCTCTTCGCGATGCACACCGCTCCGGCCAATGGTCTGGTCGCGCATTTCGCGATGAACGAAGGGGCGGGCGCGACGATCAGAGATTCCGTCGGCGGACTCGAGGGGACGATTAAAGGCGCGCGATGGGCGAGCGACGCCGCCCCGATCGGGAATTCGATCGGCACGAGCGGCGGCGGATGTTGAGGCGGCCACTCCGGTAAGAGAAGCCGGCGTTCGGACTTGAACTTTTCCGCGACCAGATACGACGCACTCGTATCATGGGCAGCAAACTTACGCCACCACTTTTCTCGCGCCGCGAACGATACTCACTCGTGTTGCTTTCGGTGAGCTTTATCGCGTTTTCGGCAGTCGTGCACATGCTGTTGGGAGGCGCAAGCTCGGGATTGTTTCCTAAATTCACGGCACAGCCGACGCCGTCGCCGCAGATCATCGTTCTTGATTCGCCCACACCGAAGCCAAGGCTTAGCCCAACGCCGACGCCGCGGCCCACACCGCCGCCACCGACGCCGAGAATCACCACGCCGCCGGTGCCCGTTCATCCGCCGCGAATAAATCCGACGTCGAGGGCTACGTCCGGTGCGGTCGAGGCGCAGTTCTCGCCGCAACCGATAGCGACGCCGTTTGTTGGAACAACGGCGCCTTCCGCGCCGCCGACCGAGCAGCCGATCCCGCCGCCGACTTCGGAACCGGCTCTGCCCATGAAGGACACAAATTTCCGCTACAAGGCAACGCCGGACTATCCAGAACTCCAACTTCAAGAGAACATCGAAGGCACAGTTATCGTGCGCGTCACGATTGGCCCTGACGCTTCGCTGCTGGACGCGGCGATCGATGAGTCATCGGGAAACGCCGCGTTGGATGCGGCTGCACTTGCCGCCGCACGTGCGAGCCTGTACACCGCGCCGCTGCGCGACGGCAAGCCTGTGACAGCGCAATATCTTATCGTTTACGAATTCAAGATCGGGTGAAGGGCGTCTGAAGGGGTCAGTCAGGTCAAAGTGTGCGAGCTTCGTCTACATATTAGGACTTGCGCCGGAGGTTCACGCCCGCCCCAGTGCGGAAAAGGCCACCCGTGAATGAGATCATCCATGCGATAGGACTTGGCATCATCCAGGGCATCGCCGAACTCTTCCCGGTATCCAGCGCCGCCCACACCGTCTTGCTCTCGTACCTCTTCCGCTGGGATTTTCCAAGCCTGCCGTTCGTCGTGATGCTTCACCTCGGCACGTTCCTCGCCGTGCTCGTCTACTTCTGGCAGGACTACGCCGCGCTCGTCCGCGGTCTCATCACAGGTGTCCGCACTCGTTTCGCTGAGCCGAACGAGCGGCTCGCGCTCCTCGTGATCGTCGGCTTCGTGCCGCTCGCGATCGGCGGCAAACTGCTTTCGAAGAGCGTGGATCCGCTGTTCGCGAATCCCACCGTCGCCGCGGCGGTGCTGCTCGTAACCGGCATCGTCCTGTTCGTGACGGAGAAGTTGAGCCGTCGCCAGCCGAAAACTCTTGAAGCGCGACCGGCGGCAGCGCCCGACGACACGGCCGAACGCATGTGGTTTCCGGAACCGAAAAAGCCGAAGTACACGTACGAAGGCGCGGCAGGTCTCTCGTGGCTCCAAGCTTTTCTCATCGGCTTGAGTCAGATCGCCGGCATCATCCCGGGCGGTTCACGTTCAGGTTTTTCGATCTGCGCCGGCATGTTCGCCGGCTTGACGCGCGAGGAAGCGTCGCGATTCTCGTTCCTCATGGCAGGCCCGGCGATTCTCGGGGCTGCGATCTTCGAACTGCCGCGCGTTCTCGGGCACGGGAAAATCGAACCCGGCGCCACGATGTCCGGCATCGCAAGCCTCAGCGCGGCGCCGGAGTCGCATCTCGTCATAGCGGTCGGCACGATCGTCGCATTTTTGAGCGGCCTGGTCGCCATTCGATTCTTCATGCGTTTCGTGAGCGATCACCGGCTGACGCCGTTCGCCGTCTATTGCTGGGCGTGCGGCTTGTTCATGCTCGGCGTGATCGGCATCCGTCACGGAACGTAGCCCGCGCGTGCGGTCGCGCAAAGCGGCTCTTACGCATGTCACCCGCGACGGAAGCGCTCGCATGGTCGACGTCGGCGAAAAACCGATCACAAAGCGCGTGGCGGTCGCGCGTGCGCTCGTGCGGATGTCCGTCGAAGCCCGGTGCGCGTTGAAGGCCGGTTCGCTGAAGAAGGGCGACGCTCTCGCGGTGGCCCGGGTCGCCGGCATCAGCGCGGCAAAACGGACGTCAGAACTGATACCGCTCTGCCACGCGCTGCCGCTAAGCTCCGTGGACGTGGAGATCGTCTTCGAAGGTCGCGATGCCGTTCGCATCGAGTGCCGCGCGGCGTGCACCGGCAAGACCGGTGTGGAGATGGAAGCTCTCACCGGCGCGGCCATCGCGGCGCTCACGGTCTACGATATGTGCAAGGCGCTGGATCGCACGATCACAATCGAGCGGCTCGAATTGATCGAGAAGAGCGGCGGCCGCAGCGGCGCCTTCAAACGCTGATGCGCGTCGCACTGCTCGTGCTTTCAGACAAAGCGGCATCGGGAGCGCGGGCCGACGCATGTCTGCCGGCGATGCGCGATGGATTGCCGCAGGGAGTGACGATCGTGCGTGAAGCGATCATCGCCGACGACCGGGCGGCGATCGCCGCGACCTTGCGCGAATGGTGCGACCAGGCTATCGCCGATCTCATCCTGACCTCAGGCGGCACCGGACTCGGTCCGCGGGATGTCACGCCGCAGGCGACGAGCGACATCGGCGACTACGCCGTCCCCGGGATTCCCGAGCGCATCCGCGCGGCCGCCGTCGCGCAGGTCCCGACGGCGATATTGTCGCGCGCCACTGCCGTCGTCAGAAAACGCACGCTCATCATCAACCTGCCGGGAAGTCCGCGCGCGGTGCGCGAAACGCTCGCCCTCATCGCTGGGGTGCTGGCTCACGCGACGGAGCTCGTGCGCGGCGACTCAGGCGAACACGACACCGGACCGGCGTAGGGCCGGACGACTTCATCTAAAAAGGGACCGCGGCTCGATGGATTTCAGCGGCGCCATGCGCCTCCTCCAAAATGCGACGAACGAGAGTCTCTCGCGCCGCTATCCCGGCCGCTTGGATCGCATGCGTTCGTTCTTACATGCGCTCGACAATCCCGAAAACAGCTTTCGCTCCATCCACGTGGGCGGTACCGCCGGCAAAGGCTCCACCGCGACGATGTGCGCGGCCATTCTCCAAGCCGCCGGTTTCAAAGTCGGCTTGCACACGAAGCCGCACTTGCATTCGGTAACCGAGCGCGTCCGCATCGACGGCGTTCCGGTCAGCGACGAGCGCTTCGCCGACCTGTTGTCGACCATGCTGCCCGCGATCGACGCCATGGCGTCGACCGAATGGGGCAGGCCATCGTATTTCGAGATCCTCGTAGCGCTCGCGTTTCGCATGTTCGCCGAGGAGCACGTCGACGTCGGCGTGATAGAGGTCGGCATCGGCGGCACGCTCGATGGGACCAACGTCATCACGCCGCTCGTCTCGGTCCTGACCAACGTCGGCACGGATCACGCGGAAGTCCTCGGCGACACGATCGCCGCGATCGCGACCGACAAGAGCGGCATCATCAAAGACAAAATTCCGTCCGTCACGGCAGCCGAGCATCCCGATGCGCTCAACGTGATCCGCGAGACCGCGGCGCGCCAGCGTTCCCAGCTCACGATCGTCCAGGAAGTCGCGCACATCGAGTCGCCGTCGTCGCCCGGACCGCTCGGGCAGCCTGCGAAGATAGCAACGGACCTTGGCGTATACGATTTCGAACTGCCGGTGCTCGGCGGATTCCAACTGCTCAACGCCGCAACCGCGATCGTGGCATGCGAGCGCATCAAGTCCGAGCTTGCGTTTTCCGAACCTGACGTGCGACGCGGGCTGGAGTCGATGAGCCTCGCAGGCAGGATGGAATACTATCCATCGCGGCCCGCGCTGGTCTTCGACATCGCGCACAACGCCGAAAAGGCTTTGGCGCTGCGGAACGCGCTCGAACGCCACTTTCCCAGCCGCCGCCTGACGTTTGTCGCAGCCATCGCCGACGGCAAGGACGCACCGGGCATGATCGCGGCGTGGGATGGATTGCCGGCGCAATTCGTCTTCACGACATTCCCGGAATCGCATCGGCGCCCGGTCCGTCCGCACAACCTCGCGCTGATCGCACAGGAGCGCGGGCTCTCGGCGCGCGTCGTCGAGAATTGCGAAGAAGCGCTCGCCGTCGCGCGACGCCTCGCCGGCGCCGACGATCTCATCGTCGTCACCGGATCGACGTATCTGGTCGGCGAGTTGCGTCAGTGGTTCTTGGAAAACGTCGGCGGTTCACGCCGTGCTCCGGTCTGATCTGAAATCGCTCGCGCCGCTTGCGATCCGCGGCGCGACATTCGCGTGGGGCACGCGCACGTATCTCATGGGCATCATCAACGCGACGCCCGATTCGTTCTCCGGCGACGGATTGCTGAACGACCTCGGCGCGGTTGTCGAGCGGGCGCGTTCGTTTGTCGATGCCGGTTGTCACATCCTCGATATCGGCGGCGAGTCGACGAGACCTGGTCACGTGCCGGTTGACCAAGCCGAAGAGCTGCGGCGCGTCATTCCGGTGATACGTGCGGTACGAGCGGCCGTCGGTACACCGATCTCGATCGACACGTTCAAACCCGAAGTCGCGCGCGCGGCGCTCGAGGCGGGCGCCGATATCATCAACTGCGTCTGGGGCGCGCTGCCCGGGATCTCCGAAGCAGCGGCCGAGAGCGCCGTCCCCTTGATCGTCATGCACAATCGCGCCGCGCCGGACTATCCAGGCGACGTCGTCGCCGAAGTGATCGCGTCGCTCGAACGATCGGCGCGTGACGCGCAAGCGGCCGGCGTGCCGGCGCGCAACATCATCGTGGATCCGGGCATCGGATTCGGCAAGACCGCGGGTCACAATATCGAGATTCTCCGGCGGCTGCGCGAAGTGACGTCAGCGCTGCCCTATCCCGTGCTCGTCGGGACATCGCGCAAATCGTTCATAGGTCATCTGACCGGCCTGCCGATAGAGCGGCGAGCGTTCGGCACCGCTGCGTCCGTCGCGCTCGCCGTGGGTGCCGGGGTCGACATCGTCCGCGTCCACGACGTCGCGGAGATGGCGACGGTCGTTGCCGTCGCCGATGCGATCGCGAGGCCCTGAGCCGGCATGGAAGCGATCATCCGAGTCACCGGTATGCATTTCGTGGGCCGGCACGGCGCAAATCCGGGCGAGAAAGATCGGCCGCAACCGATCGACGTGGACGTCGAGATCGTCATCGATGTCGCCGCGGCGGTTGCGAGAGACGCGTTAGATGACGCTGTGGACTACGATTCGATCGTCCAGACATGCAGGCGGATCGTGACGCAGCGATCGTTCACGCTGCTCGAGTCGTTGGCATCCGCCTGCATCGACGCGATCATGGTCGACGCTCGCGTGCGCAGCGCGCGCATCCGCGTTCGCAAGCCGGCGCTCTTAGATGGCGCCACGCCCGAAGTCGAACTCGCGCGCGCGAGATGATGCGGGTACGCGCATATATCGGGATCGGGTCGAACCTCGACGATTCAGCGGGATACGTCCGCGAGGGCTTTAGCGCGCTCGAGCGCGTCGGACGCGTAACGGCCGCCTCTGATCTGTATCTCACGCGACCGTGGGGGAAGATCGATCAGCCGTCATTCGTCAACGCGGCAGTCGAAATCGAGACCGATCGAAGCGTTCCGGCGTTAGTCGCCGACTTGCTCGACTTAGAACAGAGCATGGGCAGAGTCCGCGGCGAACGGTACGGTCCGCGCACGATCGACTTCGATCTGCTGCTCTACGGTTCGCTGCGCTCATCGGATCCGCAATCCACTGTGCCCCATCCCGAGCTTTCGCGTCGCGCGTTCGCCCTCGCACCTCTGGCGCAGATCGCTGGCGGCGTGATGGTGCCGGGCGCTGATGCAACCGTGAGCGACCTCCTCGCCGCGCTGCCCGCGCTTGAGAAAGCCGGCGTTCGCCGGATCGCAGGCACCGCGCATCTCGCGCGCGCGCCGCAGCTCGACTATGACGCGCCGGGTGGAGCGGGAACCGGTTATGCTGATCTACGTCCATTTTCAGCGTTCGACCGATCAGTGCTCGACGCCGCATTGCGCGCACTCGGCGACGTGTCCGGCAGGATCGTTCTCGACGTCGGTTGCGGTACCGGCCGCTTCACTCGAGAACTTGCCGCACGTGGTGCGATAGTCACCGGCACGGACAAGAGCGCGACGATGCTGGCCGAAGCGATGTCGCATGCCGCGCACGCCGGATGGCGCTCACCCGAATACGTGCGCGTCGATGCCAATGTAGGTCTGCCCGAAGGCACGTTTGACGCGGTCACCGCTTTCTACGCCGTTCAGTATCTCGAGCTCGGAGAGCTCTGTACGCGGGTGAAGAGCGCGCTTGTCCCCGGCGGTGTATTCACCGTGGCGACATTTCCGCACCGGCATTTCGTCGAATCGGAATTCGCGCGATACTTTCCGTCGATGGCCGCGATCGATCTCGCGCGCTTCCCGAGTCAGCAGCGCTTGGAAGCGGAGTTGCAGCTTGCCGGATTCGACGACGTGCGAACGTCGGCGCTTGTCATGGAACTGCGCGATCCGCCGGAGTCGCTGCTCGCACGGGTCGAACAGAAATACCTTTCGTCGTTTCACTTGCTCGGCGAGCGGGAATTCAATGAAGGCGTCGCCGCGATGCGCGCCGATTGGCACGATTTGAAAGAAGTGATCCGCTCGGCGCGGTCGATCGTGGTCTCCGGCCGCGCGCCCACAACAGGCGCATTGCGGAGCCGAGGCGAAAGAACGCCGCGTGACCGAAAATAGCGACGGCGCCGCTTCCGAAGAGCTGGCTTCGTTCGTGGCGATGCGCGTCGCTCCGCTTGCCAAGGCTTTTGCTCAGACGCCGCTCATGCGAATTCGGGTACGAACACCCGAAGGTTGGGTGACGCTCGAAAAGTCCGCGCACAAGAATCCTGACGGCGCTCGCTCGACCGCGGCGCGTCCGGGTCACGTGCCGCGCTTCCAAGAAGGCGAGCCCGGCCGCGCATACGACACGATCAACGCCGAGACGGTCGGGGTCTTTCGCTCCGCGCCGCAGGTGGCTGAATTCGGCGAGCGCATCGAGGGCGATCGCGTCCTAGGATACGTCGAGGCTCTCAAATTGCGCAACCCGGTGACCGCCGCGTCGCCATGCTGGTTCGTCGCTCAAGCCGTCGAGGACGGCCAGGCGGTTGAGTTCGGCGAGGTGCTCTTCGTCGTGGAGCGCGGCGAGACGCCGCCGCAGCCGGAAGCGCCTGTCCCCGCCGAAAACGGCGCCGCTGCCATCGAGCCGCCGCGGATCTGACGTGTTCGGAAAAGTATTGATCGCCAATCGCGGCGAGATCGCCTTGCGCGTCATCCGCGCGTGCCGCGAACTGAACGTCAAGACGGTCGCGATCTTCTCGGAAGCGGATCGCAACTCGCTGCACGTCCGGTATGCCGACGAGGCGTTTTGCGTCGGTCCCGGCCCGAGCGCGCGCTCGTATCTCAACGTGCCGAACATCATCGGCGCAGCGGAAGTCGCGGGCGTTGACGCGATCCATCCCGGCTACGGCTTTCTGTCGGAGAACGCGAACTTCGCCGAGATCTGCACATCGCACGGGATCAAGTTCATCGGTCCGCCGGCGCCGGCGATCTCGCTCATGGGCGACAAGGCGAGCGCAAAACAGCGCATGCTGGAAGCCGGCGTACCGGTCATTCCGGGATCGGGCATCATCGAATCGCTGGCGGTCGCGAAGAAGTTCTGCGCCGAGGCGGGCTATCCGGTGCTCATCAAGGCAACGGCCGGCGGCGGCGGCAAGGGGATGCGCATCGTCGGGCGCGACGCGGATCTCGGCGCCGGTATCGCCGCTGCGAGCGGCGAGGCGCTGGCGGCGTTTGCGAACCCGGGCGTCTACATCGAGAAACTGCTCGTGCACCCGCGGCACATAGAAGTGCAAGTGCTTGCCGATGAATACGGCCACGTCATCCACATCGGCGAGCGCGACTGCTCCGTCCAAAAGCCGTCGCACCAAAAACTATTGGAAGAAGCGCCCGCGCCGCATCTCGATGCGGACGTGCGCACCAAACTCTGCGAGGCCGCTGTCCGTGCTGCGCGCTCGTGCGATTACACGAACGCCGGCACGCTGGAATTCTTGGTCGCCGAAGACGGACACTTCTATTTCATGGAGATGAACACGCGCATCCAAGTGGAGCATCCGATCACAGAAGTCGTCTACGGCGTCGATCTCGTGAAATGGCAGATCCGCATCGCCGCCGGCGAACGACTGACCATCAGGCAGGAAGACGTCCGGCCGCGCGGCCATGCGATCGAATGCCGCATCAACGCCGAAGACCCCGACAACAAATTCACGCCGGCCGCCGGCAAGCTTGGAAGCGTGCTGATGCCCGGCGGTCCCGGCATCCGCGTGGACACCCACATCTATAGCGGTTCCGACGTACCGCCGTACTACGACTCGATGCTTGCGAAGATCACAGCCGCCGGGCGCGATCGCGCGGAGGCGATCGCACGCATGCGGCGCGCGCTCGCCGAGATAGAAGTGCGGGGCGTCGCAACGACGACGTCCATGCACCAGCGCATCTTGAACCATCCCTCTTTTATCGCGGGCCGCACGCATGTGACGTGGCTGCGCGAAGAAGTGCTGGCGCGCCAGCCCGTCGGCGTCGGCTCGCATGGCGGCTGAACGGCGAGAGCACCGCGTCGCGCTTGAGATCCTCTACGCGGTGGACATCGGCAACATGCCGCTCGAAGACGTCCTCGTCCAAGCGCGCGACGAGGTCGGCGTCTTCGGCCGCGGTGACCTAGCCGCTGCAGAAGATCCGTACGAGCCCGAATATCCCGCCATGGACAAGCGCGCCGACGCGCCGCGCACCACCGATTGGCCCGTGGTCGAGCAGCTCGTTCGCGGAACTCTTGCGAGCAAAACTGAGATCGAGGCCGAGTTGACGCCGCACCTGCGCCACTGGAAGATGGCGCGCTTGCCCGGCGTCGATCGACTGGTATTGGATCTATGCGCGTGGGAGCTGCGCAATCGTCCGGACGTCGACGCGACCACGGTCATCAACCATGCGGTCGAACTGGTGCGGCGCATGTCGAGCGACGCGAGCGTCGCGTACGTCAATGCGGTGCTCGACGCGTTTGCGAAATCGCCGGCGCGCGGAGCGCTTGAGACCGATGCCGGCGCGCCGCTCCTCGAGACGAACGGCGCATGAACATGAAGACGTTCTTCGCTGTGACGGCCCTCGTGATCGCCGGATTGATCATCTGCGCGGCGATCGCTGCAGCGGTGATCTTCGACGACTACGGGCGCAATCTCCCGAGCATCGACCGGCTTTCCGACATCGAACCGGCGGCCACGACGCGCGTGCTCGCAAGCGACGGCACCGTGCTCGCGCGTCTCTACGACAAGGATCGCGTCTACGTCTCGATCACGCAGATACCGCCGGTCATGCGCGAAGCCATTGTCGCGACCGAGGACGAGCGCTTCTACGAACATCACGGCGTTGATCTGCGCGGCATCGCGCGCGCCGCGTTTGCGGACTACCGCCACGAGCAGATCAGGCAAGGCGCGAGCACAATCACGCAGCAGCTCGCGCGAAATCTCTTCCTCACCAACGAGCAGACGATCCGCAGAAAGATCTCAGAGGCGTTGCTCGCCATGCAGATCGAGCGTTACTACACGAAGGACGAGATCCTCGAGCGTTATCTGAACCTCATCTACTTCGGTGCCGGCGCATACGGCGTGCAGGCCGCTAGTCATGCGTATTTCGGAAAGGACGTCTCCAAGCTCACGCTGCCCGAGGCCGCCATGCTCGCCGGGCTCGTCGCCGCACCGTCCGCGTACTCGCCGTACGCGGACTTGCAGGCCGCACGCGATCGCCAGAGTCACGTCCTCGACCGCATGGTTGCCGCAGGATACGTGACGCAAGCTCAAGCCGATGAGGCCGCGGGCGCGCCGCTGCACTTGGTCGGCGCACGTTCGACGGGCGTCGAAGCGTACAAGTATCCGTACTTCACCACGTACGTCATCGCAAGACTCGAGCAGATATTCTCGCCTGACCAATTGCTGCACGGCGGACTGACGGTCTACACGTCGCTCGACACTCGGCTGGAGAATGTCGCGCAGAAAGCCGTGACCCAAGGCGTCGCCGAGGGCCTCTCGGAGGGTTACGGCATGCACGAGGGGGCGCTCGTGGCTGAAGACCCGCGCACGGGCGAGGTCAAAGCGATGATCGGCGGCATCGGGTTTTCGGCGAAGAGCCAATTCAATCGCGCGTGGCAAGCCAGGCGCCAGCCCGGTTCTTCATTTAAAGGTTACGTGTACTCGGCGGCGGTCGATCGCGGTGTTCCGGTCTCGTCGATCTATGCCGACACGCCCGTCACATTTCCGGCGGGCGATGGAAGCGAGTACAGCCCCACGGACGACGATCACCGCTTTTTGGGGAACATGACGTTGCGGCGCGCGTTTGCGCTGTCGCGTAACGTCGTCGCGGTGAAGCTGGCGCAAGACATCGGCATCGACAACGTCGTCGACTACGCGCACAAAATGGGCATCACGGAGAATCTCGAGCCCGATCTTTCGCTTGCGCTGGGAACGGCTGTGGTCGCGCCGATCGACATGGCGTCAGGCTACTCCACGATCGCAGACGGCGGGGTGTTCACGCCACCGAGCGCCATCCGCTACGTCACGGACAAATATGGCTCCACGATTTACGACGCCCGCTATCCGGACCGGCGCGTGGCGCTCAGTGCCGGCACGGCGTACATCATGACGTCGTTGATGGAGAGCGTCATCCAAGCCGGTACCGGCTATCCGAATGCGATCATCGACCGGCCGGCAGCGGGCAAGACCGGAACGACATCGGATTTCCGCGACGCGTGGTTCGTGGGCTTCGTGCCGCAACTCACCGCGGCCGTCTGGGTGGGCAACGACGATTACTCGAAGATGTATGAATCCTACGGCGGCAACGTGCCGGCGCGCATCTGGGCATCGTTCATGAAGTCCGCACTCAAAGGAGTGCCGGCTATCGACTTCGGATCGCCGCCGGCGGACGTCGAGACCGCGCGCGTCTGTCCGGGGCAGAATCGGCGCGCGCTTCCCGGACAGGGCGGTGTTTCCGAGTACTTCCTCAATGGCACCGCGCCGCTCGGCTTCTGCGAACCCGTGCGCACCGCCATCGCGCGAAAGAACGCGATGCAGATCGGACCGCGGGCGGATGATGTCGTGCAGCCGGAATGGCAGTCCACACCAACCCCGGTTCCAAACCCATCCCCTTCGTGATTCGCTGAAGGGGCCGACGTGAGTCGGCCCACCTTAGCGACCATCGCACGGCATGCCCCGCGAGGACGCTCCTTCGCTCGCATCCAGCTCGCTTCGTCGCTCGATTCACTTCGGCGCTCTCGCCCTCCATGGCTTCGCGCCTCGTTCAACGCCTCGCTTTTGGGCATGCCGTGCGATGGTCGTCGAGCCGAGGACCTCGCCACGGGATCAGGGCGATGTCGATAGCCGGGGCGTCTGAGGCGGCGGAAGCCGCCGAAGTCGAGCGGCGGAGCTAGACTATCCCGATGCTCCGCCGCGTCCCCGGCGCAGACATCGCCGAATGAGACCGTGGCGACGTAAACGGTCCGACGGCGGACCGTAGAGGTCCGCCCTACATAAAATGCCGTAGCAAGGTATATGCGCGCAACTTCGTTGTTTGACGAGCCGGCGATGACGGTGGGCGACCTCTGCCGATCTGTCAGGATGGCGCTCGTCACCGCCTTCCCGCGGCGCGTGCGCGTGACCGGCGAAGTCTCGGAATGCAAGCGCTACCCCAGCGGGCACGTCTACTTCAATCTCAAGGACGCCGACGGATTGGTCAGGTGCGTCGCGTGGAGCTCAACGGTTACGCTCCTGAGCATGCGTATGCCGATCGCAGATGGCACCGCCGTCGAAGTGCTTGGGCGTGTCTCTATATATAAAGAACGCAGCCAATTCCAGCTGACCGTCGACGACATCGCGCTTGTCGGGCATGGCGCACTGCATGTCGCATTCGAGCGGCTCAAGGAAAAGCTGCGGCTCGAAGGTCTGTTCGAAGCCGATCGCAAGCGCCCGCTGCCGTCGTTTGTAACCCGCGTCGCAATCGTGACGAGCCGAGACGGCGCCGCATTGCAAGATTTCCTCACATGTTGCCGCCGCAGAGCCGGACATGTGGAAGTGATCCTCGTGCAGGCGCCGGTCCAAGGCGAGGCCTCAGCACCCGGGCTCGCACGTGCGATTCGCCGAGCTGGGCGGCTCGCAGTAGACGTCGTCGTCGTCGCGCGCGGCGGCGGATCGATAGAAGATCTCTGGGCCTTTAACACGGAACTCGTGGCGCGCGCAATAGCGGCGAGCTCGCGTCCGGTGATCAGCGCCGTCGGGCACGAGACCGACTTCACGATCGCCGACTTCGTGGCCGACCTGCGAGCGCCCACGCCGACGGCAGCCGCGGAATTGATCACGCTCGACACGGCGGCGCAGCTCCGCATTCTCGTGACGCTCTCTAGTCGGCTAGCCCGCGCGTTGAAGCGATCGCTTGCGGAGAACGGCGACGCGTTCGCACGCCTGCGGCGCGAACTGCTCTTAGCGCCGGAGACGTTCGTCGGCGGGGCGGCACAGACGCTCGACAGTCTCGCTGATGGTTTGCGGCGCAGCGATCCACGCCGCCGGCTCCGCGACGCGCGTCGGCGTATCGAAGACTCGCTTATCCGGATGCGTTCTGCCGGACCGCGGATGTTGGACACCGCGCGGGTGGAAAACGCCGCTTCGCGACGCGGTCTTACTGACGCCGCCGCCAGAGGATTCGCGCGCCGCCGCAATGCGTTCGACGTCGCCTCCGCAAAGTTGGTAACGCTCGGGCCGCGCGCGACGTTAGCCCGCGGGTATGCGATCGTGCACGACGAGCGCGGCAGAGTGTTGACGGATGCCGGCGCCACGGCGATCGGCCGGCGAATCGGCGTGACGTTGCGACGCGGGGCGCTCGGCGCCGCCGTTACGGATATCGAGGAGACGAATGACCAAAGCGAAGGATAAGGCTGCGGATTCCGAAGCGCCCACGTTCGAGAAGGCACTTGCGCGGCTCGAGGTCATCGTAGAACGCCTCGACGACGGCAATCTCGGCCTCGATGAGTCGATCGCGCTATTTAAGGAAGGTACTCAGCTCGCCAAGCTCTGCCGCGACAAGCTCGCGCACGCTGAAGTGCAGGTCAAAGAAGCGCTCGACGACTCTGGCGAGGACGACGAATCTGACGAAGAGTCCTGACGAGAAACGGCGCCTCGATGTCGCGGTCGCAGAACAGATCGGGTGCTCGCGTCGCCGCGCACAAGCGCTGATCCTAGCGGGTAAGGTCCGCGTCGGCGTAAACAGCGAGGAGCGCAAAGCGGGAAGCCTCGTTTCCGCCGACGAGTCGATCGCTGTTGAAGATGAAGAGCGATTCGTCGGCCGCGGCGCCAGCAAACTTGAGAAGGCGCTTGACGAATTCGGTTGGACGGTCGCGGGGCTGCGCTGCCTCGACGTAGGCGCCTCAACCGGCGGCTTCACCGATTCGCTTTTGCAGCGCGGCGCTTCAAGCGTCGCGGCTGTCGACGTGGGCTACGGCCAACTCGCGTGGAAGCTGCGCACGGACCCGCGCGTCACCGTCCACGAACGCTGCAACTTCCGCCATGCCGATGTCGCGGCGCTTGGCGCGCCCTTCGCATTCGCGTGCGTCGATGTCTCCTTCATCTCGATCGCCAAACTCGGCGCGAATCTCGCTGCAGCGCTCGAGACCGGCGGCCGGCTTATCGCCCTCATCAAGCCGCAATTCGAAGTCGGTCGCGGCGCGGTTGGGAAAGGCGGAGTCGTACGCGATGCGGCCAGCCACGTGAGCGCCATTGAAGCGGTCGTATCAAGCTTGGGATCGGTCGGACTTGTCGCGGTGCGTCTCACGCATTCGCCCATCAAAGGCCCAGCCGGTAACATCGAATTTCTGCTCGGTGCGATTCGCGACGTTAGGGAGATCGTCCACGCCGATGCATCGAAGATCGATGCGGCGGGTGCGGTGCAACGCGCCCACGAAGCGCTCGCGCGATGAGTCGTCGCGTCGTGAAGGATCTCGCGCTATTCGTGGACGCCGATAGGCCGGCGGCGATCGAGGCCGCTCGCGTCGCGGTGAAGGTCGCGGCGGACGGCGGTGCCACGGTGCAGATGCGCGCGGATCATGCAGCCGCAGTGGCTGGTGGCGCGACTGCGGCCCCGAACTTTCCTCACGGCGCAGACTTGCTAGTCTCGTTCGGCGGCGACGGCACGCTGCTGCAGGGCGCACATCTAGCGGCGCCGCTTGACATCCCGATCCTCGGCGTTGATTTCGGGCAGATGGGTTTTCTGACAAATTTCGATCGCCGCGACTATCGCGAGGGGCTTGCGCGCATCGTCCGCGAGGGCGTCGAGACCGAAGAGCGCATCGCGCTCGAGGCCACGGTCGCCGGCGACGCGCGCACGTTCTTCGCGCTCAACGACATCCATATCGATCGCAAGCAGCACGGCCGCACGCTCACGTTCGGCATCGAGATCGGCGGCGAGCGCGTGGCGGATCTTCCCGCCGACGGCATCGTCGTCTCAAGCCCAACCGGCAGCACGGCCTATTTCCTCTCAGCCGGCGGACCGATATTGGCGCCGCGGCTCGAAGCGATCGCGCTCGCGCCGATCTGCCCGCACACGCTGTTCTCGCGGCCGCTCGTCGTGCGCTCGGACGAACGCATTCGGGTGACCGTACCGCGCGGCGGTGCCGGCACGCAGCTCTTCGCGGACGGACGCCACGAACTCGATTTGCCGGGCGGCAGCGTGGTCACGGTGCTGAAAGCCGCACGGCCGGTGCGCTTCGTCGCGTCCGATACTCGGCTTTTCTTTCACGTCCTCGAGCGCAAGCTGCACTGGGGTTCGTCGATCAAGCGCACGCTGGAAGCGGACGCTCATGAGCGCCACGACCGCAGCCGTTAAGGGCGCGCTCCGCTCGCTCACGGTTGAGGGCTTCGGCCTGATCGAACGTACCGCGACAGAGCTTGGCGCGGGCCTCAACGTCTTTACCGGCGAGACCGGCAGCGGCAAGTCCATGGTGATCGACGCGCTCGGCTTCGCCTTCGGCGACCGGGGCGGGGCCGACATCGTGCGGACCGGCGCGGCGCGCGCGGCGGTGTTCGTCGAATTGGATGTCGATGATCCTACGGCGGCGTGGCTCGCCGAGAATTCCTTTGCCGGCGATGACCCAGACGAGGGAGCGCCGCTCGTCATCTCCCGCGAGGTGACCGCGCAAGGCCGTTCGTCCGCGCGCATCAACGGGCGTCCGGCCACGGCGACGCAGCTGCGCGAACTCGGCGACATCGTGCTCGACATCGTCGGCCAACACGAACATCAGCAGCTGCTCATGCCGGCGCGACATCTCGCGCTGCTCGACGCGTTCGCCGGGCAGCGCGTCGTGGAACTGCGCGCCGAATGCGCGCGGGCGCATGGCGACCTTGCCGCCGTCGACGCTGCGCTTGCTGAGCTGCGCGAGCAAGGCGCGCGCCACGAGCGCCTGCTCGCCGACGCGCGATTCGCGGCGCGCGAGATCGCCGCGGCGGCGCTGGTCGACGGCGAACTCGAACGCCTGCACGAACGGCGGACGATGCTCGCAAACTCGGCGAAGATCGCTCAGGCGATCGGCAATGCGCTCGAGCGTCTGGACGATGCGGATCGCGGCGCCGTGATCGGACTCGGCCATGCCGCGAAAGCGATGGACAACGTCGCTTCGTACGGCGAAAAACTCGCCGCTGCGGCGCAGTCCATCCGCGATCTGCAGGCCGGGGCCCAAGAGGTCGCCGCTTCGATCACGGAGTTGGCAGAAGAAGGGGCGGCGGATGCGGGCGATCTTGAATCAGTCGCCGACCGCATCGCGCTAATCGAAGATCTGATCAAGAAGTACGGTGGTTCAGCGGCCGACGTCATCGCAGCCGGCGCGCGATTTGCCGAACAGGCGGAGACGCTGGAGCGGCGGGACGAGGAAACGGCACGGCTCGAAAAAGCCCGGCGCGCGCATAGCGCGGCTCTCGAAGACGCGGCGGCGAAGTTGACAAAAGAGCGCGTAGCGGCCGCGCAGACATTGCAGAGCCGCGTTCAGGAAGAACTCCGCGAACTGGCGATCCCAGGCGCGACGTTCCGTTGTGCAGTCGACGCTCGCCCAGCGGGCATCGGCGCCGGCGGCGCAGATCGCGTGGAGTTCTTCGCCGCCCTCAATCCGGACGAGCCGGAACGCCCGATCGCAAAATCCGCATCGGGCGGAGAGTTGTCGCGGTTGCTGCTCGCGCTCAAGATGGCGTTCGCGCACGTCGACCCGCACCCGGTCGTGGTCCTCGATGAGATCGACGCGGGCGTCGGCGGCGCAGCGGCACGTCGCGTCGGCTCGCGCATCGATCATCTCGCGAAAGGCGTTCAGGTTCTGTGCGTCACGCATCTCGCGCAGATCGCGGTGTTCGCAGACACGCATATCGCGCTCACCAAGAACGTCCGTAAAGGCAAGACGTTTGTCGAAGCCAATCGATTGACGGAGCGCGCGCAGATCCGCACCGAGATCGCCCGTATGTTGGCGGGCGACGAGCAAGCCGCTGAAGCGCTGCGCCACGCGGACGCGCTGCTCCGCGAAACCCGCCCCGCCGCAAAATCGTAACTCGCTGAAGGGGCCGACGCTCGTCGGCCCCCATTCCGTCGTGCTCGAACAAACGGGTATGTGAAGCTGCCCTACTACGAAACAAAATAACGAGGGCCGACTAGCGTCGGCCCCTTCAGTATTCGCCCGACGAATAAGGAACTACGTGCCGAGGCCCTCTGCGTCCGGCGCTTTGCCGGTCAGCAGATCTTCGACGGCTTTGACGAGCTTGCTCGCGTCGGCGCTCTTCGCGACGTAGAGATCGGCGCCCGCATGTTTGCGCCAGTACTGGTCGTGCGTCTCACCAAGTCCACTCATGAGGATCACCGGCGTCTGCGCGGTCGTGGGCGCATCTTTGATCTGACGGCACAACTCGTATCCGTCCATCATCGGCATGATGACGTCGGCGACGACGAGATCCGGCGTCTCCGCTGTGATCATCTTCAACGCGGTGCGCCCGTCAGGAGCGGTCAGCACGCGGTATCCCGCACGCTGCAGCGCGAGCTTCAACGCGAACGACTGCGTTACGCTGTCATCCACGAGCAGCACGGTCTGGCTCATCAGGTGATCCTTTCGTGTCGAGCAGCCAGTTTTCGCAGGCGCCCTGCGATGACTCTTGGTTCGGCGAATGCTTCGACGGCTCCCAGCCGTCCTGCCGCCGCCGGCATTCCGAATACGGTCGAGCTGCGCTCGTCCTGTGCAAACGTGTTTGCGCCCTTCGTGCGCAATTTCAGCAGACCCTCGGCGCCGTCCCTACCCATCCCCGTCAAGAGCACGCCCGCGCAACGCGATTTGTACGTGTCTGCGGCCGAAGTGAACAGCGCGTCTGCCGATGGCGCGGTCGCGCGCCGCTCGGTGCTGACCGCCTTGACGCGCAGCCGCCCGCCGGGCCCGAATACGAGATCGGTGCCCGAAGGCGCGACATATGCCCGGCCTTTGGCCGGAAGGATGCCGTCTTCAGCAAGCGTCACACGCATAGGCGTCTCCTTGTCGAGCCAGCGCACGAGGCCTTCGACGAACGGCGCCGCGATATGTTGCACGATGACGACCGGCGCCGGGAAGTCGGGGCCAAGTCCCGTCAACAAATCCACAAGTGCAAGCGGACCGCCGGTCGATGCACCGACGACGACGCACTCGAGACCGCCGCTCGACGCGACGGGCTGTTGCGGCCGGACTGCGCCGTTCGTCGCGACCTCCACCGCCGATTCGTGCGTCGGCACGGAGTGAGCAAGCGCAAGCGTTACGATGCGCTGATTGAGATCCGGGAAGAACGCGCGCAGCTCGTTTTCATCGCCCGCCGGTTTAACGATGACGTCGGCCGCGCCGGCGGCGAGCGCGAGGAAAGGCAACGACTCCGTGCCTGCAGCGCCGAGCGTGCTGATCACGATGATCGGCGTTTGCCGCGAATGACGGACGCGCTGGATGACCCGTAAACCGCTCTCGTCCGGAAGCATGAGGTCGAGCGTGATCACATCAGGCTGCAGCCGATGGAACATCTCGATCGCGTCGCGCACCGTTGTCGCGATGCCGACCACAGCAAGCCGATTGTCCTGCGCGATGCCTTCGGACAAAATCCGGCCTGCGACCGGCGAGTCTTCGACGATCATCACGCGTGCCCACCGCGTTTTCGTCACGCGACCAGCCGTTCGACCGTCTCGAGCAACTGCGTTTCGTTGAACAGACCTTTGACGATGTATGCATCCGCGCCGAGCTCGAGTCCGCGGCGGCGCTCGTCTTCTTTGGAGAGCGACGTGACGAGGACGACCGGCATCGACGAGTAGCGCGGATCGCGTTTGATGCGCTCGCAGAACTCCCAGCCGGACATGTTCGGCATCTCGAGGTCGCTCATGATGCAATCGAAGGAAGCGCCTGCGAGCTTGTTCCACGCATCCACGCCGTCGATCGCGGTCTCGACTTCGTAGCCCGCGCTGATCATGATATTGCGCAGCAGCGTGCGTGTCGTGAGCGAATCGTCGGCGATGAGAAGCCGGCGCTTGACATTCGTCTTCTCGTGGACGATCGCGCCAGCCGCGCCCCGGTCGTGTGCGTTGCGCACGAGCACTTCGCCATCGAGCACGCAGAGCGGCTGACCCGACAGTGAGATAGCGTAGCCGGCGACGCCCGCCACCCGGCCGAGCGGACGAGGCATCGGCTTGACGATGACTTCCGAAAGACCGGCAAGCGCGTCGACCACAACAGCAGCCTTACGTTCGCCGTCCGTGATCACGATCGCGGGCACGACGCCATCGCGTCCGAAGAAGACTTGCGCGGGTCCGCCGGCGATGCTCGCGAGCGGAATGACGGGCATGATCTCGTCGCGCACCGTCACCGTGATCCGTCCTTCGACGTTCACCACTTGTTCGGGTTTGATATGGACCGCTTCATGGATATCGGTCTGGCGCAAATAGACTTCGGTCGCTCCTGCACGCACGGCGAGAACGGACGAGGTGAGCAGACTGACCGGCACTCGCAGCACGAAGCGCGTGCCCGAGCTTGAGCCGCTTTCCACGAGATAGCTTCCGCGAAGCTGCGCCACGCGGTCGGCGACGACGTCCAAACCGACGCCGCGGCCTGAGATCTCGTCGGCCGTCTGCGCCGTGGAAAAACCCGGTTTGAAAAGGTACTGCGTCAGCTTCTGACTCGAGAACATCGCCGCTTCTTCGGTGGTCGCGAAACCACGCTCGACCACTTGGCGCCGCACCGCCTCGACATCGATTCCCGCGCCATCGTCTTCCACAGTGATTGTCGCGCTCGAAGTTCCGGTCGAGACCGAGACTCGCACGGTGCCCTTTGACGGCTTGCCGGAGAGCAGCCGGATTTCCGGGAGTTCGATGCCGTGCGCGACCGCGTTACGCACGAGATGGATCAGCGGCTCTTTGATCGCTTCGAGGACGACTTTATCCAGCGCGACGTCGCCGCCCGAGATGACGAGATCGGCCTGTTTCTCTTGAAGCAGCGCGACGTCGCGCACGATGCGCGCGAGCGGTTGCAGCACGGTCGCCGCAGGAAGCATGCGCAGGTCGGCGAGACGATCGCGCAAGTCTTCGAGCAGGCTGAAGCGCCGGAGATCGCGGTCCTTCACTTGCGCCGCGGCATCGGTAAGTTCCTGACGCCGCCGTTGCAGATCGTCGAAGAGTTGCGTTGCGCCAGCGGCCGCTTGCGGTCCGAGATGTGCGCGCAGTGCGTCCATAGCCGCGGCGACGCTTGATGCCACGGCTCCGAGCTTTTCCAAGTCGCTCTCATCGGCTGCGAACTGTCGGAGCAGCTCGCCGCGCAAGGCGATGAGCCGGTCGATCTTATCCGCGCCGACGCGCACCGTATCGCCGGCTATGTCGTCGCGGAATACTGGCCGCGCATCAGCGGCAACGGCGGGTTCGGTTTGAGCAGACGGCTTGTCGAGCGGTGCGAACGCGGTGACCGGGTTCGGTTGCGCGACGGCCGCACGTTTGCCGTTCTTCCGTGCCGGTTTGGACTTGCCGTTTGCGGCCGGCTTACCGTTCGCGGCCGGCTTACCGTTGGCGGCAGGCTTACCATTGGCAGCCGACTTGCCGTTTGTCGACGCGCCATTCTTTGGTGCGACGTCAACCACGATCGAGCCACCGTCGAATTCAGCGATCCGAAGCAGCATCGCGCGAACGGACGTCTCCGCCACGCCCGTGCCCGTGCCGGAGTTCATCAGATCGGTCATCGCGTCCGCGCCATGAAAGATCAGCGCGAGGACTTCCTTCGTGAGGGGCCGCGCGCCGTCACGCACTTGCGCGAGCAGAGCTTCGAGACCATGCGCGACCGCTTCGATGCCGGCGAAACCCACCATCCGTGCTGCGCCCTTGACGCTATGGATGCGCCGGAACGTCTCGTTAAGCGTCTGCGCGTCTCCGGGATCCTGCTCGAGCGCCATGAGCAATCCGTTGAGCGCGCCGAGATGTTCGTCGCACTCTGTACGGAAAATGCCCTTGAGCTCAGCAAGCTCCTGCGGCGTCATTTCCATCGGTCGTTCGAATCCTTCGCCGGCCGTCAGATCCTGTACGCGGCGACGAGCCGCTTGAGTCCGAGCGCGAGGTCATTGAGCCTCGACGTCGCCTCCTGCGTCTGACCAGTCGCTGCAACGGTGTCGCGCATGGCGGCGTTGATGGACGTGATGCTTTGCGTCACCTGCTCGATGCCCTGGGACTGCTGTTTGGCAGCAAGCGCGATCTCTTGCATGGAATCGACGGTGTGCTGAAGCGTCTCAATGATCTCGGCGATCGCCTGACCAGTCTGGGCGGCGTGACTCGCGTTCTCATCGACGTTGCGGCTGCCTTCGATCATCGCCATGACGGATTCGTCTGACGCGCGCTGGACCTCGTGCGTCAGCGAGTCGATACGCTCCGTCGCCGTCTTGCTTTGATCCGCGAGCTTGCGGATCTCGGCGGCCACGACCGCGAAGCCGCGGCCTTGTTCGCCGGCGCGCGCCGCTTCCACCGCGGCGTTCAGCGCGAGCAAGTTGGTCTGGGCGGCGAAGTCCGCGACGGTGCGGGTGATCGTGCCGATCTGCGCGATCTGTTCGGATAGGTGCGCGATGCGGTCGGACGTTGCCCGGAAACGGTCGCGCAAGCTGAGCATCATCGCGACGTTCGTCTCGACATCCGCTCGCCCACGCCGTGCTATCTCGGCGCTTTCGATGGACTTGGAAGAGACCGTCTCGGCTTGCGCCGAGGTGTTCTGCGAAGCGCTGTTGAGCTCTTGGATCGTCTGCGAGATCTGGCTCATGGCGACCGATTGCTGGGTCGTCATGCGCTCTTGTTCTTGCGCCGTCGTCGCGATCTGCATGACGGCGACGGTCGACTCGTTGACGGCCTGCTGCACTTGCTGCAGCGATCCGCCGAGTTTCTCGACCATGTCGTTGACCGCTGCGCCGAGCTCTTCCAACTCGTCCTCGGTCTTGATGTCCACTCTGCCGGTGAAGTCGCCGGAAGCGATCAGATCTGCGGTCTTCGAGAGCAAGCCAGCGGCTGCGCTCACTTGCTTGACCGTGCGATATCCGATGTAGAAGGCCACGGCGAGCGCGAGGCACGACGTGAGCACGAGCAGCATGATCAGCACCCAGACGAGATGCTGAGCGTTGGATTTCAGCGCGTCGCCCTGGTTGGCGATCGCTTGCGTGAGTTTGTCTTGCGCCTGGATGAACGATTGGAGTTTCGTGCGCTCCTCGACGAACCCGCCCGCCACGGCTTGGCGCACGGACGTCGAACCGTCTTCAGCGCTCGTGACGATGTTCTCGACCATCGAGGACTCGTCGTTCGCGTTTTCTGTCAGCGTTTGGATGTCGTTCTTGAGCGCGCCGTTGTTCTCGCCGAAGCCCGACAACTTGACGATGTCGGCGGCGTACTTTGCCTTGCCGTCATCGTAGAGCCTGAGGTCATCAGTCTTACCGGTCAGTCCCCACTGCGCCGCGCCGCCGATCATCTGCAGCACGTCGAGCCGGACGTTTTGGGCCGACTCCGAGATCGGCTGCAGTTCATCCGTGATCTGCTTCTCCGAATCGAAGATCATCTGCGGCAGCGTGACGGCCAACGCGATCTGCACGAGCGTGATGCCGGCGAGCCACAAGAAGATGACGAGCATCTTCCGGCGGAGCGACTTCTCCGCAAGTAAGATATCAAGACCGTTCAAGACGAACCCTCACTTCCAAGCACGAGTTGCGGCGCTGCGAGCAACGCTGCCACATCCAGTAACTGCACCGAACCGTACGCGCTCGCGTGGACAGAAAACGTGAAACGGCCGGGCTGGTAACTCATATCGGCGGACGACGCCAGCGATTCGAGGCCGACGAGCCCGTCGACCGCGATCGCGATGCGGACGCCCGCGTGCGTCAAGACTATGCCGCTGACGCGCGCCGGCAACGGCGCCGGCGCAAGACCCAAAAGCGGTTTGATGTCGTAGAGCGCAAGCGCGTCGCCGCGGCGGTTCACGAGCGAGACGCCGATCCGCCCGCCGTGGGCGATGACCGGCGCATGTGCGAGATCGCGGAAGAATTCGATCACGGCTGAAACGGTGACGGCGTAGTACTGTCCGCCGAGGGTGAAGACCGCGGCCTCGGTTCCAGCCGCAGCTGCTTCGACGGGCACCGCGGCCAGCGCGGCTGTTCGCTCGGCAAGCGGAAGCTCGTCGTCGGGATCGATCGCGAGCAGCCGCAGAGCGTCTTCATCGTTCCACGGATCTGGGAGCATGAGTCCGTCGACATCGACGACGGCGCACAGCTCCGGGCTGGCCGTGA
>Ga0210384_10000113_pt1 | contig 120508 bp, 122 predicted proteins | sample IncBWH2MmetaG_FD_160574 | JGI IMG/M metagenome (GOLD analysis project Ga0210384, IMG submission 160574) | Forest soil microbial communities from Barre Woods Harvard Forest LTER site, Petersham, Massachusetts, United States - Inc-BW-H-2-M | ecosystem: Environmental > Terrestrial > Soil >...
AGAGGCTTGCCGTTCCTGCGTTTATCTCGAGTCTTGTTATGGCGGGTGTGCCGGGCGGCGCCGCATCCAAAATGCTCTCGATCAGCCGGACTTTTATTGCCCAATTGTCCGCGGTGAATTGCAAAAGCTGGAGATCCGCTTGGCTCCCGCTCGCGAGCTCCCCAAAGGCGAAAGCGCATGTACCACCATCGTGATTGCGCGTGATTGAGATGGCTGAGTTGCTCATGCGTGTGAATTTGGGCTGATGAGGTTGTAGCCTTCATGAGAATTTAGGATCGAAGACCGGGAGGATCAAGATGACAACAACCACGACTCAACCGCGAGACAACACATCCCAGGTGGCCGGCCAGCCCGATGCGGCAAAAGGCTTGGCGGTGGTTCGCGTGACAGTCGGGGCGATGCTCGTGTGGGTCTTCTTTGAGAATCTGGGGAAGGGCACGTACACCACCGCGGGCTATACTGGGGTGATTCATTACTACATTAAGAATAGCCACTCACCGGCCGTATGGAAGTGGGTAATGGGAATCATGGCCAGCCATGCGGCCATGGCAGCTCCCCTTCAAGCAGTGGGGGAGATTTCGCTGGGGATCCTGCTCGTCATTGGCCTGCTCACGCGCCCTGTGGCCTTTCTCGCATTCCTGTACTTGGGCAGCCTTTGGGTCTCGGAATTGGGTACGTCGTGGATTTGGGAACTACTGGTTCCGGTGCTCGCATCGCTGGGACTCGCGGTGGGACGCGCAGGTCGTGCATGGGGCATCGACGCGTTGCTGGCACGGCGGAGCCCCGCGTCCCCGTGGTGGTGATGGGAAAATCTGAGTGAGAGTATCCGTCATCATTCCTACCCATAACGAAGCGCAGGCCATTGGCCGAGTGCTTGCTGATCTGCCTTCCAGTCTTGTCACGGAGGTCATCGTTGTCGACAGCAATTCGACGGACGGAACGCCCGATCTCGCCCGAAAGATGAGGGCACAAGTCATCCAGGAGCCTCGCCGAGGATACGGACGCGCGTGTTTGACAGGGCTCGCAAATACGAAAAATCCTGATGTGGTCGTATTCCTCGACGGAGACTACAGCGACCGCCCTTCGGAGTTGCCAATTATCTTGGCTCCGATCATCGAGGGGCGCGCTGACATTACGCTCGGTTCGCGCCTCGGCGGCAAAAGCAACCCCGGTGCGCTACCGTGGCACCAATCATTCGGCAATCGCCTCGCCGCTGGCCTGATCAGGCTTTTATACGGCGTAAATGTCACTGACCTCGGACCGTTTCGCGCCGGCCGCGCTGATGTGCTGCGCGCCCTCGCTCTTGAAGAGGCTACCTACGGCTGGGCGGTGGAAATGATCGTGAAAGGGGCCACCGCGGGATTTCGGATCGTGGAAGTCCCCGTGAGCTACTACCCGCGCATTGGAAAGTCCAAAATTAGCGGTACGGTGAAGGGCACGGTAGGAGCAGCATGGTTCATCTTAAGCCGGATCGTGCTCTATTATTTTCGACGTCGAAGGGCGGGGGCGGGAACGCCGCGACCGGCTAAGTCCCGATAGACCAATATCTCATGAAATCTACTAGCCAGACCCCTGTCCGTTTTTCTCACCCAAACCGCACTTTAGTCATTATGGCGAAAGCCCCAAAACCCGGTATGGTCAAAACCCGTCTTACTCAGAGCCTGCCTTCTCCCGCAGTGACAGCGCTGTATCGCTGCCTTTTAGAGGACACCCTCGCGTTGGCAACGTCATTGCCGAGCGTGGAGGTCGCAGTGATGTGCCCCGAGTGGGATCAGGACGAATTGGCGCACCTATTGGGTGATACAGTGCAGGTCGTGGCGCAAAAAGGCGAAGGTCTCGCAGCAGGACTCACTTCTGTTTTTCGACATTTCACTGCCGCCGGCCGGCAGCACGTTATCGCCTTCAATAGCGACAGTCCACACCTCGCTCCGTCGGTTCTGGACAGCGCGTTCGAAATACTCGCCGCGCATGACGTGGTTGTCGGACCAACCCACGATGGAGGCTACTATCTGGTTGGCGCCAAGGCCGCTCACCCGTCGCTCTTTGAAAGCGATGGTATGGGAACAGGGAGTGCGCTCGACAGATTGCTGACGCGCACGAGCGCCCTTGAACTCTCAACCGGCTTCACGGAATCCTTCTATGACATCGACATCGCAAACGACTTGATTCTGCTGGCTCGGGAATTGCAGCTCGCTCCCGCGAAGGCCCCAAGGACTGCAGGCTGGTTCTGCGAATGGCAGCAAGCAGTTGCGCAACTTCGCCATTGAGTGGGAGGCCTGTGAAACTCACGCCCTCGCACAGGCTGTACGGACTCGGTGCCATTTTGCTCGTGGCGCTGACGATCTGCTCACGCAACTTCAGCCGCACGGGTGAACCGTCATTTTTCATTCCTCTGGCTGTTGCTGGCGTCGCGTACCTCCTAGCTTTCCGCGAGTTCTTATCCACGCCAGAATTTCCGAAGCGCGTCATCGTCTTCGGCCTCGCCCTGTCTGCTCTGTGGCATATTCAATTCCTACGAATGCCACCTGGTTTAGACGACGACATTCATCGATATGTTTGGGACGGCCGCGTGCAGCGGCTCGGCTATAACCCTTATATCGTGGTTCCGAGCGACCCTGCACTTACCAGCTTGCACACATCTGAGACGCGTACGTTGAATAATCCAGAGGTGCCGAGCCCATATCCAGCGGGGGCGCAGCTGTTCTTCCGCGCCGTAACATCGATTCACGAGTCTATATTTGCTCTGAAAGTAGCATTTGTACTTTGCGACTTCGCGATTGTGTTTGTGTTGCTCGATGTTTTGCGTTGTACCCGGCAGGGAGAGCACTGGGTTCTGGCTTATGCCTGGCACCCACTGCTAGCGATTGAGGTGGCGGGCAGCGGTCACGTCGATATTGTCGGCGTGCTATTGCTCTTGGTCTCCGTGGTGGCGCTTCTCAAGCGCTGGCGTGCCGTTGCAGCGATGTCATTTGGGCTCGCTGTTGCGGTGAAATTACTCCCTATCGTACTACTGCCACTCTACTGGAAGCGGGTTCGGATGCGCAACGCAGCCCTGGCGGCAATTGTCCTCGGACTTCTATATGTGCCATTTCTCAACCACGGCCGGATTCCGATTGGCTCGCTCGGCTCCTACGTGCAGAGGTTCCGTTTTAATGGTCCGGTTTTTGCAACGCTCGAGCGAGTGGCGGCTCCTCAGGTTGTGGCTGGGCTGGCAGTGCTCGTCGGTTTTGTTACGGCAATCTGGATGAGAAGAAAGTCCGCAGAAGGGTCCGCGGAGGAGTTCGCCTGGCCAATGGCGGCATCGCTTTTCTGCGCGCCGGTTGTCTATCCGTGGTACCTGCTATGGATGCTGCCATTCCTAAGGTCGACCTCAACACTTCCCATCCTGGTCTGGACTTTGAGCATCCTTCCTACTTATTATGTGTGGCACCTGCGGACCGTTGGGCGCCCGTGGTTAGTTCCTGATTGGATTGCGATTCTGGAATACGGATCCGTGGCAGTCGCTGCTGCCATGATCGCTTTACGTAGGACCAGGCGATCGGCCGCCCTCCAATGCTCAGCGGACCCGGTAGAGTGAAGGCAACTGCACCACATGAAATTTCACGCATCCGGGGACCCTTGTACGTCATCCAAGACCACGTTCGTTTTCATTGAGGAGGACCTGCATGACAAAGTTGCGCCGTTCCATGACGATGTACTGCTTGCTCTCAGGGGCACTGCTACTTGCGAGCGCTTCCCGGGCCCAGACGCGCCCGCCCATTGTCGAGCAACTCGCCAAAACCTATGGCCTTGATTCGTACGGGCAAGTTGATGCTATCCGCTACACTTTCAACATCGAGATCCCGGCCTTCAAGCTGACTCTCTCTCGCTCCTGGGAGTGGGAGCCCAAGACCGGAAAAGTCTCCTACGAAGGAAAAGACAAGGACGGCAAGCCGGTCAAGGTTACCTATCTCCGCTCTCAGCTCAGCACCGCGCCGGCCAACGTGAAAGACGAAATTGAGCCGGCCTTCGTTAACGACAATTATTGGGTGATCTTTCCTTTCCATGTTTACTGGGACACTAGCGCGAACGTAGTGGAGAAGGACAAGCAGAAATTGCCGATCGGAACGGGCACCGCAAAGCTCGTGTCCGTGAAATATCCTGCGGAGGTTGGTGGCTACACGCCGGGAGACACTTGGGATCTTTACGTCGGGTCAGATGGGCGAGTGGTGCAATTTATCTATCATCGCGGCGGACCCAAACCACCGAGCAACCTCACAGCCACCTGGGCGGGCTACAAGAAGGCTGGCCCTCTGCTCTTTTCGACGGACCATCGCGGAACGGCGGACGGCAAGCCGGCGCGAATTTTCTTTACGAATGTGGCGGTCAAGCTAGTGGGGTCGGACACTTGGGTGGACGCGCAATAGGAAAAGCGCGGACTCGTTCCGGCAATTGATGTCATTCTTCACGAATTAGACTTCCTGGCAATTACTACGGTAGTGCCCGAGCTACTCAGCTTGGACGGGTCGCGGGTCGTCCGTCCAGGTCTGTTCACCGGTGATGGGATGAGAACAGCGAATGCGCTGGAGGCGCTATCCTTTACTGTCACGCGATGAACGGGGACAACGGTTTCCAAGACCGTTGCAGTCGATTGAGAGCTTGAAGCAGACCTCCGGTTTCAAAGTCCAATTGGGGTTCAGAACTCGACCATTTGATGCCTCTTTCGTGTGTCTCATTGCTCTAAAGGCAACCGAATCAATGGGACTTAGAGTCTGATCGTCAAGTCATAACCCGAAGGTCGTCAGTTCAAGTCTGTTCCCCGCAACCAATCTGTGATTCACAGGCAGAGCACTGGCGCCCGGCGTCAATTCGCCGACTTTGCGGCTGCGGTTTCCATGAAACCTAGCATGGCCTGCTTTAATTGCGAGTCCACTTCGTCGGCGATGGTCATCACATCGAGCAGCACAGTGCCGAAATCCACACTGCCAAGATTGTTTTGTAAAGTATTGAAGATGCTGACTTGCAGAATGCGCGACTCCTCCACGACCATGGGGACGGTGTAGCCTTGCTTGCGACGGAGAATTCCATGTTCGCGTGCGGCGCGGGAAATGGGAGATTTGGTGTCGGGAGCGAGACGCAGGCGACGCACGAGGTCGTTCAAAAGGAGAGGGAGATGGCCAGTACGTTCTTGGTAGGTCAATGAGATGGAGGTGAGTTCGTCGGTATGTTCTACGCGGGACATCCACATCTGGACGGTTGCATCCAGATCGCGCTCGAGGATTGCGGCGACACGTTCTTTGTTCATTGCAATATGGGCCGAAGGATTGGAGAGCTTTTCTTGAATGATTACTGTGATTTCGCCGAAGCCAATAGGTTTCACCAAAATTTGGTCGGCCTGCAGCAAGATGGCGGTCATGGCCGCTTGGAGCACGGGGTAGTTGCTGAGCACGAGGGTTACAGCGTTGGGTTGTGCATGGCGCATAGCATTAACAACGGTGAAACCATCTGAAGCATCGGGCATGTGGAGATCGGAAAGCAGCACGTCGAAGCGTTCGGAAGAAATGAGTCTCAGAGCTTCGCTTACGGAGGCGGCCTGGGCCACTTCAAACCCATGGCTCTCCAAGCCCTGCTGGAACGCAATGCGGACTTCTTCTTTGTCTTCCGCTAACAATATTCTATGTTTTTTCATCACAGGTTCATACCTTCCAAAAGAAATAGAATCGCAAGGTGTTGAAATTCAAAATCGGTATCAGGACGAATGGCGGTTCCGACAAACATTCCACGCCGGATCTGTCGACTGAGGTAGTCTTGTGGAAATCGAAAATGCCCGGAGTCTTTTAGAATCTACTGATGCCGCCGCCCGCGGTGGGTGCAGCCCCGTGCCCGCTCGTGATTCAGCCCACTTGTCCGCAGGCGTGATGCATAATGTGTGAATCACTAGCGCAATCCATCCTGCCGTAGATCTCTTTCGCGCGATTGGCTCGGCCGCGACTATATGCCTTTGCAAGTAAAAACAGTTAAGACGTGGGATGAGTTGGAGGCGATTCGTCCTGGGTGGGAGAGGATTTTGCAGGGTGCCGAAGCGCTGACCATATTTTCCACGCTCGAATGGCTGGGAGCATGGTGGAAGGCCTTTGCAAAGGACAAAGAGCTCGTTGCGCCAGTTTTCTCGAATTCGGACGATGAGATAGTGGGGATTGTTCCACTCTACACAGACTTGGTCGAAACAGCGCTTCCCTTTCGTGTCAGACGATTACGTTTCGTAGGAGATGGCTCGGAAGACTCGGACAATCTGGACCTAATCATCCGAGCGGGGTATGAGATCTCGTGCACTCAAGGTTTTCTATCCTGGCTGGAATCGAACCCCGACTGGGACATCTGCGAGCTGAATACACTGCCACTAGATTCCGTCGCACTCCCCTTGTTGGTTTCAGATCTGAAGAGGCGCAAGTGGACGCTCCGGCAACTGGAAGGCCCGCGCACGACGATCTCGCTACCGGACACATGGGAGAGTTATCTCGGGCAAACGATTTCCAAAAAAGAAAAAACGAAAATTGGTTATTACACAAACCGACTGCAGAAGCGTTTTAAGGTATCGATTATTAAGTGCGATGACGTGAAAGAGCTTCCGGCATCTTTGACAACCCTGTTCAATCTGCACCAGAAACGCTGGCAGTTGAAAGGAGGGACTGGGGCCTTTGCTTCGGCGGAGCGATCTGAACTTTATTACAACATGGCGCCCACTTTTGTGGAGCGCGAGTGGCTTGAATTCTGGATTCTACGGTTAGATGGAAAACCGGCCGCAGCGCAGTATGGCTTCCGCTATCGCAACGTTGTCTATTCTTTACAAGAAGGTTTCGATCCCGCGTATTCGTCCGAACGCGTCGGCTATGTGCTCAGGGCTCACGTCCTCAAGACGCTGATCGGCCAAGGGGTCCGCCAATACGATTTTCTCGGGGGCGAAGAGGCGAGCAAAGTTCGATGGGGCGCAAAAAAAAGAAGCTACGCAGACGTCCATTTTGCCCGGCCCCTGACGCGAGGTACGATTCATCTGAGAATGGATCAAACCACACGCGCTTTGAAGAGCTGGTTTCGAACAAATCTTCCTGCTCCCGTGCTTCGAGCACTTCGAAAGGGTAAATCTTCAGCAACACTGTTTTGAGACTATAAACTTCCCCAATTCATGATCGAGAAAAACTTACGGAGTTTTGAACTTTCCGCCACTTCCATAAACCTTTGGAACAGAGCGCCGCATCCATCCGCTTGCTTGAGCTGGACATCGCATTTGTCGCACAGCTGGCCGTCGGCGTGAATCACTTGCGTTACTGCCTCGAGTAGCCCTCTCTGGTAAGGCTGCCGCATCAGTTTGCATTTACCTATAGCGGCAAACTCACGAACTGCTTTCGAACTGTTCGAGGGGGCGAACGCACGGTCAGCGGCACGGAACATATCCAGATCCTGATCGTTGTCACCGATTGCGGCAACGGGCTCGCGTTCGAATCTCAAGTATTTCTTGGCCCATAGCAAACCAGAACCTTTACTGATGCCCTTGGGGAGGATAGTCGTGTCTGCGTAGGTCGGCAGGAATGTCAAACGATCCAGTCCCGCACGCTCCAGAATCGCATACACCTCCACTTCCGTCAGACCCTGAGTACGATTCCCCTGGTATCGGAAGGCTCGCACGGCAATTCGATAATTGGGATCGACGAAAACGCCGGGGAGCGATTGGATTGCCGTTTTGCAACAGTTTAATTGCTCGGCAGCCTCCGGCTCGATGAGCGAGACTTCGCTTTGAGTCTGGGCATCGACAAAAATGCAACCGGATTCGGCAACTCCTCCCTGTAGACCGTAGGTGTCGCAGTATTGCCGGACATCCGTGACGCTGCGCGCGGTGTTGAGAATCACTGAGAATCCGTGGCTCTGCAACCTCGCGAGAGCGATCAAACTGCTGGTCGTGGCCTGAGGAAAGTCAAAAACATTAGAATCGAAGACTCCATCAAGATCGAGAAAGATGAGTCGCCGAGTCGACTGCATGGGAAGGCGATCGGGAAGTAGCGACCCCGAAAATAGGTTCATTTGATGAACTAGGAAGTTGCGGGCCAGAACTATGCGTTCGTGCCAAAGCATCAGCGCTTCGCTGCGCGTCTCGGCGTTGAGCGCGGCGGTGGCCCGTTCCATTCCTACAATGCCGTGCACCACTTTCCAAAGCAGAATTCGCTGTGCCACAGTAGAATCACCGGTCATCCGAATATAGTGGGCGATCAGTTCGTGTTCCTCCTTGGCGGAAAGGCGGAATTCACAGACCGCGCTTGCGAGATCATAGGCGGGATCAACGATGTATAACTCGGTGCGGCCGAAATTATGGTGTTCGAAGTCAACTTTGCAAGGACCGTCCCGGGTTTCCACCCAGTCCTGGGGCGTCATACTCCCGTCTATTAGCGCGGGGGTCCGACATACGTACTGCTCGAGAGCTCGGTGGAGAGCAGGTACTTTTATGCGGCCAATGATCGGGCCGTATGCTCTTCTCAGCGAGTCGATCAGCACACTCCAACCCGTCCATCCATAGCCGGGGCTGATTGCAAAGGTCGGATCCTCTTTCAGGCGCAGTGTCGTCGCGCGCGTAGCAACATAGGCAGCGAGACGTTTGATAGGTGGCCCGCAAGGATCGCCCTCCGCACGTTCGAGCCACTCCGTGTACATAAGTCCTTCTCGAAGGCCAAGCATTGCGGGAACGAATCCCGCGAGCTGGTTTCCCGCAAAAAAAGCCTGATAGCCAAGCCAGCCCCAGCCGACGCTTTTCGCAAGAACGCGCCTGAACGCGGGTGGTGCGCTATTTTTCACCAAGCGTATATCGAATGTGTGTTTCAGGCGACACTGGAAGTTATCCTGAAAATGTTCTTCGAGGCGCGTATTCAGCTCGCAAGTGCTGCTGCTTTGCAAGATTTGAACATCGTCCCATCCCAGAGCTTGGAAATAGCGCGCAAGAAGCAGCTGCACGGAGCTGGGTTCGAGAAGACGGTTTTTGTGAAGAGCGTTGGCATCCAAACGGATCAATTTGATGCCATAAGTCTCCACCGTGGCGGGGAGATGCCAATGGGGACGAGCCGGGTGCATGGCCGCAAGTAGAAAAATTCTATCGGGTGGCACTCCCCTTTTCCGCAGGAGGTTCACCATTAGCTGGAAGGTGTTACCAGTATTCGGAGACTCGTCGATGACAAGTATCTGAACGCCCGGCGAGCAGAGGGCCTGCAGTGAGAGTTCCTCCCATGGCGAAATTCCTTTTTTCGGACGTATCGTGCACCAGGACACCGAGGTCCAGCCCAGCTTCAAGAGTTTAGCCTTCGCAGCTGGAGCAAAATACGCGCCCATCGAGCGCGGGCCAATAATCAGGAGCGGCGATTGGCGATTCTCCTGAGAAGCAGTGAATAACTCAGCGAGCGAGAATGCATCTTGATGCGCAAGATCCTGGCTACGATATCCAGATGGCAACTGCATCCGGCGATGGAGAAGCCGCTTCGGTAGAGGAGTGGCGATGCAATTTTCGATGGATTTCCTCAAATCATCTAGTCGATGCGGGGCGGGCTTTCCGGTTCGGGTCAGAAGTTCGCAGGTCGCATCTACCTTAGAGGTCCATTCTTCCCTCCATCTGGCCGCGCGCGATTTTTGCGGATAGGTCGCAAGGCGATAGACAACATTGATTATTCTCTGTACGAGAAGGAGAGGAATCCGAAGCTTGGGAAGCTTTCGAGTGATCTTCGAAAGGTCCGGAGAAGTTTCCGCTAAGTAATCGTCGACGGTACAGGCGAGAGCGGACGCGAACAGATACAGATTGGTTTTGCACTCTTCGATCTGCCATGGCACGTTAAGCGAATTCAACTGGTTCAAGGATTCACGGAGGTGTTCGAATAGGTCGCGTACCGAGAGAACAGGATCGAGCGCCCACCCATAGCGCGAATAAAAGCTATCCTCGGAGCCGACGTCAGGACGCAGTCCGGCGAGCTCTGAAACATGGACTTGCGGACTTGTGGTCTCAACCACTGAAGATTTCCTTGTCATTGCCCGGATGGAATTCTGCGCGCTTAGGACGGAACCTATGCGAGAAGGAGCCAAAGACAACGGTTCACGCGCGTGAAATCGAAGAGGTACTTGGAGTCTCTTTAACCGTGGGCCGAATGACGCCCGAAGATAACTCTGAATGGAGCGGTGATCCGCCCGCGATGAGATCCCTAAGGACCCACCAAAATACTCGCGGATTGCGACGCGCTTGCGTAAGTGAATAAGGCAGCCATCCGTGACCAAAAGGCACGTAGACGCGCACGGGCACATCCAATTCACGCGCGACTTTCAAAGCCGCCTTCATAGGAAGGCCGTACAATAGCTCAAGGGAGCATGGAGTGCCTGATTGGCGAAGGCGCTCCAAAGCAGTTCGACCCAAATCCGGGTCATGAGTCGCTACAGCGACGAAACGTGCGCGACCTGCCAGCCGGTCAATGACTTTCAAACAGCCTTCCCTGGGATTCATCTCTTGATGTTGGGGGTCTGCCCACTGCCCTTTGACCACGCGAACATGCAAACCGAGATCTACTGCAATATCTGCGTCGGCGACGCTTCTCATCCATCGGCCGGGCAAAGTGCACCCTACATGCGGATACGAATGCGCTGCTTGGGCAACTATAGAGAAGGTTCGATCGGCCGTTTCGTGTTCCAGGGAGTCGAAGTGGACGAGAGTATTCTTGTTCTTCGCTTGCTCCAATACCTCATTCACCAGAGCCCAGTCATAGTTCAGCGGAGGAAGCTTAATGGACAGGTAACAATCCATCTTATCGACGGCCAGGACAGCGAGAGCGGACGTATAAACATTCACTATCCGTTGCGTTGAATCGCTCTCGACATTCCAAAAACTGATCGTGCTGCCAATACCCATATCGCGGAAACAGCGGCATGTGCGCATAGCATCGTCGAGGGTGGGTCCAGCAATGTAGGCACTGCCGGCGTGCTTCGCGACGGCTTCCCAAGCGGACCAGATCATTTTGTTGATCCTGCGGTTCATTCCTTTTTTCTTTTCACGGCCACTTCAAACCGTCGAAGCGCCGATTGGAATGCGTCCGCCGCCAGGGCAGCGATGCCCCTTATTCGGAAGGGATAAGCTCTAATCGTTACGGTTTGAATCTCATCTTGTGTCCAGATACGCGTCCAGTTATCAGCGTTACCCAGAAATTCATAGGACACGAGATCCTTCGAAGCCGCGTAGCGGATCGTCTCGGCAATCAGCAGCATTCCAGGTGAGCATCGTGCAAACTCCTCGCGGTATCCAATCTTTAGAAGCCAGAAGCCTCGTGCGCACTCCAGTGCAAACTGCATCGCGACAGCCTTGCTGCCAACTCGCAGAAAACACAAGCGCAAGGTTCCCGCTGCACTCGCCGAGGCAGCATAGTGCCGGTAGAACTGACCGCGCAATTTATCGGAGGAGATGGCGCTCCCTTCGCTCCCCTTCCAGTTCGCGGCCTCGACTTCCAGAGCCTCGTCAAGAATAGGTCCGAGTTGCGAGGGGGTAGGGGACAGAATCTGATAACTGACAGGACCGATTTTCTCGGCGTTTCGAAGGGCTCGCCGCAAATCCGAGCGACGGCCCCTATTGAGCTGGCTCTCGGGTTTCCGCCAACCCTGATGTAACAAGATGCGAGGATATGGTTGAGCTGAACGTAGAAGTACCAGCCCGCGGCCGCGATAGGCTTCTTGAATTGCGGCAACGGTCGGCGAATCGGCGGGAATTCTGTCCAGAAAAAGTGGGGAACCCAGTTTGACGAGAGCGTTGGCAAGACTCTGAAGAGCGACGGGATCGGAAAACAGCAAATCGGCAGGCTCGCGAAGAACTTTGACTCCCAGATGTTCCAGTCGGCCTAGAACGCTCTTACTGCGGACAAGCGGCGCGATGGCACCTGTTTGCGATCCCGTTTTGGCGACGAAGAAATGGATTTCCCCATCGAGGGGCAATGTGGCGCAGCAGGATTCGCTCCAAAGATATTGCTGGATAGGGCTTGCGGTATCGCGTTCGAGCATCCTCCAAAATGGCGCGATCTCGTCAAGCTGACGGAATCTGTGCGTCGGCGGACCCCAGTTCTTATTTTCGCTGTGACGGGTGCTCGCGCTGACGGTAACTCGGGCTGGTCGCTCGGCTGCGACCCCGTGATGGCGAACTAACGAGTTGTGAGCGTGAAGCATGTCGGGGCACTCTACCGGGGGTCGAGATCAGAGGTCGCGGACAAGACGCTGAGAGAACTTCGTGAACTTGCCAAGGGAATCCACGGGCACGTCCGCAAATTGGCTAAGCACCTTGAAGCTCGACACGGTCACACGGTCGCCGGCTGCTAGACTCGTATTCAGCTCTTACGATAGTCTTTACATTCAAATGCGTGGAAAACGGGAATTGTTAGCACGTATGTGCTCCCGGACGGGGCTCACCAGAGTGCTGGAAACCCTCCCCCAGCGCCGCGACTTGATAATTCTGAATTACCATCGCATCGGAAACGGGGACGAGACTCCGTTCGACTCGGGCGTATTCTCAGCCACGGCTGAACAATTTGATTCGCAGATCGCTTACCTGAAACGTCGTTTTCATATCTCTACTTTAGAGGAAGTGTTCGCCATGATGGGCGGTGATGCCCCTCGCGGGACAAGTGTGCTCATCACCTTCGATGACGGGTACATTGATAACTACACCCTGGCATTTCCGATCCTCCGCACGCATGGTGTGCAAGCCGTGTTCTTTCTGCCTACGGCTTTCATCGGCACAGGGAAGCTGCCCTGGTGGGACGCGATTGCCTACATTATCAAACAGAGCGCGAAGAAGCGTGTCCACCTCGAATATCCGCAACCTGCGATCTTTGATCTGGCACGCGATGGAGGAAAGAGTGTGAGCATGCAGATCCTGCGGCTCTTTAGGGAGTCTGCTGTGGAAGATCCCGAACGCTTCATCATCGAACTCGAGAAAACATGCGGAGTATTGCGCCCCAGAGGGAGTGCCGAGCGATGTTTCCTGGACTGGGACGAAGCTCGCGACATGCAGCGCAACGGCATGGCGTTCGGATCTCATACCCATAGCCATGAGATCTTGACTAGTCTTTCGCCCGAGTTGCAACGGGAAGAGGCACGCTATTCACGGGAGATATTGGAACAGGAACTTAACAGACGTATTGATATCCTCGCCTACCCGGTCGGACTCAAGCATTGTTTCTCCGCCGATACCGTAAGCGCCTTAGAGCAAACGGGTTATCGCGCAGGCTTTTCGTTCTATGGTGGCTCGAACCGCCCGGGAGAGATTCGGCCATTCGACATACGACGCTACGGCGTTGCTGATCTGAGCTATGACCATTTTCGGTTGCAAACAACCATGAGAGCGGCTACTGGTACGGGTTCGCTCTGAAGACCCCTTAGTCAGCTCGCAAACCAAGCGTTCAGGCAAGCCCTTTATTTACTTTAGCTTAGGCCAAGACTTAGACAGATTCTTCAGCCGCTTCGGGCCGATTAACCCTGCCGTTTTCCTTAGCCCTATCCATATAGACACAATGGACACCTTAGGACAGCATTTGGGCAGTTCCCCTTTTTTGGACTGTTGGGCAGATGTATTCGCCGCGGCGCTCCTGTATCCACAGTAGGCAGGGGCGCGTGTTGCATTTGGGCACGGAGCTTAAATAGAAGCCGGAGCCAAATGTTAAGAGCTTGTCGTCTGTCACGGAGTCAAGAGGCGTTAGTGCTTCTCCTAGTTGTCCTATTGGGAAGCCTCTCCCTTGCGGGATGCGCAGGTTTGACGAGCGCCAACAAGAGCCCTTCCGATCCTACAAATCCTGCCGGCCCCGTCGTGATTAGTGTGACCCCCGTCGCCGCGACAGTGGCAGCAGGAAGCACCCAACAGTTTCAAGCAACTGTAACAGGAACCTCGAACACCGCGGTCAAGTGGAGTATGAGCGGCGCGGGATGCAGCGGCGCCGCGTGTGGTACCATTTCGGCAGGCGGACTTTACACCTCACCAGCCAGTGTACCCTCGCCTGCGACTGTCAGTGTGATCGTGACCAGCGTGGCGGACCCCACCAAATCAGCTTCGGCGAGCGTTAGCATTGTTGCTGCGGCTGCAGTTTTGCTGAGTATTAGCCCTGCCAGTGCTGCGGTTCCTACCGCCAGCACGGATTCCTTCACAGCGAGCGTGACGGGGACTACAAATACGGCAGTGGCGTGGAGCTTGAGTGGAGCTGGTTGCAGCGGCGCATCGTGTGGTTCGCTCGCAACGAGTTCACTTGCGGCCGTTTATACTGCGCCGGTGGTGGCACCTTCGCCGCCTAGCGTTACGGTGGCTGCAACCAGCATGGCGGTACCGAGCAAGACAGCGTCAGCAAGCGTAACCATCGTTCCCGTTATTGTTGTCACTGTGACGCCAAACAGCACCTCAGTTGCGACAGGAGCGACGCAGCAGCTAAGTGCGTCTGTTGTTGGGACGTCGAACACTACCGTGACATGGAGTGTACAAGGAGCAGGATGTAGCGCAGCAGCTTGCGGAACAGTCAACGGAACAGGACTGTACACGGCTCCGTCGGCGGTTCCCTCACCCGCCACTGTAACCGTTACAGCGACCAGTGCGGCAGATGCATCCAAAACGGGCTCAGCATCCATAGCTATTTTCTCCGCGTCTGCTACTAACACGATTGACGGCCTTAACATTCCTAATGGCCACCCGAGATTATTCTGGAATGCGGGAAGAGTCACGACGGCACAATCATGGGTAGCGAGCACGGGCTACGCGGGACTGAATACGGCATCCGCGCGCCCGCTTGACGATTACGACATGGCGTTTACCTGCTTCACGATGAGTGGAGCCGTAGCCACGGGAGCGTGCAGTCAGGTGATCACGGACGCATTGGCGCTCGGCCCCTCCGGCACAAATGGAGGAGGAGCAGGCGACGATAACATGCGAAGGAACGGGGAGTGGATCATGCTGGTCCTCGACTGGCTTGCTCCTGGCTGTGGCAGGGCGCAGTGCCTCACCTCCGCGCAGGTAACGACGCTTACCAACAACTGGAACACTTGGCAATCGAATCAGGACAACGTGATTCAGACTTGGGGCAACGTCGGGATGCCTGCGAACAACTATTTCGCCGGACAATTTCGCAATGATTTCGATTTCGGGGTCGCCACATATGGCAACAATTCTAATGCCGTTACGAACTTGAACTATGGAGTGAATAGCCGGTGGCCCGATTTGCTAAATTTCGTTTCCCCATCTGGAACAGGGAAAAACGGAAGCCATGGTTATGCGCTGCATAGTCAAGAAGGTGGAGGGGAGTACGGGCGATATTCTCTGAACTATTACGCACTTCCACTGGCTTCCTCAGCGCTTCTAGGGCGCGACATGTGGACCGAGACAACCGCTTTCAAGTCCGGTGTGTTCCAGACGATCTACAACACGATGCCGACGATCTCTACGAGCCGCAGCATGTGGGACATGTTCACTTGGGGAGATGATGAGAACTGGCAAGCAGGCGCCGGTTGCGGCTATCAAAGCCACAACGGACCCGACGGGCATGGCGGATGCGGAGCATCGAGTCAGTATTACGGCGATTTCATGCAAGCGGCTGCGAATGAGTTTCCCGGCACTGCGGTTGGCAAACTGGCCCGCCAATGGATTTCTACTGTAAATCCCGCCATCGGCCCTATCCATAAATCGGTCGACCCTGGAGGTTCATCGCAAGCATACTCGACCATGCCGCTGGATTATTATTCGTCAGGGGCCCAGTACATGTATTCCCGCAGCGATTGGACGGCTTCTGGAACGTCAATGCTCTGGCAGATGGGCCTCTACAACGGAGACAACGTTCTGTCGGTGCCTTGGGGCGGCGGGCACTCGCATCAAGATGCAGGAACCTTTCAAGCCTTCCGCAAGGGCGTCCCCATAATTCGAGAAACGATGGCCTATTCGGAAACGGTTGCAGGATACAACGGCGTCGGAACCGCTGACGCCGCGACAGGATTCGCGCACAACATTCCTTTCATAGGCGGGCAAGCATCAATCAACGTATTTGGAGGCTGCTCGGATGGCCCCGGAATCGTCAAGCGGCTGGAGACGCAACCTAATTATTCTTTCGTCGTCACTGACCTAACGCTGACGTATAAGAACACTGTCTGCGATTCGGGGCACCCAGAGCGACAGAACCCGTACGTGGTCTCGGTAGTTCGCGAGTATTACTATCTGCGTGGTATCAACACGCTTGTTATCGTCGATCGTCTACAGACCGATGTGGCTACGCGAAGCACGACGTTTGTGAGCCACTGCGAAACGACTCCTACAGTGTCGTCCGCAACCGTCGCATGCATTGACGGCACGCAGGAAGCGCTCTATACAGCCTTGGCGCCAGCCGCTCCAACCATAGCAGTCGTTACTGAGAATGCGAACGGCGCCAATGCAGCCAACTGGCAATATCGGATTGAGGCAAACAACGCAAATCCCGGCAACGTAGTGAGCTACAACATCTACACGATTCAGCTTGGGGATGCGTCTGGTTTCAGCGCGCTGACTCCGGGAGTTGTCGATTCGAGTCCTGGGAATCCGTCGAGCGGCACGTTTACGATCACTCTTGATGCGAACGATAGCCTTGTAATTAACAAAGGGATCGCTTCATCGGGCGGGACCATCAAGGTCGCTGGCTCGACAAATGCTCTGGCCACGACAGTTCAGGGTATGACGATCACCGACGGCGGGCCGGCCTGGCAATAGACTTCCGTGATAGTGGTCATCAGTCTGGCGGTTTCCCGGCCGCAATATCATGCGGTGAACTGAGCAGAAATCAAACTACACATTGCGGCTACCAGTGAGGGCCGATCCGGAACGACGAAGCCGATCTCATTTTTCGAGATAGATGACTATGCCGCTTGCGAAGTGCCTCATGATAGGCAGGGCGCTGAGTATAGCGTGATCGACGCGCTTAACCACCGGTTGGTTTAGTAGCCGAACGCGTTTGCGCAAACGCGAAGCGATGTGGAATGGTCTTGCCAGTAACTTAGAGAATTCCGGTCGGATCTCCTGGACCTCCTTCCATGTCACGGGGCGCTCGCCTTTCGTGTAGTCCTTCTCCTTCGGCCGCAACCGTTCGATCGTTTTAGAGTTTCCCATGTGCTCGAAGAATAATCCGCGGCCACCCGGTTTGAGGAGACGTTTAATTTCCATCAGGCCGATTTGCAAACCGATGTGGTGAAGGATTCCGAATCCGTGGACTACATCAAAGGATTTACTGGGAAATTCGGTCGGATCGCAGCGCATTAGCATCGCATTGACACGGTCACCCACGCCGTTCAATTTGGCGCGCTCTTTCGTGAGCTCAATACCAACCGGGGAAATATCGATCGCAGTTACATGAGCACCCATCAAGGCGAGATAAGTTGACTCTTCACCCTGCCCGCAACCGTAGTCCAGGACGCGGCAACCTTTAACGGACCCGAGAAGCTTGGCGCCATATTGGCGCCAGTCCCAATCATGGTGTGGGTCGGCATACTTCTTAAACATAATCTGGTTCAGGAGCAGGTTATGGGCATGCCGAGAGTACGCTTGGTCCGCAAATCGCGCCTCGTCGGTCAGTCTTGCCTGCTCTTGTCCTTCGGAAGCGGCGGGGATAGCGGTATCTAGTTGAATTGAAGCATTCGGCATGATTGCCATGGTGTCTCCCCTGAAAATGATATCGAAATGAACCACGCGGCCGAACGAGCGCTGAGCTTTCTGAGAATAGACTTTCGCGCTACTCTTTGCGAAAAGTGCCCCAACGCCCGGCATTTGCCGATGCAGACCGGCTTGGGCGTCGTGAGCGGGCGGGCCAACAGAAAAGTGATATCACTTCGCGGCGCAGCTCTCCTGTACACGCCCCAGAACATTGTTGCTGGGGTTAACGCGTTCCTCCGCCATCGTTTCCTGCAAGCCGGAAGCGACGCCAATGCGCGGTTGCCAGCCAAGTTCAGTTTCTGCGCGGGTACAATCGAACTTCATGTGAGCCAGTGCCGATTTGACGCGGTAGATGGAAAGCGGGACTGGGCGTTTGATAATCTTGGACAAAAGTTCGAAACCGACTGCCAGGCTATAGACGACGACCATCGGAACGTGGATGACTTTTGCATTCTTTGCGTTCTTCAAGATGTAGTCACGTACAACCTGATTTTGTGTGATTTTGCTTCGGTCGACAATATGGAAGACACGGCCATCGAATTCGTTGAGTTCGGCAGTTAGGACGATCGCATCGATCACATCTTCGACATAAATTAAAGGCAGCTCACGGGTGCCACCGCCGAGGATGACAAAGAAGTTTCCGATTTTACGGGCGACTTCCGGAGTCAGTAGCGTCATCCCAGGACCGAACACCCTTCCCGGGCGAAGCAAGACGGCTCGGAGATGGCGATCTCGAACCGCATCGCGCACTATCTTTTCGGCTGCGGTCTTTGCTTGGGTATAGGCTCCCCGTTTTGCGGGAGATGGTTCAATTGGCCAATTCTCTGTGATCGCGTCGCCGCGCCGCGCAACTGCCGCGTGTAGGCAACTTAGGGAGCTGATGTACACCAGGCGTTGCACATCGTGCCGAAGCACACTATCCACAATATTCTGCGTGCCGCAGACAGTGCCGCGTTCATGGTCATGTGCGCTGCCCTTCATGGCCGCACCTACGTGGTAAACAACTTCCGTGCCCGCAACGGCTTGGTCAACGGCGGTAGGATCTCCCAGATCGCCGAGGAAAACTTCGACATTGCCATCGTTCATGAACTCCGGCGGTGGCTGACGTCGAACGAAAATGCGAACACGGTTCCCTTCTTGCAAGAGTCGTCGCACTAAATGTCGCCCGATCAAGCCGTTAGCCCCAGTGACCAGAACTTTTGCGTGTCCCACACTTCGGAATTGGTCCTGAAATTTGATTTTCGCTTGATCCGCTTCTCGTGACAGGAGGCTCGTCCAGAAGACAGTGGAGCGCGCCCGCTCGACAGGCACCGGCATCGGTGCGCCCATCTGCAACGCGCTATAGAACGCGGCCACCAAAGAATGCAGGCCGTCGTACTGGACGATTTTCTTGGTCGCAAAGCGAGCGACGTTTGCCGGAACCTGTGCGCAGATGCTGAGGCCCTCGGTCATTGCTTGCAAGGCGCGAGCGGGGGCTTTCGGCAGAGGAAGTTGCGGCGTATGAGTCACCCACATTGAGAAGAGATTCGCCCGGACCACGCCTTTCGTCCCTTGGACGACAAACCAGTTTTGCAAAGGGCGCACGTTCCAAGAAATCTGAATGTTCGCCGTGCCGCGCTGACATTGCGCGGCCACGCGCCACTCGTCAAACAGGAGGTTGGAGTCGCCCCCGTGCGTGCCATAGAAAGCCTTCGCATCTTCGATTGGGCCCAGGAAAGATTCAGCGAGATATAGGGCGTGCACGCCTTGGTCCAAGAAAGGGTAGCCGCCATCCTGGTAGTGGATCGGCAATGGTCCTCCACGGTACGGCGGATATTCGCTGCTGCGGAAGTAATCGAAAGTAAGCGGAACCCCGATGGAGCCCGAACGCACGAGGTTCAGCGCTTTGGATACGAAACGGTCGTACAACATGGAATGGCTGACGCAAACAGATTTTTCGGCGATTGCGGCTGCGGCAGAAATTCGGTCGACCTCTTCCGCGTTGCTAGCCAGCGGCTTTTCCACAAACACGTGGCAGCCGTTCTTGAGCGCGGCAATCGCCAATAATGCGTGGGTGTCCGGCGGAGTAAGGATATGAATTACGTCGATTCCCTCGTTCATCATAGCTTCCATCGTTGGGAAGACCTTTGGGATGTTGAACCGAGCGGCAAGAGCACTCGCGCGAGCGCTTACAACGTCCGCGATTCCGACGATTCGCGCATTTGGTACTCGCTGGATCGCGCGCGCGTGAAACTCGCTTATGTAGCCGGCGCCAACCAATCCGACGCGGAGACGTGTATCTGGAAACATTCAGGTTTCCCTTCTAATTTACTGGGTATCGCAATCGAGTTGCTTCATCTGAGTGAATGTTCGGACCGAATTCTCACCGAGGGCTAGCTGAACTACGAAGCGAGCGTTCGCGGTCCACGTATGGCACTCGAAGACGGTCTGTCTGGCCCGCGCACCGATTTGATTCCTAAGCGCTGAATCTTCGACGAGCCGCAGAAGTGCTTTTTGAAGGGCGCGGTAATCAGCGTGAGGAAACATGATTCCGGTCACCTTGTCATCGATCACGTCGCGCATTGGCCCAAGATCAGGAACGACGCACGGCTTGCCCATGGCCATGAACTCGAACAGGGCAATGGGAGAACCGAAAGCGTTGGAATCGGGAAGGACACAAATATCCATCGCATCGATGTACGCGGGCACATCATCGCGGGGCACGGGTCCTGAAAAAATGACTTCCCTTTCCATTCCCAGACGAAACGCGGTCTCTTTTAAGTTATCCATCTCAGGACCGTCGCCAACGAGCAATACCTTTACGTCTCGATGAGCGTCGCGAATGTTCTTCGCGACTTCGATCAACACATCCAGACGATCCCATCGATAAAACAATCCCACATGACCGATTACGATGGAGCCCTCGAGGCCTAAGCGAGGCCGAAGTGAGTCTTTGGGCTCTGCGCTTCGGAATCGATTTGGATCAATCGCATTGGGCAGGACGCGTACGCGTGCAGCGTTGGCACCACGCTGCTTAGCTTCGTCAGCAAGAACGCGGGAGACACAGAGAACGTGATCGGCGTGCGAGAAAACCCAAGCGTCGATCGTTCGCGCGAGTCGCTCCATGATCAAGCCGCGGGCTCGCGTGAATCCAGCAAGTTCATTGACCTCGAGCACGACCGGCCGTTTTAACCATTTCCCTACGAGCACGCCCATAAACATAAAGTAGGCGTGTCTTTCGTACAGGACGGCATCCGGTTGGCGCCACAGAGCCGGCAACAACCGGAATGGGAGAAACAAGTTGTAGAGAAGCTCGAATATTTCAAATACGAACTGGGGACACTCACAGCTTAAGTACTTCCAGATGCGTTGAAAACCGCGTGCGCGGTCTCCGCTCCGTAGAAAAGGCATCATTCCGGCAGCACTGAGTGGATCGACGCCCGGGGGAGATACGATCGTCACTTCATGCCCATCCGCCTGCAATGCTTCCACCAGGCTACGAATGTGCATCGCCTGAGAACTGCGGCCCATGGTGCGATGGTGATATATGAATTGCAAAGTTCAATGGCTCGGAACGCAAGCTAAGACGCGGCGGCTACTTCGACATATCAGCTTGAAGACATTCGGCAATGCGCGGACTGCCTGAAGTTGTAGGGCATTTCTTGTGACTTGTTGAGAGGGCTTGCGGTCCGCTATGCAGAGTGCCAGCTTGATTCTGAGAAACGAAACCATTGTACAGACTCATGTAGTCGTCAAGCATGCGTTCCGGCCTGAAATACTGTTCGTAGCAGCGGCTTGCCAGATTTTTCATTTTATGAAGTTCTTGCTTTCCGGCAACCGCCTCGCACAATGCCCTTGCCATGCCTTCAGGATCTGACGATGGCACAAGCGTGACTGCTCCCGACAAGCGCGCGATTTCGCCCATACCTCCAACGTCAGTAACGACCGCTGGCAACCCAACCGACATCGCTTCCAACAGAGACACAGGTAAGCCCTCGGTTAAGGAAGAACTTACAAATAGATCAGCCGCCAGCAGGAATGGCGAGACCTCACCCTGTTCACCAAAAAAAGTGACGGATTCATTCAGCCGAAGGTCATTAGTGAGCTTGCGCAGACTGGCCTCCAGAGGCCCGTCGCCAACTATCCATAGCTGCACCTCGGGATGATGCATGCGCGTAAGGGCAACCGCCTGCAGCAAGGTGGCGTGGTCTTTCAATGGCGCCAGACGGCCAACGTGCAGCAGGGTAAAGCCTTTTTTGGGCTGCGGGGCAGCCTGAATGTTCGCAGGCCAAGCGCCGTTATAGATGTGAATGATTCTGTCGCGGGCTGCGAATGGAGCAGCCAACAAATTCGTCCGAGTGCCCTCGCAAACTCCCACGATCCAATCACACCAGCGTGAAGCCAGCGCAAATTTCAACTCACGGCGTATCTGGTATGGAGGCTTGACCAAACCATGCCGGGTTACTATGACTGTCTTCACTCCGGCGAGACGAGCTGGAAGAGCTGCCATGATGGCCGCTGTGGCGTTATGGCAATGCACGACGTCAGGGCGAGAACGCCGAAACGATCTGTACAAGCCGCGCACCAGATGAAAGAAGGAGGAAGGATGGTGGAGAACAACTTCAAAGCCTTCGGCCCGCAGCTCTTCGCCTAGCACGCCAAGGCGATAAAGACAGTGGACTGAGGCTGTATGGCCTCGGTCGCGCTGCAATCGGCAAAGCGTGGCCGTTAGCTTTTCCGCTCCGCCCATTTCCATGCTGTCACCAACGTGCGCGATGTTCAGCGTGTTTCTTGGCTCCGCTAGCGCACTTGCTACCGGTGTCGAACTCACTGCCGCCATGATGCTACCCATTGGAGTGAAGCCTTTTTGAGTCAAAGGGATATGCCGCTTCGGCTGACATTTTCAAGGTATCCGGTGTACCGCTTCGAAGAAATTACGAGTAACCCGCGAGGCCAACCCTCGCACCTTGGGCTATCCGCTCGATGAGCCGAGCGGGTATCGCACGTCACACTACTCACCGGCTAAACCAGCTTGCGTTTCACGCGATCCGACCCGATGCGGTGCAAACGAAGTCTGCTTGGGTCGATCTTTCGAGTGGAGAGGTTTTAGAAGCACTGAGTTTCTGAAATAACCTATTCTGCCAAGGTGCGATCCACGAAACTGCTCTTACCACAGGCTCTGGAATGGGCACACGATCCCCCAGAAGTTCTGTAAGCTTCCGTCGGTGATACTTAGTAGCTGAGATTTCTCGCCAGCCGGAAAATATACGAGAGAATTCCCAAGGGCGAGTGGCCCACGGATAACCTGGTCGATGAAAATAATCGCCCAGGAATCTCCCAGAATGATGCTCCTTCAATCGCAGAGGATTTGGAGTCGAAATGAAAACGTAACCTCTCGGCCGCGTTACCCGCCCAAGCTCCGTTATTAGTTCTGCGCGGGCCTGCTTGGAAGTCACGTATTCCAGCACAGAACTGCAAACAGTCAGGTCAAAGTAGTCATCCTCAAATGGCAGTTGCTCCCCGGCGGAATAGCTCAAAAAGGACACTTGTGAGGGTGAGAGATCATGTCCTGTTGCTCGTACTTGTGCCGCCCGGACAGCCAACTGGCTAGCGTCGATTCCGACGACCTGCATCGGGCGCAATACGTGGGACGACGCCAGGGCTACACTGAATCCGCCTGTTCCGCATCCCACGTCCAAGATTCTTTCGGCTCGCCCGACATACTCCTCCAAAAGCCAGCACGCATTCCTGCGGTGATGGTCAACCCGCTCCAGTTCTCTCTGGACAAATTCACTGTCGGCGGCATGGGTGACCGCGTAGCCCACGACAGTAGGAGAATCATGGATATTTTGAACCGCTGCTCCTTCCCTCAACAGTTCAAGGAATCGCGTTCTGTAAGGTTCTTTCATAGATTTCCCCCTTCTATTCTGTGACAACTGGTACTTGAAATTGGGCATTTGGCAGCAGTCCGCCCTCAAAAGAGGGAGGATGGCAGGCCGCGGCGCTGGCGATGCCGACTTGTCCGAACGACGAATTCACATTCATCTAGAGCTTTCCACAACTGGGGATTGGGGAATCAGGAAGTTAACCAACCGTTTTAACGAAGAGCCTACCGCCGTGGGAAGGAGAGCGGAAAAGACCAGTAGGCGCCGCCGATCATCCTTCTGCAGCACCATAAATAAACGGCTCGTGACAAGGAAAACAATCGCACCTACCGGTATGGCAACGCCCAATTTCATGAGAGCGCTGAACGGCATCGCCACGATGCCAAGTACAACGACGGCCATGGCTAGAGTTGCAGCCGATAGCCTAAGTAGTACGGGCATATCGATTCGTACTGGATAGCGAACAAGCACGCGACCCCAGATAGACACAGCAGCGAATGTTTGGGCGACGCCATTCGCCCAAGCCGCGCCAATTGCGCCGTGGCTTGGAATCAAAGCGAGATCAAGAAGCACGTTGATAGCCGCCGCTACGCAGCCCCACTTCAAGACGAAGCCGAGGTCTTCGGCGGAATACAAAAGAGTCTGGGCGGGAGTCAGGATCGCTTTCGGAATACTGAGAAGTGCAACCACGATGAAAACCGGTATAGCCGGCAGGTATTGCGAGCCGTACATCACCCGCACAAAAGGGCCACCGATGCAGGCGACCCCGATCAGAATTGGAAGTGCTCCCAGAAGGACATACGTGGATGCTTTAGAGGTCATCCTAAACAAGCGATCTTTATCGCGTCCGTACTCGGCCATCTGTGTGGCCGAGAGCGCATTGGCAAATGTCTGGGGCACTCGCATGAGCCGGTCCGCTACGTTGAAGCAAACCGAGAAGAAAGCCAGTTGACGAATATCGGGCTGTAGCAATTTCAAGAAAATGATGTCGGAGCGGTCCCAAATCACAATTTGCAGAATCATCAGTCCGGTGCTCAGACCTGAGAAGGAAAACATCCGCTTGCGAATGTCGACCGGCAGAGGAACGGAGCGTACTGCTTCCATCGACTTAAGAACCGGAACGAGCTTTACGGCCAACTCCGCTGAACGATAGAGTAAAACGCCTGCGGCAATGCCAATCAGGTTCCATCCGAGTAGGAGACTCGCGGCCACTGCGACTACGTAAACCATCGCTCCAACAAAGGCGCCACGCGTGTTGAGTGCTGCATCCTCGGCAGCAGAGTTCGCCTGCGAAGGCACGAATGTAATCATGTTTGGAACCATGCTTAGAACCAGCAATACGGCACAGGAGCGGTACTCTGGGTTCACGATGGTGAAGACGGCAATCATCCCGGCAGCTGTGAGCACTGACGCAATTACAGTCTGGGCCCAAAGATTGTAGAAGAATACGGCCCGCGCAAGCTCCTTTCGGCCGCCACCAAGAAATTCGCCCATGTACTTGAAAGTTGTGAGCGGGATGCCGAGCGAGCCGACCGAACACGTTATGGAGGTTAGCCAAAATATCAGATTGAAGTAGCCAAGGCGCGTCGGCCCGATGACCCGGGCAATGGCCACAGTCGTTAACAGGGTGCAAACGAGCGTAATCACCACTTCCAAGCCCAGGAAGATGAAATTGCGCCCGATCACCTTGGCGTTACTGGCTGGGGCCGTGGGAATGGTCAACGCCGTCAAATCAATTTCCGGATTGGATAGAGTGGTCAAAATGTTCGCGGGCTTATAAGACAAAGGGGTGCGATTAGCTTACTGGGTCCACGCGATCACATTGCGGGTGGCCTTCTGTCCATCCTTGATGACGGGAGAAGATGTCAATGGAGATTCTTCGGTCTCGGCAATTACAAAGCTAAATGGTCGCAAGGACTGAAGGAATCTTAGACATTCCACCGGGTCGCGCTTCGTGCGCATAGCAACTCGGGGGTTAGCCTCCACGGTGATCACGCACTTTCGGGCCGACGCGATCGTCTCTACTGCGCCCTTGAGCACATCCAGTTCGCCGCCCTCCACGTCGATCTTGACGGCTACGTCACCCCCGCGCACTCCAAAACTATCGATAGTGACTACTTCCAGAGGACCATCGCCAGGAACAAGAAAACGAGCATGATCCGAGCTGTCGTAATCAGGAACTTCCAGCCGACCGGTGCCCTTGAAACACCCGACAGCCTTGGTGATCGCTTTCGAAGGAATCTGAAGTTGGGAGAGATTGCGTTTCATGAATCCCGCTACATCAGGATTTGGCTCAAAGGCAATAATTCGCCCGATTCGAGACGACTGCGCACATAGGAGCGCCGAGAAGGTCCCAATATCGGCGCCGCAGTCGAAGAGGACTACGGCAAACATCGGTTCCAGTAAGCGGCAGAACGAATGAATTAACCGACTTTCATACTCTTCAACATCTCGCTGGTCCCAACATGTGTCGGTGCGGAACAGCGGCACACTGAACCTTACCCCACGGCCCAATTGATACTGCGCGACTACATTGAGCATTCCCAGTTTCTCTAAGATTCCCACTAGCCGGCTGCCGCCGCGGATACGACAGCGAGTCATAGTCCTCGCGAGTCTTAGGCATAATGGAGCTCGTGTAACAGTTTTTGGGGTCGGAGACTGATTCGTCTCTCCCAACGATAAAGTTTCCATCATCTTGACGCTGGAGCGCGAGCGTCTTGAAGCTTGAGGATAAGGTAGTGTTTTCATGGGAGGTAGAATCGAGAGATCTGCAAAGGTTTGCGCGCCAGAAGCCTACTGCCGAGTGAGCTCAGAAATTGTGACGGCCTCGCGACCTTTGCCTAACGCCGCTTCGATTACGCGCGGTAGGGCCTTTAACGCGGGCTCGTTAATGCCGTGGTAGAGAATAATGTCACCAGAATAGAACGAGGTTCGATCCAACTGCGCTTCCACATCTCCCGAAGCGGCGCGGTAGTCCTTTAGATCGACATTCCACATCACCACCTGCTGGCCGGCCGCCCAAGCGGGGATAAGGCTGCGAAGCGACAATTTGCCGTGAGGCGGACGGAAGAGCTTGCATTTCTCTCCCAGGATACGGTTTAGGACCCATCGCGTCATGCCTATCTCTCGAATGGCGCCTGTCCAGGAAAGCCTGTTGAAGTATGGATGGCTATAAGAATGACTGCCGACTTCGTGTCCTTCTTTCCTCATCCGCAGCACGAGTTCCGGATACTGCTCGGCGGCTCCCCCCACGACAAAGAAAGTAGCCTTCACCGCGTGAGCTCGAAAGATGTCCAGCATCCGCGGGGTATGGACTGGATCTGGTCCGTCATCGACCGTGATGGCAATCTGCGGCCGGTCCCGGCTGCCATGCTCAAGGAGTTGCCTATTGGGAACGGCGCCGAATAGCGCTCTCTTAATCAGCGCGTTTCCTCTCTGCGTGTGCCCGTTCGCGTTTGGCAAAGCATTCTCCCGCCACAAATACGTATCGCTGTAGTGCTTTGCAATAATTTGTTCAGGGAAAGAACCACGATGCGGGTTTTGCCTCGATTGCTCCGACAGCTGCTGCAAGGCATCTTGAAGACCTTTTGTATCGCCACGTCGGATTAGCTTGACTGTGGGTTGATTTTGGAGGGCTTCTGGAACCCGCACGGCCGTCGTAATGATTGGTATACGCGAAGACATTGCGCGGAGCACTAAGACCGGGACCCCATCCTGAAGCGAAACCAGGACATCGCAACCCTGGAGCGATTCAGGCGTGGCCAGTTCATCGGGGACCCACTGAAGGTCCGGCGGTAGTTCGTGAATTGGGACATCACTGGCGATTTTCTGCGGATTGTCTGCGCCGAAGATGATCATCTTGGAGGGTCGGCCAGTCTTGCGCAGATTCGAGAATGATGCGAGCAGGTGTTCGAAACTGGTGTCGGCGTCTGGGCCGAGCACAGCGCCTATCACGAACTCTGGTGAGCTATGTGGCAACTCCCCGGTTGAAGCCACCGCCGGGTTCGTCGTCACGCTCGGCAGGACAGATTCTTTTACATTCGCGGCTTCCAATTCCGCTCGGAACGCCGCAAATGACCGTTGCAAACCGACTGAGGTCGGCACCAACTGCTTCCACCCAATCGAACGTAGTTTGGAGTTGTTGGAGCGATTTCCTCCCCACAAACTTGCGGCCTTGTAACGTGTGAGGATTGCGGGAAGCTGACCTTTCGAGTAGCGGTTGTACTTTGCGATCATGGAAGAGAGCAACTTCACCGCGAAGTAGGGGACAGAAATGAATCGGATGTTCAGGACATACTTGCGGTAAGCGCGGAGATATTCACCGCACGTGGGCAGATCACCATCTAGCACATTATAAACTTGGCCTGCAGCTGCCCGATAAGTACCCGCAACCACCACGGCTTCCGCGCAATTGTCGACGTAGCTCAATGGAAGCAAATTATTTCCGCCAAAGTGCAACTGCCAGCTACCAATCGTCAAACCGACGCGATTGGAAAAATGGCCGCCACCAGGACCATAGATTACGCCCGGTCGCAGAACCACTAGTTCGAAACCATTGCGCCGCTGGTATTCGCTGAACAGTTGTTCCTGGTGGAGCTTGGAGCAGGAATAATGATCACGCCACTCGGGATGGGATTCGAGCGCTGTCTGCTCGTTCACCTCCGCCCCGCGGCCGAGGCCAGCCACGCCATATACGCCGAATGAACTCACCAGAACGATGCGCATCGGCTTTCGATTCGCAACAGCATCCAGCAGATTTCTCGAAGCAACTACGGAACTAAGGAAAAGATCTGCGGCCGTTCCCTTTTTGCCTGCGGCGAGATGGAAAATAAGCTGCACGCCATCCACGGCACGCGCGGCGTCCTCTCGATACCTGAGGTCCCCGACGCAATAATCAAGACTCATGCCTGACCGCCGCCCCAAAAGGGAGCTCAGCTTGGAAATATCTGCGCGTCGGCGCACGTTGCAACGGATATCCGTGTAACCGTGGGCAAGGAGACGTTCGATCAGAGCCCTTCCCAGAAAGCCGGCGGCTCCAGTAACAAGTATCTTCATGCCGCTGGCACCGGGTAGACCTGTGAGGCGATTTCATCCATGATTTGCGATACGCGCAGCATCTCGGCATAGGGGATAGGCACTGGGGTGTCGTGCAGGATGCTTTCGTAAAACAACGACATTAAGCGATTCATTCCCGCAAAGAACTGAAAACGTGAACCGACAAATTCACGGACATTATTTGTCGCTTGCTGCAGAGTCTGCCAGCTGGTCTTAAAAGGCGGCAACAAACGCCCCAATGCGCTCGGTACCGTTTGTTTTTTTTCGACCAGCATCGTGCGAAGCGCGAAATCGATGTGGGCTGTATTTTTAGTGCCGTACACCCGCATAAAATGGCCCACTGGCCGCGTATGCGAGGAGAAAGTAACGTAGGCAGACATTCCACCGCCAAGGATCATCACCCGCAGTTCGTCGAGAACACCGTCCGTGCGGTCATCCTTCAAGTTCCGACGGCGGTATGCCCGAGCGATGACGTCAACCGGTTCGTCGGGAAGAAATGGAGTAATTTTATTGACGGCATGATCGATAATGTTTTGAAATAGCTTACCTGGCAATTGATGGACCCAGTGGCGATCGTCGGAGAGCAATGCCTGGCCAAAACCACCGGTTAGGTCGTATCCGTAAAAGCTTTCTATGTGAACCGCGTCGCCTAGCTTCCCTTTTGCAACGAATTCTTTTAGCGCCAGGGCCGGCGATTCGAAGTTGTACCAATAGTTGATCGTCATCTTTAGATTGGATCGCCGCAGGCAGTCGATTAGGCGTTGCCCATCTGTCGCGTTCAAGGCGAGCGGCTTCTCCAGGAAAACGTGGCACCCAGCCTCGGCGGACTTTTGGGCCAGCGCTAAATGAGCATGCGGTGGAGTGGCAATATGAATTACGTCGAGCCGATGGTCGGAAAGCATGCGATCGAAATCCGTGTAGCGGTGCGGCACGGAGTAGCGAAGTGCGAGCTGCTCGGCCAGGATGGGCTCAAGGTCGCAAACCGCCAGCACACGCGCACATCCGAGCTTTTGAATTTCCTCGATGTGGCCGTCAGCGATCTTCCCGCAACCAACAATGCCAATATTCAGCATCAATTCCTTTCGTTCCCTGCACCGATGCAATCAAGCTGGGAGGCGTGCGTGGCAGCCACGGGACCACAGCCTTGCCCAACAGCCTCAATCGCGAGATACATCTGCCACGCGGAAACGAAATGAACGGCGCACCCGCGCCGATTCGCCTCTTCAACTAACAGGTTGAATGCCGTTTCCAGAACGCCGCTCAATAAGGCAGCGGAATTCCGCTCTTGGGCTCCATGCGTGTACAGCTTGACGAAGCTGTCGGCTCCAATGCGTGGCGCTATATCCACCCAACGTCTTACACGATAGGGTGTCGCCACGTTTCCATAGCGAAGTTCCCCTGTCTCGAGCCGGGGAAGCCAGCGGTCCCTCCAGCGCATGCCGAGAGGCCCGGGAATGATGAGCAGGTCGCCGTCGACGCCGCCGCCACGTGTAACAGGAACGCCATCGTCATAAGATTTCGTCCGATCGGGATCGCCGTTGCAGTAGTAGATCGTGTTCACCAAACGAGCTTGAGTTGGAGAATCGCCCGACGGCATAGTGAAATCGGCATAACAACCGAGGTCTCGAAGCACTCGGATCTCATCGTTGAGGCCACACAACCTGCCATCCGGCCGCGAATTGTCCAAGGCCCAGTTACCGTGTATAAAGCCGAACGTCAGATTCCCATCCCGCTTACGCATCAGACCGTGTTCGTTGTGTAATGCTTTGCAAAATGTACTTATACGGTCGACAAAGTTCTGGCGGCCTTCGCCATCATGATGAAGATGGACCTCCACATCCGCTATCTCTTCACGAACCATTTCCGCTAGAGGTTCCATCAGCGTCGGATGATATTCCTCTTCCGGAAAGAAGAACGTATATCGAGGGGCGTTGCCAACCGAATCCGGCTTGCATCGGCTCGCAATCTCCGGCCATGCAGCCCGCCATAGGGCGACCCGTACTTGCGCCGTGCTTAAATCAGCGCGGCGCCATCTAGGTTCGTAGTGGTCTGCGATGGTCACCCATATACGTTCGAGCGGAGGCGCGGCCCGTTGCGTCATCTGTCGGAGCCGCTGCCTGATGTAGGAAGGTCCCCAGATTTGCGAATTGTGGATTAATTGCATGATCGCGAGGTTGGTTTGATTTGATCGAATCACCGGCTCAACACTGTCGCAGCTTTAGCCGGCAGAGTCCGCTTCTCTCTTCGTTGTTCCATTGATAGCTCGCAGATTCGAAGCAACTCGTCGGCAGATTCATCCCAACCCCTGCGAAATTGTTCGGAGATGGAATGTTCATCCCAACAGCGGTCCATTGCCTTTTCAATTGCGCTGGCAAGTGCTCGCGAATCTCTTGGAGCAATTAAGATCCCGGACTCTTCATTGACTAGCTCGAGGATTCCGCCCACATTCGTTGCAATCACGGGGCGTCCGCAGCTGAGAGCTTCGATAACGACGTTCGGGTACCCTTCGTTGTAGCTGGGCAGAGCCAGCACATTGGCAGCGGCAAGCCACTGGGCTACCTCCTGCGAAGAACAGGGGCCGTTCAGAGTGATTCGATCTTCCAGCGCAAAATGTTTGGATTTACTGCGCAAATGTTCGCCACCCGGCCCATCCCCCACAAATGCCAACCGGAGCTTTGGACGACGACCCGCGAGCGAGGCAAAGGCCTCAATCAGTTCCTCGATACCCTTCGCGGTATCCAGACGTCCTACAAACAGCACAAGTTCGGCCTTGTCGTCTATGGCCAGTTGCGCGCGCGCGGCGCTCCGGTCTCCCAAGTGAAAGACCCTGGGATTGCATCCATTCCGGATCGTCCGGACTTTGGCAGCGCTGATACCCATCTCTATGGCTCGCTGCCGCAAGTGCTCGCTCTTGGTTACAACGAATGTTGCGTGCTTCATCGCAAGTCTTGTCAACCATCTCGAAGCCGGGTCGACGAATCGATTCAAGTCCGACCCGATGGAGCCAATGACGGCTGGAATCCCAAGCTTGCGCGCCACTACCACGGTGGCGTAACCCTCAGGATAGAGCCAGAAGTTGCAGGCTACATCTGGCCGACACTCGCGGAAATATGGCTCGAGATATCTGGCACAAACCAAACCGTTGATGCACCTCGTCACGCCAGGTAAAGCCGGATATTCGAAGTACTTTGTATTCACGCCTGGTGGAGAATAGGACAAGTCAGGATGGCGGTGATCGTAGTTCGGCTGGAACCACTTCGGGTAACGCGGGAAAGGACAAATGACATTTACATCGGCGCGTTTGGAGAGTGCCAAAACGATTTCGTACTCAGAATGCCCGCGGTACGGTTGTGCAGGGATGGGAAAAATCGGTGTAACCAGAGTCACTCTCAACCTCATCGCGTCATCCCCTGGTCTCGCAACTGATCGTGTAGACGCAGACTCACCATCGTAGAGTTCCAGTCTGCTCCCTGTTTTTCATCAGTCCCAAACGAACTCGGTGCCCCTGACGTCCAAATCTTCCAGAGTGGCCCTTGAGTGAACAGGAATTTGTAAAAGCCCACCACTACGGCGGCATTCAACACACAGAAAGCGCTTGCTGGACCGGCGATTCGCATCAGGAACGGAATGCCACGCCCGGCGCCCAGAGCGGCAAGAAGGTAGAAGATAATCTGCGACGCCAAAGCTCCGGTGTACAACAAGGAATGGTTCGCCAGCAGCGCGCTGCTGACAAGCAATATAACCAGCAGGACTGGCACGAACAGTCTCAAAAGTTTATGGGAGATCAGTTCGAAGCGCAGCCGGTTCTGCCGCGACAGCAACCAGGGCGCCAGTTGTAGCAGTTGGAAGTTGCCGGCCAGCGTTCGGACCTTACGATGAAACTCTCCGCGCAGGTTCTTGGGCCAGATGTCGTAGACACGCGCACGCAGGTCCAAGACTGACCGATAGCCCTGGCGAATGATGCTGAGAGGCTGCAACATATCGTCTAGGATGATTCCGTTCGGTAGAGCCATGGCCAGCTCGCGCCGGACCGCATAAAATCCGCCGTACACTCCCAGAGGCGAATCGACTTTTGCCTCGCAATTGCGAATCCATTGCTCGTATCGCCAATAGAGGCCTCCAACGGCCTTGGTGCCCGCGTCGTGGCCGTCGTCGCGCAACACTAACTCGCCGCCAACGCATCCGACACGGGGATCGGCAAAATTGCTGAGCAATAATTGTAGGGCGTTGCTTTCAACCCAGGGACGAATATCGAGGAACAACAGGATTTCACCGGTGGCCCTCTGCATTCCCAGATTCAGCGCTGCCGCTTTACCACTGTGTTCGGGGCATTGAATGCAGCTGACCTGCGGGTTTCGGAGTTCCTTGAGAATGTCGTCTGTGCCATCGGTCGATCCGTCGGAGACAATCTCGATTTCCATTCGATCGCGCGGGTAGTCCAGCGATAGAAGGTGCGCGACTTTTTGGCGCAGCAAAGCCGCACCATTGTGGACGGCGAGAATGATGCTGACTGTCGGAAGTATGGCCTCCTGCCGCTGCGGTTTTGGACGCAGGCGGCTGCGCAAGTAGATCCACAACGGATATCCGGCGTAGGTGTAGAGAATGAGGCAAACGGCTCCCCAGAAGGCGTACGCATGCATGTGGGTACTGCCCATGTCAGCCTCCTTGTGTTGCAGTGTTTTCCTGTGCTGGAACAGCGGTCAATCCTTGAGAAGGTTCCTCTGCGCAGGAATTCCGGATACTTTGTCAAACTGGAATGCCACAGAATCCGAATCGTTCTGGGCGTCGTAGGGAGCGTTATGGCGATTGGTGACTATTAGTGTCGAAGGCGAACCAGGCAATATATGACGACGATGAGCATCACCTCGACAGCGATGCTTGAGAATATCCAACGACCACGATCGTTCGGTTTGGGCTCGCCTCGTTGGATCGCGACCGTCGCGGTGGCCAGTCCCAGAATTAAGTACATCGTTGTTGTGTAGCTGCGCGATAAGAACCACGCAGTCGTCATGAACGCCACCAATGCCAGGCGCATCGCCACTATCCAGGTTTGCGGCACACTCGGCGCGTTAAGGGGCTCAAGCTTTGTGCCAGCAGCAGCTGTACTGGCGATGCCCATGGCAGGAAGAAGTTCGCAAGTCGGGGCGTATTTCAGTGCGATGATTCCCTCAGAGAGGGGTGAAGTTCTAGCGAGTGCACCCGTGCTGTTGATATAGCTCGCCTCAAAAAGCTGCAATAATCCGAAGAACTTGATTGGCTGTCTTTTCTTTTGCATTCCAATGACGCTATTCAAGCCCATCGTCGTTGTGACGAGCAATGCCACCCACAACGTGCTTCCCAATAATCCGAGTTCAGCAAGACAAAGGACGAAAGAATTGTGCGCGGTAATTTCATACAAGTCCGTGAAACCATTGAATCCGATGCCGAACAATGGGGCGCTTTTGAACATTTCCAGGCCATTAGCCCAGGCTTCTAGCCGGTCGGCGCCATCAGCCGCCGAAATTCCGCGGCCCCCCGTAAAGTCCAGGGCCAGCATGCCAAGAATGAATACGGCGGCCAGCGCCGTTGAGGCAGTTGTTCCTAGTTTCTTCCGCGCCGCCATGAGCGCGACGGCGGCCAGCGCGAGCAAACCACCGCGGGAGTGAGTCAGATAGGTCGTCCACAGCAGCAAAGTAGCGGGCACCAGCACGGCAAAAAAGTTGGTAACCACGCGCCCCCGGCGCCACGCGATGAAGGCGAGCGGAAGAACGATCAAAAGAATTTGTGCAAAGTCATTCGGATCGCTCAAAAAACCGGCACCGCGTATTCGTGTCAATTGCCCAATCACGTCCTCTTGCGGTGAAGAAATATTCGTCAGGAGAACGAACATTTCTCCGTGATAGCCCAGGTAATACCCGCAGAGCGCTTCCAATGTAACAACCAGGCAGGATGCAACGGCTGCCAGAGTCACGATCTTTAGCCTGCGAACTGTCGTAACGTTTACGACGATGAAGAGAAAAACTGCCGCGCTCGGAAGGAACATCCGCCAGCTTTCCACCACCCCGCCAAGCCAACCGTGAGCCACTTGCGACAGCGCAATTGCGACAGTGAAACCCACCAGCAAATAAGTTTGGATCGAAGTCTTCCACTGGCTGCAATTCGCCATGCTTGGCAAGGAAGCCAAAGCAGTAATTGCGGCCAGATACATCATTACGTGATAGGTGGCCCATTCCTTCCCGAATTGCTCCGGCGAGATGATGGTAACTACGATGTAGAGGATAGTGAGAGCGAATCCCATGATTATGTGACGATTTCAATCGGCTTGTTCGGTTTGCCAGACTTATCGTGACAGTTCACTTGGCGCCGCGCCCCACAAGTACAATCTTTATCGTGTTGAAGAAGATCAACAGGTCAAGCCCGGCAGATGAGTTCTTAATGTAGTAGAGGTCATAACGGAGCTTTTCCTTGGCGTCCTCCACCGAGCTCCCATATCTATAGAGGATTTGCGCCCACCCGGTGATGCCAGGACGAACGGACTGCCGCAAGTGGTAATAAGGAATCTTCTGATTGAGTTCTGCCACAAATTCAGGCCGCTCGGGACGCGGCCCCACGAGACTCATATCCCCCCTTAAAACATTCACCAGCTGCGGAAGCTCATCCATCCGTGTCTTGCGTAGGAATCTCCCTACTCGGGTGATTCGAGGATCGTCGTACTCGGCCCAGGTTGGCCCTGTGTCTGACTCTGCGTCGTTACGCATCGTGCGAAGTTTGTAGCAACGAAAGACTTTGCCATCGCGTCCCACGCGATCCTGTGAGTAAAAAACCCGCCCCGGCGAGCCAAACTTAATTGCCAGAATGACGAACGGCAACAAAGGCAAACTGAGAAGCAATCCCACGATCGAAATCAGTATGGAGGCGAACCGCTTGTAAAAAAGGAACAGGCGTGATGCATGAGAGCCTGGAGAAAATAACAGCCAGCTCAATCGGATGGATTCGATAGGCACTTTTCCAGTAATCGATTCATAGACGTCATTTCCATCTTGTACTCGCACACCGCGATTCTTCAGCGAGAGCAACAAGTCGACTGGGAGCTTCCCACGGCGCTCCTCCATCGCTACGACGATGCGGTCTATGCCGCGGATCTGGGGGCTGACGGCAAGCCCCTCACAGAAGCTTGTATGCGAGAGAGCGATTGGCATTTCAGCGTGGTTGCGATGGACAGGCTGCTCTCTGATGGCGGCCATCTGCGCGCGTCCCGCGAGGCGAATCCCCAGCTCGGGCCTTGTTTCGATTTCACGCGCCAGAGATTCAGCCAAAGCGCCGTCTCCTAAAATGACTACCCGTTCGGCTAGCCCTGCCGCGCTATTTATGACCGAAAAGAGTCTGCGCCAGAGCAGCAGCAGCAATCCAACGAGGAGGAAGCCGATGTGAAAAATGCCCCGGCCCAATTGCACTGGCGGATATAGGTAGTAGAGGAGACCCAAAGCGAGGTAAGCAACGCCCAGCACCTGGATTAGGCGGACAACCGCCTCACGCCGATTGCTGACAATCGCGGAATCATAGAGATCGAAATAATACATGCAAGTCAAGAACGCCACTGACACGAATAGAATTTTCAAGGAGCCGTACTGATACGTGAGCATGTAGCTGGTTCTCTCGGGGCCTAACCGCGCCAGAGCGGATGCCACAAGAGCGAGCGTGATCAGACAAGCCTCTGAAATTCCTAGCAGAAGCGTTCGTTTCGGGACATAAGCATGCAAGAGACGGATCAAGGAACACTCCAGGTAAGCGGGACGCGGGGGAGACGAGGCTTCCGTACCGAACGAACGAGAATAGTCTATTTGTGTCCGCCATTACGCCGCCGCCGGACAATAGCTCCGCCAATCAACAGCGCTGCCCCGAATAATAGCGCTGTGGCTGGCTCTGGAACCGGGGCCGGCCCCTGATCTATCGGAGTCGGTGGAGGACTAAATGCTTGGAGTGGATCCTGTTTCGGGCACCCCCAACTTAGCAGAGCTGCGGCAAGAGAGATGCCAAGAATCCATTTCCTAGGGCGCATCCTTGATCTCCCTTTTGCTGCGCTCCAGGCGAGAAATGAATTAAATAGCCGGCTTATGATTCTCATGGTCGTACCATCCTTCTATCAATCTGCAGGGACTCAAAATCGAAGCTAAACTTTACTTCTGCTGACCTCGAAGCGTGGTTAAGCATTGTTTCCCCTAAAAAAAGCGGCGCAATTTTCGTTCAGAGAAGCATTTTTTCAGGCGGGTTACTTCGGCAGGAATTCATCGACGTGTGGGTAGACGCGGTGCGCGAACTCCACCGCGCGGGCTTGAGCGATGTCTTCTCCATCGGCTGCGGTTGTCCAGATGCGGATCATTGCTCCGTCGGTTGGTCTGTTTTTCAATCCGTCGGCAATCAGAACGAACTTTGCCCAGTACTCGCTCGCAACGATCCGTCCGTGTGATTGATACCAATAGAGAACCATATCCCGCTTTGTCCCCTGCGCAACCAGGTATCCATTCACAAGAATAGGAACTCCGCCCTCAGAACCGATCTGGACGCGCGTGGAGTGGATTGGCTCCCAACCGGAGCCCGGGAGGCAATTTCTGGGAGAATGAATTTTGTCGCCCGAGCGTTGATCTTTGTAATAACCAATATAGAGTTCAATCGGAGGCGTGCTGCCAAGATAAACTCGGTTGATGTAGTCATCGGCCCCGATGGCTCGCACGACCGGCTGATCGAACGGACGATCCTCACTTCGCGAAAACCCGATAGCGGACGGAAATTCACCCAATGGTCTTTGCAGCCCGGCGGCTTCTTTTAGTTTGAAACTATGCGTCGCGAAGATTCCGCCAATGAGGACAGCGGCCGCCACGGAGGCTCGCAGAAGCATTATGCTGACACCTGCGAGAGATTCTGATGTCTCGTAGACAACAAAAGCAATTTATGAACAACTAGGATTGAAAGAAAAGCCAGCACGAAGAAACCCAAGCCAAGCGCCAAATGGACGGCACCCGAATCCACTGTCGGTCCGTAGTAATAACTGAGCACTCCAGTCGCGACGAGACGGAGCCCGTTTGTGGCGATCGCAATTGGAATGCTCGCGACCGCCAGCACGCTGCGTTTCCACGTACTCGGCTCTGCCAAATACCCGTACGCGACCACCGCGGCCAGCAAGGAAAATAAAGACCGGATTCCGCTGCATGCTTCCACCACATTGAGCGTGCAGTTTGGAAGAATGAGCAGATTCCCCTCCCGCACGGTGTGAATCCCGACCGCGACCAGACCGCTCGCCCCTAATCGCGAAGCCCACAATTGAAGAGGCATCGTCAGCTGGTAATAGACGATTGCCGGCAAGGGGATCATAAAAAGCAGATAGCCGATCGGAAAAGCAATCGACCTCAACATTTGGGAACCGGCCAGGAATAGGACGATTCCTGAGATCAAGATCACCAAAGACAGCCGCGTAATGAATAACTCCGCGCCCAGCGTCCCTAGAACCCTTAGCCCGATGGCGAACAACATGATCGCAAGACCAAAATTGTTCGGTCTGAAAGGCAATGCGCGCCAACGGTCGCGCCCGCTCCATAAAACATAGCCCGCAAAGACAGGAACGAAAAACCCGTGCCCATAATTCGGATCGCTCCGCCACTGTCGCGCCAGCGAACTGAGCACGGTCAGATACATGATCAGCACCAACGTCGATAACGACAGAGCAGCGAACCATCTACCCCTCTGCGCCCTTTCCGTAGCCGGGCTTTCGTCCCAAGCTGGGGCACCAAACGTCTGCCAGGGGTTGTCCAGGCATTTGCCCGACACTGCATCCTCCTGGGAAAGAGGTCGCACGCGGCTTCTCACACTTAGCCACACGAGATAGCTAACCGCAGGGAATAGTGAGAAGGCCATCCGAGTCGACTCAATTAAACGCACTAAAGCAAGCCCCAAAGAATCTTGTGATGTGGATTGGTGGCGCGCCTCTGCATGCCCTTTGTGGGCCATTTTAGGTTGCAATAGTTTGCACGCGTCGCGGAGGAAACTTTGATCTACTGGCGAATAGCCAATCTTGCGACCGCGTCTGAACTATTCCAGTTTTTCAGAGCGATTGTCTCCGTACATTCGAGCGCCATAGTATTGCCCGTCGTAGTCGACCTGATCGAACTCAGAAGCCTCATTGATGACCACGCCAATCAACTTTGGATTGTCGAGAGACTGCAAGCCGTTCTTGAGAGCCTTGAGCGGCGCCACGCCCTCGCGTACGACCAGGAGCGTCCCGTCCACCAATCGCGACCAGAGATTGGCATCGATGACTGGCAGCATGGGCGTCGAATCTACGACGATCCAATCAAATCGGCCGGCAAATTGTGCGAAAGCCTCCGAAAGTTGCGCCGACCGCAAGATCTCTGACGGCCGGTCGCAGGCCTTCCCCGCTGGCAAAAACCACAATGCCGTCCCAGTGAGCCGCACCAGGAAGCGTGATAGGTCCTGGTTTCGCCCCGACCACCACTCGCTGAGTCCTTGCAGGTCCTTCAACCCAAGCATCGATGCCAGAGTTGGCCTATGCAAATCTCCTTCAATCAAGAGCGTCTTTGATCCGGAATATTTGGCGAGCGTTACCGCCAGATTGGCAGCCACGAACGACTTGCCTTCGTTGATTACGCTGCTGGTCACTTGCACAGAGTTCAGTTGGTATTGCCTGCGCATGTCGTCCAACCGAACGGCAAGGGCTCGAAATTTCTCTGCGCCCAGACTATTAGGAGTAGTCCAAGCTACCAGCCGCGATGTCACCGGCGGCTGCACCATCACGGACTGAGCTTTCTCGATCTCGAATGCCTTCCTGGTCTCAACCGTTCCTCGAGACCCTGCCGCCTCCTGCGTCCCATTGCTTGGCACTTCCGCTGTCTCTGCAAGTTCCGGGAGCACCAGATCACCTGGAATCAACTCCCGTCCTGCCGCGCCCGTATGGGTTTGCTGAATTGTCGCTCTGTTCAAACCTTCAAATAGTCGGCTCATTGGTTTCCATTCTCGATTCTGAGTTGCCCTCTCGGCAATGAATAATCCAGCTTATGCAGGTGAGACGATCTCTGGCCGTCGCGCGGGAAAGGATTTCTTATCAGGGTCATGACGCTTCCATATCACTGTCACTCACCCGTTGTAGTACACGTACAAGTTACCCGTGAAAATCAACAGAGCCACCACCGCTACGGCGCCACATTCCATGTATCGCGCAATAAGTCGAGAATGGTCCTCTTTGGGCGTGCTCAATCGTGGTATTCCAACCAGCATGCGAGCAGGAAGAATTCCTTCCAGATCTTTCTCGTGCCGGAAGCGCACGTCGGTCAGTTCAAGAAAAGTGGCAAGACCCAAGCCGAGAACAGCTCCCAAAGCCAGGCCGACAAGGCTAATCAGAAACCGGTTTGGAGCCGAAGGCTTATCCGGCAGCTTGGGCGGATCGATGATGTGGAATTGTTGACCCTGTTGCTGCTGTCCCAGGCTTGTAGCGAGTTGTGACTGTGTTTGCTTCTGGAGAAGCGAGTTGTAATTGAATTTGGCTTCGTCATACCCGCGAGAGACGACGGTCAGCTCCTGCTCTGTTTCGGGCGTCATATTTAGGCGAGCTTGGTACGCGGAAGTCTGTGCTTCAAGATCCTTCGCGTGTTGCTGCTCGTTCTGGATCTCCAATTGATTGGCCTTGAGCTGACTCTGGAGCTGCATAACTGCCGTAGGTGCGCCGCGCTGTACGCCTTCTGCAGCAGAGAAGTCAATTGAGCTTTTTGCTTTGCCCGGCTGCTGATTGGATGCGATTTCCGCGTCATTTTTTTTCTTCAGCGTCTCGGTCTTGGCGATCTCATCTTCTAGTGCCACCATGTCTGGATGCCCGTCTGTATAACGAGTACGCAAGTTTTGTAGTTTTAGACGCAGATCTTGCAACTCCTTGTCGATTGCTTGGGTTGATATTGCGTCTGTGTCTGCACCAAGACTCGCTTGCGCCGATTGATATTGCTGCAGAAGTGATTCCAGATAGATTTTCTGTTGCTTGGAGGTGTCTAGGGCGTGTTGGGTGCTCGCCATTTCTGCTTGCAGGCCTGCCAGGATTTGGACATTGCTTTGCAACTGGCCCGGAAGGTTTCCAACGTGTTTGGCCTTAAAAGCTGAAACCTCGGCTTCCTGTTCTTCCATTTTGGCACGTGCGTCCGCCAATTCGCCGTCCAGAAAGGCCGTTGTATTCTCGGAAAGTTGTCGTTGAGCCCTCACATTTTCATTGATGAACAATGACGTCAGCTCGGTATTTACCTGCTGCGCGAGTTGAGGCGTATCGGCCGAGTAATGAATCTTAAAGGTGAAGAATTCTCCGCGGTATCCTGGCGCTCCCACGAGCTCAATCTTAATATCACCCCGCATTTGATCGACTGGATCCTTGGGCTTGAAAAAACCGCTCATCCGAGGAGGATCGGCATAAAGCTTAAAGCGGTTTATGATCGCCTGCAGGCTGGCATAGCTCAAAACCTGTTGCGTAGTGCTTTGCAAACGATTTTGGAGATTCACATTCACGTTCTCCATGACGTAAAGGTCCGACACTTTCTGCTGTTCCGCGGAGATCAGTGCATCCGACGTGTAGGTAGTCGGCAACGACCAACTCCCGCCCCATACCGCCGCCCAGCACAGAAACAGTGGAAGCAATATCCACCAGCGACGTCGCACCAGGATGGCGAAATACTCTTCCCATCCACGCGGAGCCCGCTCATCTAATTTGTCTGACATTGCCTGCCTCTCTGTAGACATATTCTTTTTGGCCTATGGGTCGAGACTTTCATTCGCTGTAGCCTCAAGCCCTTGGTTTCACGGCCAAGGATCGCTCTCTCTCAAATCGTCGTACGCAATTTCCAGCCCTTCTGTCTGCGTGTGATCGCCGTGCTTCTCGCTCCGACTATCGCAATAAGATGGGTCGCAATCCAAAATTGATTCCTGCAGAAATCTCGTTGCTGATGAAGTTGCCTCCGCAACTCGGAGTCGTGCAAGATCCTGGATTCACGGCCTGCAGCCTTGCGCCGTAACTCAGAAAGAAGGTGCTTCCTGGCCGCATGTCACGATTGAATCGCACGGCGGCATACCAGGAGTTGTAGCGGGCTAGACTCGAATTGGTGGCGGTCGGTACCAAGCTGGCATTGGTTGCGTAGCCTAGCGAGACTGACGCCCTCCATTTGGGACTCAGTGTTCGCTCTAGCGTTGCTTGCACCTGCCCCGTCTGCGCCCCAACCACGACCCCGCTTCCGCCCGTCACGAGGTGATCATAACTAAGCAACAGCGTTGTTCGGTCCCACTTATAGTTCAGCGCGCTATCGAGAGCCCATGAAACATTGTTCGAGGATCCTGTCAACACACCGCTGAGCATTACTACGCTCGGACCAGCGGCAACCTGGAAGCTCAATCTTCCGGTCACATATCGCGCATACCCAAACTTCACCACGTGGTCGTTGATCGTCTGAGGAAACTTGGTAAACCTGAAGTCATCAAAGGTGTAGATCACCGCGATCATGCTCTGCGGACTAACGGAGTAGTTGTAACCCGTTTGGAATAGCGCGTCGGCGCTGTTGATGTAATCCACCCCAAAAAAATCTAGCGTCCCGTAAGCTCCGGAAGCAGTCCACGAAGAACGTGGGCTGACCCTGTATTCGATTTGCGAGACCAGCGTATCGCTTAATCGTGGAACCATAATCGTTGGAATTGTCTGGTTGGGACCAAGAACCCCATTTAAAAAGCCGCCGGGGCCGAAGGGAGAACTGACGTTGAGGAATTCCAGACCTCCGAAGCCTCCAAATCCAAAGGGTGACTCCGATAGAAAGCTGACTCCACCTCCCACCATGAGAGCCCAGCGCTGCCATTTGAAGTTGTATGAGATCTCCAGGTCTTGGATGGCCGAATTCTGATACGACGAGAACATCCCGCCGCCCGCATAGTGCACGAGCAGTTCGGATCGATTTGTCACGTGATTCAGATCGAGCATGCCCAGCAGATAATTGAAATCCGTCGGGTGACCAATCCCTGACCCGGAAGGATTCGTGGCTATCTGCGAAGTTGCGCTGAAGCTCGGCACAAGATAATTGCGGGCACCCACAACAGAACCCAGAGTCGACGCTTGCACGCCACTCAACGGCTGCTCGTTGCCCGCTAGCGTGATTTGGTCACTCGCGCCAAGCGGGGAGTTCAATGCCATTACGCTGGTGCTCCCAGCCGGCAAAGGTGCCAGATAAGGTGCGACCGGTTGTTCACGCGGATCGTTCTTGGCTGGATCGGTTACTTGCGCTTGGATGACGGGCGCAGACAGAAACCCCACAAAAAGCACCCAGCCCCGAATGCGAATCAGTTTTGCCATGTTCATCCCTACGGCACGACGATCGTATCGCCTGGTTTCAGATGAATATTTTGTTCGGTCTTGCGCCCGCTAATCACTTCTTTGCAGTTGACGGGATATATTTTGTCCGCGCCATTCTCCTTGCGCATCACATGAACCTTCTTCACGTTAGCGTAGGGCGTGAATCCTCCGGCGATCGAAAGCGCCTGCATTACCGTCATATCCGGCACCAGCGGGTAAGCTCCCCCGCGATTTACCTGGCCCAGAATATAGATCCGTAAGTTACTCATCTGCGCCACGATCACCGTCACCTGCGGGTGGACGATTGTCGCGCGCAACTTCTCCACGATCTCGGCACCAAGCTGTGTGGGAGTTAAACCCGCGGCCTGCAAGTCGTTGAGCAATGGCAGAGAAATCTTCCCGTCTCTGCGAACCGGCACGGTCCGGGAGATCTCTGGTTCCTTCCATACGTCGATGGTGAGCACGTCCTCGGGAGCGATGGAGTAATTCGGATCGTCGGTCGCTGCCTTCGTCGGCTGCGGGCTGATGTCTCCAGCGGTCAAGACCTTGGCGCTGTCGCTCCTGATGTCTTTCTGCGCTTGCGCCTGAGCCCGCGCGGAAATCGAAAAGAACGCTAGCGATATTGCTGCCGTTACGTGCAACCACCTTCTCATGGCATCCTCGCGCGCAAGCATCTCTCTGATTTGGAGTCTTGCATCCCAATCTGCTTCAATTTTTTGGCTTTGTCGGGCATGTCATTTTTTCAAGCTAATGCGGTCGCTCCGGCAGCCCGGGTGCGCATGGAACCGGCTTCAGGTCCAGCACCGGAATTTCTTATCGGCGGAGCATTTACAGCCTCAACCTGGAATGCTGCAATCTCGATGGCGGCTGCCGTCCCCAATATCTCCACGGATAACACCAAGCGAGAGATATTCTTCTTCCGTACCAGGATTCCTTCGATTCCCGTCAAAGGGCCGCTCTTAACCCTCACCCGGTTTCCACATTTCAGGTAAGGGTGCGATTCCACGCGCGCCCCGCTTTCGACAACTCGGCGAATTGCTTCGATTTCAATATCCGGAATCGCCGCTGGCTGGCCGGCGCTGGACACAAGGCCATATATTCCCGGCGTCGTGAGGATTTGAAGCCGCCGCTCGATGCCCCCTTTCAGAAATACGTAACAGGGAAACAGCGGCAATGAGAGGGCTTTGGTCCGATCTTTCCAATGATGAGTGGTTGCGTAAAGCGGAAGAAACGTGTCAAATCCTTTGCTCGTTAGAATCTGATCTACAATCTTTTCATGCTGATGGCGAGTGTAGAGCGCATACCAGGAAGAGTCAGACACATGATTCTCGACCGTGACCATTGACTTTGTAAGCATAGAGCTCCGCCCTGTGGCTTACAGTCTTTAATCCTGTAAGCCTTTAATTACATTCAACTTACGGCTCGCTCTAGCTCTACTCCAAGGTTCTAAATCGTTGCCTTGCTAGATGCCGGCCGCTATTTCCTTGGCAAACTTACTCTGCCAAATTCCTTGTTTGCGAGATCTGTCCTCAACTTCCTTCCGGACGATCTCTTCAATATTGAACTGCGAAACCACCAGTCAGCATTCCCCTCTCAGCGGGGCATTGCTCGACTCGAAGAACTTCACCCGCCACTTCCACCGGAAGCCGTCCTATCTCGTCGGGAATTCCTTCGAGATCAATTTTGACCACGACACTCGCACCAACAGGCGGGCAGCTTGTCGCAAAAACAAACGCGCCGTGCTCGCTGACGTCGCGGCTGCGCCCTTCTCCCTGTCGAGGCTCTCCATTCCCATTGGTCCACCAAAATGTGACCGCTGTTTGCAACAGGAACCGGAGGGTCTTTCTCGCTGGCCGTCCAAGATTCAACATGCACCCCCACCCATCTCTCTAGCTGCACATTAGCCACGGAAGCAAAAACGGACAAGAGAAGGAAAGTCATCAGGAAATTGCCTCGAGCGTCTTGAGACACCGCCGGGCAACATTAGGTACAAACGTACCCTGTGCACTTTTGTACATCGAAGTGCTTCGCATGGCCCATGATCGGACCACTGGCCTAGAAAAGCTGCACTGACCATTAGCACCCTTGCACTGTTGCTGGATCGAGATTAAGTGCAGATGTAAATTCGCTTTCAACGTGAGGGAATGGGAGATCGAATGAATTATAGCTAGATGGTGTTTTACGAGTGCTCATGCAACCCTGAACCTTTGTCGAACTTCAGCGCTGGTGATCGTTCAGAAGCTGTGGGGGTGAACAAAGGGAGCTCGCCCGGCGGGGCATCCCGATCATGCTCGCCTTGAGGAAACAGCTTGATTTGTTTCAAGCGAATTCTGTATAGCACCCGGTGTATTTTGCTGCTCGAGACCCTCTCTCCTGTCAATCGCGTAAAGAGCCAGCTCGAGTCGATTCGAAGTTCCAACTTTGTTGAAGATCCTAAATAAATAGTTCCGGACGGTGTGTTCACTCAGTTTAAGTTCTTGGGAAATATCTCGATTGGTCATGCCTTCGGCCACCAAGTGGACAACTCCTTCTTCCCTCTTTGTCAGCAAACCCGTTCCTCGCAGAGAAATGGATTTGGCTGCCAGCGCCGGGCCCAGAGCATCGATCACGAAATGCAATTCCTTGCTGCTGGCCCAAATTTGCCCCTTGTGTACTGCGTGGATGCACTTGCACAACAACTCAGACGATTGCTCGCGGGAGAATATGCCACTGGCTCCCGCTCGGAATGCTTCTACGACCATCGCAGGTTTGTTCGAATCGAGTATTATGATGATGCTTGGCTTGGATCGCGAAGCCAGTATCTCTCGCGTTATATCAAAACCGGCGAGCGCTTCATCTTCTAAACGCGCGCCAATGACTGCGACGTCCGCCTCGTTCTTTTCGAGTCCTTCGCGAATTCCAACTGCGTCAGTCGCGTATCCAACAACCCTAGTCCGGTAACGGCCTCGCCGCACCGCCGCCGCTATCAATTGGCAGCTCAGTTGACTGCCGTCAGCGATAAAGACCTTTACCGTGCCCGCGCGTCCTGAGGGTTTTGACAACTTTTTGCTCCCGTGAGTTATTCCCGCGATCCCAAGACCCCAAACCAGGTCTAACTTCTCGAGAGGCCCAAAATCGCCGTCCCGTCGCCATTTTGTCGCAATGGCTAGTTTGGACAATCCGGCTGTCCACCTGTCTTACCAGCCAGACCGCTCAATCCTCCTGCAACTTCTCTTGCCTATTGTTCCGTACCACATTCTTGATTTTTTATAATGTGCGCGCTGTCCCCTTTTGTACAACTATACGTCCTGTCTTTTTTTATACAATCTGGCGAGCCTCTTTCGCAAAAGAGCTGTGGGAGCGGGCACACGCGCGCATCGGGATTCAGGGGCAATTTACGCTCCAGGACTCAGTCTTGCAGGAGAGGAGGAACAGAAACTCGGAACTGTTACAAGAGCAAAATCCTTGCGACAAACCTTACAACGCTTAACGGAACTTTGCCAAAACCGCTCAGGCACACTATGCCTCGAAATCTTATACGATCTCTTCTAAAACAATTTGGCCGCCTTGCTATTTTGTTTAGAGAGTGTTGGTTTCGCAATCGAGCACGCAGGAAAATGGCGCCCGCTCATCCATTCAACAGTTAAACTCCGTGTGCTGGCTCCAGTTTTCCGTTCTCATGTTCGATCCGTTGAGTCCACTCCGCAATTTGATCATCAATGCGCCTAATCTCCAGAGCGAGCCGGAGATCATCTGGACTTCTCTCATAACTCTTGAACAGCGTGGCTCTTCTACTCTCAAATTCTTCACGTTTTCGTTTCCAAACGCTCGCTCGGGCTGTCATTAGAGTCTCCGCAACAAAAAGTCTCCACTGACCCCAAATGGGCTGTCTGTACAATTGTGAACACTATGTTCTCTGAACGGACCCGATCCAACCTCAACCCGTTTAGCAGATTGACAAAGGCTTGTCTGCCGCGTCCAACATTCGATTTCTCTTCTGCGAAAGAAGTCTCGTTTTCTCGCGCGCGGCTGCGGAAGTGTGCGCCGCCTGCCCGTCAATCTGGGCAGCTCGCTCACTCAGGCCTAAGCAGACCACCACTTGGGCTTGGGCAGGCGTGATATCGTGGCACAGCCGATGCTTGACGACTATGCGGCGCGATTCATAGTTTCTGGTCGATAGGCCGCTCGTATGGTCCTCCACATATCCGGCGGGAACCATGATGATGGTTAAATTCTCACCATCGGGAACGGCCTTCCGAAACCGAGGGGAAGTAACTGTAGGGAGCAGCCGATTGAGAGCGGCTGAAAAGGAGAACTGCGGATGAATGCTTTTTCGAGGAGAACGACTCGTGGCGTCGTCGCGTTGGCTTTGATCTGCTTGTCAGTAATAGGTGCCCAGGCGCAGACAGCGACCTAACGAATCGTGAGCTTTTGGTCTGGCTGAATCTTTCGTGTTGGAAGTCTTCTCTCGCAGCAGCTACAGAGAAAGTGGCAAACCGATCAACGAGGCACCCAAGTGGGATTGTGCGTGAAGAGCCCATTGACGAAACCCATTTGGTAGACAATGAAAAGGCCGAAGGCAAGACTCACGAGTCCCGAAACCAGGGCCAGTCCACGATTGAGGCGAGCAAAGCGCGCTTCGGAATACGTAAATGGGACGGCAATGGCCGCGGTTATTAGCATCATTCCGGCGACGGTGCCAAGCCCAAATACCAGAAGATATAAAACTGCCCAAGATGGGACACGGATGGTTGTGAGCACCAACAACGCAACGGCTGCCGAGCCCGCGAGGCCGTGAACGATGCCGACCGCCAATGGCCGGACGATCTGATAGAGACCGATCCTGCCAAAAATGTGATCCATCCAACCCACGGGTGTCGCGTCCTCGGCATGGCCGTGTTTTTCGGGATTGTGTCCGTGGGGATGATTGTGAACGTAGTCGCCGTGTCCGTGCGGGTGCGAGTGATGCCCCATCTGCGAGGGCGTGAGCGTTTCCGTGATCAAACGCATGATTCCAGAAAGATTCAAAATCCCCAAAAGAATCAGCATAAGCCCGACCGACAGTTCCATGGTGAGTCCTACTCTTGCCGGAATCACGATCCCGAAGAGGATGATCGCCGAGCCCACAAAGAGAATCGTGACGGTGTGACCCAGTCCCCAGAGAACGCCAATCAAAGCCGCGTGGCGGATGCTGCGCTGCCGGCTCACGATCGTCGTCACCGCGATCACGTGGTCGGGATCGGTCGCATGCCGCATGCCAAGAAAGAAGCCGAGAGCAATAATGGAAAGTAGAGTGATCATTTAGCATCAGACCGAAGCGGAGGCCCGTGAACGCGTCCGCCGGCTCTCGAGAAACTCAAGATATTCAGTCATTCCTTCCCCGGTCTTGGCCGACAGCCTGAAAACTTCTATACCAGGCCTGACGGCTTGGATATTTCGTCTCGCCGCGCCTTCGTCGAATTCTACAACAACGGCGAGATCGGATTTTGTAATGATAGCAACGTCCGCGCTGTTGAATATTGTCGGATACTTGAGCGGCTTGTCCTCCCCTTCTGTCACGGAAAGCAACACGAAACGCAAGTCTTCCCCGAGATCATAAGATGAAGGGCACACCAGGTTCCCCACATTTTCAATAAACAAGAAATCCAGATCGTTCAGATCCCAGCCATCCAGAGCATTTTGAACCATGGCCGCTTCAAGGTGGCAAATCGTGCCGGTAATAATCTGCTTCACGGGAGCCCGGCTGCGCGCGAGACGAGCCGCATCATTTTCGGTGGCGAGGTCGCCGACCAGCGCCGCGACTCTGCAGCGTGGTTGAAGAAGCGTCAGCGTTTTCTCGAGAAAAGCCGTCTTCCCAGACCCTGGGCTGGATACGAGACTGACAACTAGCACACCTGCTTCGCGGAAACGCTCACGTAGCCCGCGCGCAATGACGTCGTTTTGTTTGAGGACATTCTTTCGTACTTGGACCAGCCGCGGTTCCAGGGTCATTGTCGTAGCTCCAGAGCAGTCACCATGAGTTCGCGTCCTTCCAGAATTTCCGGAGTTGGCGTTCCGCACTCCGCACAACGGAGCGACTGAATCGACTGAACGTGCCGGCGTTCCCCGCAAGTGGGACAGTTCGCGACGATAGGAACTTCTTCGATAAGCAACTTTGATCCTTCGAGCAGCGTTTGCTGGCAAGCGATCTCGTAAGAGAAAAGCAGCGCCTCCTTTACGACGCCAGAAAGTGGTCCCAGCTTGAGATGAACTACGTCGACGCCCGGCGCGCCCCGCGATTCGGCTTCCTCGCGGGCGAGGTCGACGATGCTCATGGCAATCGAGAGTTCGTGCATTTGCGCGACTGACTCCGAACTAGCTAGCAATTACTGCCGTTCAGTACTACACACATTTACGTTACCTGGGCCGTCCATTCCGATTCCGCTTCTTCAATAGAACTGTGTGCTCGACGATTCCCCAACGCGGCAAGAGCAGCTTGCCCGAGGCTAATTCCGCCATCGTTCGAGGGAACAATGTGATTTACCCAGATCTGCAAGCGTTCAGATTCCAAGAGATTCTTGATGTCATGCAAGAGCAGTTCATTCTGAAAAACGCCGCCGGAGAGGACGATCGTGTCGACCTCATTCACGCGACATAACGTTGAGACGGCATTGCAGAGTCCTTTCGCAATTCCGCGATGGAAGGCGCGGGCCATTTCGGCTTCGCCGCGGCCGCGGAGCCTGTCGCGAATCATGCCATCGAGCAGCGGGCGAAAGTCCAATTCGTCACCGACGAATGGGAAAGGATACGCGTCGCTCGTAGTCGCGGGGCTGGCTAGTCGTTCAAGCCACATCGCGGCCTGCCCTTCGAAAGTAATCTCTCGCGTAAAGCCAAGGAGCGCTGCGGCTGTATCGAAGAGGCGTCCCATGGAAGTTGTTCTGAAAGAACGCATCTTTGTGCGCACGAGTTGCAACGCATCCGGATATCGGGATGGGAACGAGAACGGTGCACCGCTAACGTCCGGCAGATCGCTTAACTCCGCCAGAAAGCCGGCAGCTGCTTGTACGGGATACGCGGCGGCGGCATCGCCCCCGGGAAGCGTGGCAACGCGCAGATGAGCAACGCGGTCAAAGTCTTCTCGAACGCTGCCAACGAAAATCTCACCGCCCCAAATCGCGTCGTCATCCCCATAACCAGTCCCGTCGAAACTTACTCCGATGATGCGCTTCTCCCAGGCGCCGCGCTCTGCGAGTACGGAGGCGATATGAGCGCGATGATGTTGCACGGAGTATTTTTCGGATGCGGGAAGTTCCGCGGCATGGATCGTCGAGACGTATTGCGGATGCCCGTCGTGAACGAGCAACAGTTCGTTCGGATCAATTTCATACATCGAAAGTAAATCCTGAATGGTTTCGCGGAAGGCGCAGAACGATTCGTAGTGATCCAAGTCTCCAATGTGCTGGCTTACAAAGGCTTGGCCATCAACGACAAGAGTTATTGTGTTCTTGAGATCCGCACCGAGAGCAAGAATGGGACGGTCGGTTGGGATTGCAACAGCGGCGCTGGGGGCGTACCCGCGCGCACGGCGAAGAATTGTTGGGCCGAAAACGCCGACACGGGTGACTGAATCGTCCACGCGGCGGGCGATGGGTCGTTCGCCGATTAAGAAACCGTCCGCGATGCCAGAGAGTTGTTGCAATGCGTCCGCATCTTTGTAAGCGATGGGCTCGCTCGAGCGATTTGCGCTGGTCATCACCAGAATTTCAGGAGCTCCGTTGGCAAACAGCAAGTGATGCAACGGTGCGTAGGGCAACATGACGCCCAGCTCGTCATTTTCAGGAGCAACTCCCGGCAGCTCGACCTTCGCTGGCGCGAGGACGATGGGCCGGGCGAAGGAGTTCATTAAAGCTTCGGCCTCTGGCCCAAGTTCAACAAGTTTTCGCGCGGCCACCATATCCTTCACCATTAGGGCGAATGGCTTTTCCTTGCGGAATTTCCTGGCTCGCATAGCGCAAACCGCCTCCGCGTTTTTTGCATCGCAAGCCAAGTGGTAGCCGCCGAGCCCCTTCACTGCCAAAATCCTGCCTGCTTGGAGGTAATGCACTGCCCTTTGAATTGCCTCTTCGTCACCTCGCACAAGTTCATCACCTGCGCGGAAGAGATAATGTGGTCCGCAAGCTGGGCATGCGACGGGCTGCGCATGAAAACGGCGATTCGCGGGGTCGCGGTACTCCGCAGCGCAGCGTTCGTCCAGAGGCCACTCTGCCATTGTGGTGTTGGGACGGTCGTAAGGAAGACTGCGAATAACGCTATAGCGAGGACCGCAGTTCGTGCAATTAATGTAGGGATAGCGATGCCGGCGATCCTGAGGATCGAAGAGCTCTTGCAAACAGCTCGCGCACACTGGCAAGTCGGGTGAAATTCGAACGGTGGGCCGCCGTTCGCCTGTGCTCTGACGGATTTCGAACTCCCTGAAACCAGCGCCCTCCGCAGGCTCAATGCTAATATCGGAAATCTCAGCCGCCTGCGGTGGATGAGTTCTCAACTCTCTGAGAAATAGTTGGAGAGGCTCTTCATCTCCCTCAAGATGAATGACAACTCCCTCTTCCGCGTTTAGCACCCAGCCTTTCAAATTGTTTGTGCACGCGAGTCTGTAGACGAACGGGCGGAAACCGACGCCCTGGACAACGCCGCGTACGGTGATTGAGTATGCGCTCGGCATGGATTCTATCTTGCGTTCACGACGCAGCCCCTGCCCTGCCAACCGATCTGAATCACTTTGCCGTCCTCGACGAGAATGGGCACCGTGAAAGGCGCTTGTGCGAGTGTCCGCATGCGTTCGCGAGCTTTAGTATCGGCTTCGACGTCATACTCGGCGAACTCGCTTCCCTTCCACTCCAGCCATTCGCGCATTTCGCTCGTGTAAGGACAGCTTGCCGTTCCGTAGAGCTCAAACTTAGCCATGGGCCAACCCCTCAAGCGTTTCGCGCAGGAGGTGATAGATCGACGCTTGAACTTCCTGAATGCGGGGAATGTAATCCGAGCGAACGATCAACGGGAAATCCGCCAGGCCACGTCGCAAGACTTCGCCGCCATCATAGCCGAGCAATGCAACCGTGAGCAGTCCGCGCTTTCGCGCTTCTTCGAGCGCCATCACGATGTTTCGCGAACCGCCGCTGGTGGAGATGGCGATGGCCACATCGTTGGGCCGGGCCTGCGCTATAAGCTGACGCTGGAAAATCAATTCAGTGCCGACGTCGTTGGCGATTGCAGATAGGTTTGCAGGTTCCATGGAAAGGGAAATAACGGGAAGGGGCTCGTATCCAGCGGGCGGCATGAAGCAATCAATGGCAAAATCATTCGCATCAGTTGCTGAGCCACCGTTGCCAAAGAGAATGAGCTTTCCGCCGCGGTCGATGCATTCGCGAATCGCGACGGCGGCGCCGCCGATTTTTTCGGATTCTTCTCGCGCAACTTGTGCGCGCAGAACGGCGTCGTCGCGCACTTTCATCAGAATAGATGCTGCGGCCTCCGCGACAACATCGATCGTTTCTTGCTTTGCTTTGCCGAGGAATGGATAGAGAAAACCGGCTTCGCCGACGTCATGTCCTAATTCGCGGTGTTCAAAGAAGACGTGCACAGTCTCCCAGAGTGTATGATAAAGAATCTCAATCAGCTCCTGGTGAATGAAGGCGTCCGGCGTTCCAGCGTTGCAGAAATAGGAGCCATTGCCGCCGGGCAAAGCGAACGTCATCGCCTGGCGCTGTCGTGCCGCGTCCAGAGCGGCCCAGACCTCGGCGTCCCCCTCGGGCGAACTGAAGCCCATCACGATATCGTCGGGTTGAACGAGGGTTTTCAACCAAGGTTCGAAAGCGAGAGAAAGATCTAAGGCGGGAAGCGCGCGCTTTCCGACGATGACTGGATGAACAAACTCCACAGACACGTGTTGCGCGTCCGTAGCGTACGGTCCGCGGCCAAACGCCAGCAGTCGCCCTCCCCGGAGAAATCGCTCGGACATTTCGCGGCAAGCTTCCGCCAATCGCAGGGCTTCGGCAGCGAAGAACGACTCGATCACTTGATTGCGGGCAAGCAGTCGCTGTTCGATTTGGGCGGTCAGCGCGATTCCCGTGGGCATCCCATCTCCTAACAAATCCGGGGCAGAGGGTCGCCCACGAGCATGTCCACCAGACGGCTTCCGCCATAAAGAGTCATCACTAGAACGGCGCATGCGGGCTGTTCGCGAACTTCGCCGATCATTTCCGCTTCCTCTCCTCCAGGCGTTGCGCGCAACGCCTGCAACGCGGATTCCTCATGCTCGGCGGAAACAATTGCCAGAAACTGGCCTTCGTTCGCGATATGCAATGGATCGAGGCCAAGAAGTTCGCAAGCGCCACGCACGGAATCGCGTACGGGGATTTTCTCTTCGAAGAGAACAATGCCGTGACCGCAGTCTCGCGCCAGTTCACTAAGTGACGTGGCAACGCCGCCGCGCGTGGGATCGCGCATCCAGCGGACGCCCACGCCCGCTTCACGCACTAGCGCTTGAACGAGCGGAAGTACGGATCGCGTGTCCGAGCGGAGCTCAGCTTCCAAGTCCAGGTCTCCCCGCGCGAGAAGTATCGTGATGCCGTGATCACCGATGGGGCCGGAGAGTAGAACTTTGTCGCCTGGCCGGACAGACTGCGCAGATATGTCGACTCCCGATAACAAACGTCCGATTCCAGTCGTGGTGATGTACATCTGGTCAGCTTGACCGTGATCCACAACTTTTGTGTCGCCACCCGCGATCATTACGCCGGCCTTTTCCGCAGCTTGCCCCATGGCGCGAACTTCCGCTTCCAAAATATCCGTCGCCAGTCCGGCTTCCAATATGTACGTCACGACGATTGCTTCTGCTCTAGCACCGGATACTGCAAGGTCGTTCACGGTGCCGTTGATAGCCAGCTCGCCGATGGAACCGCCGGGAAATCGCAACGGCTTAACCACAAAGCTGTCCGTAGTCATGGCGATTCGCGTTCCGTTTATTTGGATATGCGCAGCATCACCCAACGGACCATGCGCGGAACCGTAAAGAAGAGGAGCAAACAGTCCTTCAACTAACCGGCGGCTCGCCTTGCCGCCCGCACCATGCGCCATTTCGATCTGCGGTTCGCGGAACCTGATCTTGGTAACCGGAGTGGCCATGGAAACCTCATTGCCTCAATTCGCCGCAGCGCTCGCGATGGTAACGGGTTTGCGATGCTCGTAGTTGTAGTAGGCCGCGCAAGAACCTTCGGAGGAGACCATCAGCGCTCCCACGGGCTGTTCCGGCGTGCACTCGCGGCCGAAAAGTTTGCATTGCGCGGGCTTCAACACGCCTTTTAGTACCTCTCCGCATTGTGCTGCTTTTGGATCGGTTACCCGCACACCGGGAACGGAGAAGCGCTGTTCGGAATCCCATTCCGCATAGCTCGCGCGGATCTTTAACGCAGATTGCGAGATGAATCCCAGTCCTCGCCATTCGAAATAGGGGCGAAGTTCAAACACTTCCGCCATGGCGCGAAGCGCCGCGCGATTCCCTTCCCAAGGCACAACACGCTTGTACTGGTTCTCCACCTTAGCTTCACCCTTTCGAAGCTGCTGGAGAAGCATCACGATGGATTGCAAAATGTCGAGCGGCTCGAAACCGGATACAACCACGGGCTTCCCTTCATCCTTGGCAATCCAATCGTAAGGCCGGCAGCCGATGACTGTGGAAACGTGCCCTGGGCCCACAAACCCATCGAGACGCATATCCGGCGAATCCAGGATCGCCCGGATGGCCGGAATGATGGTGACGTGATTGCAAAAAACGGAAAAATTGCGCAGGCCTTCCGCTTTTGCGCGGACGAGCGTCAGCGCGGTGGAAGGCGCTGTCGTTTCAAACCCGATGGCGAAAAACATAACGTGCTTTCCGGTGTTGCTGCGCGCGAGCTTGAGCGCGTCCGCAGGCGAGTACACGATTCGAACGTCCATGCCGCGGGCTTTGTATTCGAGCGGACTTCCATGGGTTCCGGGCACACGCATCATGTCGCCGAAAGCGGCAAAGATAAAATCCGGCTGCGTCGCGAGCGAAAGACCATCATCAATACGGCCCATGGGAAGTACACAAACGGGACAACCAGGCCCGTGAATCAACTCAACATTTGAGGGAAGCAAGTCCTTCAATCCGAAACGATAAATCGCGTGTGTGTGTCCCCCGCAGACTTCCATGATCCGGTAGTGCCGGTTCGGATCGGCAAGCCTGCGAATCTCCTCGCCTGCTTTGGCGATCAGTTCAGGAGCTCGAAATTCATCCACAAACTTCATTGCCTCCACCTCTGCCCCGGCTGGTCCAGGGTTTCGTTCTCCAATCCGTACCCTCGAACTTCCTGCATCGCAGCCTCGGCCTCTCCAAGCATTGTGAGCGTTTGCATCTGATCGACGGCATCGGCTTCGCTGATTTTGCTCATCGCAAAACCCACGTGGATAAGAACCCAGTCGCCGACTATGGGCGGCTCATCTTGGAGCAACCCAAGATCCACTTTTCGACGAACGCCAACTACGTCCACTACAGCCAGTTGCGCGTTTTGCGCGTCCAGCTCTATGATTTTCCCTGGGATCGCTAAACACACGAATCAACTCCCTTTCCCAAATTCCTACTGCACTTACGCGTTCGCACCCGTTTCTTCTTTCATTCCGGCCATGAGCTCAAAACTCAATTTTAGTTCATCTTTCAATCGCAACGCACCACCTGCAAACGAGACCGGCTTGATCCCGTAATCCGATTGACGCAGTGGGAATTCTCCGGAAATGCGTAACATGGTTCCCACTCGCGTAACGCGCGCGTCAAAAGAATGTGTCTGCGCAGCGCCGTGAAACGAGAGTTCACCGCTTACATGCGCAACCAGCAAATCGTCGCTCAACTTCTGAACTGTGATCTGATTGCTGTCATACGCAGCAGTTGGAAAGCGCTGCACCTCCAACACTTCGCCATACATAGTCTGCTCGAGTTTCTTGCGATCATCGCTTTTCATCTCGTCCAGGACTTCCATCGCGCCAGTCCTCACCGCCATTCGAACGGAAGCACTTTCATAAGTTTCGGGGACAAACTGAATCTCCCCCTCGTAGTCGCATATCCCAATCTTTGGATTATGGCCAAACGCCGAAAACAAACCAGTGGCAAACGCTTGCACAACAAACCGACTTGCCGTCGGATCGATCACGTATCTCACGGTTGCGGGTGCCATTTGGGTTCCTGTCTGCATCGCCAAAATCCTTGCCTCGCAGCATAATCGGAACGTAACGATTGCGTTCGCGCACTTCCGTTCCTTCAACTTTAGCTTCTGTCGCGCATAGGCTAACGTCAGCGTGCCACGTGGCTCGCGGAATCGTAAGAAGTACGCCAGACCTACGCCTCTATAAGTTGAAGCGGCCTCGTACTTCCATAAGAGCCTTACATGGAACGCAGTCGAAAATACCTCTCCAGATCTGGCAGAGCCGCCGAAGCAAGATTGCCTACACCCACTTGCCCGAGATAACGGCGCACGGTCGGATTGGAAAGCACCAGCCCGGCGCCAAAGATGACGAGCGCCACGCCTCCCAGCATGTAGAGAGTTTCTTTGTCAGTTCCGTTCGATTCCTCCGTCCGATTCATTATTTCAACCGCCATGGTTTTCTCCTTTGCGCGATGGGATTCCAGTTCATTCTTTTGCAGGCCATTCTCCCGCAAGAATTCGTGTTACGAGCGAATCGATCAGTTTTGCAGCCTCATCGACGCTGGCCGCCACGAGCTCGCTCAGCCCCATCTGCCCTTCTTCCGGTCCAAGCGTCGCCGGTACGCAGCCGACCACCAATACTCGCTTCAGCTGTCCGCCCATTCCTATGGCCATACGCAGCACATTGATCGGATTCATCGCATGGGGCTCAATAAATCCGGGCGGCGTTCCCTCTGAACCCAAATCCTGCAAGTCTGGTTCGACCACGAATAGCGTGCCCGGCTGACCTTCTCCCGGATAGGCGTCCACCAGAATCGTCGTCTCGTAACCATCCATCAAGGCATACGCTAGGTCAAACCCACGAATTCCAAAGTCCGCCACACGGACGCCCGGCGGAAACGAATGGTTTGCGAGACGACCCGCTACTTCGACGCCGAATCCGTCGTCCGCCAGAAAAATATTCCCAATTCCCGCGATGAGTATCTTCTTCGCTTCCACCGTCCGAACCTCTTCGCCGTCGGCGACGGGTTCCACCTCGCTTGGTGCGAAGAAAAAACGATGGCCGGGCTGCCGCATCAAACCGATATCCCTGCCCGGATCGTCTTCAACAACCACGCAAACATGCAGCTTCCCTTCGTAGTCTTGCTCGATCGATTCGACTGTGGCGATCTTTCCCCCGAGCGCGAGATCGAAAACATCGCCGCCCAGGCGCGGTCGCAACCTTACACGGTTGCCACGCCGCACCCCCACGCCCTGAATTTCGAGCGACTCGACCGGAGTCTTATCTTCCAAGAGCTGCCATTCCCATTCGTTCATGGTGTCTCGCCTTTGACGGCGCGCAGTCCGCGCAGTGCTCCGTGAAGTTTCATCAACTGTTCTTCCGGCAAGCTCTCTGTACGCTCGAGGATCTGCCGCGCCCGCTCGTCGGACTCCCGCATCTCTCGCTTCTCTTCTTCCGTCATGGTCATGATGCGTAGCGACAATATTTCATCGATCTCCGCGCCGTCGAACAAATCGCCAGGACTTTCTGGTGCAATCTCCGGATAGTCGTACAAAATAATCGGCGAAGAGAGCATCGTGTCCCGTTGATCTTTTTCCCCGACAAGGACCGGCCACGTCCCCACGTTTTGGCAAGACTTGGCAAACTCGCGATATTTCTCGGGGGGATCAACAAGTGAAACAAATTCTCCATCACGCACTTCCAGAATCGTATGAGCGGACACGAGAGACCGCGCCAGGGCTTCCTCACGGCTGACGGTTCCCAGGCCTTCGATCCGCGAGATATTTGAAATACGCGTTGTGAGTCTGAACACGTCTTCCTTTACCCGTTCAGCTGCAAACTCAATCATTCCTGCGACGCTCGCCTTGTCTCGCACAATAACTCCAACGACAAGCCCGCTCTCATCCTTAACTGCTTCTCTCTCCTGCTTGACCGATAGGCGGAAGGGCCATTGCATGGGCTGGGCGACAAGAGCAGAAAGATTGAACTCCGTCACTTCGATCGCTTCTTCGACAGCCTCTTGCCACGGCTGGAAAATCTTACCGTTGACTTCCAACCTGTCGACGATTTCGATAGTCCCTTCGGTAACTGAGGTCGGCTCACTCGAAGGTGCCTGCAGCCTTCCAACGGAACGAGTCACCAAACGCAAGAATCTGACCCGTACCATACAATTCGTCTCGAAATTTCCGAGCACCAGGCATTGTGTTTGCATGGTCCACGCATCCGTGCCGCCTTGCGCCTCGCCATAACCACGTGGATAAACCACGCCAAAGTTAAATCTCTGCCGGTTCTTTACGGCCGAAGGTCTGTACGGGTAAAGCATGTACCCTTCGTAGAGCACCGCCTTCACGATCCTGTCTACCAGCGCGGCGTTCATGACCGCACCGTTTCCGAAAGAGCGTTCAATGCCCTCTCCAGCGCCTCTTCCCAGGTAGGAATTCCCTCACGCACCTTGTATTGGTAGAGCTTTTCGAACGTGTCTCTTTGCAAGGCCAGCCACGCGGAATTCGGGTAATACACGTCCATCAGGTCTTTCCAAACCTTCACCGATAGCCGGTACTTAGCTTCTTTGTCCCAGGAAATGGGCGCTACCTGGAGGGTCTCATCCTCTCCCTGATAGAAAACGGTTCCGCTAAATTGGAAGCACAGCGGCAGATCGCCCCTTGTCACACCATGAAAGTATTTTGTCGCCGCGACATTGAAATCGAACGTGCACGGCACCGAGATATCCGCAAGCGTGCTCCCTGTAAAGCGCGGAACTACCACGCTCGCGTGCGTCCACAACATGCTTCGCAGCGTCTGTCCCCATCGATCGGGCTCACCGAAAAGGTCCAGCAGCCGTTCTTGTTCGTTTGCATCGTACTTCCGGCGGGTCGCTTCGATCTGAATTTGCGCTCGCAGCGCAACAGTATGAATGATTTCTTCGCTCGGGCTGTTCGCGATTCGCAATTTGAACGCGAGTAACGGCGCTGCCGCGTACTGCACCACTTCGGCGCCTTCTATCGTAAGCCGGAGATCAGGCATGTGCGCCCTCGCGGCCGAAGCCGGCTCTCTTCTTGAGCGCTGCAAAAAACGCGCCGATCTCGTGCCACACTTCCGTGCCTCCGGAAAGACCGCGCCAGTGCGTGCGAATCAGCCCGACCAGTTTGTAGCATTCGTCGATCGGAGCCAGGTAATACTCCGCAGGAGCCGCGCCTCTGACATGTCCGACGCGGTTAACGAGCAACGCCATCACATCATCTTCCATGCCGCTCAGTACTGGATTGGTCTGCTCAATATCTCCCCAGGTCTCCAGAGAGAGCAACGATTCCGTAGGACCAGCGGGGCTTGGGTATAGCGCGATCACTCTTCCATGGGGCGTGCTTTTGAAAAAGAACGCCATCTCGATCGGGACCATCAATCCGTCCCACTGGCTATCCGTCAGCTGAAAATCCCGCAGAAAAAGGACGCGGCGCGGAACGCGCTTATACTTCGTCCCCGTCTGTCCTTCGAAAAGAATCGCGCAAGCGTCGCAGGAACAGATCAGTTTGCGGTTGGCTGGCTCGACCAGGTGCTCGTGTTCGTGTGGAAGTTCGCGGCTGCACATTTCGCACCGCTCCACGGCTGCCCTCTTGCGGGCAAACTGCCGAAGAGCCGCAAACGCGCTTTCCTGCGACGGTGGAAGCGCGGGAGCCATGTCAGTCTCCGCTCCGCTGAGTTTGCGTTCGTGCAACGGACAAAGCGGCCATCGCTTGGCCGCTCTCAAGCTGTGCCACGGATACAAAGCCAGACTGCGTTAGCCCCGCACCTGTCTCTTCCACGACGATAGTCGTAGCGTCCGGCGCGGCATCCTGTATGGCGGCTTCGAGAGTCGATTTCACAGTCGCAGCCGTTGACCCACATCCATTCGGCTTGACCGCAAGCCGCACCGCAACCGTTCCGTCTTCTCCGATAGAAACCAGTTCCGCGCTGCCAGAGTGCGATTCCAGGTAGCCCTTCGATTTTTCCAATGCGCGAGTCACACGAGTGCGCAAATCCTCCGGGTGCAGCCCGTACAGAAGCAGTAGGCTACTGACTACCTCATCCCGTCCGCACTTCCGGATAATGGTCTCTCCCGCCTCGCCGGCCTCGGAAGCAAGCTCCAGGATTCGTTCGAGCGCGGCTCCATGCAACGCCATCAGCGATTCGAGAAGCTCTTTGGCCATGGCGCGCGCATGCGGATCGGCCGTCGACTCGAGTTGTTCGACGATTTCTCCGATCCGCTGCATTCGCTTCTGAAGTTCTTTAGCCAGCGCCATATTCTCCTTCAAAAATAAATCGAAGCGGGTGGTCGATGTCGATGTGGCAAACCTCTTTAACCGCCCTTAAGCCTACCCATCTCCCGGAGGACCACCCGCTTCTTCTTGGCGACCAGGCGCATCAAGCGCGCTGGCCAAACATGGGCGAGTGATGCGTTTCGAGCACTTTCCCGTTGCCGAGGTACATGTGCACTCCGCACGGCAGGCAGGGATCGAAACTCCGTACCGCTCGCATGATGTCAATGCCTTTGAACTTGTCCGGGCCATTCTCTTCGAAGATCGGCGTGTTCTGCACCGCATCCTCGTAAGGCCCTGGCGTTCCGTAAATGTCCCTCGGATTCGCGTTCCACGGCGTCGGCGGATACGGATGGTAATTCGCGATCTTGCCGTCGCGAATGACCACGTGATGCGACAACACGCCGCGCACCGCTTCGTGGAAGCCGCAGCCAATCGCGTCTTGCGGCACGGTGAATTCCGACCACGTCCTGGTTCTTCCCGCGTGCAATTCCGACAGTGCTTGCTCAACAAAGTAAAGCGCAGCCGAGGCCGCGTACACTTGGAAGTAAGTCCGCGCACGGTCGCGTTCGATGGCATTGCTCCACTTCGGAATCTTCCACTCGAACTCGACTTCCGGCAGCGACGTCGTCTTCGGCAAATACATCTTCACGCTTCGCCCGGTCGACTTGATGTATCCAATGTCCACGAGGCCAGCCAGTGCCGTTGCCCAGAGCCGCGCAATCGGTCCTCCGCCCGTGTCCAGCGCCAGATGATCTCCGGTCCTCTTATCGAGCCAGCGAGGCGACATGACCCACGTGTATTTGCCGCCGAAGTCGCGCTTTTGCGGCCGCGGGATCGTCGTCTGATTCCAGGGATGATTCTGATCCACGGGATTGCCCAATGGATCCTTCTGCACAAATTTTTCGCCATGCTCCCAGCTCTCGTAGTAGGAGCTTCCCAGCAGGATGCGGATGTTCAGATTGATGTCGACAAGATCCGAGGTCACCAATTTGTCGTCCACGACCACTCCGGGTGTAACGTACATCGCCCGGCCCCAGTCGGTCATCTTCTTGTAGGAATAATCGCAAACCGCGGGATTGTTGAACGATCCCCAGCATCCCAGCAACACTCGCCGCCGGCCTACTTCTTCATATCCCGGCAGGGCCTCATAGAAGAAATCAAACAGGTCGTTGTGCAGCGGCACTACTTTCTTCATGAACTCCACATACTTCATCAACCGCACAAGATAGTCCGTAAAAAGCTGAATCGTCGGAACGGTTCCCACTCCGCCAGGGTACAGCGTGGACGGGTGCACGTGTCGCCCTTCCATCAAGCAAAACATCTCTCGTGTCATCCGGCTCATCTGCAGCGCTTCGCGATAGAACGATCCCACGAACGGATTAAGCGCCTTCATAATGTCCGCAATCGTGCGGTAACCGTGAAGATTCGCTCCCGCCGCTGCCGTTTTCTCCGCCTTTGCGTAGACGGAAGGATTTGTCTCCTTCACCATCTGCTCGCAGAAATCCACACCCACCAGATTGTCCTGGAAAATGTTGTGATCGAACATGTACTCGGCCGCTTCGCCAAGATTGACGATCCACTCCGCAAGCGCAGGCGGGCGCACGCCAAACGCCATGTTCTGTGCATAGGTCGCGCACGTCGCATGGTTGTCGCCGCAGATCCCGCAGATCCGGCTGGTAATGAAGTGCGCGTCTCGCGGATCCTTGCCCTTCATAAAGATGCTGTATCCACGGAAGATCGACGATGTGCTATGACACTCCGCTACCTGTCGGTTGTCGAAATCGATCTTCGTGAATATTCCCAGGCTCCCCACGATCCGGGTGATCGGATCCCAGTTCATTTCCACCAGTTTTCTCGAACCGGTTGGCGTCCCTTTTGCCGCAGAAGTGATTGTGCTCATGTTTTCCGCTCCTTTGTCTCTTAGTACGCCCCAGGTCGATAACCAGTGGTTAGTTCCGATCGAGAGTGCCGCCACTTCGGTTCCTTGTTCACCGTGTCGTTGGTAAACGCACGCAAAGTACGAATGGCTTTGCCGTAAACGCTGATACTTGCCGCCGAAACTTTGGCTCCCGGCGGCTCATCCATGAACGGCATGAACTTGTCCGGAAATCCCGGCATCGTGCAGCCGATACAGATGCCTCCGACATTTGGGCACCCTCCAATACCGGCCATCCAGCCGCGCTTTGGTACGTTGCAGTTCACAACCGGTCCCCAGCAACCCAGCTTCACGATGCACTTCGGCGAACCGTACACTTCCGCAAAATCGCCCTGCTCGTAATAACCGGCGCGGTCGCACCCGTCATGCACCGTCTTTCCAAAGAGCCAAAGCGGCCTCAACTGTTCATCAAGGGGAATCATCGGAGCTAATCCGGCTACCTGATAGAGGAGGTACAGCACAGTCTCCATGAAGTTGTCCGGCTGCACAGGGCAGCCAGGCACGTTCACGATCGGCAAGCCAGCTTTTGATTTCCAATCCCAACCAAGGTAATCCGCCAATCCCATCGCCCCTGTTGGGTTTCCCTGCATGGCATGAATTCCGCCGTACGTCGCGCACGTCCCGCATGCCACGACAGCCAAGGCTTTCGGCGCCAAGCGATCAATCCATTCGTTGGTCGTGATCGGCTGGCCGGTCTTCGAATCAGTCCCGAGCCCCGCCCAATAGCCTTCTTTTTTAATTTTCTCGTTGGGGATCGACCCTTCTACCACCAAAACAAACGGCTCTAGCCTCCCCTGCTCGGCTTGGTACCAATACTTCAGAAAATCATCCCCGTTTTCATAGGCGAGTACGGGATTGTGCAAATGCACCTTGGGCAGTCCTGGGATCGCTCCCAGCAAGACGTCCTCGATGCTCGGCTGCGTTGCCGCCGTGATGGAGACGGAGTCTCCATCGCATCCAAGCCCAGCTGTTATCCACAGAATATGAACATCAGAGACGGGCGATGGTTTTTGTGTTTTTCGGCCGTAAGGAACCGCTTCAGGTGTCATTTCTAGCCTCTCCTCTCGGGCTCATGTAAATCCCAGCAGAGACAAGTCTGCACGTGGGCTGCTCCGAAAACGCCCTTGAATTCCAACCAGGCAGGCGGATCAAGGACTTCCTTAGGGAAGCAGTTGACGCGATTCAGGGCAGACTACTATCCAAAATTTCGATTGCGAGAATTACAACGACGGCGGGGCTTCGACAATCAGGTACTAGCGGAATTTCTTATCAGGGATGGTCGGATGAAAGCATAGGGGAAACCCCGATATAAGTACTTGGGCAATACACCTTGCTAATAGCCCCCGTTCAGGTTCACTGTCCACTCAATCGCATGCTGCACCAGCTCTCGAGCATTCCGCAGGGCTAACTTCTCTTTGATGTGTGCTTGGTAGGACTCGATCGTCTTTACACTAAGGTGCAGCTCGTCGGCGATTTGCCGCGTTCCGTGGCCTTCGCCGATCAAACGAAAGACTTCCAACTCGCGGTCGGTGAGGGCCAGGAGAGGAGAGCTCTTAACAGGTGAAGAGCCGCGGACAAATTGCTGCAGCATCGTACTCGTCAACCGGTCGCTGAGATAAACTTCCCCCTGCAGAATTCTGCGGATCGCAACCAACACTTTCTCGGTAGCTTCTTGCTTCATGATGTAGCCATTCGCGCCCGCGCGCATGGCTCGCTCCGCATAGATAGTCTCATCGTGCATGGACAGAATCAGCACGGGCAGACTCCCGGACTTCATCCGGATTTCCTTGAGCACGTCCAATCCATCCGGCCCGCTCAAAGAAATGTCCAACACCACGATATCCGGCCGCAGCGTCTCAATGGCGTGGAACGCCGAATGCGCTCCTTCTGCTTCCCCGCACACGGAGAGATCAGCTTCGCGGTCGATTAGCAGCGCGAGTCCCTGACGAACAATCGGGTGATCGTCCACCAATAGCACTCTGCATTTCTTCGCCTGAACGCTCATCTGAGTTTTGGCTATCATAGGAATACTCCCCTATTCCATACCCCGAATAGGAAACATGCAAGTCACAGTTATTCCCCGCTCCTGGTTTGGCTGAACCTTTAGCGAACCACCAACCATGTCCGCCCTGTAATTCATGATGCTCAGACCGACTCCTGGCGGACTGGCTGGCTTCTTCGGAAATCCATCCCCGTCATCTTGTATTACCAGCGTGCCGGTCTCGTTTTTGCCCGATAGACTAATAAGAATATTTCTGGATTTTCCGTGCCGTATCGCGTTGTTTACCGCCTCTTGAGCGATCCGGTAAAGATGTGTGGCCAGATTCGCGTCGTGAATCTGCAGAGGCTTCTCGCAATGGAAATTACACCCGATGTGAAATAGGCCCTCCACCTCGTTCGCCCACTTTTTCAGGGCAGACATCAATCCTAGCGGCTCTGCCGCCACGGGATGGAGGCCCCGCGCCAGTTGACGCGTGTTGTCGATCGCTTGATTTACCATTTTCACGATCTTTGCCGCTTCCACGGCTTCGGGCAGTGACTTGTCCGAGAGCTTCTGCTCGAGAACTTTGCACATGAACGCGATGCCCGTCAGGTGTTGGCCCAGACCGTCGTGCAAGTCCTGAGCGATGCGCCGTTGTTCTCTCGCGCTAATTTCCAGAATCGCCTCTTCCAAGCCTTTGCGCTCGGTAATGTCGAATCCCACACCGTGGATAAACCATGGCCGTCCATCTTCCCGGCGAATCATCTTTGCTTCGCACTGGAACCAGAGCACTCTTCCATCGCGAGCGATTACCCGGTAGGCGGATCGCAACGGTTTGCCGGAGAGAAACATCTCAGCGGCCTCCATGCTCCATCGCATTTTGTCGTCGGGGTGGATGCGCTGATACCACCGCACTGGGTCTTCCAGCCACTCACTCTGAGAAAATCCCAGCGCAGTTTCAATCTGCGGGCTTACGTAGGCTTCGCCGATTCCTTGGTCCAGGTAGGCCATGAACACGACCGCGGGGATTTGTTCGACGAGAGCGCGGTACTTCGCTTCCATGTTCGATAGAGGCGCTTCGGAACTGGGTTTCGGTTCCGCTGTCTGCGCGAAATCGAGACCTGTGCTGGAAATCAGAGATTGTTGTTGCAGGAAAACTTCGGCGAGTTCTTGAAGTGCTCTTTCCGCTTCCGACAGATTGCCGAATAGCTGATCCGTCGCGATCGTTTTCACGTCGTCGCGTTTTCCATTTATTGGCGTGAGGTAATCCAGTGCCATTTTCCGCCTCTTGCGCTCCACGAGCATCGCTCAAAGAAATAGATTCCCCTGCTTGCTGCTCGCGTTGCCCACTCGACGCGTTCAATCGCTCCCACGGCTCCGCCAGGGCGGTTCCTTATTTAACGACGCCTGCGTGAATCGGCGCAACGCGTGAATCGCTCGACCATACGTCATCACCGCAGCTGAAGAAAGCAGCGATCCCGGTGGCTGATTCATGAACGGCATGAATTTGTCGGGAAAGCCCGGCATCGTGCAGCCGATACAAATGCCGCCAACGTTCGGGCAGCCGCCGATTCCGCCCATCCATCCGCGCTTCCCAACATTGCACAGCACCACAGGCCCCCAACATCCGAGTTTCACTATGCATGTCGGAGATCCATATTCTTCCGCGAACTGCGCCTGCTCGTAATATCCGCCGCGATCGCATCCTTCGTGCACCGTCGCCCCGAAAAGCCAAGTCGGCCGCAATGCATCGTCCAGCGGAATCATTGGCGCTCGTCCCGCTGCCATTTGCAGCAAGTACAGAAGGACTTCCATGAAATTGTCCGGCTGCACGGGACATCCGGGAACGCATACAATGGGAATCCCTGCTTCCGACTTCCAATTCCAACCGAGGTAATCCGCCAATCCCATGCAACCCGTCGGATTCCCTTCCATCGCGTGGATTCCGCCGTACGTCGCGCACGTGCCTGCCGCGACGACGGCCCAGGCTTTCGGCGCGAGACGATCGATCCAATCGCATGTCAGGATGGGCTGTCCGGTAGCGTGATCCGTTCCAAACGTCGCCCAATAGCCTTCGCTCTTATTCTTTTCGTTGGGAATCGATCCTTCCATCACCAGGATGAATGGAGACAGCTTTCCTTCCGCCGCCTGATGGAAATGCCGCATGAATTCTTCGCCGTTATCGTAAGTAAGAAAAGGATTATGAAGATAAACCTTGGGAATCCACGGTATCCCGCCGAGAAGGATATCTTCGATGCTCGGCTGGGTGGCCGCGGTCATCGCAATGGTATCGCCGTCGCAACCGAGACCAGCGGTGATCCAGAGTACGTGGATTTCCTTTATAGGGATCGGCGTTGAAGCGGAAACCAGGCGCTGTTCGGACGAACTCTGCATTCGATTCCCTCTCCGGAATTCGAACTCGCCATGTCCGGCGATTCGTACCTCTGCAAGGTGCCCCTTGAGCGAGGCGCTTCGTCGAGATTGTATCGAATGAAACCTTGCGTGTCTGATTTTCTTCTCTCTCGCTCGGGACTGCCAAATTCGGCGTGGGCCAATCAGCCTGCAGATATTACTCGCTCCAAATACTCGATTATCTGCATGTCTACAATCGCTGACTCGCCGGCTTCGCGGTGGACGGCGGCTTTCTGGCGAGCGGAGTCCATCCATAGCGCGGCTCGCGGCGTGCCAGAGTCGATGCTAGAGTCGATATTGTCCCAAACACTAGGCCGCAGTGTAGAATGCACTCCGCTCTCACGCGTCAGCAGCCAGCACAGGTGGCAGATTTACCGGCGATCCCGACAATGTTCGGTCGGGGTGTTAATCGGAGCACGCAAATGGATGTCCACCAACTCGAACTGTTTCTAGCGGTCATGAATTCACCCAGCATGACCCGCGCGGCGGAAAAGATTCATCTTTCGCCCGGCGCCGTCAGCTTGCAGCTTCACAACCTTGCCGACGAACTCCATACCGAACTTTTCGTGCGGCGGGGAAAGAAATTGATCCCCACTCCGGCGGCACTGCGCCTCGCGGAACACGCCAAGGAAGTGGTGAAGATGATGGGCCACATCCAACAGTTGTTTGAAAACGATTTAGCCAAAGATGTGCGCCCTTTCCATTTCGCCACGGGAGTTACTACCCTGATTTATCAGCTGGGCGGCCCGCTTCGGCAACTTCGAAAGCGTTATCCCAATGCCGAAATTCGGGTCACCGTTGGCGTAACGGAGGAGATGGTTTCCGGCCTGCTCGATCGGCGCTTTGATCTGGCTCTCATCTCGCTCCCTGTTTCCGAAGCCAACCTTCGTTTCATTCCGCTGTTTGATGAAGAGCTGCTTATCATTCGCCCCTCTGCCAACAAAGTTGGCAGCGGACATATCAGCTCGATGCGGGCCGCGGAACTGGCCGACCTCCCGTTTCTGCTTTATCCCAAGCGAAGCAACGTACGGCTGGTGATAGATAAATTCTTCAGCGAAATCGGCGTGACGCCACGAGTGGTGATGGAGGCGGATGACACCGAAGCGATTAAGCGATTGGTGGAATCGGGTTTCGGCTACTCGATACTTCCCGAGCACGCTTTGAGGGGTCGTTCGCACTTCTTTCAAAAATTCCGCGTCGCCGGTCATCGCTTGACCAGGAGTTTGGCCCTGGCAACTGCACAGACCGATTGTCCTCGAAAGCTGACGGAATCCATCGCCAGTTTTCTGCGCAGCACCCTGGTCGACGGCGGATCCAACGGCGAAAAGGCTTAGAGCATACTCCGATACCCCCCGGTGTCTTGCGCAAAGAGTGCGTAAAGTGAAGAAACTGTTGGGGATAGCATTTTTCACGACGCAAATGAGTGTCTAAGAGCGTGAAAACAAAGGAAGCGTAAACCCCGGGCACCCCCCTCCCCTGCTTTTTCGCAAGAATATGATTCCATGGTGGTTAGTGGGTGGGGGTGAGCAAAGAATATCATTCTGAAGGGGATAGTGGCGAGTGAGGAGCGATGAATGGCGAGAATGGCGTGACGTGCGGACCGTGGCTGTTGGCCTCGGTCGCGAATTGTGGGTAACGAGTTGCAAAACTTTGGGGCTCTGGAGAGGGACCCCCTCCCCCGGTTTTTTGTAAACACTGATTCTAGGGGAGTTGAAGTGGAGTGGAATCAACACTTGTAGAGGTACTGATTTTGAAGGAGTTAAGCGATGGCTGTATTTATAAAGTAGTAATTCTCGTGGGACGGAAGATTTTGGGGGAGTTTGAAGGACAGCGCGGCGGAGACGCATGAGTTGCGGGGGCACAGACAAGGCCGGCGCCCAAATCACCGAGGCAGTATAACACTTTGTTACTATTTGTCAAGTATAAACTTTAAGTCGTTTGTTTGGTGCGAGTTGACGAAGGGTGCTAGGGACTGAGAAGAGGAGACGTCTCGGCTGTCCCCGAGGCTCCGACGCCCAACGATTGCACTTCAGGCAGAAGCGCGACTTCGCACCCGTCAGTGTCCTGCCGTGGCAACTTTGCCGCCGTCAGCCAGAAGTGGTTAATGCTCCTCACCAGCATCTCGAACTCGTCCAGTCGTCCTGGCTTGCAGATATAGCAATTTGCATGAAGTTGATAGCTCTTCAAGATATCCGCTTCCGCGTTTGAAGTGGTCAGCACAATTACGGGAATTGTTTTCAGCTTGTCATCCGCCTTCATACGGGCCAGAACTTCCCTTCCATCCATTTTTGGCAGGTTTAGGTCTAGCAAAATAAGGTCTGGACGAGGAGCACGAACGTACTCTCCTTCACGATTTAGAAAGGCCATCGCTTCTACGCCATCGGAAGCCACAAGCAAATGGATGGAATTATTGACACCGAGCACAACTTCCCGCATTAAGCGTACGTCACCAGAGTTGTCTTCTACCAAAAGAATCTGTATAGGCATACTTCTCCTTTGGCCGCATCTGCGCCCTAAGAACGATTCTTGAAGTGTCTGCTTAAGGTCGGTAAGGAAAAAAAGAACTGGAACCCGGCCCTGCTAAATATCGAGGAACTATGAGAATGAGTATAAGTACGCCGAGGCGCAATGGTACCTGCGGACAGGCCCGAAATAGTGTCAGGGCTACGATTCGCATGCCAGAAGGAGCCCGCTCTGTGAATCTTTCGTCGTCTTCAAAGTCGCGAGGGTTTGCTCAAGCTCGCGAAGATACTCGGATGCCTGTTTTTCATCCATGCTGTCAGTTTTGCCTTATCTGACGCGCTCCCGCAAAGCAGGCAAGGATTCTACATCTGTGAAAGGAAAGAGCGTAGAATGAGGATGGGTCAGACGTGAACTCTCAAATGCAAGCAGGCACGCCTAGCAAGATCGTGGATTACCATTTGGATGAATGCTTCGATTGGATTGCTGATCTGGAATGCGGGCATCAGCAGCATGTGCGGCACAATCCACCTTGGACTCATCGGCATTGGGTAACAACGCCTCAAGGACGGTATGAGCATATCGGTTTCGAATTGCAGTGTTTAGCCTGTCCAGCCTCTTTCTCCTCGATGAACTTGCTCTAAGGTAAGCCGGACACCGAAACCGATGGGTCCATGGTTTCACTGAATTCATTAGCAACATTCGATTGTCCGTTCAAGAAATCTGAATCTAAAGTTGACCGGTTGCGAGAATACAAGTTTCGCCGATCCAGTAAGAAGTTTCGCACGTTGGAACGAAGAGGCCCTGATGACTGAGAACATGAACGTCCAGTACGTTGGTTTCGAAGCGAAAGCACTCGTGCGTGAGTATAGCTTTATCGTGCGGCGAGGCTTAGACGAGACCAGCGAGTTTACCCTAACGATTGGAAACGAGGCGTTCGGTGCCAAGGGGGTAAAGTTTCAAGACGCTCCCGACATCTGCTCGCTCAGGCTCCATCGTGAGCTGGCTGTTTTCGGAAACTGCCCGCCCAAGGCGCATTACCACATCAGCGAAACCGACTTGGATGAGTACCACACCGCTCACGCACCAAAGGTTTGGGGTTACCCGTACAAGTCAAAGGTTTCGCGGGACCTCTAGTTTGGCTACGGGCTGGCGGGGGACATCATGGCACTTAACATCACCCACAACAGTATCGATGGAGTTTCCGTCGTCCATCTCAGCGGCGCTATCTTCTTTAATGAAGAATCGAGACTTCTGCGCGTTTATGTGAAGGACCTGTTGGAAAATTCCCGCCAAATCGTGTTGGACCTAGGGAATGTCACTCGCATCGATAGCAGTGGCTTGGGCACACTTGTGGCTCTTTATGTATCGGCCCGGAAGGTCGGCGGCGACATCAAGCTCGCCAACCTTGGCAATCACATAAGAGAGGCACTGCGGATTACAAGGCTCGCGGCAGTGTTTGAAATATTCGACAGGACGGAAGATGCGATCGCATCTTTCCATAGGGCCGCAGCAGCAGGCTAATCATCGTTTAGCCTCACCCATTTATGTGATGCCTCGTAAACGCAGTAAGGGGCGGCGGGCAGAATCAATCCAATTAAGGGGAAGATTACTGTCACACATTACTGTGCACAATGCTGTCCAAGAGAGGACAGCGCGCAAGCGCTACGTCGCGATTACGGCTTCTCGGCTCAGACCTGGCGGGGGCGAAAAAGCCGGATTGCCGATTATGTGCCGTTAGTGACAGACGGCTGGAGACAAAAGGAGGAATGTTAACCGGTACTGAACAACGAGGTAGCCAATGCTAGGTTTATGGTGGGCGGCACCACTTACCGACGATCAGGCAAAAAATGTCCTTCTTTCCCTGAACCCCAACGCGGATGCAATCAACATTTATTCGACACTCGAACGGTGTAAGAAGGACGCTTGGAAATTCGGCGTGTGCCTTAACGAGTTCTCGCTTCGAAAGGGCGCACAAGCCGCGAATGATGCTCGCGCCGCTTGGTCGGAGATCGTGACGCACGATTCCGACGCTAATCCGAATGTGAACTACGAACTTGATAGGAAGTCGTTTGATTTGCTCGCGGTCGATGTCCGTGTCGCTTGCTTAAAGCAATTGTTTTCGTATGCCCGTATGACGCACGGAAACGGGCGGGTTTTGAGAATGGGAGTTGCAACGACATTTTAACCGCAGTGGAATGACTCGCCAATTCTCGCAGACTGAGTTTCAAGCATTCGGGGAAGGCCACCTCCCGGGAAACAAAGTCAAAACCATCTCGGCGTGTTAAGGGGCGGCCACCCGCCGCACAATTCATCCACAAATTCTCACTTCCGTCTGTTCAATTCTATACACCTTGCATGTGGTCAATTTTAGTCATCTAGACGGGATTAGTCCTAGGAGTCTACGATTGGTCATCTTTGGGCCAGTTTCCTGACTTGATTGGAGGAGCAGAGCTGGATGGCGAATAAAAGTGTGCTCGGTGGCAGTCACGCATTTCTCCGCAAAAAGTTCCGTACTTGGATGACTTTTCGGAACTACCGAGACAAAGAGATCGTCTTTTCGCAAGGAGACCCAGCTGATTCGATCTTTTACATCGACAGCGGGACAGTGAAGCTCACGGCGGTCACTACGCGCAAGAAAGCGATAATCGCTATCCTGCAACGAGGCAGCTTCTTTGGCGAAGGCTGTCTAGCAGGGCAGTCCAGAAGGATTTGCACGGCGAGATCGATCGGACAATCCAACGTCATTCGACTGCAAAAGGAGAGGACAATTCGCACGCTCAAGAGAGACCCGCATTTTGTAGCGCTGTTCGTTGGATATTTGCTTTCACGGGTTGTTCGAATCGAGGAAGACCTGATAGATCAATTCTTCAATTTCAGCGAAAGGCGGCTGGCTCGGGTTCTGTTGTTGTTTGGGGAAATAACCAAGGAATCTAAGTCGGACTCTCCCCTGAAGCTGAGCCAATCCACGCTGGCGGAGATGGTAGGTACTACCCGCCCAAGAGTAAGTAAGTTCATGAACGACTTCAAGAGGAAGGGCTTGGTCAGCTACAACGGAGGCTTGAAAATAAATAGCGCACGGCTCACCCAGTTCCTGCAAAATCGCCCCATGTCGGTCAACAAAGCGTAGACCCGGTCAGATGGCTTCGACTTTCGGCGCTACGACTGCCAAGCCGCGACGCTCTAGCAACGGAGGCTAGAAATGAAAACAAAACGACTAACTCGAAAGCAACAGTCCTCCGTCCTTTGTCCTACGTGCGGTGTGGTTGCCGGGAGGCGGTGCGTTCTCAGAGCTGTGGTTTACGAAACGAGCCGCACCCAAACCGGAAGCTCTTGGCGGCCGCGGCGCTGGAACAAACAAGAAACTAGAACCGATATCAAAGGGTGTGGAAGCGTGCCCAAAAGGAAAAAAAGAGAATCGGACGCCGCAGTGTTGGCTCGTTTAAGAAAAGAACTTGCAAAGCCTTGTCTTGCGAAGTCAGTAAGAGAAAATGCGACAAAGAAACAGATTGCATCGTGGAACGCAGGTTAGTTGAACTTCGACAACGAAGGTCGGCGCCGGAGTGTATTAAGGCGCCCGTCTCGCACTGACAAACTGATACGCTCCCGCCATGCCAAGAATCCAACCTTGCCGATGCGGTCATCCCAAGACGATCCATCACGCTAGGTCTTCTAAGAAAAAGTTGCAAACACCATGCAGCTTTCCTAGTTGTAAGTGTCGAGAGTACAAGCCGAAGCCCTAGCTGTGATGCCACCGATCGAGTACTAAATGTCCGAAACGGGACAGCTTCCTGCTAGTTTGTAGGACTATCTTGGGATGAAAAAGAAGGATTTGACCCCAGCGCAATTATCCCAGTTGCGTGTCCAACATGTGGTGTGTCTGCTGGAAGGCGTTGCATACTTGAATCCGGTGGCCCGCGATCATCCTCGCACGTAAACCGAAAGCTTGCTGCGGCTGAGAAGATTGAGGCGATGAACCTCCCGAGCCGAGGCAAATTCTGATGGCTGCATCAGTACAAAGCGAGAATCCGGCCAGGGACCAAAGGTACAAACTCTCGGTTGCAACCCGTGCATCGGATTAAGTTTCCGCTTGTTTCTGGTGTTTAGTACAAGCCGAAGGGCTGATTACCGCTCGCCGTAGACATAATCAGTACTTGTAGTCCTTGCTGTCCAGTGGCACTGCTATCGATGCGAGTGACATTCCCTAGGTCCAAGACGATTTGGCGGGATCAGGGCGGTCCCGGCGTTATTGGCGCAGACTCGCCCATTGACATTCCGAGCCGTGATAAACATTCTGTGTCTCGGGTTCAAACACACTTCGCCTGCATTGTTTGAATTCTTTGAAGAATATCCTGAATGCGGCCAAAGGAGAGAGATCATGTCCGTCTCGCGACGTGAATTGTGCTCTATGCTTCCCGCGGTGCTGATTCCCGCCATTCTTTCTTCCGAAGCTTCCGCCCAGGAAGACAAAGCGATGCCCTCGGCGATGTTTCCCTTCGAGAAGCTGCCCGTTCGCTCCGCGGACAACGCGCAATATCGCGAAGCGCTGAAAGGCAAGCTTGCGACGGGAGAGTCTCTGGAAGTGCATGAGACAACGCTGGCGCCCGGGGGCGCGCCGCATCCGCCGCACCATCACGCGCACTCCGAAATGTGGATGATTCGCGAAGGAACCGTGGAAATCACGGTGAATGGAAAGAGTTATCAGCTGGGCCCTGGCGCGGTGGGATTTGTGCGTTCGAACGACGAGCACGGCATCAAGAATGCCGGCACGACCCCGGCAACCTATTTTGTCGTGGAAATCGGGCCGGGCGTTGATGCGTGATGGGGTGAAGCTTCCCTTCGCGAGAGGAATTTTCCAAGCGTGGCCAAAAGCTTATTTGGATGAGCAGTGCGGCCCGTCATTGCCCTGCAAAAAACCGCCGAGCAAAAATCGGAGCGCCTCACTTCAAGGCGCTCCGACCCTTCCTCTTCGGGGTGTGGTTAGAAGAAGAGCTTGATCGCCATTTGAGCGACGCGGGGATCGGCCGCTTGCCCCGCCCGGAAAGTACCAAACGAGTTGCTGCTGAGTTTGTCGAAGGAAGCGATATTGTCCGTGCTGTTCACGGTGCCCGTGCTGACGCTCTCGGGCGCAAAATTCGGGTGGTTAAAGATGTTGAAGTATTCGGCGCGCAGCTGAATCTTCAAGCGCTCCGTGATAGAGATATTCTTGGCGACACTCATATCCCAGTTGAAGGTGTTCGGCAAACGCAGAACGTTTTTGCCGATGTCTCCAAACGTGCCAAAGATGGCCGCATTATTGCAGCTTGTAGCCGGAGGCGTGCACCCAGTGGTGACTTTGGTGGGCTGAAAGGCCGCAAGGTTGAGCCAGCTAACGCAGTTCGCCGTCGTACCACACGTCGCCGAGCTATACGGGTTTACTCCCGCGATAAACGTTCCGCGATCATTGCCAATGCCCGTGCCGGAGAGTTCGGTGCCTTGCAGGACGGTGACGGGACGGCCGCTGGAGGCCGATACGATTCCGCCCAGCTGATAGTCCCCGAGCAGGTGGCGCATCCAGGAGCTGTGACCGCTGAGACTTGGAGATTGCCAAACGTAGGAGCCGGTAAAGATATGGGTGTGATCGAAACTCGACGGCCCATAGTCGAACTGGTGCCGGGCTGGATTGTTCAGCGGGAGTGTGGAGTAGCCGGTATCAAAACCGGTGACGCCTTCGCCAAACGGGAGGTCATCGAGACTTTTTGAGTAAGTGTAATTGGCCAAAAGTGTGAAGCCATGCGACATGCGCTTTTCGACGGAGGTTTGCAGGGCGTTGTAGTTTGCATTGACGTCGTTGATATCGGCCTGAACGGTGGTGGAAAAAGTGTTGGGCTTGAATAGTGCGCCGCTGAGGTTGGCGTTGCCCTGGCAGGATGCGACCGTGCCTCCGGTGGCTTCGCAGACCGTGAGGTTTGCCTGGCCAACGTTGGCCTTGCCGTTGCAGGGTACGTTGGAAGTGGGGGCAGTGCACGGAACGCCCGCGTTGTAATACTGGGTCTCGAGGATGTGCAGGGTTCGCGAACCGACATACGCCACGCGCACCAGAAAGCCCGCGGGCAATTGACGCTCAACAGTCAGATTCCATTCATAGACCGTCGGAACGTGGTAAACGCCGCTGGGGTCATAGGTGACGGCAATCTCATTGAACGGCGGATTGTAAGCAAAGTTCGTGGGCGCCGGGAACGGGCTTGGGAACTTCGGATAGGAAGTCGCTTGCGCTCCAGAGCACTTCAGAGCAGCCTGCGTGGCCGGCAGGGTGCACAGTGGATCGCTGAAGGATCCAGCTGTCGAGCCCGGAGTGGGCGAGCTGTTGCCAGCGGTGGAAAGGATGAACTGGGGGCTGAAGGGCCATTCATCCACGAAGCGGTTGCTCAACATGCCCTCCGCGCGCGTGTCGTAGAAAATTCCCGCTCCGCCGCGGACGCTGGTTTTGCCGTCGCCGAAAACATCATAGGCAAAGCCAACGCGCGGAGCAAAATGGTTGAGGCTGGAATTCAGCGCGTTCTTCGGCATCTGTGGATCGCTGATGCCATTCTGGGGTGAAAAAAAGATTCCCGGCGGCGCGTTGGGATACACCTTGGAGGTGACATCAGCCGCCATGGCCGTGGGATTCACCTGCGCCCAGCGGTCGCCATTATCGCTCCAGGGAAGAGCTGGCTCATAGCGCACACCAAGATTCAGGGTCAGGCGTCCGGAGACGCGGTAGTTGTCCTGGATATACAAAGCGGGGAATTTGTCGCGGTTGGCCTTAAACTCACCAGCGCCTTGCTGAAAGGCATAACCATTTCCGGAAGGGCCACCATCGCACATGGCTCCCATTAGAAAGTTCTGATAGGCAGGAAGACCAGCGGGCTCGCCGAGATACGTATCTTGGGTGCAGAAGTTGACGATGCCCGGCTGGTTGAACTGGTTGTTCAGGTCGACCTGGCTCCACTCGATCATGCCTCCGAAGTGGATGTCATGCTTCCCTTTCTCCCAACTGACATCGTCCGCATAGGTGAAGTTGTTTCTGGTAAAAATGCCGGTCGGATTGTCGCCGAAGCTGAAACCGTTCTGCACGCCGATTCCTTGAATGGCGCTCGGTGTGGGTTCAAAGGGGAGAGGAGCCGTTTGAAACGTCGTTAAGTTTGCGGCGTTAGGAGCCGGGCCTCGAGTGGAGACTTCGCGCGAATAGCTGGCGCGGAAGTCGTTGACGATGCTTGGCGAGAAAATGTGCGTTTCGTGTATCAGAGCGTTTTGGGCCACGATGGAAAAGGTGGCGTCAGTGTAGGCGACGAGCTCGAGCGGGTTGAATACGGGAGCCTTGGTAAAGCGGTCATATTCGTAACGGCCGGTAATCTTGTCGTTTTTTCCGAAGGAATGGTCGAGCCTGCCCATCCCGGAATCGTAGTTCTCGGTGTCTGGTTTGGAGAAAGCCACGGTGGGATTCGAGCCTGTAGGTATAGGGCCAGCCAAGCTGAATTTTGCAGAACTACCCAAGTACGTTCCTGTAGTGGGGTCGATTCCCAACATCTTTGCTACACCGGTATCGATGGTTCCGGGAGTGCCGCCGGGACCGCCCGTCGCCAAAAATTTGGTGATGTCCGTCTGCCCTACAACGTGGGAGCTTCCGAGGACGAGATTGCGAAACGTGGTGCGCTGGTAGCCGGCAAAAAAGAATGTTTTGTCGTGAATCACCGGGCCGCCGACGGTGCCGCCGAACTGATTGCGCTTGATCTGATCTGGCGTGGTGGGCGTAGCAAAAAAATTCTGCGCATTGAAGATCGGATTGCGCACAAATTCAAACGCATCGCCGTGGTAGCTGTTGGTTCCGGACTTGGTGATGACGTTGACTACGCCGCCGGCGTTCTCGCCATACTCGGCGCTATAGTTGCTCGTTTGCACGCTGAACTCCAGGAGTGCGTCCGGGAACGGAAAGGGCTGGTTGACGTTGGTGTATTCGTCGACGTAGTTGCCGCCGTCGAGTTGGTAGCTAATGCTGTCTTGTCGTGCGCCGTTCGTGGAATACGTCACGGCGCCCGGAAACGTCTTCGTGGCGCCTTGATCCGCGCCACCGTTGGGGGAATTGACGGCCCCGGCGACCAGCAGCGTAAGTTGCGCGGCGTTTCGGCCGTTTAACGGTAATTCGGAAATGCGCTGTTGCTCGATGACTTGTTTGAGCGACGATGTCGACGTATCTACTTGCACAGAATTCGTCGTTACAGTGACGACCTCAGTTATCGCGCCCAGCTTCAGGTCCAAGTTCACCGTGAGCGATTGATCGGCGAGCAAGGTAATCCCATTTTCCTTCGAGGTGCTGAATCCTTTGCTCTCAACAGTCAGGTCATAGACCGCGGGTTGTAGCGAGGGAATCACGTAGAGGCCCTCGGTATCCGTCGTGGCCGCGCGAGAAAACCCTGTGCCCGCCTGCGTCGCCGTGACTTGGGCACCCGCCACACCATTCCCCGCTGGGTCAGTGACTCGGCCAAGGATGCTCCCCAAGCCTTGGGCATGGGAAATGAGCGGTGCGAATAGAAGCGCGAAAAAAGCAGTAAGTTTCTTCCTCATTTATGCCTTTCCCTTTCGCGGGCCGTCTGAGACTGTGGCCTCAGGCATACCCGCCAGCTGCAGCGCGCCTTGTGCCTCGAACACACGGCTACGCCTTTCGCACCCAAAATCGAACGAGACGCAGCACTCGCTTCCGAGCATCGGTCTTCTAGATAGTCGTTATCAACTACTTGAATGCATCCCTTGAGCGGACATTAGGAGCAGTGTCGCAACCCTGTCAATCTTGAAAATTTAAAGAAGTGGTTTAGCCAGACTAAAATTGCCGTTCTGCCGGACTGAGACACACGGGTAGCGTTTCTCATCGAGCCGGACGCTTTTCAGCCCGGTGATCATCGCGAATGAAAATCTTAGGTATCAGCGATGACTTCAATGAAACGAAAGATGATGTCTGAGAAAGGCGAAGGAACTAGCTTTGCGTGGGCGCTTCGGAAGCGGGCGCCCGCAAGCCCGTCCAATCCTCGGCGTTCGAACGAAAGAGGCGGTTAACATCGCGTTGAATGTCCTCGCGGGTCACTCCACGGCCGTCTTCCGACAGAAGACGATAAGTTTCGGGGAGAATGCGCGCCATCGTCCTGCGCGTGTTGTTCCACTTGTAGATGACTTGCTCAAGGACGCGGGCATCGGAGTGCTGCGGAATGAAACTTGTTCCCAGCATCTCGATGCGTTCGCGAGTAATCTCCTCCACAATCGAAGGATTGTTCATGAACCACCAACAACCGAAGGGCATCAAATTGCTGAACTTTCGCGCATAAACGCAAAGCTCGTGCTGGTTCTCCCGGCTAAGCACACTCACCAGGAAGCGATTGTCCGGAAACTCGCGGCAAAGGTTTTCCAGCGCGAGCATATTCGATCGGCCCACGGCGTCGCCCGCCAATCGCAAATCCGGATTAACCTGTTTGCGCACTCCCATCATGAGCGACAGCGGCAATCGCAATTCGCGGCAAGTTGGAAGCACCGACTCCTTCAGCAGTCGATTCCCAACCGTGTCCTGGGGATATTCGAAAGTGTCGGGCAGAGACACCGCCATGTAGACGGGTTGCATGCGCTCGTGCCAGTCCATCAAGAAACGCCGCACTTCGGCCGCGGACTTTCCCGACGCTTTCTCGTCAACCTTGTATCGTTGACCGACCAACACCTGCCAATGCTTGGACCAGGTGCATAAAATTCGATCCAGCCGTAACACGGCGCGAAATTGACTATGCTTCACGTCCCCGTTCTTCCAGACCGCGGCTTCTTCCGGATCGAGCGGATCGTTCGTCATGACCACCATGCTGACGCCCGACATCTTAAGCACTCGTTGAACGTGGCTTTCGACGGGTTGCGCTTTGAAGAAGGCTCTTGCCTCGGCCAATCCGGATCGGTCTGTAGGCAATTGGAATGCCTGTAGCACAGCGATCACTCCGCGCGTGGCTTCCGACAAGGGTGTATTTTCGACAAACAGAGTCCGCCAGATGGCATCGGCTTGCTCTCGCTTGGAAAGCGCCCAGTATTGCTGCGGTGTGGTCTTCGAAGATCGAAAGAATTCTGCTTCGAGATAATGATAGGTCAGGAGTTCGTCGATGCCCCACAGCCCAATCTTGCCAAATGCCGGCGGATACAAATGCGTGTGAATGTCGACAAATTGGGTCGCCGTGAGTACATCCTCCACAGCTATAGGAATTTGCTCTTCTGTGAGAGGAACGTCATCTGTGGGGACCGGTCTGCGGCCCTTTGATTTCAGAGACTCGGTTCTCATGCGTTGCACCGGCTTTTATTATTCTTGGGCATTAGGATCCAGCCGTGCCTACGGTTCGCCTATCGTGGACGGTCCTTTGTATGAGGTTAGTACGATGCCACAGCCTGCTATTCGAGCGGTAGCCCTCCACGGGGTCACGAGTGTCGAAGACTACAAAGCGTACAGCGGGGTGTCAAACTGTAAGAATTGAAGATAATCTTAAGCGAAACTTAACGAATGCGATGAGCAATCCTCCGCGGATTGCCGAACACCAAAAATAAGTCGATTTTCGATTGAATGCAGAATCTGCTAACAGTATTGGCTGAAAAGCATGCGCTAACGGAGCCAAACACGACCTCGCGGTCCAAAGGGGAGAGAATTGGCTCGCTCGCCACGCTCACGCCGGCTCCACGCTCCACGGCTCTCTCCGCGAGTTAGCACGATGAACTGTTTCCTGGCGAGCCGATAACGTGTGATGAGGGTAGGCAGTGGATATTCGCGGCGCATTGGGAAACTCGCTGGATCTACGTGGCGTGATCGATTCAGTCGAGGTCCCCGGCATCTGCGACGCGAAACACGTTCGATTCATAAGCCCGGAGGCGTGCCGCGGCGTCTTCGGTGAACGCGAGTATGGCTGTGCCGTACTGTGACGGGAGTACCGGGGGACCTGCGCTGACTCAGCTTCTGGTTTCCCAGCTTCTAGTTGGCAGTACTCGCTGAACGCACGAGATGATGGCGCAGTCTTCCCCTTTGCGCAGGATCTGACGAAAAGCCGGCGTTTCTCCAGCCGGCTTCACGAATTACGAATAGCCCGGCCCGCGCGATTTCTTCCCAAGTTCGAGTGGGCTGGACGATTTGGGTCATGAAAACTAAGCGGCCCTGGCATTCGCAGCCGGCTTGTGGCTGCAGCAGACGGAGTGCGGCAGTCCGCCAACCAACTTCACCGCCAGGGAATGGGCGCACGAAGGGCAAGTGGACGACCAATCGCCACCGCACGCTGGGCATTTCTTGAGGATGAGCTGAGCGCCATCCGGCGATTTGCCGTTTACACGCCGGTCGAGGACAAAGCGACATCCGGGGTTGTTGCAGATTAGAAAGCGTTCCATAGGGGTAGCCTCCTTGAGGGCACGGTAGGGATACGTCCGAGTCCTAAAGAGGTCAATACAGTAGATATACCTACAGTCCAGTTCCTACCTAGCTACTGGTAAGCCAAAAGCTGGTCACTTGCTAAGCGGGCGGGAAATCTACTGGCTCTTGCCGAGCAGGATGCCAGAGAGTTAGCGGAGCATTCACCATGGCCTGCGCCCAAAGAACGCACCACTCGTCAGCACGGAATTTGTATAAGATAGCGCGCCGCGCATCGAGACGAAACCGGAAATGAGTCGTCGCGACAGGTTACGTTCCATCCCGGCGCGTCAAGAAAGAGAGTGCTTATGCAATGCAATTTCAAGCACAGAAGTTCATTCGCGCAACAGCTTAGCGTGGCGTTCAGTCTGCTGCTCTTCATGGCGCCAAACAGCCTAGCCCAGACTTCGACTGTGGCCGCCACGCCGCCCATGGGTTGGAATAGTTGGAATCATTTTGCGGGAAAAATCGATGACGCAACCGTGCGCGCACAAGCCGACGCGATGGTTTCGAGCGGAATGCGTGACGCGGGATACGTCTACATAAACATCGACGACACCTGGCAGGCAGAGCGCAACGCACAAGGCGTCATTCATGCCAACAGCAGGTTCCCAGACATGAAGGCACTCGCTGATTATGTCCACGGGAAGGGCCTGAAATTGGGGATTTACTCCTCACCGGGACCGAAAACGTGCGCCAAGTTCGAGGGTAGCTACGGCCACGAAGAACAGGACGCACAAACGTACGCGGCGTGGGGCATAGATTATTTGAAATACGATCTGTGCAGCTTCGGCAAAATCATGGAGGCGGCTGATTCGCCGGAAGCGGCGCACAAATTGATGGTCGATGCCTACGAGAAAATGCACAAAGCCCTGCTGAGAACAGGCCGGCCGATGGTCTACAGCCTTTGCCAGTATGGCGCGGACGCGGTTTGGCGCTGGGGCGCTTCTGTGGGCGGAAACGCCTGGCGGACTACGGGAGACATCTCGGACAAATATTCGAGCATGACGCAGATCGGCTTTGGCCAGGCGGGCCTTGCGAAGTACGCCGGACCGGGACACTGGAACGATCCGGACATGCTCGAAGTGGGAAACGGCGGGATGAATTTGGAGGAATACCGGACGCACATGAGCCTTTGGGCTTTGCTGGCCGCGCCGCTTCTTGCAGGCAACGACTTGAGGACCATGAAACCCGAGACGATTGCTCTGCTGACGAATCGCGAGGTGCTGGCAGTCGATCAGGACCGCCTTGGCAAACAAGCAGACCGTGTTTGGGCGGAGGGCACGCAAGAAATTTGGGCGCGCCCGCTAGCGGACGGTTCAAAAGCTATCGGCATTTTCAACCGCTTCGACTGGCCGCAGAACATTGAAATCAATTTCCACGAAGTGGGTTTCAAGGGTGGCGTGAAGGCGCGCGACATTTGGGCCGCCAAAGATCTCGGCGCGCTGCCGAATAGTTACAAAGCGCGCGTGCCGCCGCATGGCGTGGTGCTGCTGCGCGTCTCAGAATAGCGCACGCGTGTCCGCTTGCTACTCCGTCGTTTAGTCGTTGATCGGAAGAATGCGGCGGCTAAACGCCAACGCCGTTGCGCGGCCTTTGGACGCGAACAAATCTGGTATCTTGAATTGGCTCTGATTCGCATTCAATCGCGAGAGTGGTGAGCGGATGATCGGGGGCATCCGTCGGCAACCCCATAAATCGTACGCGAAAGCGATCCTGTTCGAACTTAACCTCATTGCCGGATGCGAAAAGCCGCGCGGATTTTACTTTTGTCATCAGACCTGCCAATGCAAAGGTTTCGCCTGGCCAGAAATAAACATGCATGTAAAGTGTGTTGCCCTGCCGCGTGAAGCCGGCAAACTCGGAAGCGTGCACCTGACAACGATCCGTCGTATGAATAGAAGCGCCATTCCGCGACATCCACTGGCCAACGTCCGTGAGAACACGCACCGACTCCTCGGGAATCGAGCCATCCGGCTTCGGACCGATGTTCAAAAGATAGTTGCCGCCATCGCGCGAACAAGAAACCAGATTCCGCACGATAGTCTTGGAGCTCTTCCAATTGTCATCGGCCCGGTGGTAGCCCCAGCTATCATTCAGCGTCATGCAGCTCTCCCACGAACGGCTCCCCTTCTCCGCGACGATTTCCTGTTCGGGGGTTGAGAAATCGCCCGGCAAACCGTTGCGGTTGTCCACAATGATGTCAGGCTGCAGCCCGAAAACCATCTTGTTCATGCGCTCGGATTCCCATTGCTCAGCAGTAAGCGGCCAATCCACGTCGTACCACAGCACATCGATTTTTCCGTAGTTGGTCATCAGCTCGCGGACGAGGCCGTGGGTATACTCGACGAATCGCTTGCGCGCTTCCGGATCGGTGGCACAGCGTGCGCCATCCGGGTGATGCCAATCCATTAGCGAATAATAGAAGCCGACGTGCAGGCCTTCGGTTCGCGCCGCTTCCACATATTCCCGCACGAGATCGCGCCCCGGCCCTTGTTGTGGCGCGCAGTAGTTTGTGAGCTTCGTATCGAAATTGCAAAACCCTTCGTGATGCTTGGTGGTCATCACCATGTATTTCTGGCCCGCTGTTTTGGCCAGCTTGGCCCAGGCACGAGCGGCATTCGGCTGCGGCTGAAAGCGTTTCGCCAGCAGTTCGTACTCACTCACCGGGATGCCTTCTTCTTCCATGACCCATTCATGCCGGCCGAGAACGCTGTACAAGCCCCAGTGAACGAACATGCCGAAGCGCGCTTCGTGCCACCACTTCATGCGGCGAACGCGGTCGGCATCCTCTGCTTCGGAAGAAGCTTGTGGCTGCGGCGCTGGGATCGCAGGTTTTCCAAATGCGGCCGCGTTACCGGAAGTAGCAGCGAGCGTGGCGAGCGAAGCGCCCGTGCCCAACAGCCAATCGCGCCGCAATATACGATTTGATCCCATGGCAACTGCCTCCAAACAGAATGGTTCCTGTTTCTGGAACGACCTACGTCGGCAAATCTCGACACAAATCAAGCCGACGCATATTCGGCTACTCCAACTTATTTTTCAAGCTTGAAGATTCTTTCCATTTGCAGCCACTTCTCGCCGGGCTTGGCATTAACGAGCGGCTTTTGAAATCTCCACATCAATTCTTCCCACTCGCGAACCTTCGGATTCTCGCGATCCGCTTTCGCTTTGGCCTCGAAAGAGAATTTCTCGCTTACTTCCATCACCATGAACATGCGCGTGCCAAGCAGATAGATCTCCATGTCTTCGATTCCGGAGTCTTTTATGCTTTTCGTGATCTCGGGCCAGATCTTCTCGTGGTAACGCTTGTACTCGGCGATCAGCTTACCGTCGTCCTTGAGATCCAGCGTTAGGCAATATCGTCTGTTCATTTTGCCTCGACGATGGCCACGGATTTCCCGGCGGCCACCCACTCTTTTGATTTAAGTCTAATCAAGTTAGAGCGCGATCGAGATGAGTATAGCCACCGTCCACGAACACGTGCTGCCCAGTGATGTGCGACGCCTGCGAGGAAATGAGAAACAGCACCATCGCGGCGATCTCACTGGGCTGCGTCATGCGCTTGCCCAGCGGTATTTTCGAGACGATGTGCGCAAGTTTTGCTTCGGGATCAGGAAACGTGCTGACCCACTGCTTGTAAAGAGGCGTGCTCACCTCCGCGGGGACCAGGGCGTTCACGCGAATGCCCGAAGAAAGCAATTCGGCCGCCCAATCTCGCGTAAGCGAAAGAATTGCACCTTTCGCCGACGTATATCCGGAAGTACCGCCCTGCCCGGTGACGGCAACCTTCGACGCAATATTCAGAATGCACCCCTGCGATTTCTTCAGCGCCGGCAGAGCGAAGTGCGCCATGTTGTAGTAATGGAAAAGGTTGAGCCGGAGCGAACTCACAAATTTGTCGGGCGTGCCGTTCTCGAGTCCAACGTTGTCGTTCGCCCCCACATTGTTGACAAGAACATTCAGCCGCCCGTACTCCTTCAGCGTTTGTTCGACCGCCCCACGGCAACTTTCGACCGATAAGACGTCCGCGGAAATCATGCTGCAGGTTGCTCCTGCGACCACCAAGTCCATCTGGAGCCGCTTCCCCGCCTCGGCGTCCTGGTCCACAAATACGGGTATTGCGCCCTCGCGGGCGCAGCCGCGCGTGATGGCCTCCCCGATTCCTTTGGCACCGCCAGTAATCAGAACAACCTTGTCTTTAAGCTGCAAGTCCATCAGCTGCCGCCTTTAAACCGGATCAATTCTCAATGATCTTCATTCTCGACTGAGCTGGACATCTGGCCAACTCAGTGGCCATCAAGATAGTGCGTTTCAGCCAGGTTTCTCAACCTCGCAGCGGCGCCTTCCGCGGTGATGTCGCGTTGCGGGCCGGCGAGCAGCTCGTAACCCACCATGAATTTTTGTACCGTGGCGGATCGCAGCAGAGGCGGGAAGTAGTGTGCATGGAAATGAAACTCCGGATGAGTCTCGCCGTCCGTGGATGCTTGGTGGAACCCCATCGAATAGGGAAAGGCCGTTTCGAATAAATTATCGTAGCGGATGGTCAATCTTCGCAGGATATCCGCGAGATGTCCCTGCTCTGTGTCGTCCAACTCCGTAAGGCTCGACGCGTGGCGGCGGCTCAAGATCATCGTCTCAAACGGCCAGACGGCCCAGTAAGGCACGAGCGCGACAAATCCCTCGTTCTCACAAACAATGCGCTCTCCATCCTCAATTTCCAGGCGCAGATACTCACACAACAAACATTTCTCGTTCGATTCCAGAAACTCGCTCATGGCCAACTGCTCTCGCACAGGTATGTTCGGCACTTCTTCATTGGCCCAAATTTGGCAGTGCGGATGCGGATTGCTGGCGCCCATGAGTGCGCCACGGTTTTCAAAGATTTGTACGTGTTTCACCCAGGGCGCGTCACCCAATTCTTGGTACTGCTGCGTCCACACCTCAACAACCCGCTTCACTTCTTCTTGTTTCATGCGAGGTATGGTTAGATCATGGCGAGGCGAAAAGCACACCACGCGGCAAATCCCTCTCTCCACACTCGCAACGATCAAACCGTCCTGGTCCGTCTCGTAGGGCGAAACATCGGGCAGCATGGCGGGATAATCGTTGTCGAAGACAAATGTCTCGCTGTAGGCAGGATTCCACAATCCTTCCGCCCGGACATTTCCGGGGCACAGATAGCACTCCGGATCGTATTCGACGGCCGGCGGTGGCGCGGTCTTGTCGACTTTCCCCAGCCAGGGACGCTGCGTGCGATGCGGCGAGACCAGCACCCATTCGCGCAGAAGCGGATTCCAGCGGCGGTGCGGCGTAGTGCGAAGGTCTATTCCGTTCATATCCTGCTTAGCCAACCCTGCCATTCATCTTCGGCTTGTGGAGTGTACTTCGATTCGCGGTAGAGGAAAACTAAGACTGAGCGGCCTGAGACATAGGTAACACATTGTACCAGACACATAGTTGACATTTTCTCCCCTTAGAGGGGAGGGAGCGATGCCTTGGAAGGAGTGTTCGGTAATGGATGAGAGACTGCAGTTTGTGGCTCGCCGGCTAGCCGGCGAGCCGATGGCGGAACTTTGTAGGGAGTTTGGCATCTCCCGCAAGACCGGTTATAAGATCTTGATGGTTATCAGGAATGCGGCATGCAGGGGCTTACGGACCGAAGCCGACGTCCGTATCGCTATGCCAACCGACTCCCATTCCAGGTCGAAAACTTCATCTTGAAGGTAAAGCACGAGCACCATGCTCTAGAGCAACGACATCGCGTAGTCCGCGAGACTAGTGTTCAAATCAGACTCCTCGAACATCTATTGGGCTTGAGTCGGTCCATGCGTAGTGCAGTTACTGCCGAAGAGTTTAGAGGCACTTCGACAGTGTGTAGTTTCCCTTGCGACCAACTGTAGAAGCATGTTGCCAAAATGAAAAAAAACGCACTCACGCCTAAACAAATATCCTCGGTCGCTTGTCCTACCTGTGGTGTCCCTTCCGGGAAGTGCTGCGTGCTGCATTCAGGTCTTCCTCGTTCGCAATCACACGTAGACCGTAAGTTTGCCGTTTTGGAAGCCATCGAGAAGAAACCGGGCTAACTCCCGATACCTTTGTGCTTATTGGTACAGACAGGCGAACTGCGGCCTACTAGAGTCATTTTATTAGCACGCCGATTTGTTCGAGAAAGACAGGTAGATGTATGTGGCGCAGAAATTGTCCAGTTTGTCGGCAACCGTTGGAAAAGAAACATCCCACAGAGTCAGTCCCGTGCTCCTGCGGTAAGTTCGTCTGGAAGGGCTAGTGGCACTGAGCTAAATTTCGACACGCCGTTGGCGTTGGTTAGCTCCGAGGGTTCCTTCTCCGCTGTCCGCGCTGTAATTTACCCTCCGAAGTCTCAATCACGTTCGAAGTTTCAATCTGAACGCACCCACCATTTTTGTATACGCTCTGGATTTGCTGATTTTCCGGACGTATTCTAGGCCCACACGTCGGGTACGCTCTTACACAAGGAGGTCACATGGCAGACATCCAGCGAATCAGCGCGCAACAAGCGCACGCAAAGACAAGAGCAAACCAAGCCCTGCTAGTTTGCGCATACGAGGACGAGGCGAAATGCCGGATGCTAAATCTGGACGGGTCCATATCCTTCTCCAGCTTGGAGTCACGGGCGGCGTCGCTGCCGAAGACACAGGAAATCATTTTCTATTGAGGTTGACCCGGCGAAGCCAGCGCTGTCGGTCAGGCAGCGAAATATCGAAAGCAAGGTTTTACCAACGTCAAGGTGCTAGAGGGCGGTGTGGGAGCGTGGAAGGCCGCTGGTTACTCAATGACCTGAAAAAGGAGTTCCGCCGACCCGTTTTTGGGGCTTACGTGCGGCTTCATGAGCTTTCCCAGCCCAGACCCCTCATGCCAGTAATCCGACGCAAACTCGCATCGCCCGCACCGCAGCAGCCGACTGACCAACGCGGTATGAACGTCAAAGCCGCCGCTGTTCGATGCTGATACACCGGGCGGTCCCGCTTACTTCGGTTTCGACGGCATTCCTTCTTAAAGCTTTAACCAATTTTCCGCGCAGTTCAGAAAATTCCGCATCACACTGCCCTCCGGATACGTTTTCGCCAACTCCAGCACGGGCTGTACCGCCGCTTTGACTTTCTCGGGATAATGCTGAACGACCACTTTAAACAGTGCTCTGGTTATTTTGTCGTGCAAAACTATTTGGTCGTGCGTAACTTGCTCGCGAGGAAGTAAGAGTTCGCCCCTTTCATATTTTTCGACCACTGCAACGTCAACTCCGGCTAGGTCAGCGATATCTTGCTGGGAAAGGCCGAGATGTTCTCGGGCGTTAATGAAGGCCGTGTATCGGGCTTGGTCCATGTCAGACTCCGTTCAAATTGTTTATCCATCTCACGTTTTTCTATCCACCGCAGGCCAACTGACGAATGCGAATATCCACAGAGCCACGAAGTTCACCAGCGAAATAAACATCAGGAGAGACCATAATCCGCTGTGCCCGGTTCTGTTTAGGATTCGCCACACCGGAAAGACAAGAATTATGAGAACGAGAGCCATCATCACCAGTGGATTGCCTAGTAGGTGGTTCATCATTTCACCTCTCTCAGCGCGCTCTGAATCGCCGCGACGAGCTTTTCCATCTTGTCTGGACGCCGGTGGATTACAAAAAGACGAAGCGTGGCGTCGGGAATGGTGCGACAAGGTGGGGCTAGGCTTCTCAGTTGGGCTACATGGGCTACAAACTGTCGTGGAAATTGATTCGCAGAAAGCCGCATAAATGAAACCCGGAGCAGGTTTTAGAATGGCGCGCCCGGAGAGACTCGAACTCCCGACCTTCTGGTTCGTAGCCAGACGCTCTGATCCAACTGAGCTACGGGCGCGCGGTTTAGAAATATTAACATAGCGATGCGCCGCTCATCCACCCGCGGCGGAATCTATTGAGAAATAGGAGCTCTTTGCGCGCGTCCGGGAAACACGCCATCCACGAGTTGGCCGTCCTTCAAGACCGCAACGCCATTGACTAGCACGAACTGTATCCCTGCCGAATACTGAAGCGGGTCGTCAAATGTAGCCTTGTCGATGATGCGGTCGGGATCGAAAACTGTGATGTCGGCGTCGGCGCCAACGCGAATCCGTCCCTTGTCTTTGAATACGGGCGCCCTCTTCTCCAAGCGCTGAGCGGGCATCAGCGTCATTTTGCGCAAGGCCAACATCAGATCGAGCGCCTTTTCGTCTCTTACGTAATGTCCGAGCACTCTGGAAAATGTTGCTTGTCCACGAGGATGCACCTTCGAACCAGTAATCGGCATGCCATCGCTGGCGATCATCACGATGGGGTTCGCCACGGCGGTTCGAGCGGCTTCCTCCGGAATCGAGTGGATGACCACGATTCCGCCCTTCTTCCGATACGTCTCAAACGTCTCCGCCGTCAATCGCTCGCCGGTCTCCGCCCACTGCACATCTTTGTATGTGATTCCCATATTCTCTTGCCAGCCCGGATCGAAAATCGCGGACTCCAGCGCCGTGCTCCCCGCCGTATACGGATAGCATTCCGTGGTCACATCTAGCCCATGCTTCTGCGCGCCTTCCACCATCGCGATCAATTCCGGCGTAAACTTCAACCCCATGCTGGTGATGTGAACAACATGTAGCGGCGCGCCGGTCGCGACTGCCGCAGCAAGAACCTCTTCCAGCCCCGCAACTCCCGTCGTGGGCTCTTTCAATCCCGCGTATCGCAGATGCACGTGCACGGAAGCGCCGTACTGCGCCGCGATTCGGAACATCTCCACAATCTCCAGGCGAGTGGCTCCCGGCGTGTAGTTCACTCCCATCCCTTCCGCCAAAGCGCCCCGACGAAAGCCCTGCTCCATTTCTGCTTTCATTTGGGCAAGTTCCGCGGCGGTTGCTTCGCGATGGGCCGCCTCGCCCGTAGCCAGCATGCTTCCCGATTTATCTTGCAAAACCTTCATGCGCACAGGGATGTGCCCAATGCTCACGCCGAAATTAATCAGTGACTTCCCTTCCCGCTTCGCATACCACCCGGCCACGTCAGCGGTCCCTGCCTCCAACTCCAACGAAGTAGTAACTCCGTCATGCGCCTGGAATTGATAGTTCCTCGGCTCTTGTCCGTGTTCGTGCAAATCGATAAATCCCGGCGCAACGACTAGCCCCTTCGCTTCGATCGTCGCCTTGCCTTGCAGCGGACTAGACGAAATCGCGCGGATTTTCCCTCCGCTAATCCCCACGTTGCGCACCGCATCCAGCCCCGATTCAGGATCCATCACGCGTCCATTCGCGATGACCACGTCGTATCTTTCGTCGTCGGCCGCCAGCCCTGCCCCGACGGAATAGCTCAAGGCCATGCCTAGACAAACAAACGCAAACAAAACTGTCCTAACAATTCGAAATCGCCGCTGCCGCATTCTTCAACCCCCTCGGTTTTGCGGCGCTAAGTCTCTTTCCCCCAAGCCCGCGGTGTCAAAGGAAATCTGAGTCGTACTGGATGGAATCCGCCGTTGCCCGGAGAAAAAGGCTATTGCTTAGTCGAAGTCGGTCTACCGAAATCTTCAGGAAAAATAAAAACCCGGGTCGCTGGGGGGAGCGACCCGGGTGGGGGTTACTGCTGAGGGGGGCCGGAGGAAACTCGATAAATCCTTAATTCACTTGGTGCACGGTCAGCATGCAAATCTTTCTCAGCTCTTCGTACGTGAAAAATGTTTCTTCTTGTTCTCCCGCGCATTCCCGGTGTCCCAATCCAGACTCATGCGAGAGCCGCGAGAGCTCGTCTTCAGAGATTCCAAGCAGCAGAGCCGCCCGTCCTTGCGTCACATACTTTGGCACTTGGCTATTCATCATTCCTCCTCACGCGGGAAGCAATGCCATAGCATCTTGTTCAACGGCCAGGATCATCGCCTTATAGATGTCCACATCCCAGCCTTCGCCAATTCTCATCCGAACCGTTTCACCGCCATCTTTCAGCAGCGTGCCCCTTAGCGGCACCTTGATGTCTCCTAACGCTACTTGCAGCACCACAGACTGCCCAACCCATGCTGCGTACGCGCTGTCCATTCCCCCTCCTGCAGATGTTCAGGCCTCGCTGACGGGAACAGAATCGCTGAGTGAACCGGGAGCGACAATGGTACAGCGAGGGTACTAGCCTAGTAAGTTGGTACTGCTCTGTTCCACAGCGGGAATTTGTGGGGATTTGATACAGAAGTACGCACGTACTGTTCTTTCAGGACGCAGGGTCCATTGGGTAAAAAGGATGCGCATGTCATTCTGCTGCCATGACGAGTCCCGATCCTTCCGTACTGAACGGGCGGCCAGCGCCCTCGTCCAAAAGTACAGGTCTGGGACTCGCGTTGGGCGGCGGGTTCTCTCGAGGATTCGCCCACTTGGGCGTCCTACAAGTCCTCGAACAGCATCACATACCAATTTCTTATATCGCTGGCACCAGTGTGGGCAGCATTCTTGGCGCGGCTTATGCCAGCGGTGCCCCGCTGGCTCGCATTATCGCCACTTGCCGGACGATTCGGTTTCGCGACATTGGCCGATGGCGCGTTTCCCGCCTCGGACTCGCCAGCAATCACCGCCTAGGCGACCTCATCGAGCAAGTCTTCGAATCGAAGCGTTTCGAGGATCTGCAAATTCCCATGGCCGTCGTCGCCACGGACCTGGCCAACGGGGAACCCGTGGTTTTCACTCATGGGAATCTCTCCGAAGCCATCCGTGCGAGTTGCGCATTCCCGGGCTTATTCGAGCCCGTTAAAATCGGCACGCGCTGCCTCGCCGATGGAGGCCTGGTCGCTCAAGTTCCCACGCGCGCCGCGCGCGATCTTGGCGCGCAGCACGTCATCGCCGTTTCGGTTGGCGTCGAAGATGGGCAGCGCGGCGCTCCATCCAACATATTTCAAGTGGTTTGCCGCGCCGTCAGCGCCGCTCAAAAGCATCAACTTGAAATTTGGGAGCGCCACGCAGACCTGGTTCTCCGCCCCGACGTCCAGTCTCTCGCGTGGGATGATTTTGACCGCGCCGACGAAGCCATTGAGGCCGGTGCCGCAGCGGCTCGCCGCGCGCTCCCCCGAATCCAGAAGCTGCTCAATCCGCCTCAAGACGCCCATGCCGAATTCCAGGCCCGGCTCGAAGCCGAAGCCCAAAGTTATCTCTGGCTCGCTGAGGCATCCCGATGATTCGCCTGGCCTCACTAATCGCGGCCGTTATCGCTTCACTGCTTCTCTGGCATGAATGCGGAGAAGATATCGGCGTTTTCTGCTACCGTATTGGATTGGGTGCTTTTGCGACGTTGCGCTCACAGACGTTCGTCCCTGTGCCTGCTTCTCAAATAAACTTTTCGAGGAACCGTTCCGCTTGCTCCAATCCATCCTCCACTTTCTCCACTCGCTCTACAGTACAGACGGACTTCGAGAGCTAATTCGCTCCGGGGGCGCTCCTCTCGTTTGCACTATCGTCTTCATAGAAACCGGGTTCTTTGTAGGCTTTTTTCTTCCCGGCGACTCGCTCCTTATCACCGCCGGCATCTTCTCCTACGCGGGCGTTATTCCCCTCAAGTGGCTTCTGCTTCCAGTCATGCTTTGCGCCATCGCCGGTGACCAGGTCGGCTACTGGATTGGCCGTTCAGCCGGCTCTGCGCTCTACCGCCGCGAAGAATCCTTTTTTTTCCGCCGCAGCCATTTGCAGCGCGCCCATGATTTCTACGAGAAATACGGCGGCAGGGCTGTGATTCTTGCGCGTTTCGTCCCCATCGTTCGAACCTTCTGTCCGCCGGTTGCCGGCGCGGCAAAAATGCCGTACTCGCGCTATCTTCTCTTCGATACTATTGGGGGCGTCTTTTGGATTGGCGCGACGATCCTTGGCGGGTACTCCCTTGGCCATTTCATCCCCAATATCGGCCAATACATCCACTACGTTATTGCGGTAGTTGCCGTCATCTCTATTCTTCCTGCCATCATCGGCGTGCTGCGTTCCAGGAAGACCTCCGGTACTCCACCTGAGCCGATCGTATTCAACCACAAGGTTGAATAACCTATGCCCGCGCCGAAGCTCCGCGCAATTATCTTTGATATCGGCCGCGTGCTCGTCCGGATTGACGTCGCGCGAGCAATGCAGGGACTCGCATCGGGGACAGCTCTTTCTCCTGCCGAGCTTTGGTCTGCCATAGAAAAGGACCCTCGCTGGCCCGACTGGCAGGAAGGACGAATGGCTCCCCGCGACTGGTATCTGCATCTAGGCAGACGACTAGGCGGCGACTTTACCTTCGAGCAGTTCACGGAAATCTGGAATCGCGTTCTCGATCCCGCCCCAATCCACGAAGATGCCCTATTCCAAAGGCTCTCCAAGACCTATCGTCTAGCACTTCTCTCCAATACGGACCCCATACACGTCCAACATCTAGAAGCTAAGTACACCTTTTTCAAATTCTTCCCGACGCGCATCTATTCCTGTTCGGTCGGCGCCAGCAAACCCAATCCTTTGATCTACCGAGAGGCTCTTCGCGCTCTCAAAATCCAAGCGCAGCAAGCCGTTTATATCGATGACATTGCAGCCTATGTGGAGGCCGCTCAACGCCTTGGAATGGGAGGCATACAGTTTCAATCCCCGCCGCAGCTGGTTTCCGATCTCAAATCCCTGGGCGTCGAGTTACCCTGAGAGCCGTCCGGAAGCGTAAGAAAGTCCAAAACGCGTCTTTCCAGCGTAAAGATTGCTAGGACTAGTACTGCCCTGTTCTAATGGCCTCACAGGCCTCTCAGAGCAACCCTCATTTATTCATCAATTTACGGGCATCTTCGCTGCATATTCCCTGTCCCCCATTTGGCTGGTCACTTGCTCCCTCTGTGTTACGGGCCGATTAAAAAATAAAATCGTTCGCCCACATCAGGGTGAGGAGAAAACACTTTTTATGGTAGAGGAACACATCATCGAAACGAGAAACGGTTCATCTTGGCAGCTGCCGGCGATCATCGTACTTGGTTTGGTCGCGGTTGCTGGGTTGGGATTCGGCTGGAATGCTTCGTCAAAGCTTGACGCTACGCAGCAAGCCGTCGCGACGGAAGTCAAGACCGCGCAACAGTCGACGCAGCAGGACATGTCCTCTTTGAAGGACCGGATTGCGCAGGACGAGAAAGCCAATTCGGATCTCCAGGGCGATCTGAAAGTTGTCACGGACAAGCTCAAGATTACTCAAGGACAACTCAAGAAGGCGCGCCTAGCGGCCGAAGCGGCTGCGAAGCAGAACGACGAGACGACTCAAAAGCTCAGCGCTCTTGACACGTCCGTCCATACCGAACTAGCAACCAAGGCCGGCACGGATGACGTGAAAAACGTCGACACGAAGGTCACCGCCGTTGGCGCCGATCTTAACACCACGAAGGAAGACCTGAAAATGGCCAAGAGCGAGATGGGAACCCTCATCGCGCGCAACCATGATGAAATCGACCAACTCCGCCGCCTCGGCGAGCGCGACTACGTCGAATTCACCATCGCAGGCAAGAACAAGCCCCAGAAGGTCGGCAACATCACAGTCGAACTCAAGGGCGTAAACGAGAAGAAGAATCAGGTCAATCTCGCCATGACTGTCGAAGACAAGCGCTTCGAGAAGAAGAACCGCGCTCTTAACGAGCCCATCTTCTTCTACATCTCCGGCACACATATTCCTGAAGAGATCGTAGTGAACAAGGTTGGCAAGGATCAGGTAAGCGGATACGTCAGCATTCCCAAGGCGAATTCGCAGCCGGCCAGCACGTCCACCACTTCCGGAAAGTAAACGAGAACAACAACCGCCGGCCATTTCGGGCCGTCGAGATAGCGAAGCGGGCAGGGGTTCCTGCCCGCTTTTATTTTGTGCCTCGTTTTTGCAACATAACTATCCGGTTTTTTTGGAGCCGCTCCCCGGTTTCCCCTCAAACTCCGCTAAGATGGAAGGTCGCACAGCGGAGAATGGCTTGCATCAAACTTCCTTCATCCTATACATCGCGATCGACGATCTAATCCCCGCACATGGAAAAAGCCTGCCTGGACTCGATGAATTCTCAGCGGCCCTCGATCATCGCGGCATTCCCGCGGTATGGCTTACCAGCCGCACCCGCTTACAATTGGATGATCCACGCCGCAAGCTAGCGCACACCCACCCTTTCATCGCCGAAGATGGCTGCGGTGTTTTCCTGCCTGAAGACTATTTCCACCTACGGCCGCATGCGTCCACTTCGCAGCCGCGGGGTATACCCACCGTCCGACTGGGCCGCTTCACCTGCTTGCCTGTAGCCGAGCAGCAGCCTGCAGCTTCGGATGCTCTGGAGAGCCTCGCCACGGAAACGGGCGTCTCAGTTGTGCCTCTGCGCTCTCTCCCTCCGCGCGAGCTGGCCCAAAACGCGAATTTGCCGCCCCGTGAAGCGGAGCTGGCGCGGCAGCGTGACTTTGATGAATTGTTTTTCTTTGCAGGGGCTTCTCAGCAGGACATCGAGAACTTCCAGTCGGTCGGGCGCAGCCGAAATATTCAGCTACGCCAGCGGGGCGTGCTGTGGTCCTTGGCCATAGGTGCGAACGTTCGCCGTTGCGTTGGCGAGCTCTCCAAGCTCTACGACCGCGCCCTTCGGTCCCACGCCCGAAGTGTTGGAATCGCCACGCCGGGCCAGGAAGCAGCCCTTTTCGCGGCCTGCGACCGTGCGATTCTCTTGACAGACAAAAGTGAGGATCAAGCTGATATTTCCCCTGGCCAAGTCCCGAACCACTCGAATCGAGTAATGGAACTACCATTGCGGGCCCCTGATACCTGGGAACAAGTCCTCGCCGGTCTCTCGTCAAGACGATAGCTCGCCAACGAAGACAACGTAACCTTCTGGAAACAAAAGTGTCAGGAATGCGACTGCTTTTTCACACGCTAACCTCTCGCCCACGTTTTCAATTTCTTGCAACGCACCCAAACCTCATGTTTTCGCAATGATAGCGACTTTCTGCGCCTCCGCTGCCGTGGCCCTCCGATTGCCCTAAGTAGATTGACTGCTAGGCATCTGTACAAGCATTTAGCCTTTCACCTCGGCGCGGACGACTGAGAATTCAGCGGACCGAGTACTAGGAGAACCCCTGCTATGGCATGGCTTATTCGCAAGCTTCGCATCCCGGCCTCTGAATCTTCCATGGGAGTCCTTTTGATGCTTTGCATCATCACCATGGGTCTCATGTCGGTGGCTCTGCTATGGCAGGCTCAGATCATCGCCAATCAGCGTGAGGCGATTCAGTGGCTCGAGACTCTTAAGTTTGGTGGATAGCTTCCTTGCCCAGCCCCTGCTAAAGCCAGGCACGCACCCCTCCGCGTGTCTGGCTTCCCCTCTTTTGTCCTGCCGCGACAATCTCAGTTATTGATACGCGCCACTAAAGAATCCATCGCGACTTTCTAGCTTTCTTGTGTTTCAATATCCCCACGGGGGATTTCTGATCCTTGGGAGATATGCCGTGAAACGCATCTTGAGTCTTCTGGTACTTGCTACAGCATTGGTTTTCACTGCCTCTGCGAACGCAACCACCCAGCAAGCGCAATCAGCCCATTCTTCAGCGGCGAGCAATGGCCAAGCGCAAGCTTCCAATGCAGCTTCTTCGCATGATCGGCACCATCGGCGGCATAGCAAGCACCATCACCGCCATCGTCCGAGTTCACCGCAGCAGTAGCTCAATAGCCGACAAAATCAAAAGGGGGAGCCGGGCGGCTCCCCCTTTTTTTATTTTGCTGTGTCGTCTACGAAGCGCGCTAGCTGCACGTATGTTTCGTGAGCGACTCGCACCGCGAGAGCGGTGTGCTCAGCTTTGGTTCAGCTCTAAGCCCGGTGGAGTCATGTCCCCTCCGGAGCTCATTGAGCTCTCATGTCTCGTGTACGCCCCTGCGACGTCATTTGCAAGCGAAAAAAGGGGGAACACACGAATTCCACAGGCCTGCACTTCCTAATACCAACTTTGGTTTTCTTATTTAATGAAGAGAGTTTCCCGAAGTTGATCCCGGCTTACGAACGATTTCATCGTGCGGAATCGGCTGAAAAGGTCCTGTATTTCGCGGTTCTGGTAAACCTTCTGCGCGGGGCACAATACTGTCGCTGAAATAATCTGCAGGGAGTTGGAATCCGCGATACGGTAGCGTTGAAATCCTTCCGGCTTTTTGCTATGGAAAAGCGCAAAGACCACTCCGCCTGGACGCAGCAACTCCGTCAAATTCGCGATGGCCTGCTTCGCCAGCGCAGGCTCCAGATAGTCCAACAAGTCCCAGACCAAAACGGCGTCAAAGGATGAGCGCGGATACTTCAGATTCAAATCGAGGAAACGCGCTGCGCGCCCGGTTGGAGTCATGTCTACGGTATCAGAAGCGATACCTGGTTGGTTCAATCGCACTTCCTCTTCGCTCAGAAAATCCTTCCACTCTCGCAAAATGTCTTCCGAGGAGACGCGAAACCCACGCTCGATGAAGAAGCTCAGAGTCGTTTGCCACGCCGGCCCTAGATCGAGGAGTGTTCCGCGCCCAAGCCCATCCAGGTTCCACAAAAACTCTTTCAACCCGTTCGAAATGCGCGTGGATCCCGGCGCTTCTGGCGCGCGAGGGGACCCTACGGCTGGGACGGAAGCCACGTTCCGCGTTCTTCCATTTTGAGGTATTGGGCGCGAAACCTCGCGGCCCGTTCCCGTTCCGATGCCAATGCCGAGTTTATGCAGAAAGCTCATGGATCAATCCGCCGCCGTTCCAGAACTCATCGAAATCGGGCCTGACGACTTCCCCGCTGATGGCGAAGCGCCCGCTGCGGCCGCCTGAACCTCTCCGACTCTGCCGGGATGTTTACCAGCTTCGACTTTGCCGCGCAGCATCGCGCCATCTTCAATCGCCAGCCGATCCGTCTGTACTTCGCCGATCACTTGCCCGGTGCTCCAGAGCTGTACTTTGTCGCGTCCCGAAACTTTTCCTTCCACTGTTCCGCGGACAATCACTTCGCGGGCGGTCACATCCGCTTTCACGCGCCCATTCGGCCCAATGGTCAAACTCCCATTGGTAAGACTCAGCTTTCCGTCCACTTGGCCGTCAACGAAAAGATCTTCGCTTCCCGTAACTTCGCCTTTTATTTTAATTCCTTGACTGATGCAAGCAGCCGCATGCGAAGAGACTGGTACTTCTTTCGAAGTCTCACGGATTGGGGACGAAATTGAAACTGGCGTACTTGAAGCGCCCGTAGGTGCGGTGGAAATCTCGGGCACTGCTTGGGGCTTACCGTCTTCTTTTTTCCACATCTGACACCTCGACCACGAAAATTGGATTTTCGAAGCCGCCGATCGAGTGCTGGGAGGAACCGCGACTCAGAAGCGTGAAGATAGTACAGCACTTAGCGGCTGTAAACAAGTATGCGGGGTAGCAAATCTAGGGTGTTTCCTAAAGCGCTATACCATATTTTGTGGTTTCAGTTCGGCTATATCCACAATGGATAGCGATATTCCTTACTTTTCGCTCTTTTCCTCTGGCTACCAAATCCCCACCATCCTTACGGTGATTCTATATGTTAACCGCATAATTCAATTATCTTACTTTTAACCATGCACTGCACCGCAGCCACCGCTGCTGGCGACTACAATTCTCAACAGGAAGAGGAAGGCTTTTTTTGAATAATCTTCCGAAAACTGTTTCGCTCACCGTTGTTTTTTGGGGTATCAGGGAAACTACAGCCGCATGGCCCGGCACTTGTCTTGCCCAAAAAAAATCGAAGACTCACGAATTCGGATCCAAGCCTCGCAAATGCGCAGCGGCCTGCTCAGGCAATTCGGCATTGAAGTAAACCTCTTTAATGCTATAGGACTTGCTGCGTTTTTCCACGATCGGCAAGATTTCGATGTGCCAGTGGTAGTCTTCCGCCAGCGTTTTCCAATAGCCCGCCAATTCGCCCTTTTTGCTCTTGGTGTTCGGTGCTGTGTGCACCACCAAATGATAGGCTGGCGCTACCTTCTCTAGTCGGCGCAGCACGCGCCCCAGCAAAGCAGCTAGCTGCTTGCGGTTGGACCCAGGCCGCGGCTGTTCAAAAAGTTGATTGTGTCTGCGGTGCATCACCCAAACTTCGTAGGGCACGCGTGAAGCATACGGGCACAGCGCGTAATAGTCCCCCTGCACATCTACAATCCGCTTTCCCTGCTTCTCCTCTTGCTTCACGAAATCGCAGAATATGCACCGCTCTTTGTCTTTGAACCAGTCATGCGCGGCGTGCAGCTCGTATTTGATTCGCCTGGGCACAAAAATTGTCGCGGTTACTTCGGAGTGCGCGTGGGGCCACTCTTCTCCCGCCATCACGCCCTGATTCTTGAACACGCTCACGTATTTGAATCGTGCGTCCTTTTTTAGGTCGGCAATGCGCGCCCCCCACACCCACAGCACGCGCTCTATCTCTTCATCACTGAATTGCGGGAGGCGCTTTTCGTGGTTCGGCGTCTCCACCACAACTTCGTGCGCTCCGAGCGGCCCCATCTTATCGTACATGCCCTCGGCCAAGCGCCCCGGATCGCCTTCCACCCGGTACAACGGCTCGGGGTGAGGCACGACGCGTACTTGCCAGGGTCCATCGGCGGGCCAACTCAAAATGGCCTTCGATTTTTCCATTCTTTCTGGTTCAAACGGACACTCAGCGAGGGATTCGCCGCCGACTTCCCGCTGGCCTAATATGATCCAACTTTGGGTGATAGGGTCTTTTCGGAGTTCCATTCAGGTTTCTTCAGCAGATCTCGCGTTTGCCGTGCTGCACGCAGCAAAACCGCGGGCACCTTCCAAGAAAATCGATTTGTGACAATGGCATCGAGCGCTCTCGCACTCGCGTAGTTTGTTTCTCCCCTTCATAATTGTCAAGCGAAGGGGGCGGCCTCGGGCTTCACGACGACTTCTTGCCCTCCTCGCGTGCTATTCTCACGCTAAACATGGACGCCGACATTTCTTTTATGCAACTCGCCATCGAGGAAGCTCGCGCCGCAGCCGCCGAAGGCGAAGTCCCTATTGGCGCCCTGGTCGTTCACGACGGCAAAGTTCTCGCCCGCTCCGGCAACCGCACGATTCGCGCCTGCGACCCCACGGCCCATGCCGAAATCGTCGTGATCCGGGAAGCTGCTCGCCTCCTCCGCAATTACCGCATGGCAGACACAACTCTCTACGTCACGCTGGAGCCCTGCAGCATGTGTGCCGGAGCCATCATCCAGGCCCGCATCCCTCGCCTCGTCTATGGCGCAGACGACCCAAAGGGCGGGGCCGTCCGCTCCTGTTTCGAGATTCTTACAAACGCCACTCTGAATCATCGGGTTGATGTTGTTACCGGCGTTCTTGCGTCAGATAGCGCCTCGATCCTTCAGAACTTTTTCGCTGCCCGCCGCTAAATTGCCGCACCGAGGCACAAGACTTCCCTGGTCACGCGGCAACAGAATGCGTCCCCCGAGTGCGTCCGCTCGCCCTTCGTCACGCCAAGACAGTTTGCCAAAATCGCCGTGCAAAAGGCACGTCGTTGTCTAAACAACCCTGGATTGCCGGAAGCCAGAACCCTTGCTACGATGGGAATTACCACGACCGCGGAGAGGTGACTGAGCGGTTGAAAGTACTCGCCTCGAAAGCGAGCGTACGGGAAACCGTACCGTGGGTTCGAATCCCACCCTCTTCGCCATTCTTCTTTTCTCGCATCGACGAGCCACGCATGTTCGTCGCCTCACGTCTTAAAAGGATTAAGCCAACCTCGGAAGGCAAAGCTCTCCAGCACATGAATTAGTAGGAAATCTGGGAGCAATTACGGATTTCTTTTCTGCGCGTTTCGGGTGCGCAGGAGACCGGCAGCGTGTGTCCCGTTTGGGACAGACAGCTAAATTCTCGTCGTGGTATTCCTAGATCCTAGGATCTTGGTCCCTCTCTGGCCTGTTGCTACAGCCGTCCTCGATCGAAAACGGAAACATCGGGTAAGGAGAATTTCGCATGAAGACGCCGCGAGTTGTCCATTTCTTGATCGCTATCACGTGTCTGGGAGCGGTTGCCCCCGGAGGAAAGGCGCAAGCTGCCGCGGGCGAAGGATCTTCCTCCAGCAATGTGGCCTCGCACTTCTCCAGCGCAACACCCGCACGCCTGGATTTGACTTACAACCGTCCGACCGAAAAAATCAAGCTTCGGAACTATTTCTTCGATGCGTTCGGGCCCTATCCCGTTGGCGGCGCCGCTGTACTTGGGGCTATAAATCAAGCACACAATACGCCTCCGGAGTGGGGCCAGGGCTTCAAAGCTTACGGTGAGCGAGTGGGATCGGATTTCGGCATCGCGCTGGCCACGACGACAACGCGCTACGCATTGGCGAAAGCGTTTCGAGAAGACACTATTTACTACCGCTGCGAATGCAAGGGCGTATTCCGCCGGATGGAACATGCTCTGATCTCGACAGTGACAGCACGCCGCGGGGCGGACGGCCATCGCCGTTTGTCCTTCCCCGCCATCGTCGCGCCCTACGCGGGCACGATGACCGCCATCTATGGATGGTATCCCGGCCGCTACGACGCCAAAGATGGACTGCGCATGGGCAACTACGCCCTCCTGGCGTTCGCGGTCGGAAATATCGCGCGCGAATTCATCTACGGAGGGCCGCACACGCTATTTAGCAACGTGGATCGCCCCGGATCACCGGGGACCGCCTCGGCAGAGACTGCCTCGAGTCACTGAGGAGACAAAACAAACTTGTGAGCCACAACGCTAGCATTCCTCACCGCTTGATCAGCCAGGACGTGCCGCAGGTACCGTCACTGATGCGAGCCACGCTGACTTCTTTGTGGAGTCCGTTCAACGGCTTCCTTGAGTGGTTCGGAGAACTCGGCATTTTTGCATGGCAGGTGATGCGCGCCGCGGTACGACGGCCCTTTGAGGGCCGTGAGTTGATGCGGCAGTTGGACGAAATAGGTTCAAAATCGCTGCCGCTCGTAGCCTTAGCCGGTGCGGCCATCGGTGCTGTTCTATCTCTGCAAAGCCGCAGCAGCCTGGTGCACTTCGGCGCCAAGTCCATGCTTCCCGCCGCTCTCGTCTTTTCCATCATCCACGAAACGGGTCCCATCGTGACGGGCTTGGTTGTCAGCGGCAGAGTGGGCGCTGGCATCGGCGCTGAACTGGGGTCCATGAAGGTAACCGAGCAGATCGATGCCATCGAGGCTTCCGGCGTAAATCCCTACAAGTATTTGGCCTTCACGCGGATTGTAGCTTGTATCGTGATGCTCCCCCTCCTGACCCTCGCGGCTGATTTCTTCGGTGTCTTATTCGGCTGGCTGGCGGATACGCTGGTCGATCCCATTTCCTTCACTAAATTCATCCATCGCGGTTTCGCTGGCACCACCTTCAGCGATTTCCTCGCTCCAACCTGTAGAACCGCTATCTTCGGCCTGATCATCGGAATGATCGGCTGCTTCCAGGGAATGCGCACGCAAGGGGGCACCGCGGGAGTTGGGATTTCGGCGACAAGTTCGGTCGTCATGTCTTCGCTCTTTGTGATTCTGGCCGATGTCGTCCTCGTGAAATTGATTCTGGTGTTCTTTCCATGACGCTCCCTGAACAAGCGGTCTTGGTCGGTCCCGAGGAAACCGCGGCGGTCTCGCCGCCGGAGAGTTCCGGCGGTGAGCATGAGGGGCCAGCGGTGGTGCTGCGAGGTTTGCACAAGTCCTTTGGCAGCCAGATCGTCTTGGACGGAATTAATCTGACCGTGAAGAGTGGCGAAACTTTGGCGATGCTTGGACGCAGCGGCACGGGCAAGAGCGTGCTGCTCAAGCTCATCATCGGTCTGCAAAAGCCGGATTCGGGATCCATTCTCGTACAGGGGCAGGAGATCACCAGCCTCGATCTCCAAGCGATGAATGAGATCAGGAAAAAAATGGGTTTCTTATTTCAAGGCGCAGCTTTGTACGACTCTCTCACTGTTGAGCAGAACATTGCTTTCCCGTTGAAGCGCCATACAAAAATGACGAAATCAGAACGGCGCGATCGCGTGAAAGAACTGCTCGCCAGCGTTGGCATGGAGAGCGCTCTCAAAAAAATGCCGAGCGATATTTCGGGCGGCATGCAAAAGCGTGTCGGGCTGGCCCGCGCGCTGGCTCTCAAGCCCGGCATCCTGTTGCTCGATGAACCCACTGCGGGACTCGATCCCATCACGTCCGCAGAGATCGACGAGCTGATTCTCAAATTGCAAGAGGAACATCACATGGCATCGGTCGTGGTCACTCACGACTTGCAAAGCGCAAAGACCATTGCAGATCGCATCGCGCTTCTGTACGAAGGAAACGTGCTGATCGAAGGCAGCTTCCAGGACTTGGAGAAAAGCAACAACAGATTTGTCTCGGCATTCATGCAACGGGATTCATAGGGAGCGCATTATGTCAAGGGCGGCGAGGCTTGGAGCATTTATCATCGCAACGCTGGCGATACTGGCGACGGGAGTTTTCCTCATTGGCAGCAAACAATATCTGTTCAGCCCCACGTATCGGTTGAAGGCTCAGTTCGCCACGGTCGTGGGCCTCGATGCAGGGGCGGAAGTGCGCATCGGGGGAGTACACACCGGCACAGTCCGTGAAATCGATCTGCCCTCTAAGCCCACGGACAAAATCACCGTGCTGATGGATCTGCAGCGATCGACGCACGCCATCGTCAAGCAAGACTCCGTGGCTTCGATTGAAACCGAAGGCCTCCTGGGGAACGAATATGTCGCGATCTCCTTTGGCTCCGAGCAGGCGCTGAATGTGAAGGACAACGATACGATTGGCAGTGAGGCTCCGCTCGTCATCGCTGACCTCATGAAGAAGGCCGACGGCATTCTGGACACCAGCCAGGAAGCGCTGAACAACGTCACGGTGGTAACGGCCAATCTTAGTTCCATCAGCACGAAGATCAATCAGGGCCAGGGAACCATCGGCGCATTGGTGAACGATAAGAAGGTGTATACACAACTGGATCAGACTACCGCAGGCTTGCGTGACACCGTCAACCATGCTCAAGCGGGGGTAACCGCCTTCCAGGAGAACATGGAAGCGATGAAGCAGAATTTCCTGGTGCGCGGCTTTTACAAAAAACGCGGCTATGAAAGCTCTGCCGATCTCGAGAAGAACGAAATCGCAAAGCTTCCCGATTCGGCGCCTCTGAAATCTTTCGCTTTCGATTCCAAACAACTGTTCGACAAACAGGACACCGCAAAGCCAAAAAATCAGAAGGCATTGCGCGCCGCGGGACAGTTTCTTGCAGACACAGAGTTTGGCGTCGCGGTCGTGATCGTTTCCGCGGGCACGACGGGAGATGAGCAAAAGGACTTGGTGCTCACGCAGGCCCGCGCCATGGTGGTGCGAGACTACCTCGTGGGCAATTTTTCCTTTGACGATACGCAACTCAAAACTCTGGGACGTGGCAAAGGAAAAAGCGACACTCCGGACTCCGGTTGGGGCAGCGTAGAGATCATTGTCTATCCGGCGGACGCCGAAGTTCCTGCACAAGCCAGCGCAGCCAATCAGAAGTAGTTCGCAAAAAGGGAAGTATTCAGTGGCCATCGCGTCTTGTGCGCAAACGCCGTTCTCTCAATAGTCGAAGCTCATGAAAAAAACGTTATCTGATCAAATTGCGGAAAATCCGACGCAATTCAATATTGCCGCCATTGCCAAGCTGGAAGAGGAGGCTTTGGGTCGCCGGACACACACAGAACGCCAAAGCGATGCCGTCGTAAGATTCATCGGCAGCCCTAAATTTCTGCTTTTGCATGTGATTCTGGTGGCCGCGTGGAGCACCGTGAATCTCAACTTGATTCCCGGCGTCAAAGCGTTCGATCCGTTCCCCTTCGGCATTTTGGCGCTTTTCGTCTCGTCGGAGAGCGTGTTCCTAACTATCTTCGTGCTGATCAGTCAGAATCGCATGTCACGTCAGGCGGAGAGGCGCGCGCATCTCGATCTTCAAGTTGGTATGCTCGCCGAACAGGAACTCACCATGATGCTCCAGATGCTGCAAAAGCTCTGTCAACACGCGGGAGTGGACGTGAAATCCGCAAACCAGCAAGTGCAGGGCTTCAGCGAAACCACGGACGTCCACAAGCTGGCTACTGAACTTGAAGAAAAGCTTCCCGAGCGGTAGGTGGAACGCTTACCTCTAGACCACAATCGCACAACTTGAAATCAAGAGTAGCCGGCGCTTGAGCGCCGCTCCTGAACGACCGCCTCAAGGAGTTTTTCGGAGTAAATCAATTCGCCGGGTGGCAACGAGAGTTTCGGCCGAACCTGGCGGGCGATCTGGTCTGCCATGGCGAACCGGACGTCTGCGGGGAGCGAATTTCGCCGGTTCAAGAACGCCTCGACGAGTGCAAATTCCTCGGGAGTAAGCCGCTCCGATCCGAAGGAGGTCGCTGGCCCCGCTTGTCCGACGGGCGGCGGCTCCCAAACCGGTTTGGCATCCAACAACGACTTTTCGTGAACGACGATCGTCCCGGTAACGAAATCGCCGAGGCGTTTGTTTTGCCTGCTCAGCAGTACGCTGCAAATTCCGACGGCATAAAACGCGGGTAACTGGTCCACGATGCGCATCAAGTTGCGACCCACGGCTTCCGCGGGCGTAATCGGTCGGCCGGAATCCTTAATGACGCGAAGGCCTTCCTTCTTCTTTCCCGGCGTCTGGCCGTTCCACAGGACTTCAAAGATGGCGAAATATCCAAAATAGAGCACAAAGTAAGCGAGGATTATGACAGCCGCGAACCATATTCCACTTTGTGCCGCGCCGGGCAGCGCCACGCCCGCAATCAGAAAAATGATCAGTAAGCCGATTCCGACTAGGATTTGAAGCAAAGTATCGTAAGCCAGTGCGAGAAATCGGCTGCCGACTCCGGCAACTTCAAACTCGAGGACCGTTTGTTCCGGCGTTTCGATGGTAAGCTTGTCCCGGAAATCGCCTGGTACACGAATTTGTGATGGGTCCGTCATGATCTCCACGCGCTGGCTGGAAAAACGAAAAACCTACTGGGCCAGGCTCGAACAGCTCGTCGACCGGTCAAACAAGGGCGGCATTTCCGCCCTCGATCATCGTGAATTGCAGGAACTTGGCCTATTGTACCGCCAGACGGCCTCCGACCTCGCCACCGTCCGCGAGGATGTGACCAGCAACCAATTAACCTTTTACCTGAATCAACTCTTGGGACGCGCGCACAACCTCATCTACATGGGTCACAAGCAAAAAATCAGCGGGCTCGTCCGTTTCTATACGCAGACTTTTCCGCGGGTTTTCCGCGAAACTTTCCCGCAAACATTTCTCGCGTTTCTCATTTTCACCGTAACGGGAATTGCCACCTGGGCCGTGACCATTCATGATCCCGCTTTCGCGCACCGCATGCTTGGTCCCGAGATGATGGCCACGATTGAGAAACGCGAGATGTGGACAAAATCCATTGTGACCATTAAGCCGCTCGCTGCCTCGGGCATCATGACCAACAATCTTGCCGTATGTTTCACGACATTTGCGATGGGGATTACGGCGGGGATTGGGACGATTTACATGATGTTCACCAACGGCATGCTTATCGGCGTGATCGGCGCCGCCACCTGGCATGCGGGAATGGCGCTGCAGCTTTGGACTTTCGTCGCGGCGCATGGCGCACTCGAACTGCCGGCCATCTTCATCTCGGGCGGCGCCGGTCTGGAAATCGCGCGAGGCATGCTCTTTCCCGGTTTGTTGCCGAGGCGCGAATCTTTGGCCCTGGCTGGCGGGCGCGCGGCGCGCCTGATGATTGGAATTGTGCCCATGTTAGTCGTTGCGGGAATCATCGAAGGGTTCATGTCTCCCTCCGGCCTCGCCACTCCGCTCAAATTTCTTCTTTCCGGCGTTTTGCTGGTTGCGCTCACAACTTACCTGACTCGCGTAGGTTTGCCGCAGTCGAAAGCAGTCTGAACAGGTCTAAATCAGGCTGCGCTCTTTAATATTCAAATATTGGGTCACCAGCGAACTCGCCAGCATTCCCGGCATAAGTTCGAGCGCAAGCACACCGCGCTGCCGCAGGCCGCGGAGCAGAATGTCTCGTCTTTGCGAGATCTCCAGAGCAGCGCCGTGGCGATAGAGGTCCGCGGTAACGGTGGGAATCGTATCGGCGAGCGCCTTGAGGTCTGGCTGTCCCATAGCCGCAAAGACAACGAGGTGCCGTGGAGTTAATTGCATGGCATATTCAATCACTTCCGGAATGGTCGCCGTTTCGGCGAAATCTGTAATCCAAACCACCAGGCTTCGCCGCTTCTGCGCGTTCAGCAAGGCTCGCACGGCGCGCCCATGATCCGATTCGAACGCTTCCGCACGAACTTGCGCAAGAGACTCGACAATGGCACGCACGTGATGAGCGCCGCGACCTGCGTACAGATTTTGTTGAACCTTCCTCCCGTATGCCAGTAGCCCCACGCGATCGCCGCAATAAAGAGCGACCTGAGCCAGTGAAAGCGCCGCGTTCACGGCATAGTCCAGCTTCGAGAATCGCGGAGCGTCTGCCGCCTCCCGCACCTGCGCGCGAAGAAGGCGGCCGGCATCGAGCACCAGCCACACGTTTTGGCTGCGCTCCATTTGGAAGACGCGCGTGATCAGGTGCCGTCGCCGCGCCGTCGCCGTCCAGGAGATGTCGCGCAGCTCATCGCCCTCGCGATATTCCCGCAAGCTGTCAAACTCGCGTCCCATGCCGCGCTGGCGCCGCCGCCGCTTTTCCAACTCCGCTTGGCGGCTGCGTATCAAATACATCGATTCGCGCTTGGCTTGTTCGAGATTTGGCAGCACACGAATGGTCTGCTGCGTTTCTGCCACGGCCCAACGCTCGGTCAATCCCAGCGGTGACTGGTAGCGCAGAAAAATGCGGCCCAGCTTGGTATCGCCACGCTCGGCAGGCATCACCGGATAGCGCGCCTCGCCTGAGGAGCGCGCCTTTACGAGCAACGTCAGTTCTGGAGGCGCGCTGCGAAACTGACTAGGCGTTTCGTCAACAACGCGTGCGCGAATGGATATATTTCCGTCATTCTGAATTCCCACCGCGACGCTGGCAGCCACTCCAAGACACGGCCTTTTCTCCCAGGTTCGTCGAATCTCCAATTGCGCTGGCCGCGGCAGCCGCAACAAATCCCAAAGCCACGCGGCAAGAATCACGCCATCCCACAAAAACATCGCCGCGATAGCCTGACGAAACCACCAAGCGGGACCCAGAGCCACGAATCCGAGCAGCAAAGCCACGAAAAACCTGGGACCGAACGCAAAGGACAGTTTTCTCTGCTTCCGTGCACGTGCCGTAACGGAGGTAGGCCCGAGAGGCTCGGTGTAAATCACTTGGGAACCTCGACCGTGGAAAGGAGTTCCGCGATGACCCGGTCGGAATTCAATCCTTCCAGTTCTGCTTCTGGCTTTAAAAGCACACGATGACGCAGAACCGGCAAGGCAGCGGCCTTGATGTCGTCGGGAATCAGAAAATCGCGGCCTTCGACCCCAGCCAAAGCCCGCGCAACAAATAGAAGGCCGATCGCAGCGCGTGGGCTTGCGCCAAGCGAAAGAGCTGGCCAATCACGCGTGCGCCGCACCAGCGTAACAATATAAGGACGCAACGTCGGCTCGATGCGCACGGCGCTGATGTCTTGCCGCGCAGCTGCGAGCAATGCAGGCTCGATGGGCACAATCGAAACCAAATCCAGCCGTCGCGGATCGAATCCCTGTTCGTAACGACCAAGGATATCCGTCTCCTCCGCCGCAGAAGGATAGTCCAGCCGAATTTTCAGCAGGAACCTATCAAGCTGCGCCTCGGGAAGCGGGTAAGTGCCTTCAAATTCAATGGGGTTTTGCGTTGCAAAGACCGTAAAATTCTCGCCCAGCGGATAACGTGTTCCGTCAATAGTGACCTGACGCTCCTCCATCGCTTCAAGCAGCGCGGCCTGGGTGCGCGGCGAAGTCCGATTAATTTCATCCACCAACAGCAAGTCCGTAAAAACGGGCCCCCGGTGCAGCGAAAAAGAGCTCGTTGCCATATTGAAAATGTTTGTGCCCATCACGTCGGCGGGCATCAGGTCGGCAGTACATTGCACGCGCTGGAAACCAAGCCCGCAGATGCGCGCCAAGGTCTTGACGGCCAGCGTCTTGGCAAGTCCGGGCACACCTTCAATCAGCGCGTGGCCGCCGCAAACCAGCACCAGCAGAAGCTGGTCGATCACTTCTTGCTGCCCAACAATAACCTTCGACATTTCCGTGCGGACGTGCGCGGCGAGGCGGGTGATATTTTCCACGTTCAGGATTTCTCCTTTGCAATTTTCTTCTTCAAGCCAAGCTGCTCTTCGTAGCGTTCCAGTTCTCTGACCAAGCCAAGCGCTTCCTCTGGCTCGACCTTTCGGGCACGGCTGGCCACCAACGCGCGCGCCAGAGTCTGCTTCAAACTGGTTTCCTTCCAGCCCAGGCGGGTTTGCACGGCATCCGCGAGCTCCGTGTCACCCACGGTCGAGGAAATGCGCAACTGCCTCGAAAGAGTCGCACGGAATCGCTGGTAGACAAAGCCCACGACCGCCGGCTCGGCTCCCGCGCGCTCGTAAAGTCCTCCTAGCGTATCCACAAATTCTAGCGGAGCAAGACGCGAAACTACGGGTGGCAACACAGTCGGACCACTTCGCCGGCTAAACGTAAACATTACGATTAGACCGAGGACTGAAATCTGCACCAGTCCCCACGTTACAGGAGTCTTTCGCACGTAGCTCCACAGCGATGTTCGTTCTCCATGAAAATATTCATCCCAGTAGATTTGCACCGTCGATTTTTCGTCCGCCAACGGAAAACTCATCGCGTTGAGAAAGAGATTTAAATTGCCTTGGCTGGAGATTCCGGAATTCGTCAATGGCGTCGCCGCCGCCCACCACAGAACCCTGCCATCTCCGATTCGCCAGCTTACGACCACCGGAGACTGTGGATCCCCGTACAGCGCGAGTTGACTGGCATCCGGCGCCTGCCAGACTGCATCTGTCTGTAGAACGATTTTCGGAGCGCCCGCGGAATAATTGCTGGGAACATCCGCTGAAAACGTTTTCCGTTCCTCTGACGGAAACTCCTCGTCAACTCTCGCTTCGGGAAAGAAGGATTTGATGCGCGCGCCCGTGAAAACCACCTGGCCGCCTTCCTCGACAAACGCTCGAAGAGCCGCGATTTCCTCCTTAGTCGGCATTTCCAGCGGGTCCGCCAGGATCAAGACAGCATCCCCCTCATCAATCGGAAGTTCGGTGGGAGACCGCTCCCAGCGGGATACCTTGTAATGCAGCTCTTGAAGCAGCAAGTAGGCCGCGCGCGCGCCGCCGGGATTGGCGGAGTACGTCGATGGAATCGGCCTCCCCTGTTCCGTTGGGTCTCCTCCTAGAAATGCGAGTCCTGCGGTGAGCACAACAAGGACCGCTGCCGCAATAAGCAGCATCTTGCGATCTCCCGCAGTTATTGGAGCTGACATCCCAGCGCCTCCACACTCTGCAGAGCTTGTGCAAAATCCTGTTTGCTCGCTGGCCGCCTGCCGTACCAGACCTGCTCGAGAACCACAGTCAGCGCGTATAGCGACTCGCGGGTTTTACGGCCTGTGGCTACAAGTTGTGTGGAGTTCGAAACCAACCGCATATACTCGCGCGGCGTCCGCGTGCGATCTTTCCGCACCAGCTCGCTGTCCTCGAGGTAGCTGATGCCCGCCCAGTACGCAGAATGAACCGCCTCTCGATAATCTCCTCGAGCGGCAGCCTCGCGCGCTGCCTGAATCCACTCCTGCCAAGTGCGAACGTAAGCCACCGAATCTGGCGCTTGCAATTCGTCCAGCGTCGCACGCCGGGTCCAATAACGAAAGAGCACCACCGCCAGCCATACAACCACCGCCACAAGCAGCACCCAGAACAAGACCTTGGCGCCCATGGGGTACCGGCCGATTTGGCCAAGGATGCGTATGAGGAGATTCTCAATCCATCGGACCACTCGTTGACGAAACAGATCCCACGAGGAAGGCCCCTTCACGCCACCGAATTCGCGCCGGCTGAGGATTTTCGCGAGAGAGTTCCTGACGTTCGAGTCCCTCCCGGTCTGCGCTGCCGAGTACGCTTTCGCTTGATTGGCGAGATCGAAGGCCCACTCGGCCGCTTCGCCGGCTTTGTCCGCAATACTTTTTGGATTTTTTCCCTTTTCGGCCTCACGGAGAAGGCCGCTTAGAGGTTCTGCGGAAAGTTTGTAGTGCTGTTCGCCTGAGTTTATTTCCCAGTGAGAAGGCAAGTTCTTGCGCAAGACGCCTAACCCAGCAAGATTAGCCTTTTCCTTTTCAATCGCGATCCCAATTCGCTGCAGCTCATCCGAGAAAGACGATGCATCCGGATACACCCCGTTGCCGACAGCCGCAGGCGAAACAGCATCTTGACGCGCTGCCCAGGCTGCGCCATGCACGGCCAAAGCAAAAGACAGAAAAAGGATTACACAAAAATAGCGCTTAGATTTTATCGGCATGCTCGGCCCTGGGACACACGATCGACGCGCTTTTCGGCAACATTTAGGACAGCAGGCTAGTGGCGCTCCGCGGCGCTGGCACTCCTCCCGCGAGTGGATTCATCATCAACTGCAAATCGAAGGCTTCCTTCCGCACGCGCAAATCAAAGTAAAAGATAGAAGAAGCGATCGTGAGTATCGGCGTAATCAACACGCCGGCAATGAAGTTTCCAACCTGCATTAGGGCGCTCAACAAGCGAACCATCGACGGATCGTGCGCTTCGAACTGAATGCCGATCGCAAAAGGAATATCGAATAAGAATAACGCCGCGTATAGAATCACAAAATAGAGAAGAAGGATCAGAAACGCCCGGCCAACATTGTCTTTCGTGAGCCCGAAGCTGCGCTCGAGCGATTCGCGCGGACCGAGATTCTCCAGAAGCGCCGCCGGAATACAAACGCACAACCGGCAGACCATGTAGATACCCGGGATGATCAGGAGCAGGAATGAGACGCCAGTCACCAAACCATTGAGAAAAACGACGCCGAAAAGTGATCCTAGTTCCCCGCGAACCCGCCTCAGCGATTGGCCGATCGTGGTCGGCCTCCCCAGATAAAGCTCGGAAACGGCGAATACCGTGCCGCCCTGAGAGAACAAGTAGGCAATCAGATAAATAACAATTCCAACGAGGGCTAGCACGAGGACCCCTATTACGCCTCCCGTGGAGAAACCAGGGAGGCCCGACTGGAAGTCCGTCGTCACAGGCGGCCGAGCTGGAACGCTGGGGAGCACGAAAGCCAGCTGCGCAAGCTGAAACGCCAGAACCAGAAGGTGAGGAATGGCTGATATTCCGATGAATAGCAGGAAATTCCGGCGGTACAAGCTAAAAGTTCGGTCGAGAAGCTCACCAATGGAAAGCGGCCGCAAATCGAGAGTGCTCATTAAGCCCTCCGAGGCAGTGGAACTGAGTGGGTAGCTGACGCGGCACTTTACCAAAGTTTTAGCGCCGAGCACAGTTTTTCTACACTCGGCTGTGCAAAAGCATAACCTGCCCTCCTCGCTTCTGCATAACGGTCTCTTATTACGAGCGAATTCGGGCCTCCTGACACACCATCAATTTCAGGCTTTCGGGTGTGCGGATTGCTCTCGGTTTAAGCGCACTCTGCCGCCGTAGGTCCATGCTCTGTCCGGCACACTTTCAGGTTTTTCCAATATTCTCCAAGATGGACACACGGGAATTCCGGCGCCCTTGCACGCGACCGAACGAAAGTCCAAAATTAGAACGGAAGAAACTGGTGACCATTCCTCATTTTCCTCTAGAGGACTCCTTCCAGAAAGTCTCATGATCCTTCGTACCGTCGAGCAAGTCCGCCGCTTCTCTCGCATCATAGGCGGCTTCACGCTGCTGCTGATCGGCATCGTGATGCTGGTCACTCCGGGCCCCGGATGGCTGGTCATCTTTCTCGGCTTGGGCTTGTTGGCGGCGGAATTCGTTTGGGCCAAGCGGCTCATGGACCGCATCAAGCACGAGGGCGGGCGCGTTCGCGACGCCGTGTGGCGCACCACAAAGAATGCACCCACCAAGGACTCTCCCGAATCGAATGAAACAGCAGAGACGTAAATAACGGGCTGCGAACGCCGCGCCGTGAATACCGCGTTTGAATAACAACGTATGGAGGCGTCTATCATGGAAGCTGCATTGATTGGTCTCGGAAAAATGGGTTCGGGGATCGCCAAGAGTTTGTTGCGCGCCGGCCATCGCGTCACGGTGTACAACCGCACACATTCACGGGCGGAAGCGCTGCGCGCAGATGGCGCGATCGTCGCGGCTTCTTTAGCCGAAGCCTTCCGCAGCGAAGTAGTCTTCACGATGGTTGCGGATGACGCGGCGCTCGAAGGTTTCGTATTTGGTGACGGCGGAATTCTGGCGTCGCTTCCGCGCGGCGCCGTACACGTCTCCCTAAGTACCATCAGCGTAGCCTTGAGCGACAGGCTCACTGCGGAACACCCCAAAGTAGGGCAAGGCTATCTCGCCGCCCCGGTCTTCGGACGCCCGGAAGCAGCGGAAGCGGGACGGCTTGCCATAGTTGTTGGTGGCATGGAAACGCTCGTTCAAAAGTGTAAGCCGCTTTTTGAAGCCATGGGGCCAAAGTTGTTCGTGGTAGGCGAACGGCCATCCATGGCCAATGTTGTAAAACTTTCGGGAAATTTCTTGATCGCGACGGTGCTCGAATCGCTCTCGGAAACTCTTGCGTTTGCGCGAAAGTCTGGCGTGGATGCGGGCGCACTCATGGAATTTTTAACCGCCACACTGTTTAACGCTCCTGTGTATAAGACCTACGGCGAATTGATCGTTCAGGGCAAGCATGAACCTGCGGGCTTCGCGCTGCCGCTCGGTTTGAAGGATGTGCGCCTCGTGCTCCAGGCGGCGGAAGCGGCAAGTGTGCCGATGCCCATCGCAAGCGTGGTGCGGGATCGCTTTATTACCGCGATGGCGCGCGGTAATCAGGACAAAGATTGGTCCGTCATCGGCCGCGTTGCCGCGGAAGATGCCGGTTTGCCGCAAACCGCGCGCGCGGCTGGATAACAATTGTTCCAGGCAGTGTGGCCGCAGTTTTTCCGCAAGAGCAATTGGTCAACGACTCCGTGATACGCTGAACGTCTTTTCACAAGAGGCACGCAATGACACTGTGGTCCGGGAAATGGGCGCTGGTGACGGGCGCAAGCGCGGGAATTGGCACAGCGCTGGCCGAGGAACTGGCGCGCGGCGGCACGAATCTGGTTCTGACGGCACGGCGTCGCGAGCGCTTGGAAGAATTGGCACAGAAACTCGTGGCCGCGCACAAAATCCAAACAAAAATCTTTGTGGCAGACCTGGCGGAAGCCGACGCTCCGCAAAAAATATTTCAGTTTACGAGGGAACAAGGAATTGAAGTCGAGTTGCTGATCAACAATGCCGGCTTTGGCGCGTACGGAGAATTCCATACGGTCGAGACCCGCAGACTCCTGGAAATGGTCCAGGTAAATTGCTCCGCCGTCGTTCATTTGACGCGCCTTTATCTCCCAGAAATGGTTGTCAGGCGCCGCGGCGACGTGTTGATTCTTGCATCTACAGCTTCCTTCCAGAGCGTGCCGTACATTTCGACTTACGCCGCGACCAAGGCCTTCGATCTGCTTTTCGCGGAAGGGCTCGCGGAAGAGATGAAGCCCCACGGCATTCGAGTCTGCGCTCTGTGCCCCGGGTCGACAGAGTCGGAATTCGCGGATGTCGCCGGACAAACGCATATCGCTGCCACACGAGCGAATCGAGAGACCGCGGAAAAAGTAGCGAGAACCGGATTACGCGCGCTCGCCTCAGGCAAAAGTTATGTCATTTCAGGACTGGGAAATTATCTCGGGGTGCTCGGCCAGAGACTTGTCTCCAGGCGCTTTGTAGCGCGCATTGCCGCCCGCATGTTCAGGCCGCATAAGAATTCCTAGTCCACCACAAATTTCCTCCAGAATTGCCAAGCTTCCCGCAGCCGCTCCCCTTAGAAACAATCCTTTCCAATTGAGGCGGGCTCCCCTTCGGAGTTACCCTTGGCCGACACGCGGCGGGTGCCGCGCACGTCTAAACTATTGTGAAACCAAAACTTACCAAGAGACTCAATACGGCGCCCACCCGCACAGGGAACTTTTTGCGGCCCGGACGGGAAATAGAAGCGAAGGCAGAACACGCACCTCGAGCAGGCCAAGACGCCGTAACAGGGGAGACGAGGATAGCTCCGCAAGATAGAGACGACCTGCTTTTGCGGCGTGCCGCGAGGGGAGACGAGGATGCCTTTGCGCTCCTCTACCGGCGGCATCAGGGCGCATTGTATCGGTTTGCGCTGCGGATGACTGGAAACGCCTGGGGCGCGGAAGAGATTGTGCAAGATGTGTTCATGACCTTGATCCGCGCGCCGAAAAAGTACGACCCGGAGCGGGGATCGGTTGGCGCGCTGCTCTTCGGAATCGCCCGCAACCGGGTGATGAAACATCTGGAGCGAAGGCCTAGAGAGGTTCCGCTGGAAGAGAAAAACGAGGACGGCACTGGAGCGGGAATCGTTTTGGAGGACAGTTTCACTCCTGCAATGTGGGTTGAAAAGCGGGAACGCATGCACCACGTGAGAGCGGCCGTGTTGGATTTGCCGGCAGAGTTTCGCGAAGCTGTTGTGATGTGCGAACTGGAAGAGATGAGTTACGAAGAAGCGGCACAGATGACCGGCTGCCCGATTGGAACAATCCGCTCGCGGCTGCACCGTGGTCGCGCTCTGCTGCTCGCAAAACTGGAGATGCTGCGGGATGTGCCTCGGCGCATGAAAGTCGCGAGGTGAGGGAATCTTGGATTCGTTTGGGAAAAATGCAATGAACTGCGAACAAGTGGAAGCGATTGTACTGGACCTCGGCCGTGATTCTGGCGCGGATCCGCTCGAAAGAGCGGCGGCCGTGGCGCACCTGAGCCATTGCCCGCGCTGTGCGGCGTTGCAGGAGTCTTGGGAAGCGGCCAGAGAACAGCTGCGAGCGCTGGGTGAAGAGACTTTAGAAGCGCGTGCGCCCGCCCGCGTGGAGATGCGGCTGCTGCAGGAGTTTCGCACGCGGCACCGCACTGTGGTTGCACGGCGTACGGCCGTCTTCGCGGCCTGGGCGCTAGCTGCTGCGGCAATTCTTGTCGGCGCTGTAGGTACGTGGAATTGGCAACAGTCACGGCATCTGGAAGCAGAAAAGCAGAAACTGGCGGCGCAGAACTCGCTGGAGACGACCGGGGCCGCCGCGCAAAACCAGGGATCGGCCAATCTCTCCGCGGGGCTTTCCTCTCCAGATGACTCGGGAGAATTTACGCCCCTGCCGGGTACCACCCTGGACGAAACAGACGAAGCAGCCATTTTGCGCGTGCGCATGCAGCGTGGCTCGCTTGGCGCGCTGGGATTGCCGGTAAATGAAGAGCGCGCCGGCGAGTGGATCCAGGTGGATCTGTTGGTTGGAAACGACGGCTTGCCGCAAGCCGTGCGGCTGGCGCAGGAAGAAGACTAAAACGAGATTGCCGCGGTGAACAAGTCATCGTGGTCTGGGAGAGAAGAGGAGAAGGATAGATGAATTCGAAGATGAAAATGTGTTTGGTTCTTGGTGGTGTGCTGGTGTTCAGCTCTGCCGCCGTGCAGGCGCAGCGACACGGTCCGGGTGGTCCCCCGCCCTTCGGAGGCCCGATGGAGTTGATGGGCTTCGAAGGAATGCACGGCGGGAAGACGGTGAAAGGCGCGCCTTTCTCTGCCACGGCTACGTCGGAAACGACCTCGACGTTGCAAGACGGGTCGGTGATTCACCGGACGTCGCAGGTGTCGATGTATCGCGACAGCCAAGGAAGGTCGCGGCACGAAGCCACATTTACTGGATTCGGGCCGCTGACCGCGTCGGGAACTCCGAAGAAGATGGTGATGATTTCCGACCCGGTCGCGGGCGTGCACATCATGCTGGACGATGAGCAAAAGGTGGCGCACCAGTCGGCGTTGCACGTGCACGGCGGAAACAGCGCGAATGCGCAATCGGCTCCCGCCCTCGAAGGGAAAATGCAAGAGCGGATGCAGAAAGAAGAAGCCGCCGGCTTGCTGAAGAATGAATCGCTCGGGACCCAGACGATCAATGGCATTCTCGCGGAAGGTACGCGCACTACGCATATTATTCCTGCGGGGCAGATCGGAAATGAAAAGGCCCTTCAGGTAGTCTCCGAGCGGTGGTATTCGGCGGATCTTCAGATTGTATTGAAGAGCACGCGGACCGACCCGCGAACCGGAACCACCACGTACACGGTAACCAGCATTCAACGGACTGAGCCAGCGGCTACTTTGTTTGCGGTTCCAGCCGGCTACTCGGTGCAGGCAGGCGGGCGAGGCCAGGGCGGCCCAGGTGGACGCGGACCCGCCGGTGCACCCCCGACCATCGACTAATTATCGCAACAAGGCACCGGACGTTGTATGCCGAGCCGGCGCACATAAAACAACGATCTTCTCTCCTGAAGACGGCGCGCCCTTTCCGCATCTGCCCCCATCAATGCGGAAGGGGCGAAGCCGTTTTTAGACGAGGAAAATGCAGGCCATGAGGAAAGTGGACGAATTGTGAGCGTGGTATCATGCCGGCACAATGAGCAAGCAACATTTTTTTGTGAAATTGATCCCGCCGCGCCCTACGTTTCCGATGGACATAACCCCGGAGGAGAAGTTGTTAATGCAGGAGCATGTTCGCTATACGCGGCAGAGCTTTGACGCCGGGAAGATCTTGATTTTCGGGCCGGTGATGGCGCCGGGCGGCGCCTTTGGCATGGCGGTGTTTGAGGTTGCGGAGGAGGCCGAGGTGCGGCGGTTTTTGGAGAACGATCCCACCGTGCTGGCCGGGTTAAATACGTTTGAGATTCACCCGATGCGGGTGGGAGCGGCACAGGGATTTGGCGCGTAGCGAAATAAATGAGCGGTGGGCGTTTAGTTCGGCACTGAGGCCATGGCTCGGATAGGAGGACGGGCAAGTGCCTGTCCTACATGAGCGCGTAGATGTTGCCGTCGGTGCCGGCGATGTAGATGGTGTCGTTGGCTATGGCGGGTGAGGACAGAATGGCGCCTACCGCCATCATTTTTTGGACGCCGTGAACCATGTCATCGTAGAAAAAGTCGGTGAAGGCGGCTTCGTATTTGGGCGTTCCGTCAGTCTTCGTGTAAGTTGAGCCGTTTTGTTTGTGGCCTTCCGTTTCAAAACTCCAAGCGAATTTCTGGGTCTTGAGATCGATGGCCAGGAGCTTGCCTTCGTGGGAGCCGATGTACAGGGTCTCGCCTGAAATGGCGGGGGAAGAAAACATAGGCCAGTGTTTGTTGTCTAGGGAAAAGAGCGGAGCGCCGGACTTGGCGTCGGCGGCGTGCAAGAGGCCTGAGTCTGATGTGGCGAAATACACTTTGCCATCGAGAAGAGCGGGTGAACCGATGACCCAGGATCCTTTGTTATCGAGGGCCCAGCGCTGTTTTCCCGTGGCGGCTTCGACGGCATAGAACTTGGAATCGCGGCAACCGAAATACACGACGCCATCGGAGACGGCAGCGGAAGACTGGATGCCGACCTGATTGTGAATATTCGCGTCTTCGCCTGTTTTGAAGCGCCATTTTTCTTTTCCGGTGGCGGCATCGAGCGCGTAAAAATAACTGTCCCAACTACCCACAAACAAAGTGCCATCGGAAATGGCCGGTGAGGCGTGGACCACGTCGCCGGTTTTGAATTTCCATTTAAGACTGCCTGTGGCGGCGTCCAGCGCGTAGATGTTCGTGTCGCCGCTGCCAAAATAGACGGCGCCTCCCGAAACGACCGGCGACGAAAGGTAAAAATCAAAAGGATCGGGCATCGTTTCAGCGGCAGGCTCCGCGCCGTGAAGATGTGTAGCAGCGAAACGGCGTTCGCCGGCGGTCTTAAATTTCCATTTCAATTTGCCCGCAGCAGCCTCGACCGCGTAGAAGTTGCTATCGAAGCTGCCAAAGTAAACAAGGCCATCCGAAGCGGCGGGAGACGATGCAATTCGGCCAGCCGTCTCGAATTTCCAGCGAAGAGCGCCCGTCGCGGCGTCGAGAGCATACAGAAAATGGTCGCTGCTGCCGACATACAGAGTGCCGTCCGCGACCGCAGGTGAGGAGAGGACCTGGCCGTTCGTGTGAAACTGCCATCTTATTTTTGTGAATTGCGGGACGGCAGGGCCGGCGTAAACGCCAGTGTGCTGCGGATTGCCGCGAAACATGGCGTCTTGCGCGAAGATTGGCGAACAAAATACAAGCGTTACGAGCACGAGCAGGCATTTCAAGGGTGTGCCCTCCGTTGTATTCATAGACGGAACGCGATGAAAAACGTTTTTCAGTGAGTGAATGTGAATCGGCGAGAGGAACAGGCTGGGCAGCTGGCCGCGCCCTTTCGTTCTCCGCACTTCTGTGCCTCTGCCCGTCTGTCCGCTGTTAGATCTTTTTCTTCTGCTTCTTCTCTTCAGCGTCCGCCAACAAAATCCTCAAATCCCGCAAATTATTTCCCGTAGGCCCGGTAACAATCGTATCCCCCAACCTTGCAAAATAAGAGTACGAGTCGCTTTCCCGAAACATGTACCGCGCATTCAACCCGATCGCCCGTCCCCGCTCTAAAGTCTCCCCATCCGCCACCGCCCCCGCTGCCGGACTATTTCCATCTACTCCATCCGTCCCTGCGCTAAGCACCGCGATCTTCTTTCCCGCAATTCTCTTCACGCACGCCAAAACAAAAGCCGCGTTTCTCCCGCCAATCCCTTTGCCCCGCACCGGGGAGCTAACCTCCCCATCCGCAATCACCGCCACACGCTGACCTGGATTCGCGCGGCGTACGTCCTCAAGCTGCGCCAACAGATATTCGGCCGCCTTTTCCACCGGCCAATCATCGGTAGTGTTGTCGCAGCATGCTACAAATCCCTTCGCTTCCGTGGCGTGATGCGCTGGATGAAACAAATCATCGAGCCCCAGCAAAAGTGAAAAATGCGCATTGGCGAACGCCGTATCACCCTCTTTCGGCGTCTCCGGCATTTGCCCCTCATCCATCCAGCGCAAAAGCACCGCAGGCAGCTTGTCCCTCAGCGCAAACTCTTCAATGACTCGACGTACGTCCGCGACGGTCGTCGGGTCACGCAAACTCGGCCCGGAGGCCAGCGCCGACTCTTTTCCCACTGGCACATCGCTCACAGCCAAAGTAATCTTCGTCGCGCGCCCCGCAGCCACGGCCAGCCTTCCGCCTTTCACTGCCGAAACATGCTTTCGCACCGTATTCATCGCCTCGATCGGCGCCCCACACGTCACCAATGCGCGATGCAGTTGCCGCACATCTTCAAGTGTCTGCCTCCCATCCAGCGGCAACTCCACCAACGCCGACCCTCCGCCCGACAACAGAAAAAACACTACAGTCTTTTCGTCGCACTCACTCAGCAGAGCCAAAATTGACTCAGCCGCTTTCCAGCTCTGATCATCTGGCGTCGGGTGTCCGCCAACGAAGTACTTCATCCCTGCTACGGCAAGCATAGGGGGCGTCGGTGCCGCAACGATCCCTTTCAACGGATATTCGCCGCCCAGCAAACTCGCCAGCCCTTCCACCATAGCGTGCGCCGCCTTGCCAATTGCGATCACGCGCACTATCGTAAACGCGCGCAAATTCACTTCCGCATTGTTGAGACACAAGACCGTTCCCGCACGCCGCAGTTTCCTCTGCATGGCCTCGGAAATGTCGATCGCCGAAATGGTTTCCTGGAAAATTCGGCGGGCGAGCTGCTTGAGTTCCGCCATAGGAGAGTCGCCGCGTTCCTTCAACCCGCTTTCAAAACTTCCGGATTCAGCATATTCGGGGGC